>Ga0075423_10007501_pt1 | contig 10303 bp, 7 predicted proteins | sample SoiMethybrSBSTD2_FD_80114 | JGI IMG/M metagenome (GOLD analysis project Ga0075423, IMG submission 80114) | Bulk soil microbial communities from a Populus tree surrounding site in Tennessee, USA - Soil MetaG P. TD hybrid SBSTD2 | ecosystem: Environmental > Terrestrial > Soil > Tree plantation...
ACGAGGTGCTGTGCCGCAACGAGCCGTGCCAGCCGTGCACGCTCCACGGCCGCGAGCGCTGCCCCATGGGCCATTTCCGCTGCATGATGGAGCTGAAGCCGGACCAGGTGCTCGGCGCCCTGGAGCGGATCGAAACTCGACGCGCGGGCGCGGGCATCCCACTTCGAGGCGACGCGGGCCTGGCCTCACGGATGTGATGGCATCGCGGTCCCGCCGGGACTATAGTCCCGGCCCTGGCCGGGTTCTCGATGACCACCGCGCGGCCGCGCCCCGAATGCGCAGGCCGAGCTTCTTTCCCCGCGTGATTCGCTCGAGGGAGGTGCCCTTTGCGCAGGGCCGTCGTCTTCCTGATCGCCGCTGCGGTCACGTGGGGTTGTCGCGACGCGGAAGTGAATGCGATCGCGAGCAAGTGCGACGCCTCGTTGCGCCAGCGCGCAGAGGAGATGACGCGCGGCGGCGACACGGGCGCGATCGAAGTCCTGGGGAAAGCCGCGCGGCCGCTCGACGATTCGCACCGGCGCAAGCTCACGGACGCCGGCGCCGAGCTCGGCCAGGTCATGAACGAGCTGTTCACGGCGCGCATTCCGGTGCAGAAGCTCGGAAGCGTCGCGCGTCTCGACTTCGTGAAGAGCCTTCAGCTCTCGCAGCAGCGCGAGCCGCTCAAGCCATGAACGGAAGAGCCGTCATGAGAGTCGGGGCGGTGCTGTGGGTGCTGGCGGGCATCGTCGCGGCCTCCGACGGCGCGGCGTTCGAGAAACCGCGCGCGCGGATCGACGAGGGAACGCTCGCCCCCGGCCCAACTGCGGCCCAGCTCAAGATGGATCCCGGGCTGCGGATGGTGGTCGAGCGGGCCCGCGAGAGCCTGGCGGGGGGGCTTCCGCTGCGAAGCTCGCCGCGGTTCGCCGCCCTGTTGAGCTCGACCTCGCCCTTCGACGTTCGGCTGGACTCGGACGCGCAGGATCCCATGCTCTCGGTGTTCGTACGGCTCGACAGCGGGCGCGATGCGGCCCTGCTCGAGGCGCAAGGGGCGCGCGTGCAGGTCCAGCGCGGCGAGCTGGTGCTGGCTCGCATCCCGCTGTCCCGGATCGAGCCGATCGCGGACGTGGCCGGCGTGCGCGCCCTCACGCTCTCGCGGCGCTGGGCCTCCGTGCTCGATTCGAGCCGGGCCCGCCTGGGCGTGACGGACGTGCAGGCCGGCGCCGGAGGATTGCCGCAGGCCTACAAGGGCGCGGGCGTGCTCGTGGGCGTGCTCGACAGCGGGCTCGACTACACCCACGACGACTTCCGCACGCCGGCGAACAAGACGCGGCTCAAGGGACTGTTCGACTTCAGCCAGGGCACGAGCGGTGCGGAGTGCCGGGTTGGTCAGCTGGATTCGCTGACCTGTCCCGAGATCGACGGCTCGGGCGGCCACGGGCACGGGACCCACGTCACCGGCATCGCGGCCGGGAACGGGCGGAAGAATCCGGGGGTCTACGTCGGCATGGCGCCCGAGGCGGACCTGCTGTTCGTGAAGGGCATGCGCGACCCCCAGAGCAACGGCGGATTCTCGGACGCCGACATCGTGAACGGCGTCGCGTGGATGGTCGACCAATCGTTCGCGGTGGGCGAGCCGATCGCGATCAACCTGAGCCTCGGGGGCCAGCTCGGCGCGCACGATGGAAGCTCGATCCAGGAGCAGTTCCTCGACCGCTTCGTGGGCCCGGGCCGCATCATCACGGCGGCCGCCGGCAACGAGGGACTCAACTCCATCCACGTCTCGTATGTGGCGGAGGGCAACACCTTCAACAACGCGCTCGAGAGCGCATGGGGCCTCGCCGGGCCGGCCGGCGTCGTGGATCTGTGGGCACCCCCTTCCACCAACATCGGCGTCGGCGTCGCGGCCTACGGCTCGGTGAACACCCTCGCCTCTCCGATCTTCATCAGCGCCCTGGCGACCGCCGGCCAGCTGCGACAGGTGACCGCCACCTTCGTGAGCGGAGGGACCACGTTCCTCCTCGGCAACATCACGATCGACGCGCGCACCACCGCCGATCCCAACAACGGGGCGCACAATGTGCTGATCCAGATCGAGCCGGCGTCCGGGGGAATCGATCCCAGCCAGGTCGTCTGGTCCATCTACACCACCGGCTCGGGCACCTTCGACATGTGGGCACTGCTGGGCTCGCAGTTCCTGCCCGCGTCGTTCTCGGCGCCTACGTGGTTCCGGCCCGGCGACAACCAGAAGACCATCGGCATCCCGGGGACGGCAAAGCGCATCCTGTGCGTGGGGTCGCACGTCAGCAAGACCCAGTGGGTGGACATCGACGGCGTGACTCGGACGCAGCCCAACGCCACGCTGGACGCGCTCTCGGGCTTCAGCAGCCGCGGGCCCTCGCGCGACGGCCGCACGCTGCCCGACTTCACCGCCGCGGGCGAGGCGATCATCTCCGCGCTCTCGAAGGACTACCCTGCCGACCGGGCGCTCACCGCACAGGGCGGCTTCTACCAGGAGCAGCAGGGCACGAGCCAGGCTTCGCCGCACGTCACCGGAATCGTGGCGCTCATGCTGCAGCGCGATCCGGCGCTCACGCCCGAGAACGCGCGCGCCATCCTCCAGCAGAGCGCGACGCCGGCGGGCGGCGCCGTTCCCAACAACGACTTCGGCTACGGGCGCGTGCGGGCACTTCAGGCGCTGCAGAACACGCCCGATCCACTCGAGTGTGTCGTTCCGATGCCGAACGGAGTCCTGATCCGCTGCGACGAGGTGGCGGGGCAGCCACTCGCGCTCATGGCGTATCCGACGCCGACGTCCGGCACGATGTGGTTCTCGTTCACGGCTCCGGCGCGCGAGCAGGTGAAGCTCGCGCTCTACGACCTGCTGGGCCGCCGCGTGCGCACCCTGATCGACGGGCCGGTCGCGGCCGGCGTCCAGACGCCGCGTTGGGCGGGCGACGACGACCACGGGCGCCCGGTGCCGAGCGGCGTTTACTTGGCGAAGCTCGTCACGCCCGGCGCGACGCGCTCGATCCGCCTGGTCCTGGCACGATGAACGCGGCGCGGGAGGCTTGGATGACCCTGTGGCGTTCGGTTCTCGCCCTGGCCCTGATCGCTCTGGCCGTCACCGGTTGCGGCGGAGGCGGGAGCAGCCCGCCGCCCACGGCACCGCCCTCGGGCACGGCCGAGGCGGAGCCCAACGACTTCGCTCCCCAGTCGGTCGGCACCCTCTCGACCCAGGACATCCGCGTGAACGGCGCGACGTCGAACGCCCGGGACGTCGACCTGTTCCAGGTCACCACCTCGGCGCCGGTCAACCTGTTCGTCAGCCTCGACTGGGGCAGCGCGTCCGATCTGGAGCTGACGATCAGCAACGCGGACGGCATCTTCGTGCGCGAGGTGGACACCGCGAGCCATCCGGAGAGCTGCCGGCTCGACGGGCTGGCGGCCGGCACCTACACCGTGCGCGTCGGATCTTTCACGAACGCTTCGACCGGCTACACGCTGACGATCGGCGAGCGCTGAGGGCTGCGGCCGGCCTCATCCGCCCACGCGCTTGAGGCTGCATCGAGTCGTCGCCTATAGTGCCCGGATGACCGAGACCAAGGATACCAGCCAGTTCGTCGAGGATCTGACCGACCAGTCGGACGACTTCTCCCGCTGGTACAACGAGGTGGTGCGCAAGGCGCAACTCGCCGACTACGCGCCGGTGCGCGGTTGCATGGTGATCCGGCCCTACGGCTACGCGCTGTGGGAGAACATGCAGCGCCTGCTCGACGATCGCATCAAGGCCACCGGCCACCAGAACGCCTACTTCCCGCTCCTGATCCCGGAGTCGCTCCTGGCGCTCGAGGCCGAGCACGTCGAGGGCTTCGCGCCCCAGGTGGCGTGGGTCACGCACGGGGGCGACGAGAAGCTGGCGGAGCGCTACTGCATCCGCCCGACCAGCGAGGCAATCATCGGCAAGATGTACTCGCGCTGGATCGAGTCCTACCGCGACCTGCCGGTGCTCATCAACCAGTGGTGCAACGTGATGCGCTGGGAGAAGGTGACGCGCCTGTTCCTGCGCACCGCGGAGTTCCTGTGGCAGGAAGGGCACACCGCGCACGCCACGGCGGCGGAGGCGCAGGAGGAGACACTGCGCGCCCTCGAGTTCTACCGCGACTTCGTCGAGACCGAGCTCGCGATCCCGGTGTTCATCGGGCCGAAGAGCGAGGCCGAGAAGTTCCCGGGCGCCGACATGACCTACAGCCTCGAGGCGTTGATGCGTGACGGCAAGGCGCTCCAGGCCGCCACTTCGCACAACCTCGGCCAGCATTTCGCCAAGGTGTTCGACATCACCTTCCAGGACGAGCAGGGCAAGCGCCAGCACGTCTACCAGACCTCGTGGGGCGCCACGACCCGGTTGATCGGCGCTCTCACCATGGTGCACGGCGACGACCAGGGGCTGAAGCTCCCGCCCAACGTCGCGCCGATCCAGGCGGTGGTGGTGCCGATCTGGCGCAAGGAGGGGGAGAAGAGCGCGGTGCTCGAGTTCGTCGGGCGCGTGCGCGCGGCGTTGAAGGGAGTGGTGCGGCTCCACGTGGACGATCGCGACCAGTACAGCCCGGGCTGGAAGTACAACGAATACGAGATGCGCGGCGTGCCGGTGCGGCTCGAGGTCGGCCCGCGCGACGTCGCGAATGCCGCGGTGATGAGCGTGCGCCGCGACAACCGCGCGAAGGAGTCCATCCCGCTCGACCGGCTGGCGGAACGGCTGCCGGCGCTGCTGGCCGAGCTGCAGAAGGCGCTGTTCCAGGCGGCGCTCGAGTTCCGTGATCAGAACCTGGCGCGGGCATCGAATCTCGAGGAGATCGAGGCGCATTTCGCCGAACGCCGCGGCTTCGTCGCGATGCCGTGGAAGGACGACCCGAAGCTGGAAGCGCTCATCAAGGAGCGCACCGGGGCGACGCTGCGCTGCTTCCCGCTGCCGACCGAGAGCTCGAAGCAGCTCGGAGGCGACGGCATGCGCCTCGCCGTATTCGCCCGCTCCTACTAGTTTCCCGCGCGATGGAGCGCGTCCTGGTCCGCATCCCCAACTGGCTGGGCGACGCGCTGCTCGCGCGCCCCCTGCTCCACGCGGTGCGCCGCGCCTGGCCGCGCGCATCGCTCCGGGTCGTGGGCCCCGCCTCGCTCCTCGAGTTGCTCGCCGCCGACCCGGTTGTGGACACATGGGACGCATGGCCCGATGAGGCATCGGCGCGCGGAACGCTGGTGGAGCGGCTTTCGGCGTGGCGCCCCGAAGCGGCGCTGGTGCTGCCGCCGTCGTTCTCGAGCGCGTGGTTCGCGTGGCGTACCGGGGCGCGCTCCCGCATCGGATACGCGCACGAGGGCCGGAGCTTCCTGCTCACGCGCGCGCTGGCGCGACCGCCGCGCGGCGATCGACATCTGAGCGAGGAGTACCTCGAGCTCGGCCGCGTGCTCGGTGCCGCTGCGGGTGCTGTGCCGCCGCTGCCGGTGCCGGCCGCGGCGCGCCACGAGGCGCTCGCGCTGCTCAAGGCGCGCGGGCTCGCCGGCGCCCGGGTCGCGATCCTGGGGCCGGGCGCGATCTATGGCCCGGCCAAGCGCTGGCACCCGGAGCGCTTCGCGCTCGTCGCGCGCGCGCTCGAGCGCGACGGCTTTCGCGTGCTGGTATGTGGCGCGCGCTCCGACCGCGACGTGTGCGCCGACGTGGCGGCGCGCGCGGGCGAGGGCGTGGTGTCGCTGGCGGGGGAGACCGGCATCGCGCTGCAGGCCGGGCTGTGCGCCATCGCTTCGTTGGCGGTGTGCAACGACTCGGGGCTCGGCCATCTCGCGGCCGCGGTCGGCGCCCCGACGGTCGCGATCTTCGGCTCGACCAGCAGCGCATGGACCGCGCCGCTGGGCGAGCGCGTGCGGGTCGTGCAGCGCGCGCCGGTGTGCTCGCCGTGCTTCCAGCGCACCTGCACGATCGGCTACCGCTGCCTCGATGCGATCGCGGTGGCCGACGTCGAGCGCGCATGTCGCGAGGTCGCGGCGTGACGCAGCGGCGCGGGGCGGTGGCGACGTGAGGGCGCTGGTTCATGCCGATGCGCTCGACGCCGCAGGGCGCGTGCGGATGGCCGCGGCCGGGCTCGAGCGGCGCGGCCACCGCATCGTGTGGCACGGCGCGGCTGGCGCGCCTTCCGGCCGCGGGCCGCATGCCCCCGCGGCGCACGCCGCAGCCGAGCCGGCGGGCCTGGACGTGGTGATTGGAGGCTCACGCGCGGTGCTCGAAACCGCGTGGCAGGGCTGGCGCGCCGGAGCGCACTGCATGGTGCTCGCGCTCGAGGCGGAGCGGGTGCGGCGCTGGGGTCCGGTCGAGCGCTGGGCCTGTCATTCGCTCTACACCGTGGGCCTCGCGGAGCCCGCGGAGCGCGACGCGCTGCGCCAGCATTCCGGCGGACTCGAGCTCGAGCGCATCGGCCTGTGGTCGGACGATCCGCCGCCGCCCGAGCCGGACCCGGCGCATCCCGATACCGAGTGGCTCGAGCGCGCGTGCGAGCGCGCGATCGCGCGCCATCGCGGGCGCGCCCCGCGGCCGGCGGTGTTCCTCGATCGCGACGGCACGCTGGTGGTGGAGCGCGGCTACCTCTCCGATCCCGAGGAGATCGAGCTGCTCCCCGGCGTCGCGCACTCGCTGCGCAAGCTCAAGGCTGCGGGCTATCCGCTGGTCGTGGTCTCGAACCAGTCGGGGGTGGGGCGCGGCCTCTTCCCCGAGTCGCGCGTCCACGAGGCGATGGCGCGCTTGCGCTACGCCCTGCGCGCCCGCGGCGTCGAGCTCGACGCTGTCTATTTCTGCCCGCACCGCCCCGACCAGGGCTGCGCCTGCCGCAAGCCGGGCACCGCGCTGCTCGAGCGCGCGGCCGACGATCTCCAGCTCGCGCTGCGGCGCTCCGCGATGGTGGGCGACAAGCTGCTGGACGTCGAGACCGGCCACAACGCGGGCGCTCTCGGGCTGCTGGTGCGCACCGGCTACGGCAAGGGCGAGGAGCAGCAGATCCCGGAAGGCAGGAACGGTCCGCGTCCCGACGGTGTCTTTCCGGATCTCTCGGCGGCCGCCGAATGGATCCTGGCCCGCGGCGAGGCCGGCGACTTCTAACGGTCGGGCGTGAGCTCGATCCGGCAATCGCCGCCGCCGTGCGACGGGCGGTAGAGCAGGACGTAGCCGTTCACGCGCGCCTGATCCGCCGTGATCCAGTGGCCCGCGATCATGTCCTCGATACCGTCGGGATAAGCGCCGTTCTCGCGCCGGTAGAGCTCGAGCGCCGCGCGCAGGTTGCGGATCTGGGCGGCGGCGAACACGTCGTTCGCCGGGTTGGGCCGCGGCACCGCGGCGAGCTGAAGCCCGCCCTGCCGGACCGCGAACAGGATTCCCAGCACCACCGCCATCATCACCAGCTCCCACAGCACCGGGCGTTGCGGGCCGGCGCGCAGCTTCGCCTCGCGCGAAGTGGCCTTCGCGGTCTCGCCTGGGTCGCGGCGCCCGCCGAACTCGATCCACTTCGCCTCGAGCATGCGGTGCAGCGTTTCGTAGGCCTCGTACTCGCTGAGCGGCGCGAGCCGCACGATCTCCTCGACGGTGCGCTGGCCGTCGATGATGCCGAACAGATCGCGCTCGGCATCGGTGAGCGGTTGGTTGGGATCGGGCAGGTCATGGACCGCGATCTGGCGGTGCGGGTCCTTGAATACCGAGACGAAGCGCTTCTGCTCGTCGACGCGGCGCGAGGCCTCGAGCAGCGACGCCTCGAGTCCCAGCTTGACGAGCGGCGCGTTGGGCCAGCGCGAGTTGGGATCGAAGCGATAGGAGCCGCTCTCCCAGCGCACCAGGTGCATGAGGTCGTCGATGATCATGCGATCGAGGAACCCGGCGAGCTCGATGGCGTTGAGGTAGCCGCCGGTCTGGAGCAGCTCCTCGGCGTCGCGATTCGACTCCTTCTGGATCGCGACCAGGCCCTTGTGCTGCTCCTCGGTGATGCGGTGCACCTTGAGCAGGAACGCGAGCAGGCTGTCCTCGCGGCTCAACCCCGGGCTGCGGGTCGAGACGATCTGGCCCTCCTGCAGGAACACCACGGCGCGCTCGCTGTTCCACTCCATGGTGAGGCACCCGGTCTTCTTCTGGCTGGCGAGCAGCTGGAGGATCTCGGGAACCGAGAAATCGCGGAGATTGCCCTGGAGTGCCATGTCAGGCCGCCCTTCCGGGGAGCGTGCGCGTCCCGGGCGCGCCCTGTGCGGAGCGCGACGCCGGAGCGGAGAGCATCGCCGACACGCGGCGCGCGCGCGCGGCGCACGAGAAGTACCCGGCGATCGAGATCGCATAGATCACCACGCCGAGGGCGATCCGCACGCCGAGCGGCGGCAGCCGGTCGCTCAGGCCCACCAGCGGCTCCAGCTCGAACGGCAGCGGCGCACCGGCCCACGGGCCGACCAGCATCACCGCGCCGGCGATCAGGAGCAGCGGCGTGATGGCGCGCCGGAACGCGATCAGCCCGAAGCCCGGAATGATCGCCGCCAGGATGGTGCGGACCACGTCCCGCACCTTCTCGGTCTGGCGCTGGCCGCGCCGCAGCAGGACGCGGGCGAAGTCGGGATTCTGCGCGCGGGTCTCGAGCGCGGCGCAGCCGCGGCACAGCGCGACCTCGCGGCGGCGCTGGGCGCAGCGCCGGCACACCACGCGCCCGCAATTGCTGCACGCGCGCAGCGGCAGGGCGCGATGCCCCATGAACCCGGCGAACGCGGCGAGCAAACCGCACAGCGTCGCGATGAGACTGAAGCGCCAGCCGGTGGTCTCGAGATGGCCGCGCCACGGCGGCGGAAGATTCGCCTCCACCGTGGTGGAAGCCGGCGCGTCCCGCAGCGCGAGCCAGAAGTTGTGGGGGGCGATCCACTGGTCCACCAGCGCGAGCACGCCGTCGCTGGTGCCGAGTGCCTGGTAGTCGCGCACCAGGTCGAAGTCGATCGCCGAAGCGCGGGACAGAGCCTCGGTGGCGTCCACGTACTCGTAGCGCTGGGTGTAGATCTGCGATTCGTTGAAGTACGGGGCCGGGTTGGTGGGACGCGCGGCGATCGCCTTCTTGAAGACCTCCAGCGCTTCGTCCTGCTTGCCCTGCATCGCCAGCACGTTGCCGAGGTTCGTCAGCACGCGGTCGTCGCCCGGCCAGCGATCGAGCGCGCTGCGGTACTCGCGCTCGGCGGTCGCGAGGTCGCCGCCGCGGCGCGCGGTCCACGCGAGCGCGAAGTGGAGGAACGGATTGTCCGGCTCGCGCGCCGAGACCGCGGCGAGCCGGCTCTGGCGCGAGCTCGACCACGGCTCGTTCTCGATCAGGGCAATGCCGTAGAGCGGCGCGCGCCCGGGATCGAGCGGCGTCGCGAGGCGGTCGAGCAGCGCCGCGGTCCACGGAATGCTCGCGAACCCGGCGGTGAGCAGCACGAAGATCGCGCGCTCGCGCGCACGCAGCACCGGCCACAACAACCCCAGGAACACGATGGTCGGGAGCACCACGCCGACCCCGGCGAGATAGGGGAGGATGGTGAAGGAGAGCGCCCACCAGCGCGCGGTCTCGGGGCGCAGCATGCCGCCGAGCTGTTCGCGCCACGGGTGGCTCAGCTCGGGCAGCCGCAGCACCACGATGATCAGCCCCGCGATCAGCACGGCGGCCAGCAGCGACTGGAAGACGACGAAGACGGCGTTGGCCGCGAGCCCGGCCTGGATGATGAAGCTCTCGCGCGCCAGGTCGAGGGCCGCGGCCCAGTGCACCAGGGCCTGGCTCGGGCGGCCGGGCATCGACCAGGCCGCGATCGTCAGGTGGGGATCCACGAAGGTGGGGTCGAGCTCTGCGGCGGCGCGCACCCAGCGCTCTGCCTCCTCGCGCTTTCCTTCGCGGTTCGCGAGGACGCCGCGCCGGTAGAAGAGCCGCGCCTCGACCGGCAGCGAGAGCACGTGGGCCCGCGCCTTGTACTCGAGCCAGCCGTTCAGGTCCCCCATGCTGCGCGGCGGAGCCGACGCCGGGCGCGCTTCCGATCGGATCTCGGCAGCGGGGCGCGGTGTCCGACGTCGAGCCCGGGCGGGCCCGGTGTAGGTCGGGGAGGCGGGCGACGTCGCGGGATCGTCGGTGGCAGCGCCGCTCGCGGTCAGCGTGGAGTTCGGGTCTCCCCCGGCCGGCACCACCTGGGCGACTACCACGGGAACGGTGCTCGACGCCGGCTCGGCGGATGTGCAGCGGGCCAGCGAGACAAGCGCGGCGAGCGCGAGCGCCAGGGCGTCGGGCACGGCGGGCCGGCGCGCGCGGCG
>Ga0075423_10007502_pt1 | contig 10302 bp, 13 predicted proteins | sample SoiMethybrSBSTD2_FD_80114 | JGI IMG/M metagenome (GOLD analysis project Ga0075423, IMG submission 80114) | Bulk soil microbial communities from a Populus tree surrounding site in Tennessee, USA - Soil MetaG P. TD hybrid SBSTD2 | ecosystem: Environmental > Terrestrial > Soil > Tree plantation...
ACTAAAAATTATGAAAGAATAATTCGGACCATCGGTTAGCCAATAATTCTGGCGATTCCAATCTTTGAAGGCCTTTTTTGTGACCCGTAATTCTAAAGTTAAGATAGGTTTATTGTTATAATGTAAAACCCAAAGAACGCAAGTACAAAACTGATGGAAAGAAGAAATAACTGAAAGAATTTAGTCTGCAAAATCGATCTGCCTTTATGCATCATATATGATGTAGCTCCTAACCAGACATAATCCATCCATATATGAAAAGAAAACAAGAATACAGCCCCTAAAATAGTACCCAACAGTGCAATTGAATCTGAAATTAGTTTTAGTCCCACGGTCAGCCACCAGCCAATAAAGAACGGATTTAGACTACTGAATATTATTCCAATAACGATTGGTCCTTTAAGGGATACTAAACGTTTATTCCATTTGTACAAGAAATGACTATTACTGTCCACTCTATCGATATTATTACTAACATTCTTTCTTCTTGTTCTTAGAATCTCAATCATTTGCGATATTGAAAAGAAAATTATGGCGGTTCCTCCCACCAATCCAATCGGACGTAAACTTTCATGGGTCAAAAAAGGTGATGAGAATTCTGATAAACCAATGGCTATCAAGACAATTAACGGGAACTCAACTATCGTGTGACCTAGTGCAATTTTAATGCCCGCGCGAAACCCGGATTTACTACCGTAAATAAGGTTAGCAAAAAATAATGGGCCGGGAGATAAGACTCCTAGGGAAGATATCAAAATTATTTCAGCTATCAGATCTAAGCTATTCAATATACTCCCATTTTTACTCGTTTACTCGTCCTATCTGTCAATACCTGTTACTTTTCTCAAATCAGTTTAATCAATTACTCTATTTGAGTCATTTAGATTAGCTTCTATACGTTAATGAAAAATACTATGGTTAAAATACTCTCATGAACATATTGGGATTGTGAGTAAATTCGGCTTATATTCAGATAAAGGGATGACTATTACATTTGAGAGCCATTTAGACGGCTTAAGGGACGATATAAAGGAGTTATTGCTTGAATTAAGAAGATCTGTAAAGTCGCTTGGTGAAAATGTCATAGAAGAGGTTAGACCTCATAGAATAGTTTATGCCAAGACTTTAACATTTAGAACCTTTTTGGACGTACAACCTAGATTAGACTCCATAGTAATTTCTATAAAAAAAGGTAGAAACGAGCCTGATACTACTCATACTGTTAAAACCCAACTAGAATTAGAAGCTGTCACAAAGCAAATTGCCGATGCCTACAATTACATTAAGTGATTGTGGATACTTTTCTCTATCACCACAATGAACCTGAGATATTCAGTCGTGTGAACTTGATAAACGGTTGACATAATAAGCATCAAATAGTATTAAGGTTAATCTTGAATCTGTATTACTATTAGCAAGGAAAAATGAATTATGTAATTTGTTCCAGTACCCAATCTCTAAATCTTGCAATTGCAAAATCCTCAGACTCTTTAATGAACTTTGGATCTTTTATTTTCCATTGGTCTTCTGGAATAGCATCAAAGAATTCTTGCATACATAAAATAAACCTAAAACGCAAGTTCCTATGATTTTCATCTAAGCCATACCGAACTAAAATCTTAGCAATCTGTGCAAATGCGCTATTGTAATCTCTTTCGAAAGGTACAGGTTGGAGAGCCTTAGATAATATTGAAGTTATTGAATCCAAATCTTGCTTAATACTACTCATATCCTAAATTTGATACAGCAGTCTTTCCATTTCATTTCATTTCATTGAATAAAGTAATTTCTATAGATGTGGCTACTGTGAATTACAAAGAATCCACGACTTCTGTAACTATAATAAGGTTTTCTCATTTTGCAGCTACTTTGTTGATAGTCTTATGTCTTTAGAGTGGATGTTGGCTGCATCATCACTTAACACTCTTGCTGAGCGTCTACATAATATTTTAAAAGAATCTAACACATCCATTTCAATAATCCCTGGCAAATGCTCTATATTTGGTACATAGTTGCTTATTATATATAGATCCTTAATTCTCACTTCGATTTTGATGTCTCTGCTTTTCAGGTCCTCGGAATCTGACATGTTTTTAACTACTACTATATTTGCAAACTGCTTTTGAATTTGATCTTCTAAAGGATATTTCCCGGAGTGGAAAGAGTCTTCGATCATCTTACATAATTCTGATATTTTCATAGACGTCCATAAATATGTGCTTGTAGTACTTTAATGTATAATGTCCGTCCGTATTCTACTATCAATAGAAAGATACAATATCGCAATTCATTTTCAAAACCAATCTGAACTATTGTAATTAGATACATTAATGACCAGAAGACACTAATTGGGGAAACACAATGACTATGTCAGATTTGACTAATGATAATACTAATGAATTAAACACTGAATATGTTCTATTAAATGGAAATGAATTGTGGGAAATTGACTATAATAAAGGATCAGCCATTGACGTGACAGAAGTAATCAGGATGGAGACCTTGAGACTAAAACCTGTGGACTATGTTGGTTCTATCGAAGATTATTTGACCAAACAAAAAAAGTGTAAAAATTTTCATTTTCATGAATCAGCTTCTGGGTTTAATAGAGCTCACATCAAAACTCGTGAATGCTCTTTTGAAAAATAATTAAGACAATTATTAGGAACTAGAATTTCTGAGAGTAAATTACATAATTAGTCCTAGGGACTTCTTATTTTGTTCATGGAAACTTAATTGATGTGTCGATGAACAAATATTATAGTTGTTGACATATTGAAATTTGTATCACAATGCTTTTTAGAATAAAAAATAAGAAATCACGTGGCACATTATAATAAACTATTGCTAGTATTTGTTATTGTCTCATTGAGCATTTTACCTACGATAATGAACTTATCTCATGGTCAGAGCAATACAACATCAGATAATACCTCAAACGTTACGAGTGAAGGTGGAGTTGCCTCAGAAATATTTCAGAACAAAATGTTGACATTTGGTGATAATGTCAAGAATATCATTCTATTACTTCCCAATGAAGGACATGAATCTCCTGCACTACCAAAAGAACAGAGAATCATTAACCAACCATATGTGCCTGAAAACATTGTTGTGAGTCCAAATACACAAATTGTGTGGCTTAACGGAGATGTTGGACATATGCATATTATTACCCTACTAGATGAAAACTCTAAGCAAGTTTATTCCAGTGGAAAATTTGCCTCCAACAGTGTGACTAATCCACTTGTATTGAATGGCACTGGCAAGTTCACCTATTCAGAAGCTAATGTAAATAAGGATGATCCAAAATTTGTAATGGTAGGCACGGTATCTGTTCAGGATAATCCACCAAGCCCAACTCAGCTTCCTGATACTGTTGGTTTTCTTATGGTCCCCGCCAAGGATTTGGACAAACATATTTCAGATTTGACAGGTAAAGGAATTGATGTAATTGACAAATACACGTTCAAGGATTTGCGTGGCGGACAAAAAGGAACAGGTACGCAACAAACACTTTTGGTGTTAGGCAGTAAGAATGGTCAGCAACAGTTAGTTTCAGCTTTGGAGAACATCACGCCAACCCTACCCTACAGTTAAGAGATTAAAGAGTATAGAAACAGCTCTCCAAGTTCTCGCGCAGCAATATTGGTTTCATTATTTCTAAGTCGTCTGTATGAAGTATGAGTATTTGTGCATCTTGCAAGACTAATGTCTTATAACAGAAGCAAGCAGGATAGTATAACAATGTTTTTACCGTAGACGGCAGTTCATATTCTGGGGGCTTGGTGATAATGGGTAAAGTCATTTTGATTCTAGGTGCAGGCTTCGGAGGCTTATCAGCGGCCAATTTACTTAGAAAGGCACTTCCACCAGAGCACAAGGTCATAGTCATTGACAAGAAAAATTATTTTATGATGGGACTGGTTAATTTATGGATTTTGGATGGGACCAGGAGTCTACAGGATTCCCAGGTTCCTTTGAATAAGCTAAATGATAAGGGAATCAAATTTTTAAATGACGAGATTTTAAAAATTGATGTAAATCAAAAAACCGTTACTACAAGAGATCATAACGAAATAGCCTATGATTATCTGATCATATCACTTGGTGCTGAATACTCAGTAGATAAAATAAACCAACTAATGGAGAACAGGAAGGATGTTGGGTTCAATCTGTATGAGGCTGAAGCATCTATAAAATTACGACAAGAATTGCTAACATTAACAAAAGGTCGCGTGGCAATTTGCATAACCGATGTCCCTTACAAATGCCCTCCGGCTCCTTATGAAGCTTCGTTGATTATTGATGATATTTTACTAATGAATGGAACAAGACCGTCTATTGATATTGATGTTTACTCTCCAACACCAATAGCGTTACCTGTAGCTGGTCCAAAAATAAGTAAGGATATAGTCAACTTACTTAATACATATAATATCAATTTTCATCCACTCCATAAACTAAAGAAAGTGTTAGAAGAAAGGAAAATGGAATTTGAAAATGGAAATGTGATAGATTTTGATAAATTGGTCTTTATACCTCCTCATAGAGTTCCCTCGGTAGTAATGAAGTCTCCCGGTCTTATTAAGGAAGGACAAAATTGGATTCATGTAGATAAATTTACACTCAAGACAAATCATGAAAATGTTTACGGGTTAGGTGATGTAACAGAAATCAAAGTTAATGAAAATATTTCATTACCTAAAGCTGGCATATTTGCCGAGGCTGAAGCAAAGATAGTATCTCTACAAATTATCAATGAGATATTGAATACACGTGAGGAACAAACTTCAAAATTTGATGGAAGAGGTTTCTGTTTTATGCAGACAGGCCATAACAAAGCCGGGTATATTGATGCAGATTTTTATAATGAATCAGGACCACTTACCAAACTGGAGCCACCATCGGAAGAGTCGTACCGTAAAAAAATCGAATTTGAGCAAGAAAGGATGAATGAGTGGTTTAGGTAAAGTAACCTCCCCGACCACCCTTCTTTCTAATTCAAGTCAGATCTCAACAGGTTGGGTTAGAACTAAAAATAATGGTATTTACCTATCTTGTATTTTGTTACTATAAGTCTAAGTAACTTATTTTGTTCGGAACGCGTAGTTATGTCCATTCCCAGACTTTAGCGGCGATGCTACCGTCTTCGTGTGTTTCAAACTCGTATACTCCAACAGCACCGTTCAGCGAAGCAAATCTCTCTAACGAATTTGTAAAAAAGTATATCGCCCCTCTGAAACTAATTTTGCCCGCACTTGTAATTTTTCCAGTTCCAGCACCTTGCCACGTAGCAGATTCTGTGCCCCCATTGATCATTAATATTCCGTGACCTTCTCCGTAAAGCAACCCTGGAGATTTGGCAATGTTCCAATACGTTGCGATTTCAACAACTTCATTTCCCTTGTATGTACCTGAAGCAGAGAATGAAGTTTCTATTTTCGGTCCTTCAGTATCCAAAACCCTCTGCATAGTTATCTTACCTTTGGATTCATAGATCAAGTCGCCTAACATATAATCACCAAAAAGTAGTTTAGTATAAAAATGCTATTATGAATAGATCTTTAACCGATATCTGGATTTAATCGATATGCGAAGATGACGGCTTGCTCGTTATGGCTACTACGATTCCCGTACCCGCTGCTCTACTTTACCACCAGAACAGGGCAATGTGCATGGCTCACTACGCCAGACGCCGTACTACCTAACAACATTTTCTTAATTCCAGAAATTCCTCTTGTTCCTACAACTATCAAGTCTATTTTTTGTTCCTCTGCATATTCAACTATTGCTTTCGAGACAGATTCGCTAGCAATTATAACTTCGCTTTGAATCTTGATATTTTTGGATGAACCTTCTTGTTTTATCTCGTCTGCGAATTTTCGCCCATGCTCCATCGCCAAGATCACGACTTCTTTGAGCGGCCCAGGAAGACCTGGAGTCACTGTATCTTCCAAGTAACCATATCTAACGTCAGGAGAAACAACATAAAGAGCAGTCAACTCCGAATCGTATTTTTCAGCGAGATTGATTGCGTGCTGAGCGGCAATTTTAGAATGATCAGATCCATCTACCGCGGTCAATATTTTTGCTATTTTCAAATCCTCTGACAATATTATGAGAATAGAGTATACAACAATATTTAATTTCTTTCTAATCAGAAGGCTCCTACTCTACTGTTATAATTAAGGTCAAATGACAGCAATGACATGACGTTATTGGTTATCCAGTAACAAATTAGCTAGGTGGTAAAAAACACATTAAAGATGGGAACAATGAATATTGATTGATCTGGTAAATGTGTAAAACTGCAGTCTTTTATGGACAAGAACTTGCCAAATATAGTTTTGGCGAGTCACATCCATTTAATTCAAATAGACTCTTTGCATTTTGGTCAAAGTTCAAAACACTCAGCCTTGATGAAGACAAGCAAATTCAAATTAAGATGCCAGAAAGTACTCAAGAAGAGACTTTATTAGAATTTCATGCAAAAGAGTATGTCGATCTAGTCAAGAAAGAATCTAAACATGGAACAGGATATTTAGATCTAGGGGATACGCCTGCATTTAAAGGAATGTTTGAAGCTTCTTCCACAGTCGTTGGTACGAGTCTCGGTGCATTAAATGTAGTAATGGAGAAAACAGATGGAATGTTACACGGGTTCAATCCTATTGGGGGATTGCATCATGCACGAAGAGAGTCTGCAGGAGGATTCTGTGTTTTTAATGACATAGGCATAGTAAGTATAATAGCGCGAAAAAAATATGGCATAAATAGAATAGCCTATGTAGATATAGATGCTCATCATGGAGATGGGGTATATTACGAATTTGATAACGATCCTAATTTCTTTATTGCAGATATACATGAAGACGGTCGGTACCTATACCCCGGTACGGGCTCTGAATTAGAAATCGGGACAGGTGAGGCAAAAGGCACTAAATTAAACATTCCACTAATGCCTGGTTCTACTGATAATGATTTCATTACTGCCTTTGGTAAAGTCGAAGAATTTATTGACAATATTGCTAAACCTGAACTGATCATTCTTCAGTGTGGAGCCGATGGCGTAGATGGAGACCCAATAACTCATCTCAAGTACAGCTCAAAAGCTCATAGATATGCTGCAGACAGGTTACATAGACTTTCACACAAGCATTGTGATGGTCGAATTATTGCGTTAGGTGGTGGGGGATATAATCGGCAGAACGTTGCTGATGCTTGGACAGAGGTTGTCATGTCATTTATTGAAATTGTAAAGTAGGACAATTAAATTATTTAGAATGTTGTAAGTAGGTTGATTTCTAATTCGCTAATAAGGAAAAACTAGACATCGATAATTAAAAAAGTGATACATAACGGTGGAAGGCTTTACCCTGTATGAAGATAGTAAACTACTATCTCTGTGATTACGCAGGTAAGTTACTGTAAACTGGCAAGTAAAAATCAAGCTATTTGTAATGTCGCAATTCTTGAGGTCTTGGATCATACCCATAAACTTCTCTAAACGTCCTCGGTTTCTTATCTTTGAAAATTTCTTTAGCGAAATATTTCATAGAGAATGCTGACATATGTTCTAGGATGGGTTTTAAATCCATTCCCTTTTCAGTAACATGATATTCTATCCTAACCGGTGATTCATGAAAAATCTGACGATCTACCAATCCATCCCTTTCCATTTCCTTTAATCTCAATGAAAGTATCTTTGCATTGATACCTTCGATAGAATCAAGCAACTTATTGAATCTCGTCTGTTTTAAATAAATCATATTTCGCAATATCAATACAGTGAATTTTTTACCCATGATCTGAAATGTGTTATTTATCGGGCACTTCACTGTATTTTTTTGCATAAATTCGGCGATTTTCTCATCTAGCATTTGCAGTTTGATCCTCCTCAAAATAATCCTGATCTTCTACTTATTTAATAGTTACCTTTAGTTATCTAATAGGAATAGGTGACTCCTAGTTTATACCGGCCCTGGAGCAGTGGGTAAAAACACCCCAACTAGGGCTGTAAGAATCCATATTATTACTGCCATAATTAATGCATGAATCCACCCTATCTTGTAGATTGACTTTAACGCTAACAACCAGGCAATTCCCCCCAGAATAGCTGCAACCAGACCGTTCCCGAGTAGGAAATATACTATCGCATAGATTATTGATCCAATTATGGCTGTAAAAAAGGCAACTTTTAGTCCCCGTTTAGTGCCTACAAATCTAGAAACAACGTATATTACGATAGTCGAAACGAGCAATCCGATTAAAAACACTAGAATAGACGAACTGGAATATAATGTTGCCATGTAATTCATTTATACTTAGGTTATCCTACTATAAGTAGGTAACAGCAATTTATGTCATTTTCGCAATATCTTACAGTAAATATTACTTCGAAAGGAAATAAAACTGAGTGGGCAACTCATTGTCTTACCTTTTCGTTATAAGCTTTTTTTAGCCATAAAGGCGTTATTACAGTAGTTACAGCGACCATAATTATTAGTGTCGTGTAAATATTAGATGTTAACGCTCCACTCGTCACACCTATTCCCGCCACGATGAGGCCTACTTCACCTCTTGAAATCATTCCAATACCAACTTTCATCGCTCTTGATTTACTTTTCAAAAATAGTATTGAAGGTAAGCCACATCCTATCAGCTTAGTACTAATCGCCACAATGACCACTATGGCTGCTAGGAACAGAACATACAAATTAACACCTGTAAGGTTTACCTGAGCTCCAATAATTGCAAAGAACAGTGGAGCAAATATTATCTCTAATTTTTCAACATATTCTTCAACACGCCCGATTATTTTCGTACTGGCAACAGCCATACCGACCGCAAATGCTCCAACAATAGGTGATAGTCCCACAATCGCAGCGATAGCCGAAGCACCGAAGAAAGATGCAGTAACAATTCCTTCAATACTACCTCTTGATTTCCATAATCTATCTGCATGTAATATTCTTGGTATTATTACTACTGCACCAACTAATAGGGCGACAAATATTCCAAGTACTTTAATGATGAGGAACGTTATATCAATAATATTTGGAGTCATGTTGCCAGTTTGCGCCATTGTCGTTACCACTGAAAGAACTGCAATCGCAAGAATATCATCCACAATGGCAGCCCCAAGAATTAATTTAGCTTCCTGTGTTTGCATTTTTCCTAACTCTGTTAATACTCGGATAGAGATAGCAATGCTGGTTGCGGTAAGAGCTGTTGCTACAAGAACGGCTTGCAATCCTCCTAGTCCAAATAGTGTAAATACATAGTATCCAACAAAAAATGGAACAACCACGCCACAAGCGCCTACCGTAAAGGAAGCAGCTCCTCCTCTGAGGAACTCTTTAGGTGTTATTTCTAGACCTGCGATGAATAATATTACAATACCAGATATTTCGCCAATCTGACGGACAGTTTCATTTAATATGACTATTGGTTTCCCATCGAACAATGGTATTGCTCCAAACGCGAATGGACTCATAACAATTCCAGCCAATAACTCACCCAATACAACAGGAAGCCTAAATTTATGGAAAATTTCAGCAAATATTTTAGCAGCAAACAGGAGTATGGCTAACGACAGTAATACATGAATAAAGGCCTCCTGCTCTGCTACCATTTTCTATTGTCTACTGACGGCTAGTAATGAATTTTTCACTAAATATCAGAACATAGTGGAGAGAAATTGGTCGTCAAAATTACTTTATATCCCTTGATAAAGGCCGGGTAGAGCAGATTTTTTTAGGAAAGATCTGAGGGTCCATAGTTGATGGATAACTTGATTTTAAGGTCAGAAAGTTGATATTATTTGATTCCATTAACTGTATGTCACTATCCCATGAAACCAAATATCTGCGATACAAACAAGAATGATTATGAAAGCAGGTAATAATCTTAAAAGGAATGTGGACTAATATAAATTAGATTTGAAGAGCGAAATGTACTGTGATGCTTGTGGGCAAGAAACACAATCGCTTTATCAGCGGCTTGATAAAATGGTATGCCATGAATGTCTTTATAATGTTCATAGACAGGATATAGTAATTCAAACTGCTTAACATCGATTCAATATGACCTTGTCAGGGTGGAAACGTGTCCACTAGATAAATTACGTCTTTAGATACAAGTAACTGGCTTCTCTATCCAAAAAACAATTATTACTCAAATCTAGTATACTAAATTATACAAGATAATGTAAATTGCTTATGAATGGTAACTTTATTAATTTGGATATCTATTTTTCATCAATTTAATGTTATGAAATTAAATAGTTACATGGATACAACT
>Ga0075423_10007503_pt1 | contig 10300 bp, 4 predicted proteins | sample SoiMethybrSBSTD2_FD_80114 | JGI IMG/M metagenome (GOLD analysis project Ga0075423, IMG submission 80114) | Bulk soil microbial communities from a Populus tree surrounding site in Tennessee, USA - Soil MetaG P. TD hybrid SBSTD2 | ecosystem: Environmental > Terrestrial > Soil > Tree plantation...
CGACGGCGAGATCGCGTACGTAGACAGCTGCATGGCGAAGCTCGTTGGCTCGCTCGAACGCGGCGCACTCCTCGACCGCACGATCGTCCTCGTCGTCGCGGACCACGGCGAGGGACTCGGCGATCACGGCGAAAGCGAGCACGGCATGCTGCTCTACGATTCCGTGCTCCGCGTGCCGTGGATCATGCGGCTGCCGGCTCACGCGTCGGCCGGCGCTGTCGTGAAGGCGCAGGTGCGCGTCGTGGACGTGATGCCGACGGTCGCATTCATCGTCGGCACCGCGGCGCCGAAGGTTGACGGCGAGAACATCGCGCCATACATCGGTGGCGCGCCGCCTCGCGATCCGACGCCGTCGTACGCCGAAACGTTCTACCCGAAGTGGCATTTCGGCTGGAGCGAGTTGAAATCAATCAGAGTCGGCGACTGGAAGTACGTCGACGCGCCGAAGCCCGAGCTGTACGACGAGCGCGCCGATGCACGCGAATTGAAGAATCTGATCGATAGCCGCGGACCGCTGGCCAACGGGTTGTCGCAGGAGCTCGCGAAAGTGCAAGGCTCCCTTGGGCCCGCGGCAAACGCAGAGGCGCCGCAACCGGATCCGGAGACGCTTGCGCGCTTGCGAAGCCTTGGATACGTCGGCGTCGCGGCACCTTCGTCCGGCGCGCGAGGCGCGGATCCCAAGGACATGCTGCCGAAGGCGGAGATGTTTCGCGCCGGCATCAGCCGCGCGCTCGACGCCCTGGAGCACGATCGTCCGGACGCCGCGATTCCCGAGCTGAAGAAACTCATCGAGATCAACGACCGATCGTACGAGCTGCACCTGTTCCTCGGCGATGCATACGCAGCGAAGAAGCAGTGGAGCATGGCGCTCGGGGAATACGCGGCCGCGAAGGTCCTGTATCCGACGAGCGCCGCGCCGCTGATTGCCGAAGCGCGCGCGTACCTCGCAAGCGGCGACCCTGCGAAGGCGCTCGACGCATTGACTCGCGCCAGCGCGCTCGAGCCGCGCAGCGGTGAGGTGGCGCTCGTGCGCGGAATGGTGTACGAACAACAGCGCGACGCCGCTCGAGCGCTCGAAGAGTATCAGGCGGCCGTCCAGGCCAACGGATCGGATCCGCGCGCGCGCGTCAGTCTCGCAACGCTCGCGATGAGCATGAACCAGCTCGATCTCGCGCGCGAGCAGTTCGAGACGCTCCTGGCGCTTGGATACCGGCCGTCGCGCATGCACTACGGGCTCGGCAACATCGCGTACGCTCGAGGCGACATGAAGCGCGCCGAAGCGGAGTATCGGTTGTGTCTCAAGCTCGAGCCCGGCTTCGCGCGCGCGAGAGAGGCGCTGGCGAAGATGGGCGTGAGCGTCGCGCCGGCGCCGCCCAAACGATAACGTTAAACTCGCAACCGATCCCAGGGAGGACCGCATGCTGCTGCTCGCCGCCGTCGCCACGTTGATCCTGCAGGCGCCGCAGGCAGTCGTCGAGCTCGACACGAGCAAGCTCAAAGGCGATCCGGTGCGCCTCGCGTGGTCGCCGGATGGTTCGGAGTTTTACGTCCAGACGGTCGAACGCGACGGGCACGGCGCCGTGAAAAGCGCGAAGCACTTCATCGTCTCCACTGCCGCGAAGAGTGTCAAAGGCGTCGATGCCGAGCCAACGTGGGCATCGAAGTACTGGACGTGGAAGTCCGGGCAGTCGTCGCCGGCGTCCGCGGCATTGAAGATCGACGTGAGCTCGCGGCAGGAATCGGTTCGCGCGACGGCGGCGCCCACCGGCGGCGCGCTCGCGCGCGGCGGCGGCGCGAATCCGCTCGCCGGAACAACCGCTGAGGACGTCGCGAACGCCACGAATCAGACGCAGCAGTCGACGATCTACGTACTCAAGTTCAAGGCGCTGACGATCGGCGAGTGGACGAACGAACCGGTGACGCCGGGCGTGAACTTCACGTGGGCGCCGGCGCCGCTTCGCATGCTGGCGTTCACGAAACGCGACGCGGGTCCGCTCAGCGTCGTCGATGAAACCGGCCGCAAACAGGACGTGGACGGACCGAAGGCAGCGCTGCTGCCCGCATGGTCCGACGATGGCAAACGGATGGCGTGGCTGGAGCGAAAGGACAAGAAGAAGTACCAGCTGATGATCGCCGACGTCGTCATGGATTGATGGATGCCGCTCGCCTGAAAGGCTCGCGCTACGTGGCTGAAAGGCTCGCGCTACGTGCCTGAAAGGGTTGGGCTAAGAATGCAACCCAGCGTCCTTGCCGCGATCGCGACGATTGCAGTTGCTGCGACGATAGCTGCGCAGCAGCAGCCGCCGCCACCGTCGTTTCGCGCGCGCACGGACCTCGTCGAAATCGAGGTGACCGCGCGCGGCGGCAACGGCGCGTTCGTCAGCAACCTTTCGATCGACGATTTCGAGGTGCGCGACAACGGCGTGCCGCAGCGCATCGATCATCTGCTGCTCAACACGAACCCGCGCGTAAAGCGATCGGCCGCAGATGCCGGTGCGCAGGCGACCACGTCGAATCGCCGCGTGTTCGTCATCGTGTTCGATTCACCTCACCTCACTCCGGGCGGATTCAGGAAGACGCACGCCGCGGCCCGCACGCTGTTCGACAGGCATTTCATCGACATGGCCGATCTCGGCGGTGTCGTGTCCGATGGGCGCATGGCGGGCAATCGTCTGAGCGCCGATCGAAGCGAGTTGTTGAAAGCCGTGTCGAACGCGAAGCCGGCGTCGAACCGGACGTCTCAAATGATCGAAGAGCGCGAGTGGCCGCGCCTCACGACGATGGAAGCGATTCGCATCGTGGTCAACGACGATCGCGCCCTGTCGAGCCGCGTCGCGACGCGCGCGTGTCAGGACGATCCCGACTTCTGCCGACGCCTCGATCCAGCGCCACTCGTCCGTGAAAAGGCGGTTCGGTTCACAAACGACGCGAGACGCACGTCGGAACGGACGGCGCAAACGCTGAAGGCTCTGCTCGACGGCTTGTCGAACGTCCCCGGACCCAAAACCGTGTTGCTGATGACCGAGGGGTTCATCAGCGAAGAGAACTGGCCGTCCGTGCGCGAGTCGGTCGCAACTGCCGCACGCGCAAATGCGCGCGTGTACACGCTCGACGCCCGGGGACTCGACCGCGACGCCGTTACGTCGCTCGGCGGCGATGTCGCAGACGACACTGAGGCGCGACTTCTCAACCAGTTCGATCCCGGCGGCGAGGCGGTGAACAGCCTCGCGGTCGACACGGGAGGATTCGTCGTCCGGAACACGAACGTGTTCGACGCGGCAGTCGCGCGGATCGTCGACGATGCGAGCAGCTACTACGTGATCGGATTTCAGCCCTCGACGCCGCGCGACGGCAAGTTCCACACGCTGAGCGTGACGGTGACGCGTCCGGGAGTCACCGTTCGCGCCCGGCGAGGCTACGTCGCGTTGCCGATCGCAACGATGACGATCGCCGCGCCAGCGCCCGAACGCACGACCGCGGCGCCGGCACCGAGACCCGTTCCCGAGTCGTCCGAGCCCGCCCCTCTGCCGGCGGTCGCCTCTCCGGTGATCGAACCCACGGCGCCGGTGACGACTCCGAGCGTGGTTGATGACAGCGCGCGACAGACGGGAATCGCGCCGGCGGCCGGTTTGCGTTTGCGGCCCGACGCGAACAAGCACGTCGATCTGCTGCTGTCCAACGCGACGGCCGACCGGGCGGCCACCGAAGGATGGCAGGCCTATCAGCGCGGCGACGTCGCGGCGGCGCGCGTTGCGCTCGGTACTGCGGCCGCCAGCGGAACAGCTGCGCCGTGGGTTCACTATGCGCTCGGCATGGCGGAGTACGCGCTTCGCGAATACAGGAACGCGGCGGATGAATGGGAGAAAGTGAGACGCGCGGCCGCGGACTTCGAGCCGGTGTACTTCGATCTCGTCGACAGCTACGTGCAGCTGAAGGAATACGACGCGGCGATTCGCGTTCTGCGCGACTCCGCCGGCCGCTGGCCGCACGATCCGGAAGTCTTCAACGCGCTCGGCGTCGTTCAGACGCTGCGCGGCGCGCTCGACGATGCGATCAAGACGTTTCAGCAGGCAGTGAGCGTCGCGCCGTCCGATTCAATCGGCTACTACAACCTCGGCCGCGCATTCGAGATGCGATACGTCAAGTCGCGGCGCTACGTGCAGCAGCTCCGGGCGTGGGTGTCGAACGAGGGCGACAAGACGGCGGCAATCGAGAACTATCAGCGCCACATCGACGCCGGTGGACCGTACGCCGAATCCGCGCTGCAAGGAATCTCGCGATTGAAGTGGGCGCCTAATCCCGAACGTGATAATTAACCGCGGAGCGCGCAGAGAGCGCAGAGATTGTTTTTCAAAAGAAACTCTGCGGTCCCTACGGTTTCAAATCATGCTCGCTTGAATCGTGAATTATCAGCGTACTCCCGAGCGTGATAATTAACCGCGGAGCGCGCAGAGAGCGCAGAGATTTTTTTCAAAAGAAACTCTGCGGTCTCCGCGGTTTACATCACGCTCGGACGATCAGAACGTGAACCGTGCGCCGATGCGCGCGATTCTCGGGTTCATCACCTCGAGGATCTGGTTGTAGCCGGTCGCGCCGCTGCGCGTCACGTCGTACTGCCGGCCGAGCACGGTGCCGGCGTTGAACAGGTTGAAGACGTCGAGATCGACCGCGACCGTCGTCGTCGAGAACTTGAACGCCTTCTCCACGCGGGCGTCGAGCGAGTTCACCATCGGCAGCCGGTTCCCATCGACCGTCGGTGACAGCAGCACGCGCTTCTGTGTGATGTTCGGGTCCTTCGCCGTGCGGACGGTCGCATACACCGGCTGGCCGAACCCCTGGCGGCCGACGTAGTTCGCGCCGAAGTTCATCCCCCAGGGACCCTGATACATGCCGTTGGCGATGAGCTGATACCGCGGCGAGATGAGATAGATGTTGCTCTTCCCGCTGCCGCCCGTCCCGACCGACACGAGACCGCCGTCGACGAACGGTCCGGCCGTCGGCTGGCCGGTTGTCGATGCCGGTGCCCGCGTCGGGTCTTCGATCGCCGTCGCGGGGTTGTCGAAGTACTCGCGGTAGTCGTTCGTCGAGAAGCCGAACCGCGCCATCCACCGGTTCGACATGCGCTTCGTCGCGCTGACCTCGAATCCCTGATACCGCTGGTGATAACCGTCGCGGTTCATCCAGTCGCGCCCGCCGCCCGGTGGTGCGGTGATGGGCGCGAAGTACGGCTCGTTCACCGTTCCGACCACGTCGAACGTTCCGGTCACCGCCCCGGTCTGAACGAAGCCCGACTTGGTGAGGCCAACTCTCGGACGCCATAGCAGGTTACCGAAATGGCGGTAGGTGTACGTCGCGCTGACCCCGAAATTGGGCCTGAGCTCGTGATCGAGGCCAATCAGGAACTCCTGCGTGATCGGCGCCGACGGATTCGACACCCTGTTGACGCTCGTCAGCGCCGTCGGGTTCTTCGGATCGAACCCGCGCGCTCCCTGGAAGTCGGTGAAGTCGACCTCGTTCACGTCGACGAACCCGTTGCCGTTCTTGTCCGTGGCGCCGAAATAGAGATACGTGTTCTGAATCGGCGAGAGGAACGACCCGTTGGTGGCCGGGAGCTGCGACGCAAAGTACGAATAGCTCGCACGGACCAGCGTCTTGTGGTTCTGGTCGACCGAGTAGTTCACGCCAATCCTCGGCGCAATCGTGTTCCAGTCGAACACGTTGTCCTGGGCTGGCGCGGTCAGCGCGGGCAGGAACGCCTCGAATCCGGGCACGGCCGGACGCACCGCGCCGCTGTAGGACGATGTCTGATGATCGAAGCGGATGCCGCCGGTGATCGTGGCGCGCGACAGCGAGATCGTATCGGTGACGAACCCGTTGATGTACTTCCCGACCGTGTTCTGCGGGAAGTCGCCGTACACCTCCGCGAGCATGCTCGGGTAGCCCGTGTGGTACGTGATGATGTGGTTGCCGGGCGCGGTGGACAGCGAATCGACCGGTGTCCTGCGGTACGAGAAGCCGAACTTCACCTCGTGTTTGCCGGCGAACGCGCTGGCGTCGCCGCCTGCGTAATACTGCGGCCGATCGGTCTTGTAGAAGTAATACGACCCGTGCCAGACGGAGTTGTCGTCCTGATAGGCGTTCTTGTCGAGACCGCCCTCGGGGAACAGCTGGAAGCCGCCGCTGATGTAAGCGTAGCGCGCCGAGACGAACAGGTTCGAGCGCGCGACGAAGTTGCCTTCACCTTTGTAGAACTTCGTCGGACCGGTTTGATCCCACGTTGTCTCCGGGGGACGCGTCGCGCTGGCGCTGCGCCCATTCTTGATCTTGTTCCCCTCGAAGAAGCTGAAGTTCCCGCGGACGCTCGGGCTCGCCATGCCGTCGATCTTGAGCGCGTAGTTCTTCAGAATTGTTTCGTCGGGCGTCCCAACGAGCGTGAGGTTCCGCACGTCGGTGCGTGCGATCGAGCCCCAGCCCCAGAGACGATCCTTCAGAATCGGCCCACCGAGATCGAATCCGTTGTCGAGATATTTGTCCGTGCGGTTGCCGCAGTGGTCCGTGTAGTTGCTGGACTTGCACGCCGTCGCCGAGCCGCCAATGGCCTGCGCGAGCGTCGGATCGAGATTGTTGCCCTGAAGGCCCTCGTTCTCGAAGAAGATCTGCGCGCCGCCGTGCGCCGTGTTGCTCCCTTTCTTCAACACGAGGTTCAACTGGGCGCCCGGCGTCGGGTTCGACGCGTCGGCGCCGCCGGTGGTCACGGCCATCTCCTGGAACATGTCGAAGTTGTAGTACGTCGGCGTCGAGCCGGTGGCGCCCATGTCGGTGATCGGCACGCCGTCGAGGTTCCACGTGTTGTCGCTCTGCTGCGCGCCTTTCGCGATGTAGCCTGACTGCTGCCCCGATTCCGAGCCGCCGACGTTGACGCGATCGACGTAGATGGTCGGCACGGTCTGCATGACGACCCACGGATCGCGCGCGCTCGGAATGTTCTGCAGCTCCTCGAGCGTCACGTTCGTCGTCGTCGTCTCGCGCTTGGTGTCGATGATCGGCGTCGCGGCGGTCACGTTGACCGTCTCCGCGGTGCCGGCGACCGACATCCGCACGCCGAGCGGCGTCGAGGCTCCCGTTGCGACCTGGACGTTGCCGTTCGTGTAGGTATTGAACCCCGAGAGCGCGGCCTTGACCGTATAAGTGCCGACCGGGAGGTTGAGGAAATGCGCCTGACCCTGGGCGTCCGACACCTGCGATTGATTGCTGGGACCCGTCAGGTCGACGTTGACGCCGGGCAGCCGTCCGCCGGTGGCGTCTTCGATGGTGACGTCGATGCGCCCGGTGAAGACCTGCGCCGACGCTGGAGACGCGACGGCGATCGCGATCGCACCTGCCGCAACGAACGTCGCGAGCTTCCTGATCCTACAGTTCATGCGTCCGCTCCTCCTGGAAGCTGGCCGATCCGCACACCGCAAGATCGCCAGCCAGACCGCGTTTGCGTTAGAGTCGCGTGGCGACTACGCAGACGCGCAACGTCCGAACAACCGTGCTCGACTGCGCTCCTGGCACGTGCCGTTTGGCTGCGCTCGGAGCACTTGGTCGCCATAATAGCGTCTCCACCCGACAGTAAACGCGGTTCCGGACAGGCTTCCCGGATTTGAGATGCGGCGGATCCAAAATCTGGTACGACATCAGCTTTGGTCAGCTGTTCGCGATGCGCGAGTGCTCACGCGCTATCTAGCGGCAAGTACCGCGTTTGTCGCCTTGGCGTCGATCGCGCCGCCGATTGCACGCGCAGCTCAACAGATCGGATCCAGCCGTACCGCGCTCGCGACGGTGCTCGATCCGCGCAATCGACCGCTCGTCGACGTCGACGTTGATGATTTCGTTATTCAGGAAGGCGGGCAGCCGCGTGAAGTTCTGTCCGTGCACCCCGCCGATTATCCGATTGTCGTGATGATCGACGTGGGACGTACGGCGCAGAGCGACCTGTCCTTCATGCAGGCGGCCGTCGGCCGGTTCGTGGAACGAGTCGGCGAACAACGTCCTGTTGCGCTCGGCGTATACAGCGAGCACGGCAGGATCGTCGCGGCATTCGACGTTGAGCGGCCGCAGCTGATGGAACGCCTGAACGCAGTCGCGCTGGACGGATCGACCGAGAGCGTCGCGATTGAAGGCGCAGCGGAGGCGGCGCGCGTCGCCGCATCGACCGGCGCGCTCTTTTCGGCGGCGGTCGTGTTGTCAGCCGCGCCCCGCGACGATCGCTCCATGCGCGTCGATGAAATAGTGGGCGGCATCGTCGACAGCGGGACGATGGTGCATGTGATCGCGAATCGAGTGGAGCGCTTTACCCAACCGGTGGCGCCGGGGATGGTCGCGACGCTGCGATCGCTGGCGGAGCAGACACGCGGCGGCTACACGACCATTTACAGCGCCGCGTCGTACCAGGCCGCGCTCGAGCAGCTCGCAAACCGGTTTGCGACGGAACTGATGGTGGAGTACCTGGTGCCGAACGCCTCGCGCGCGACGGACGTGAAGGTGGGCGTGAGAATCCCCGGCGCGCACGTGCGAGGACTGGGGGTAGCTCCCCGGTAAAACGCGAAACCGCGGAGCTCGCAGAACACGCAGAGAAAATTTATGTCGTAGGACCTACGGAGGCTGGTTTATATGGCAACCGTCAAAGCGGCGACAGAGAACAGTGATATTAACATCGAACTCGTTATGGCACAACGCGTTAGGGCACCTTCTTCGGAGAAACTCGTGACATCGGGCAAAGGTCCGGGTTTCTGGACGGCGGCGTACGACCTTCGCCCCCTTTTCGGACTCCGCGTGCTACCAGATAATCCGAATGGATGCGCAGGACCGCGGCAATCGCCGGTGTCGTCGCGGCCGCCGGGCTTGCGTACTGGCTGATCGCCGGACGTCGGCAGGCTGCGACGATCGACCATGCCGCCTGTCGCGGATGCAACGTCCTGCTCATCACGATCGACACTCTGCGAGCCGATCGCGTCGGTGCGTTCGGCAGCACCGCTGGATTGACGCCGGCGATCGATCGGCTGGCCGAGCGCGGCCTGAAGCTGACGCGCGCCTACAGTTCAGCTCCGCTGACGCTGCCGTCCCACGCGTCCATCCTGACCGGCGTCTCGCCGCCGCGCCACGGCGTCCGGACGAACGGCCTGTTTCGATTTGGTTCGGCGCTTCCGACGCTCGCGACGATTTTGAAGAACGCCGGCTATCGCACCGGCGCGTTCATCGGGGCGTTCGTCCTCGACGCGCGCTTCGGTCTGAATCGGGGGTTCGACGTGTACGACGACCGCTACGGCGAGCCGAAGGCCGGTGAGCCGGCTGACGCCGCCGAGCGCCGCGCCGACGAGGTCGTGAAGCCCGCGATGGCGTGGATCACTCGACAATCGGGCGCGCACTGGTTTGCGTGGGTACATTTGTACGATCCGCACGAACCGTATCGTGCGCCGGAGACGTACGCATCGCAGCACGCGCCGTACGACGCCGAGGTCGCCTACACTGATGCGGTCATTGGAAACTTCATCGCCGATCTCGACGCCGCGCACCAACTTGACTCGACGGTGATCGTCCTCGCCGCCGATCACGGCGAAAGCCTGGGCGAACACGGCGAACGGTCGCACGGCGTGTTCGCGTACGACGCGACGCTCCGCGTTCCCTGGATCATCTGGGCACGCGACCGAATCGCGCCGCAGACATGGCAGCGCGCTGTGCGCCTCATCGATCTCGCCCCCACGACTCTCGATCTCGTCGGCGTCGCCGCGCCGGCGCCGTTCGAAGGACGCTCGATCGTGGACGCGATCGACAGTCGCGACACGACCGATCCGCCCGCGTACTTCGAAGCGATGGACGCGAAGCTCACCCGCAACTGGGCGCCGCTCAGCGGCATCGTCAGCGGCGACACGAAGCTGATCGACCTTCCGATTCCCGAGTTGTACGATCTCGTCCGCGATCCGAAAGAAACGACGAACCTGTTCACGCGCGAACGGGAGCGCGCACGCACGCTGACCGCGTTGCTGCGCTCCACCACCGCCGGGTTCGGCACGGCCGCAGACGCGCAGCAGACGACGCTGAGCGCGGACGCGCGGCAGCGGCTGCAGGCGCTCGGGTACGTCGCGGCATCGGCGGCGCCGGTCCGGCGTGCCTTCACCGACGCAGACGATCCCAAGGTGATGATTGGCGTGGCCAACGATCTGAACGAAGCGCTCGCGCAGTTCAAGCGGGGCGACGCCGATCCCGCGATGATCGCGGTGCGGAACATCATTCAGGCGCATCCGGCATTCTCGACGGC
>Ga0075423_10007505_pt1 | contig 10299 bp, 6 predicted proteins | sample SoiMethybrSBSTD2_FD_80114 | JGI IMG/M metagenome (GOLD analysis project Ga0075423, IMG submission 80114) | Bulk soil microbial communities from a Populus tree surrounding site in Tennessee, USA - Soil MetaG P. TD hybrid SBSTD2 | ecosystem: Environmental > Terrestrial > Soil > Tree plantation...
ACGATCGGACCGGCGTCCTCGGGCAGCTCGATCCGGGCCCGCTGGCGGATGCGCCCCTTCTTCGCGACGCGCCGCTCGGTGGCGGCGCGGGCCGGTGTCGGACTGGCGGTCATCGCCTAGCGCCGCCCGTAGCGCCGGAAGACCCAGTACAGCCCGCCGAGCGCCGCGACGATGACGGCCGCGCCGAGGATCGCGCCGAGGATCCCCGTCTCGACCGTGAACCGGATGCTGGCGTCGCCGCTCGCCTCCTTGGCCGTCGCCTTGAACGCGATGTTGTAGTCGCCGGCGATGGCGTTGCCCGACGGGGTGATCGAGGCCTTGACCGTGGTCGACTGGCCGGCAGCGATGCTGTCGACGGTCTTGGGATCGAAGGTGACGGTCCAGTTCGCCGGAGGCGTGGCCGACAGCGTCACGTTCGTGACCGGGGCGGTGCCGGTGTTGGTGATCGTGAACGTCTCATCGGTGACGCTGCCCGAGGGGCCACGGGCCGCCAGGTTCAGGTCCGGGGTCGACAGCGTGATCGAGTAGCTGCCGGTGATCTCGACGTTCAGGTCGGTCGTGAACTGCTCGGTGCCGACGGTGGTGATGATCGAGATGGGGTACTGGCCGGCATCCGTGTTGTCCGCGGCCTTGACCGTGACCGTCACGCCCGCCGTGCCGCCGGCCTTGACCGTGGCGCTCGTCGCCTGCGTGCTGCCGGTGAGCGCCGCGTTCACGGTCCAGCCGGGCGGCGTCTGGCCCGCCGCAGCCGAGTAGCTGAGGTCCTGGTCTTTCTGGTTGGTCACGTTCAGGGTGAACGTGAAGGTCGTGTCCGACGAGCCCTTCTGCGAGTCGATGTCGGTGTCGACCTTGACCTCGCCGCTCGCGTTGGCCTCGGCCTTGATCTCGAGCGGCAACGTGTCCGTGGCGCCGTTGCCCTTCGCGGTGACCGTGATCGTGGTCGTGCCCGTGGCTTGGGCGGGGACATCGATGTCGAGGCGAACCTGGGTGGCATCGGTGCCCGAGGTCTGGACCGCGCTGACGACGAAGCCGCCGCCGTGGAGTGTCGCCGTCCAGCCGGTGGGCACGCCGCTCAGCGTCAGGTCGACCCGCGCCGTCTGACTGGTCTTGACGTCGAGGTTGAAGCTGACGCGGTTGCCCGGGCTGACGCTGACCGCCGGGAATGGCGTCGTCAGCGACAGTGCGTCGATGGCGAGAGCCGCTGGCGCGAGCGCCGGCACGGTCGCCAGCACGAGGGCGGTTGCCAGGAACACGCCCCGAAGACGTCGCGAGGACAAGGTCGTCAAGCCTCCCTGTATTCGATGTCTCGGGACAGCCGGCGGTGGTCTGCTCGTTCGCTCCGGGTCCCGGGGCGCGACGCCCGTGCGCGCCCAACGCGTCCAATGTTGATCGCCCACCGAATGCTGGCGGGCGCGCGGCGAACGTCAACCAAGCCTTGCTTCAGGCTCGATTAACAGTCGTGAATGGTAGATGGCGCACGGCGGGCTCGTCCGTGGCGCCCATCTGTGACGGCAAGGGGATGACCTTCGGCGTCTGCCGAGGACCGATTCGGCGGCTACCGAGGCCGCGTCACGCTGCCGACCATTTGACACGTCGAGGGATTGCACAGCATCCTGAGCAACGTACAGAGGTGAATGCCCAGAAGGGACAGCAGGTCTGAGCATCGACCGAGACACCAAACCGGTCCGACTCGCTCCCGCGTCCAACAGGCACTGACACATCGCTCGATCGCCCCACCCGCGACGAGCCAATCGACCGCAGACCAGGGCTCATATCGCCCCGGATCGCGGCAAAGGAAATTCAAGGAACCACATGCTTTCTCGTTCATACCAGTCGTCCATCAGTGGACGCTCTGCCTCGATTCGCCGCATGCGCCGGCGCTCCATGTCGACCCGGCTCTACTGCCGGACCAACGGCTGTACCAGCTTCCTCGAGCTGAACCCCGAGCGGGGCACCGCCAGCTGTCCGGTCTGCGGCTACACGCGGCGCCTCAACTAGACCCACTGAACGCCTGACGCCACGGCCGTCACACTGGCGGCCGTGACGGCAAGCGCATCTCCGACCGGCGTCGAGCCCCGGCGCATCAAGAAGCTGCTCGACATCGAGCTCGCGACCTTCGCCGAGCGCCATCCGAAGTCCCGCTCCCTCCACGAGCACGCCCGCTCGAGCCTCCTCGACGGCGTGCCGATGAACTGGATGGTCAAGTGGGCCGGGCCGTTCCCGCTCTTCCTCGAATCCGCCTCCGGCGCGCACGCGACGTGCGCCGACGGCCACGAGTACGTGGACCTGTGCCTCGGCGACACCGGCGCGATGGCCGGCCACGGCCCGGCGGCGGTACGCGCTGCGGTGGAGCGCCAGCTCGCCCGGGGCATCACCACGATGCTGCCGACGGAGGACGCGGCCTGGGTCGGCGCAGAGCTTGCGCGGCGGTTTGGCCTGCCGGCCTGGCAGTTCACGCTCAGCGCCACGGACGCCAACCGCTTCTCGCTGCGCATCGCCCGGGAGATCACGGGCCGGCCGCTCGTGGCGGTCCACGAGTACTGCTATCACGGCTCTGTCGACGAGACGTTCGCGGTTCTCGACGGCGATCGCGTGGTCGCCCGGCAGGGCAACGTCGGGCCGGCCGTCGACCCGGCGGAGACGACGCGCGTCGTCCCGTACAACGACCTCGATGCGCTGGACCGCGCGCTCGCCGACGGCCGGGTCGCGGCCCTCCTGATCGAGCCGGCCTTGACGAACGTCGGCATCGTCCTGCCCTTGCCGGGCTATCTCGAGGGTGTGCGCGAGATCACCCGCCGGCACGGCACGATCCTCATCCACGACGAGACGCACACGATCTGCGCGGGCCCGGGTGGCGTGACCGGCGCCGGCGGCTACGAGCCGGACATGCTCGTCATCGGCAAGACCATCGGCGGCGGTATTCCCGTGGCCGCCTACGGCATGACCGCTCAGGTCGCCGACCGAATCCGCGCGGCCGCGCCGTGGGAGGACGCCGATGTCGGGGGCATCGGCGGCACGCTCGCCGGCTACGCCCTCTCGATGGCCGCCGCCCGCGCCGCGCTCGGCGAGGTCCTGACCGAGGCCGCGTTCGAAACGATGGTGCCGCTCGCCGCGCGCTGGGAGCGCGGCGTCCAGGACGCGATCGATCGCCATGCTGCGCCGTGGAGCGTGACCCGGCTCGGCGCCCGCGCCGAGTACCACTTCATGCCCGCGCCGCCCCGCGACGGCGCCGACCAGATCGCCCACGCCGACGCGGAGCTGGAGCGGCTCCTCCACCTGTGGGTGATGAACCGGGGCGTGCTGATGACGCCGTTCCACAACATGGCCCTGATGTCGCCCGTGACCACCGCGGCGGACGTCGACCGGCATACGTCGGCATTCAACGAGGCTCTCGCCACGCTCTTCGCCTGACCAGCCACGCAGCGGCTAGGATCGCCCGAATGGCGTTCATGGCCCACGAGGCGGCCGGCCTCGATCCGCTCGCGATCGAGTCTGCCCGTCGGCGAACCCGGATCGCCCTCTTCGCCAGCACCGCGCTCGGGAGCACCGGCCACATCGCGGCGTCGACCGTGGCCTCGATCGTCGGCAACCAGCTGCTCGGCAACGCCACGCTCTCGGGGGCACCCGGTGCCACCGTCGTCTTCGGCGCTGCGATGGGCGCCATTGCCCTGTCGTGGGTCATGGCCAGGCGCGGGCGCCGGAACGGTCTGACGGTCGGCTACCTGTCGGCGCTGGTCGGCGCGGTGGTCGCGGGGTCGGCCGTGGTCATCCGGTCCTTCCCGCTGCTCCTGCTGGGGACCTTTCTGATCGGGTTCGGCAACTCGTCGACCAACCTGTCACGGTACGCGGCCGCGGACCTCGTCCCGCCGAACCGGCGCGCGGTCGCCATCGGGCTCGTGGTCTGGGGCTCGACGGTCGGCGGCCTCATCGGTCCGACGCTCGTGCCGATCGCCGGCGCGATCGCGCCGTCGTTCGGCCTGCCCACGCTCGCCGGGCCGTACCTCATCCCGATCATCTTCGTCAGCCTCGCCGCGGCGGTCAGCTGGTTCTTCCTGCGGCCGGACCCGTTCGCGATCGCCGACGAGTCGACCATTCACAGGCCGTCGGAGGGCGACGGCACGCCCGAGGTCTCGGCTCGCGAGATCTTCAGCCAGCCCGCCGTCGTGGCGGCGATGGCGGCGCTGATCGCCGGGCAGGCGACGATGGTCCTGATCATGACCATGACGCCGCTCCACATCACCGCCCACAACCCCGGAGCGCTCGGCACCGTGGGCGTCGTGATCAGCGGCCACGTCGCGGGGATGTACGCCCTCGCCCCGATCTCCGGGCGCATCACCCAGCGCTTCGGGGCGCTGCGGACGATCTTCCTCGGGACGGGCGTGCTGGTCGCCGCCTCGCTGATCGCGGCGCTCGCACCGCCGGCGCGGGACGAGCTCCTGTTCGTTGCGCTGTTCCTGCTCGGCTGGGGCTGGAACCTCGGGTTCGTCGCGGGCAGCACGCTGCTCACGGCGAGCGTCTCCGTCGCCCAGCGGACGCGCGTCCAGGGCATCGCGGACGCGGTCATCTGGACGACGTCGGCGGCGGCGAGCCTCGGCTCGGGCGCGGTGGTCGCGGCAGCCGGCTTCTCGACGCTCGGCTTCCTCGGCGTCGGGCTGGTGCTGGCGCCGGTCTGGCTGCTCCTCAATCGCCGGCAGGCGATCGCGGCCCTGACCGCCTCGTAGGAGGTCCTGACCGCCCTACGCGACCAGCTCGCGGACCAGCCAGGAGGCGAGGGTTCGGGCGCAGGCAACGACCTCGTCGATCGAGACCCACTCGTCGGCGGAGTGCGCGACGAGCTTGTCTCCCGGCCCGAAGATCACCGTCGGGGTTCCACCCTCGTTGACGAGGAGCCGCATGTCTGCCCCGTACGGCTCACCCTGGAACACGATCTCGCGCCCGAGCATCGGACCCGCGACCGAGGCGAGCCCGACGGGCAGCGGATGGTCCGCCGGCACGCGCGACGAGGAGAACCTGCCGCCGACGAGCTCGACCGTCGCCGGGTGGTCGCGCAGGAACGGGTCCGATTCGTTGGCGTCGTCGATGCAGCGCTGCAGGTCGCGCTCGGCGTCGCGCCAGCTCTGGCCGAGCTTCACGCCGTAGCGGCCGTCGGCGACGATCCGGTCGATCACGGTCGAGGCCCACTCCCCGCCGGAGACCTTGCCGATGATGGTCGCGTAGGGCAGGCCGTGGACGGTCATGAGCGGATCCGTCTCGGCGCCATTGCGCGCTGCCTCATCGGCCCGGAGCGCGCGGACGAGCGTCTGCAGGTTGTCGAGGGCGGACACGCCCTCGCGGCGCACTGACGCGTGCGCGGCGCGGCCAGGCACGGTCAGGCGGAACGTGATCGCGCCCGCGTGGGCGATCACGACATCCAGCCCGGTCGGCTCGGTGATCACCGCCATGTCGCCGGTCACGCCGGCGCGGATCGCCGCGAGCATGCCCTGGCCGCCGTCCTCCTCGGAGGGCACGCTGGCGAACAGGATCTCGCCCCCGAGCCGCGCCTCGAGGTCGGCCCGACGGAGCGCGTGGATGGCGCCCAGGATCGAGGCGACGCCGCCCTTCATGTCGACCGCGCCGCGGCCGTACAACCGATCGCCATCGCGCTCCGCTGCCCATGGATCGTGGGTCCAGGTCGCGAGGTCGCCCACCGGCACGACGTCGACGTGGCCGACCAGGACGATTCGGCGTCCACCGCGCCGGCCGAGACGGCCGAGCACGATCGGGAGTCGGTCCCGAGGCATCTCCTCGCCCGGCCAGTCCGGGTCTGCGCGGGCCGCCGCCGGGTCCGGCTCCAGGCGTTCCGGCGATGTCCCAGTCTCCGCGAGCAGCTCGGCAACGACGTCCTGGACCGCGCCCTCGTCGCCGGTCACGCTCGGCACCTGCACGAGGCGCGCGAGGGCGGCAACCGTCCAGTCGGCGTCGACGGCGTCGGCCGCCGCCTGCTCGACGCCGCTGAGCGGCACCTTCCCGATCATCCGCGCAGGATCGGCCTGGTCATGCACGTCGGGCCGCCGGAGCCGTTCAGCCCGATCTCCGTCGCCGCATAGGTATGCACCTCGACCCCGCGTGCCTCGAGCGCCGCCGCGACCTTCGGGTTGCCCTCGGCGAGGATCACGACACCCGGCCGAACCGCGAGCACGTTGCAGCCGAGGGTCGGGAACTCGTCCTCCTCGACCTCGATCAGCCGGTAGTCGAGCTCGCGCAGGAGCTGCCACAGGCCGACCGGGAGGAGGGGCAGGAACGCCACGGCCAGATCGTCCGCGATCGGGCTGATCACGGACATGAGGTGCACGAGCTCGGCCGGCCCGCGCCAGTACGGCAGGTCGAAGACCCGTACGTCGCCGCCGACCAGCGCGGCCAGCTGTCGGGCGCCCGCGTCGTTCGTGCGCAGCGTCCGCCCGATGCAGAAGAGGTCCGGCCGGAGCCAGAGCGTGTCGCCACCCTCGATCGTCCCCGGCGCCTCGATCCGCCCGGCCGTCGGGATCCCGCGGGCCAGCGCCCAGGCCTCGATCACCGCCGGCTCACCACGCCGGTTGGCCTTGCCCGGCCGCAGCGGGATCGTCCCGCGATCGGTGACCAGCAGCGGGTCGAAGGTGTAGACCAGGTCCGGGCTGTCGGACTCGACGCCGAGGAGGTTGACCGTGGTGCCGAGCGAGGCGAGGAGCTCGGCGAACGCGGCGTGCTCGCGCTGGGCCACCTCGAGGTCGCACGCATGCACGAAGCCGTGGGCGGGATCGTCGAAGGCGCGCCCGAAGGCCGGCCCCGGCGCCTTGAGCAGTGCCTCTCGCAGCGGCGCGGTCATGGACTGGCCGCCGTAGGTCCGCGTGATCGGCTCGATCGTCACGACCCAAGGATAGGCACCGGCTTTGCGAGGGAATCCGGCCACTTCGTTACAGGACGGCCAGCAGGGCGTCTCAGGGCCGGGGGAAAACAAGAGGGAGGGTCTTTGCTTGAGCGACGGTGGCATAGCTGGGCGCGGGAAGATCGATCGCAGGACGGCCCGGCGGCTCACCGGCGCCGCGGCCGTAGTGGTGATCCTCGGGGCGCTTCTCGGCCCTGGGATCCTCACCACCCATCCGACGCCAAGCCCCGGCGCGAGCGGGATCGCGGCCGAGCCCGGCTCCAGCCATCGCCCCGCTGCCACGTACGGCCCGGTCGCTTCAGGGCAACCCTGGGCGGACCTCGAGGTCCCACCGTTCGAACAGCTCGCGGATTTCACTCCGAACGACGGCACCGTCAACAGCGTGGCGCTCGACAGCGCCTTCACCGTGCGATCCCGCACATCCACGCCCGTGCTCGAGGTGGTGCGCGGCCTGCGCATCGACCCCCCTGTCGAACTCACTGTCCAGGCCGGTCCCACCTCCGACATCGCGATCGTCAAGCCGACCACGGCGCTGCTGGAGGGTGTCCGCTATCACGTGCGTCTCGAGGCGCCGGACGGCGCCCTGGCCGGCTCGTGGACGTTCAAGGCCCAGTCGCCGCTGCACATCGTCAGCACCGTTCCCGGAGACCGAACCAACGAGATCCCAACCAACACCGGCATCGAGGTCGAGTTCGACCAGGACGGCACGCAGGGCTTCGCGGACCATTTCAAGATCGAGCCGGCGGCCCCCGGCCGCTTCGAGCAGCACGCACGCGTCTGGTCGTTCGTGCCCAGCAACGCCCTTGCGGCTGCCACGATCTACACGATCACGGTCACGCCCGGTGTGGGTGTCGAGGGCTCACGCTCGACCCTCGAGGAAGGCATCGTGTTCCGGTTCGAGACCGACGTCGCGAATCATGCGACCAACAGGATCGGTTTCGACCGCCCGGCCTTCGAGACGCGTCCCGGCGAGCAACCGGTCCTGCCGCTTGGCGAGCCGCCCTACGACGAGACGAACGACCAGCCCATCATCCCGAAGTCGGTCACCGTCGACGTGCATCGCCTGCCGACATTCGACGACGCGGTCGACGCCGCGATCGCCCTCGCAGGGACCGACTCGTGGGCGAGATACGCCGCGGAGCACCATGTCGACACGAGCGGCCTGACGAGGATTGCGCGACTCGAGGGCAAGGTCCTGAGCGCCGACGCGGGCCTGTTCGTGCGCCTCCCCTTCGACCCACAGGCCGGTGTGTACGTGCTGACCATCGTGCAGGACGGCCCGCCGGCCCAGCTCCTGCTCCAGGTGACGAACCTGGGCGCGTACGCGTTGACGGGCACCAGGGATTCCGTGGTGTGGGTCAACGACCTCGCGACCGGCAAAGCGCTCGCGGGTGCGACCGTCGCCATCGCACGTGGCGCGTCCATCGGGAATACGGACGCGAACGGCGTGCTCAGATTCGCCACGCCGGCGAGCCTTTTCGATGCTGGCCGGCTCCTGGACCGGGATCCCGACCCGCGATTCCTCGTCACGACCTCCACCGATGGACGCCGCCTGATCGTGCCCCTCGGCCTGCGGGTGTCCTCCTATTCGAACGCCTACGAAGGCCCGTACACGTGGGACGGCGGCAACGATTCCGCGAACTGGTGGCTGCTCCTCCGAACGGACCGGCAGACCTATCGGCAGACCGACACCGTGAACGTCTCGGGGATGATCCGCGCCCGGTCGGATCGGAGCGTGCCGGGCGGGCTCGAGCTTCGCCTCCGTGCCTATGACAGCCCGGTCGACGTCGCAATCCAACGCGTCGGGATCCAGGCCACCGAGCGCGGCGTGTTCACGGCGTCGATGCACTTCGACGGCCTGCCGCGCGGTCCATACCTCCTCGACCTCTTCGCGGGCGCGAAGCTCGTGATGTCGGTGTCATTCGACATCGACGAGATCCGCAAGCCCGCGTTCAAGCTCGACGTCACGACGGACCGCCACGTCTACGTGCTCGGCCAGCAGGTCCACATCTCGGCCGCGGCCGCGTTCTACGACGGCACGCCCGTCCCGGGCATGGCCCTGCGATTCTCGGCCTTCGGCCGGCACGCGACGTCGACCAGCAATTCCGCCGGGAACGCTGCAGCCCAGCTGGGGGCGCGTTCTGACGACGAAGTCGAGGGCTGGTACGAGGACACCATCGGGGTCGCGCCGGCACACCCCGAAGAGGGGCAGGTGGAGGGCAGCGCGCCGGTCGTGCTGCTTCCGTCCCGCGTCTGGCTCGCCGGCACGGGGTCGCTGACGAACGGCAGGATCGTTGTCCAGGGCACGCTGAGCTGGGCCGACCTGAAGGGTATGGAGGCGAAGCTCGACGCCGGCGGCTACCTGCTGGACGGCGAGGGCGCGGGCCGACCGATCAGCGCGGGCAGCGTCGTCGCCCACATCTATCACGAGGTGATCGTCAAGCACCAGACCGGCACGCAGTACGACTTCATCGAAAAGCGCGTCGTGCCGGCCTACGAGTACGAATACAGGGAAGTGGCGATCGGCACCCGGACGCTGAGCTCGGCGGGCGACGGCGCGTTTCGCCTGTCGATGCTGGCGCCGGTTGCGACCGACGAGTATCGGGTCGATCTGATCGCCAGGGATCCGGAGGGCCGCAGGTTCCGCCGGACCGTCGAGATCAGGGTGCTCCATCGCGCCGACGGCATCCGCGCGCCGTTCCTCCTGACCCAGGCGGTCTGCGGCTTTACCCCGAGCGTCCAGACCAACCTCAACCAGCCATTCACGGTCACGATGCACGACGGCGACGGGAACGTGGCCCGGAACGGGCGCTTCCTGTTCCTCGTCAGCGAGCAGGGCTCGATGCAGACCACGGTCCTGGACGCGGCGACGTTCAGTCGCACCCTTCGGGACGCCGATCTGCCCGGGTTCACGATTCGTGCGGTGTGGTTGAGCGACAAGGGCTACTTCACGTCCGACGCGGCGGCCTTCGTCGACCCGGGGAACAAGCGGATCACGATCAGCCTCACCCCGGACAAGGCTCGGTACCAACCCGGGGAGCGCGCGAGCGTCGCGATCACGACGACTGGTCCGGATGGCCGGCCGGTCGCCGCTGACGTCGTGGTCCAGGGGGTCGACGAGAAACTGTTCACACTCGGCGTCGCGGCCGACCAGGACCCCGCCGCAGAGCTGATGCAACGCACCAGCGCGGGGTTCCTCCAGTCCTACGTCTCACACCGGCTGCCGATCTTCACCGGCGACGGCTGCGGCGGCGCAGGTGGCGGGGATCGGTCCGAGTTCAGGGATTCGATCACCTTCCAGCGCGTCGCGACAGGCCCTGACGGCCGCGGCTCGATTGCGTTCGACATGTCCGACGACCTGACGAGCTGGCATCTGACCGCGACGGCCGTGGACGCAC
>Ga0075423_10007506_pt1 | contig 10299 bp, 6 predicted proteins | sample SoiMethybrSBSTD2_FD_80114 | JGI IMG/M metagenome (GOLD analysis project Ga0075423, IMG submission 80114) | Bulk soil microbial communities from a Populus tree surrounding site in Tennessee, USA - Soil MetaG P. TD hybrid SBSTD2 | ecosystem: Environmental > Terrestrial > Soil > Tree plantation...
CGAAAAGACCGGCATCCAGGAGTGATCGCCCTCCAGCGTCGTAACGATCGTCACCTCGTATTGATGTTGTTCCACCAGCAGTTTCAGTAGATCGAGGTTGAACTTGTCTGCACCGCCGAGCGTCAGCCAGGGCAACATCAGCAACAGACGCCGACGCTGCTTGGACAGCGCATTCCGGAACGGGAGCTGGTTTGGCACCACAGCATACGACTTCTGATGGCGTGGCTGAATCGTCGGAAATCCGCTCTTCCACAGCTTCGGATAGCGTTGTTCCATCTCGGCGCGGAAGCGCTGCTGGCGCTGGCCGAGATCCCAGTTCGACCAGCGATCGGCGTGCGATGGCCGCCGTCGATACCAATCGAGGAACTCCGGGATGGTGTAGCCCCAATAGCCGGCATTCGCGCAGCGCAGCCAGAACTCCCAATCTTCGAAACCATCACGAATCGTCTGATCATACCCGCCGACCTGGTCGAACACGGATTTGCGGATCATGCTCGTCAGATCGATACTATTTTCGAGCAGAAAGGCTTTTGGCCCCTGGAACCCCTTCTGCCACAGATACTCCTGCGCGCCAAAGCCAACACTGTAGCCCTTGACAAATGCGTATTCTGGGTATGACTCAAAGCACCAAATCCACTTCTCTAGCGCCGTCGGCTCGAGCATGTCGTCGCTATCGACCAGCGCGATGTACGGGCCACGGGCGGCGCACACGCCAGCGTTGCGCGCGGCACCCGCCCCGACGTTCTCGGGTAGATCGATCACGCGGATGCGCGGGTCGCGCTCGCGATACTCGTTCAGGATGGCAAGCGCGCATGGGTCGGTCGAGGCATCGTTGACAATCAGCCACTCCCACTGCTGGAACGACTGCTGGAATACGGATTGGGCGGTCTCGTGAAAAACGGCGTCGGTATTGAAAAACGGTGTGATGACCGTGATATATGGCTCGGCCACGCGCTCTACAGCTGTATAGCCAAACGCTGGGCGGCTGGACGAAATGGGTGTATTCGTAAAATCCGGTTTTCGCGGGTCAATCATGGTTTTTACCGTTACGAGCGCTGACGGCTCACGAAGCGCCGGAGACTCCAGCGCAGCCTGCCGGCGTAGCGCGTCAGATCGCGCTTTGCGCGCCGCAGAATGCGCTGGGTAAGCTGCCGACCCGCTGGCCGTGTCGGCGCGCGAGCGGAATCGTCCGGCGTATCAAAGTCCTCGTTATAGGCTTGTTCGGCCTGAAGATAGGCACGCTGCTCGGCGGCGCGGGCCGCGTCCAGGTCTAAGCCGGCGATACCATTTTGCTGGCTGTGGATCGCGCGCGTCAGCCGCTCGGCCTCGGCCCGCCAGAGCACCGCCTGTTCCTGCCACCACGTATTGCCGCGCACCAATTCTTTGATCCACCGGCGCTGCCGCTCAATGACGCCGAGTTGTTCCAGGGAATCACGCTGCCGACGTTTGGATTCACTCTCGAAAATCCTGAGCTTGAGGCGTTCTAGCTCCACGATCCGTTGTCGGTCTTCCAGCCGGATGTTATAGAATTTGCGTTCCTTCTCCAAGGCTTTTTTTGTATACTCCAGGTGGAGCCGCTCGAGCGTCTGATTCCGGTGGTGGATCTCGGTGGCCTGCCGCTGCTCCAGACTCGTCGGCGCATCTATCAGCGCGGCGCTGGGTTCGCTGGCTGCCGGAGCAGGCTGGCGGTCGCCACTGAAATGATCAGGCAGCTCGAACTCCTGCCCATGCTTCCTGAAGAGTGTGGTGAGTGACTCGATATACAGCGGCTTTGCATGCGACGGGTCGAGCTGACTCCATTGATCCCGCCGCGTCATCACCCCCGGACGAGACTTTGCTCGATCTTGCGCCACCGCATACATATCCGAGAACGCGCTGAGCATCTCGCGGTGGAACGGGATATCAAGGTATGTGAACAGCTTATACATCTCTTCTTCGCTGTTACGAACCAGGCTATCATACGAGATCGCATATTCGATCGGCGAAGCTGGGTGTGCCAGGAGGTAGGCCATGTAGCCAAGCGCCCACCACATTGTCAGCTCGTCGTAGCCCCAATACGCCTTGCCAGAGAGCACAATATCACAAGGGTTGCGCAAAAGCGTAAAGAATTTCCCCTTCGGGAAGGATATGTGCATTACTTTCCAGAACCATTCGGCTGCATCCGACCACTGAGTCTGGTCGAATCGCGCGACGACCGTCGTCGGCACGCCGATCGGCTTGTGAAACCAGTACCGCCGACTATCTGGAAAGCAGGTCAAAAAGGTCTCGCGGACAACCCGGCCGGCGCGCTCATCTTCCGGCACAAAGCGATAACGCTCCTGCAAGGCCGGGATATTCCCAGCCGAGTACTCAACCGCATACCACGAGCCAAAGATCAGGTTGGTTGTCTCGCCCACAAACTGAAAATCGGGATGACGGCCAAAGACATTCGAGAGCAGCGAGCTTCCTGAGCGCCCAAATCCGACCAATGTGATCGGAGCGTCGATGTTGCTACGGTTTGGCATGCCTTCTCCCCCTCAGAACTGGCTGGTTCGGCAAGACTGATCAGGCAGTGTCTCGCCCCAGCCCAATTAGCACTCCATCTGAGCAATCCCGATAGGACGATAGACGATAGACGATAGACGATATCGGCGCATCGTCTATCGTCTATCGTCGCGTTTGCCCATCACATAGGGCGGCTATACTCCTCGCCAGATACGGCGAATCTGCGCTGCGAGCGAGAGCCGCTTGTGAAAATCCTTCTCAGTGCGCGCCTGGGCCAATACTGGCTGGAGACTCGCCTGGAGCTCGCCCGGCAGTGCCTGAAGCGCCGCCAGGATCGCGGCGCGCTGGCGGTCGTCGTTGGCCTCTGGGCTGATCAGTTGTCGCAGCAGCCCTTCCAGTTTCGGAGCGATCGCTAGCGCATCCTTTTCGAAGATACAGGTGCAGTGCCAGGCTTCCTGATGCTGCTCCATGACGCGCAGGCCGCAGCGCTCGAACATTCGACGCAGCGCTTCCGGGCTGTGGTAGTAGAACTGGCCAAGTGTGCGGGTATTGCCGCGATACCAATCGTTGTTCTGCTCGATCCGATCCCACGCATCGGGGATGGAATTGATCGCGTAGTGGCAGGTGCCGTAGCCGCCGGGCACCAGCACGCGCGCCATCTCCTGCGCATAGGGCCAGGTATCCTCAAGCGCGATGTGAACGAAGACATCGTAGCTGAAGAAGAAGTCTACGCTCGCATCGGGAACAGGCCGGAAATCCTTGCCGTTCCCCAGCACGTACTCGACGTTGGTGATGCCGAGCGATTCGCAGCGAGCCCTGGTGCGCCTGAGCATCTCCTCGGCCACATCGAGCACGATCAGGCGCTTGACCTTGGGTGCGATGCCGACGGTCCATTTGCCGCCGCCCGGCCCGACCTCCAGCGCCGTCATTTCGGGTGTCAGCCAGCGATCGGCGAACGCGCTGAAGTAGAAGGCGTCGCGCTTGCGCTCAAGCGTTTTGTCGTCATTCCACTCGTCGCCGAGGTGATCGTACTGCGCGCCATACTCCCTGTCCCACGCCTTGCTATATTTATTCCAATCGTTGGCGTAGCGGTTGCCGGGCATGCTGGGCATATTCTCGTCGCCACCGGACTGAGCGGCATCCTCCAGCTTAACAATGTCGCGCAGTTTGCGGGCATATTTCGTGAAAAGACTCACCTGGTTTTCTCCCTCGCTTTAATGCTATTCTGGGCGCAGCACTGCACGCGCTATACCGGCTACGGAAGGAGGCCTAATCTGGAAAGGATACGAAAGATGCGGCTCTGTCGTGTCCGTTGAAGATAGGATTTGCACCGCGCCAGTTCACCCTCCAAGCCCGCGATCCGCTCCTGTTGCGCCTGGAATGTCAGCTTGTGCTCTTCGGCTATCTGCTGCCAGTTGGTATGCTGTGCCTCAAGCCATATTTTGGCTTCCTCAAGCCGTTCGATCCATGCACGCTGTTCTTGAATCTGCGCTGCGCGCCGTTCAGCCTCGGTATGCCAGGTGTCATACTGTTTGTCGAGCCAGGCTTTCCCGCGCTCCAAGTCTTTCAGATAGCTGTTGTACTCGCTGAAAAACGTCTCGGTCACCTGCGGGCTGATCAGCGCGAGCAGCACGAGCAGTGCGCCACGGCTGCCCGGCAGCGCTTGAGCGGGTGGAAACGACTGAACGAAATCGTTCAACCTGATCAGCGTCGGCGTCGCCAAGGCCGTCGCGAAATCGGCGCGCTGGGGCAGGTCGGCGAGCGCATTGAGATCCCGGTATAGGTCGAGCGCTTGCGGGTAGATGACGTTGAGGATGGCCTCGGCCTCCGCGCTCATTGGAACGCGACGTAATTCTTCGGGCGAATAGAGCGAGCGCAATGTTTCGGGATCGATCCCGAGGTTGATATCGAACGTGCGCTTGAGCGCGCGATCGAAGTCGTCGATCTGGTCAACGACGCTGTACGTATGGCAGAGCAGACATCGCTCGCGGTTGCGCTCATAGAATGCTTTGATCCTTGTGTTATAGATGTGCCATGCCTCCAAGCCTTCCAGCAGGCCCACGCTATACAGATCGCCACGTCGGACGAGCGAGAGCAGCACATCCAGCGGGTGCCGGTAGACCAGCAGAAAGTACGCCTCCGGCAGCAGTTGGTGCCAGAATTCCAGGAACAGAGTGGTTCGCGGGTCTTTCCACCCCCAGATCAACTGATCCTCGCGCGCCTGTATGAGGCGGCGAGCCTGATCGAATTCGCTCTCTGTCGGCGCGAAAACAAAGTCGTTGGCGACGAAAAGCGTCTGGTCACGTTCCTGAAGCGCTTGCTCATGAAAGGTATAGAAGTCGAGATCTTCAAAAAATCCTCTTGGATTTGCTTTCGATGCGGCGAGCAGCCGATCTCCAATCGACATGCCGGATTTCTGTAAAATACTGGCGATGAGCGATGTCCCAGATCGGTGCATGCCAGTGATGATGACAGTATGGGACATAATGATCCAATGTGAATATGTGCGATGCGAATTGGCCCTGATAGGCCCTCGCTTACGAGACTCTGCCGGAAAAGCATTCCTAACGGAGTTGTCCAGGACCAAACCTGTCAGGTGCGGCCCGCAACGCCTTCCTATCGATGGTAGCAGTCCTGGCCGCACCTGACAGGTTTACAAATCACGTAGGATTGCTGTAGCTGTATGTGAATATCGGTTCTAGATGGACGATACCATATGTTTCGCGCGCGTCGCACGGCACGACGCGAACTACGCTAATATCGACGCGACGGTGCAGATATATATGCTCGCCATCGACTCCGCCGACAATACCCGCATTAAGGAAGTATACACCTGGGGCGACGTTCATTTTGATCGAGAAGCAGACTTCTATGACCGAAGATGCGCTGACGTGCTCAAAGTATACTTTTTCTCGATCACTGGAGACGCCCGCGACGTCAAGGCCATCTACCGTCTTCATCATTATGCCGAATTGTGCGTTATACACATCGCGGTAGAAGTGTACCTTGTATCTCCAGACATACCTTCGCCCCATGATCAGAACATTGACACGCCGCTCCTGCTCGTTGTAGATGCCGTCATCAACGATCTCTGCGGCGCCGGTGCCATAGACTACTTCGTCCGCGCCGGGCATATTCGGGTCATACCAGTCGAACGGATCATCCTGGGCACGTATAGCCTGGGCATGTATAGGTTGTTCTGTATTGAGGATCACGGCTTTTTGTGGCTGTTCGTCATTGCGGTTGTTAGATTGTGTTAGCGCATACCTCAGCCCATGGCGGCGTATCGTCTGTGTAATAGTTGCCACTTCCTGCGGGCTGCTATAGAGGATCTTCTGGTACAGGTCGGATACCGGCTTGCTCTCGTCGTCCGCGAGCAGGTGTCCTTCGTGCAACAGGATGCAGCGCCGGCACTGGCGCAGGACCGACTGAATGGCATGCGAGACGAACAGGAGCGTGCCACCATCATCTCGGAATCTGTCGAGCGCGACCATGCATTTGTGCTGAAATGCCTCATCGCCTACGGCCAGAGCCTCGTCCACGATCAGGATCTCTTTGGGAACGAACACCTGCACCGCGAACGCCAGCCGCATGACCATACCACTAGAGTAGAGCTTGACCGGTTGATCGATGAACTGGCCGATGTCGGCGAACGCCGCGATCTCGTCGAAGCGCTGCTCCATCTGCGGGCGACTCATGCCGAGGATCGCGCCGTTCATAAACACGTTCTCGCGCCCGGTGAACTCGGGGTTGAAGCCGCTGCCCAGCTCCAGCAGCGCGGCAACCCGGCCACTGACCTGTACTTCGCCACCGCTGGGCTGCAACGTCCCAGCGATGATCTGTAGTAGCGTGCTCTTGCCGCTGCCGTTGCGCCCGATGATGCCAAGCGTCTCGCCTCGCTGGATCGTGAACGAGACGTTTCGCAGCGCCCAGAAGCCGCGCCCGTAGGTCTTGCCCAAGCGCCAGAGCAGCATCTGTTTCAGGCGATCTTGTGGCCGATTATAGAGCAGGTAGTGCTTGCCGACGTTTTCGACCCGGATCGCCACATCGCTCGTGGTATCGGCCTGAACCGCGACATCGCTCGTTATATCAGGCTCAACAATTGTATCAAGCATCGATGAGTTTCTTTCTAAGGATCTGGTTGTCGTTGTGTAGTGAAGCCGTGCTGTTTGCCGTGGAGCGACCCAAGAAATACCGAGGCCTGGAGAGGAAGGCAGCCGGCGGCATCCTTGACAACAGGCGTGATTCCGTCAACCGTTATTCGCATCGGGGCCCAATTCTTCGCACAGGGAAATACACTATAGCCCACTGTGAAGCCGATAACGCTCATTATGTATTCCTCCTGGCCGACGCGCGATTATAGCATGCAGAGGGGGCACATGCAAATATAATTGCGCGTGCGTGCTGCCCTGTGTCGCACGAGAGAGTAATGCGAGGGCCGCTGGCCGCCGCATCCAACCGTGAACAGTTACCTCCCGATAGCGGCGAATCGCCTCCCGTAGTAGAAGTGCTCCCTAATTGGCAGGAGTAACGCAGCCAGAAGCTGCCTGGCCCATGAATGGGCAGGCTAGGTGTACGAAGGCCACCTGCGTGGCCTGAATGAGCCCGCGCAGGCGGGCTTTGTAGCCGTAGCCGAGGGCTTGAGCCCGACGGTGCCGCCCCACCGTGGCCTGAATGAGCCCGCCGGGTACCCTTTGGGTGCCGGGCTTTGTAGCCGTAGCCGAGGGCTTGAGCCCGACGGTGCCGCCTCACCGCGTACGTTCCGTAATCTGGCGAACTGCTCCGTAGTCGAACAGATCGTTGCGTGCTGCTCACACAGGTGCAGGGTGCTTGGCGATGGCGGGGGTTGGGGCGGATCGCGATCCGCCCATACAGGGCCGCGCCTGCCCATCCGTACGACCATCTGCTAAACCATGCTACAATCGTAGCCCACAGCGATGCTCATGGTGCTTCAGCAGTGAGAGGCCGCTATGCGATATGGACTCCGCGCTCTGCTCCTTCTGCTCCTGCTTCCGCTCGGGCTTGCGCCAATCCCAACCGCCCGGCGCGCCCAGGCCGCCGACGAATATTGCTTCGACGCGACCGGCCAGTGCATCGCCGGTCGCTTCCGCGACTACTGGAAGCAAAACGGCGGGCTGCCCGTCTTTGGCTTTCCGATCAGCGGTGAGCTGTGGGAAGATGGCCGCGTGGTCCAGTATTTCGAGCGCAACCGCTTTGAGGCGCACCCAGAGAATCCGTCGCCCAACGATGTGTTGCTCGGTCGGCTGGGCGAGGAGTTTCTCGGCGCAAGCGGCCGCGATTGGCATACCCTACCACAGAGCCAGCCTGTGCCCGGCTGTAGCTTCTTCGACACGACCAGCCGTAACCTCTGCGCTGATTTTTTAGCCTACTGGGAACAAAACGGTGGCCTGCTGCATTTCGGCTACCCGCTGACCGAGCCGTTCGCCGAAGTCAGCCAGACCGACGGCCAGATCTACACCGTCCAGTACTTCGAGCGCGCCCGGCTTGAGCTGCACCCCGAAAACCCGCCACCCGCTCATGTGCTGGTCGCGCTGCTGGGCAGCTGGCGCGCTGGCTGGCTGCTGGATGCTGCGCTTGGCCAGCCGGCCGCAGCCGTGCGCGCCGCGATCACGGGCCCTGCTGACGCGCAGGCACCCTTTGCCACGGTCGCGCTCAGCATCACCGCAGGGGGGTACAGCGGCCCGGCGGAGCTGCGAGTCTTCGACGGCGCTGGGCGACCAGAGGCGCGCATGGCGATCAGCGTGAGCGATGGCGCGGCGAGCGTCGCACTGACGGCCGGCGGCGCGCTCGGCCCGCATCCGGCCATCCTGCTGATCGGCGGGCAGCTGGCCGGTATCACCAGCGCGGCCTACCTGCTCGACACACGCACCAGCATCGTCACCGGCCAGCCGCGCTACGACGACCTCGTCGCCCGCCTGCGGACGATGATCAGCCAGGACGCTCGCGACTACGTGATCGACGCCTATCGGCTGCACGGCTACCGCTCGCCCGACAGCGATCTGCTCTGGCTGCGCGATCATGTCTATCAGGCGCTCGGCTACCGCTACTTCGAGCGCGACATGACTAGCCTGCTCGACTACTTTCGGCGCGCGCAGCGTCCCGATGGGTCGTTCGATGATTATGTGGCTAATCCGGCATGGGGCATGATCAGCGGGCGCGTGCAGGTCGAGGCCGATCTGGAATACCTGTTCGTACAAGGGGTCTACCAGGCATGGCAGGCCACCGGCGATCAGAGCTGGCTGCGCGCCAACCAGCCGGCGATGGAGCGCGGGCTCGCCTATAGCACCAGCGATCCCCAGCGCTGGGAGCCCGCGCTGGGCCTGGTCAAACGCCCGTTTACGATCGATACCTGGGATTTCGAGTACGGTGGCCCCACGCTCAGCCCGGACGGCAAAACCGCGCCGCGCCAGTGGATCGATCAGGACACCAAATGGAGCATCATGCACGGCGATAACACCGGGCTGGCCTATGCAATGATCTTGATGAGCCGAGTCGCCGATCAGCTGGGCGATCCGGCGCGCGCCGCCGGCTGGCGCGATCGCGCTGCGGCACTGATGCGCCGGCTCAATACGCTGAGCTGGAACGGCAACTTTTTCACGCACCAGGTCCACCTGACGCCTGTGACGGTACCCGGCGTCGATGAGCGACAGCAGCTCTCGCTCTCGAATGCCTACGCGCTCAACCGCGCGGTCCTCGCGCCGCAGCAGGCCGACGCGATCATCGGCGAGTACGAACGGCGCTACCAAAATCGGGGCACTATTTTCGCCGAGTGGTTTAGCATCGACCCGCCATTCCCCAGCGGCAGCCTGGGCACGTCGCCGGGTTGGGGCGCACAGCCGGGCGAGTATGTCAACGGCGGCATCATGCCGCTGGTCGGCGGCGAGCTGGCGCGTGGCGCTTTCAGCTGGGGGCACGAGCGCTACGGCTTCAACATCCTCGACCGCTACTATCAGCTGATCGTGTCTCAGGGCGGCAGCTATTTGTGGTATCACCCGACCGGCGAGCCGGGGCGATCAAGCGCCGACTCGCTCGCCACCGACGGCTGGGGGAGCGCGGAGATGTTGGCTGCGCTGATCGAGGGCGCTGCGGGGGTGGTCGATCAAGCGGCGCTCTTCAAACAGGTCGCGATCACGCCGCGCTGGGCCGCCGACCCCGCTGTCCAGACGGCGACGGTGACGGCGCGCTACGACGCCTCGTTCGGCTATGTCGCCTATCGCTGGGAGCGCCGGCCACACGCGATTGAGCTGCGGGTGACTGGCTCGCTGGAGCAGGGCCAGGGTAGCATCCTGCTGCCCGACGAGGCTCGGACGATCAGCGATGTCAGCGTTGGTGGCGTGCCGGTGTCCTATCGCGTGACGACGCTTGGCGAGAGCCGCTATGTCGAGCTCGCCATCCCCAGCGCGACGGTGCCGATCCTGATCAGCTGGCGCTAACACGAAGATAGCCGATAGCCGATAGCCAATTGCAGATTGCAGATTGCAGATTGCAGATTGCAGATTGCCGAGAGCTGTGGCCATTTTCATGCATCAGTGTGCGGCGCAGCCGCATGGACATCTAACACGAAGATAGCCGATAGCCGATAGGCCGGATGCTGATCCGCGAAGGCACACGAAGACACGCGAAGGGCGCGATCGATAGCCGATAGCCGTGGCTATTTTCATGCATCAGTGTGCGGCGCAGCGGCACGGACATCTGATATGAAAAGAGAACCGCTGAACTGCGGTTCAGCGGGTTCAGCGGTTCAGCGGGTTCAGCGGTTCACGGCACTGCGATGACGCTTGTACCATGTGATCG
>Ga0075423_10007507_pt1 | contig 10299 bp, 7 predicted proteins | sample SoiMethybrSBSTD2_FD_80114 | JGI IMG/M metagenome (GOLD analysis project Ga0075423, IMG submission 80114) | Bulk soil microbial communities from a Populus tree surrounding site in Tennessee, USA - Soil MetaG P. TD hybrid SBSTD2 | ecosystem: Environmental > Terrestrial > Soil > Tree plantation...
CCGCGCTGCGCGAGGTTCTAGGACCGCACGTCAAGCAGGCGGGATCGCTGGTCGCGCCCGATCGGCTCCGGTTCGACTTCGTCCACTTTCAGCCGGTGACGTCCGACGAGATCGATCGCATCGAGCGGATCGTCAACGAGCAGATCTACCGGAACACGCCGGTGACAACCGATGTGCGGCCGACAGACGAGGCGATTGCCGGCGGCGCGATGGCGCTGTTCGGCGAAAAGTACGGCGACAAGGTCCGCGTCGTGAGCGTGCCCGGCTTCAGCATGGAGCTCTGCGGCGGGACCCACGTCGCCGCCACTGGCGATATCGGTTTCTTCGCGATCGTCGCCGAAAGCGGCGTGGCAGCCGGCGTGCGCCGCATCGAAGCGTTGACGGGCGCCGGCGCCGTCGAGTGGGCACAGCGCCAGCGCGCGGCGCTGTCGTCGGCGCTCGACGCGCTGCACGTGCCGGCGGAGCAGGCAGGCGACGCCATCGAGAAGCTGCAGACCGAGAACAAGCGGCTGGCGCGTGAGATCACCCAGCTCAAGACTCGCGTGGCCATGGGCGGCGGCGCCGCGGCCGCTGCCGACGACACGGTTCAGGTGAACGGCGTCACGCTGGCGCGACGGAAGGTCTCCGATCTCGACAAGGACGCCCTGCGGGGGCTCGCCGACTCGCTGAAGGCGCGCATCAAGAGCGGCGTCGTGGTCCTCGCGTCGGCCAACGACGGAAAGGTGCAAATCGTCGTGGCCGTGACGCCGGACCTGACCGGCCGCGTCAAGGCCGGCCTGATCGTGAAAGAGATCGCGCCTATCGTCGGCGGCGGCGGCGGCGGCCGGCCCGATTTCGCCGAGGCCGGCGGCAAGCTGCCGGAGAAGATCGACGAGATGTTGAGCGCGAGCGAAGGCGTCCTCGCTCGTTTGCTTCAGGGCGTCTAGACGTGGACGTTACTGGTCGAGCGTGAAAGCTACGAGCGCGTCGCCGAGCCGCTCTTCGGTGACTTTTGCGTGCCCACCTGCGGCGATCACGACATACTGCTTGCCAGCCGGTCGGATCTGATACGTGATCGGCGTCGCGTGGCCGCTCGCCGGCAGCTCGCCTTTCCACAACTCGCGCCCGGTCTCGACGTCGAACGCGCGCAGATACGGGTCGTAGGTGCCGGCGATGAACACGAGGCCGCCAGCCGTAATGATGGGTCCGCCGAAGCTCACGGATCCGGCCGGCACGGGCGGCTGCTGTTTGCCTCCGAAGTCCTGCATCGATCCAAGCGCCACCTGCCAGCGGATTGTCCCGGCCGCCAAGTCGACGGCGGTGAGCAGGCCCCATGGCGGCCGATTACAGGGAAGAGCGGACGCCGCCTGTACGAAGCGGCGGAACAAGCCGTACGGAGTCCCCGCTTGCGTGGCGTAATCGCCATCCTCACTGCGCAGACTGCGGTCGTTGAACTGCGCGCGCGGGATGACTCGCACCTTGGCGGGAAGCACATTGGCGTTGGTGATGAGCAGGCTACGAGCTGCATCGAACGCGGAACCGCTCCAGTTCATCCCGCCGATCATGCCAGGCATGACGAGCGAGCCCTGGAGGCTCGGCGGGGTAAAAAGCCCCTCGTTGCGCAGCTCGCGCAACTGGGCCAGGCAGCGATCCCGATCCGCGGGTGTCGCGCCCCAGGCGTCGTCCAGCGCGAGCCCCTGAGGCACGACAGGCGGTGGCGCAGTGGGGAACGGCTGTGTCGGCGACGCCACCTCTCCAGGCACGTCGCTTCGGGGTACCGCGCGCTCCTCGATCGGAAAGATCGGCTGGCCGGTGTCGCGTGCAAGGACGTACAGAAAGCCGGTCTTGTTGCCCTGAACAACTACCGGCACCGAGCGTCCGTTGCGCGTCAGCGTCGCAAGCAATGGCGGCGACGCCGTGTCGTAGTCCCAGAGATCGTGATGCACGAGCTGAAAGCCCCACACGACCTCGCCGGTGCTGGCGCGCAGCGCGACGACTGAGTTCGCCCATCTATCGTCACCTGGGCGCTGCCCGCCGAAGTAGTCGGGGCTGGCGCTGCCGGTCGGCACGAAGACGAGGTGACGCTGCAGGTCGACGGTCATGATCGACCAGGCGTTGGCGGCGCCCGACTGCGCCGCCTCACTCGCGGGGATCGGATCCCAGGCCCACCGCTCGGCGCCGGTTCGAGCGTCGAACGCGCGGACCACGCCGCTCGGCATGCGTGCGCGGCTGTTGTCGTTGATCGCCGAGCCGACGATGACGAGACCGTCAATCACGACGGGCGGCGAGGTCATGTGATACGCCGCCGTCTCATACGCCGGCACGTTCCGCAGGCTTACTTGACCTTTCTCACCAAAATCGACGCATGGCGATCCGGTCGCGGCGTCCAACGCGATGAGCCGCGCGTCGAGCGTCGCCTCGAACAGTCTCCGCCGGCACGGCAGGCCCGTGCGGCGCGCGTCGTCCAACCACGTCGCGACCCCGCGATTGATCAAACCGTCCCCATACGCGCCCTTCAAATCGACGCCTGGATCGAACGCCCATCGCAGCGCGCCCGTTTCCGGATCGAGCGCGATGACACGATTGAACGGCGTCGTCAGGTACAGCGTTCGATCGACGACAATCGGCGTCGTCTCGAACCCGCTCCGCGGGCGGCCGTCGTTGCCCGGCGACACGTCACCCGTGTGAAAAGTCCAAGCAACTTTCAACCGCGAGATGTTGGCAGGCGTGATCTGCCTCAGCGGCGAGTACCGCATGCCGCCGGCGTCATGACCGTAATAGGGCCAGCCGTCGATGGGGACGCGCCGGGCAGGCGCCTGCGCACCGAGCGTTAGACAGGCAGCCGCCAACGTCGACAGGGTTGCGAAGGCTCGTGTGCGGTGCCCCACCCGCCCCTATTGTCGCGTCGGGCCGGAGCCGATACATCACTTGAATCCATGTCGGTCGAGGTCTGTAAGTCACTGCGTTTGTTGGAGATGTGCCACTTCTCCGCCGCGGCACTGCTGGTGGTGCTTGGGCTGCCTGTGCCCGCACACGCGCAGATCTATTCGTGGCGGGATGCGAACGGCACGCTCGTCCTGTCGGATCGCCGCCCGCCGGCGAGCGCCGACGCCGTGCGGTCGTACGAAGTGCCGCGGAGCGTGAGCGTCCGCACGACGCGCTACGTCTCCCCAGATCGCAGCCAGACGTTCGAGGACCTCATCGTCGAACACGCGCGGCAGCAAAGCGTCCGCCCCGATCTCGTGCGCGCGGTCATGCAGGTGGAGTCGGCGTTCAACCCGCGCGCGCGGTCGCCCAAGGGCGCGCTGGGTCTGATGCAGTTGATGCCGGCCACCCTCCGGCAATACGGCGTGGCGAACCCGTTCGACCCGACCGAGAACGTACGCGCCGGCGTGACGTATCTGCGCGCGCTGCTCGATCGGTACGGCAACGACGAAACCCTCGCGCTCGCGGCGTACAACGCCGGGCCGGGCGCGGTCGACAAGCATGGCCAGGCGGTTCCGCCCTACCGGGAAACGCGGAACTACGTCGCGCAGATCAACCGGATGGTTGGACGGGCTCAGCCGTCCGAGGCGCGCGGCCATCGGATCTACAAGGTGACCGAGCTCATCGACGGCCGCACGGTGGTCCGCTACACCGATCGGCGGCCGGCTGGAGGCAGCTTCGAGGTCGTCGCGGGGTCAATCTGGTAATCCGGTGATCTGGTGATTGGATTGATCGATTGGATTGGTCGATTGCGCAATCCAATCACCAGATAACCAGATAACCCAATCACCAGATTCGTTATTCCCCCCGTTCCACCGCCAGAATGTCGATCCGTTCGTACGCGGGACCCAGCGCTTCCGTCGCAAGCGCCACCTCGATCGCCAGGACCACCGCGCACGCAGCCGCGCCAGGCACGAGCGCAGCGCTGCCGGCGAACCACTGGCACGCAAACCAGACGAGCGCGCCCGCGACGGCGGCGGGAAGGACGCCGATCACCAACAGCAGCCATGTGCCGCCAAGCATGATCAGGCGCTGCCCCAGCGCATCGAGTCCCCGCGGCCGCTGACCGCCGAGCGGCACCCACGCCGGGAACATCAGGGCGACCCCGTTGTGAATCGCGAGCTGCGCGAAGACGAGCGCCGGCGCCAGAATCGCCGCGCTCGCCGCGGCCGACAGGCGCCACGACCACGCAAGCGTGTTGAACACCGCCCCCGAGGCGGCGAGCGCGACGAGTAGCAACACCCACACACACGACGTAATCAGCGCACCCGGCCAGATCAGCTCGCCCCGCACCACCGCCGCGGCTGCGACCGGCCACGTTTTGAGGAGCTCGAGATGCCGCAGATCCTGGCGCATATCGATGCGCAGCACCTGCGGAGCAAACAGAATCCCGCCGGCTGCACCGATCGTGGCGAAGAATCCCAGCGTCGCGGCGAGCCCCCTGCCGCGGCCGAGCGAAATCGCGATGACCGTGAGCGAAAAGACCATCGCGAGGAGCCGCGCGAGGCTGCGCCGATCGACGAGCCGCAGCGTCTGCATCGCCGCCTTCCAGGCGAAGGCGCCTTCGGGCCGGCCGACGGCCGTCAGCGTCCAGCCGCCCGATCGCAGGCGGTAGCGTGGGGCGACCGGCGTTGCCTCCTCCTCGGTCCTGCGCTCGACGGCTGCCGCCGCCGCTTCCTCGAACGCCTGATCGCTGCGGAGCACCCACAGCACCGTCGCGCCGAGCACGCCGGCCGCGATCGCCAACGATCCGAGATACGGCTGCGGCCACTCCGCCAAGAGCGGGCGGACCAGGACGGTGAACGGCCACAGCACCTGGCTCGCGGCGCCGTGCGCCGCCGCCTCGCTGATATTTACGAGCACATCACGCACGCTGGACGGCGGCGCGCCGGCAAATGTGCGCGTCAGGGATACGGCGACGATGGCCACGGCCGCGGTCAGCACCGCAATCGGCGTCCACGCGACGCGCCGGGCGCGGGCGTGCGCCGACGCGAGCTTCGCCCTCGCGAGCGTGACGCCGGCGTAGTAGACCTTGGCAGTCACGAGCACGAGCCATGTCGCGATCGACACTCGCAAGCGCGTGAATCCGCCCACCGAAGGCGCCATCAGCGCGACCACCGCGGACGCGAACAGCAGACCGAGCTGCGATCGCAGCATCCGATGAATCAGCAGGTGACGCCGCGACACCGGGGCGGGAAACAGAAATTGAATCTCGGGCTCCGAGAAGGCGAGCAGCCCGCTGTTGCCCGGCAGGACCCAGCTGAGCGCCGTCACGGCCAACAGGGCCAACGCGCCGAGCGCGGGGCCGGCGGACGCGAGCGCCGCGAGCTGCGGCGGCAAGGCTGCAGATCCACGCGCCGCCCGCCGGGCAGCAGAGGTGCGCGAGCCTTGCCGGCGCGCGAACACCGTGATGTACAGATACGCCACGCCCACGATCGCGCCGAGCAGGTACCGCGGCTCGCGCAGGCGCTTGAGCCGCACGCGCAGCCGGTTTTTCGCGGTGCAGACGGTGATATAGAGACTCGCCTGGATCAACCGCCGGCTCCTCCTGGCCTACAGCGCATGATTCACCACCGGTCGATCTCGCCACGAAGGCACGAAGACGCGAAGACACTGTTTGGATTTCGTGCCTTCGTGTCTTCGTGGCTGATCGACATGCCAGGATTGATTCGACGAGTGCGCTCTAGGTCGTCGTGTCGTGGCCCGTCACGCGCAGGAAGATCTGCTCGAGACTCGAGCCGACCGCCGCCAGCTCCGCGCGCGCGGCGAGCTGTTCGAAGGTACCGTCGGCCACCTTCCGGCCGCGGTCCATGATGATGACGCGCGAACAGACCTCCTCGACCAGATGTAGCAGGTGCGACGACAGGAGGATCGCCGCGCCGTCGCGCGCGCGCGCGATGATCGTGTTGCGCATCCGCCGGATGCCAATCGGATCGAGCCCCGTCAGCGGTTCATCGAACAACAGCGTCGTCGCGCTGCGCACCAGCCCGCACGCGATGACGACCTTCTGCCGCATGCCGCGCGACAGCTCGCCGGGGAGCGCCTGTTCCTTCCCCTCGAGCTGCAGCTCTTCGAGCAGCGGGCGAACGCGCGCCTCGAAGTCGGTCACGTGATACAGCCGCGCGACGAGGCGCAGATGCTCCTCGACAGTGAGGTACTCGAAGAGATGTGGCTCGTCCGGCATGAACGCCAGCCGCCGTTTCGCCTCGATCGCGTCGCCCGCCAGATCGTGACCGTCGATCCGCAGATGACCGGCGGTCGGGCGCAGAATGCCGGCCAGCGCGCGCAGCGTGGTGGTCTTCCCGGCGCCGTTCGGCCCGATCAGTCCCACGATCTCTCCGGACCCGACTTCGAACGACAGGTCGTCGACGGCGGTGAGGTCGCCGTATGTGCGGCTGAAGTGCTCGACAGATATCGTCATCGGCTGCTAAGATCAGGAGTTCTGGAGGTCGTACAGTCCGTGGCTACGCATCAAGCGGCGCTCAAGGCGCATCGACAGAGTGTAAAGAACCGCGAGCACAATCGCCAATTCCGCTCCCGGCTGCGGAGCGCGCTCAAGAGCGTGCGCGCCGCGATCGACGGCAGCGATCGCGCCGCCGCGCAGGACGCGCTGCGGCAGACCGTGTCGCTCATCGACAAGATGGCCAGCAAGGGCATCATCCACCGGAACGCCGCGGCGCGGTACAAGTCCCGGCTGGCCGGACGGCTGTCGGCGCGCAGCTAATCCTCACCATCGTCGCGAGCCCGCCGCTCGGGCTCGCTTCGTCGCGCACAACTCCACGACGAGCCGTTCGAGCAAGACACGTGGGTCACCGGCGGACCGTTTCAAGTCCACGTCCGTTCGGAACACGGCGTCCACCGCCCGTTCGAGCTCGGCTGACGCGACGCCGCCCAGCCCCGAGCGCACGACATACGCCAGCTGGCCCAGTACCTTTTCCGGAACGGCGCCCGCATCAAAGATCATCCCGATCTGCCGGAGCGCCTCGCTCGTCTGGCCGTTTTCGATCGCCCTGGCTATCGCCCAGTCGTCCTGCAGCGCGGCTGGTCCCGCCACTTCCCGCACGTCGTCGAGCGAGACGCGCTTCTGGCCCAGCGCGTAGAGCAGCAGCCGTTCGATCTCGCCGCGGAGCCGTTTCACGTTGCCCGTTTTGCCGTCGCTGCGCTGCCGCTCCGGAAAGCCGGCGAGGACCGCCATGGCTCGCGCGGCGGCCGGGTCGATGTCGACGCCAGCCGCTTCGAGCCGTGCCCGCACCCAGCGCGCCGCCGCAGCGACGTCCTCGGGCGCGCCGCACTCCACGACGACGGCGCTCTTGGCGACGGCCTTGAACGCCTTCGTTCGCCTATCGAGCGGCGCGGCCACGAACACGAGCGTCGTCTGCGGCTCGGGCGCGTCGATGAGCGCCAGGAGTTGATCGAGCGCGCGCGCGGCCGCCTCGCTTTCGCGTTTCGGCGAGAGCATGTTCTCGGCCTGAAACACCGTCACGACGCGCCGCGGGGCCATCATCGGGAGCGTGCGCGCCGCGTCGACGAGGGAGGCTACTGCGTCGAGGAGCCTGTCGCCGGTGGTGAGATCCGCGGCGTGGATGTGCTCGACGTTGAACGCGCGAAGCCCCTCTTCGACGAGCTCGTCGAATTCGGCCGCCAGCGCCGCCTTCTCGACGTCGTCTTCGCCCTGCAGGAGGTAGACGGGTGCCGGCGTACCGGCCGCGATCGCTTGTCGAACAGCGGCGGGTGTCGGCACCTAGAACGCTTCCAGGATCGCGCTGACGATCGTGCGCGCGAACTCGGCGCTCATCCGGTCCAGCGCGTTGATGTCCTGCTGGAAGAACGCCGTGGGATCGGTGACGCCCGTGCCGGTGGTGGCTTCGTACTCCTGGCGAAAGAAGACGCTGGGGTTCTCCCACAACACCTTGTTCGCGCGGACATCCTTGAGCTCGACGCGGGCCGTCAGCGTGACCGCATATCGCGACGCAATCTGGGTTGTCGTGAAGCTGGACGGCGCGATGCTCACGCCGGTCACCTCGCCGGTCAACAGCGCGTCGACGCCGCCGCTGTCCGGGAGGATCTGATACTTGCCGCGGCCGATGAATTCGGCGCGCACCTTCTCGGTGAGCAGGGTCTCGAGATTGAAGATCGTGGTGCGGTTCGCGAAGGTCGGGACGCCGATCGTGCGAATGTAGGACGGGAGGAAGGCGCCGCGGCCCGCGAGCGCGTAGCCGCAGCCCGACGACAACGTCGCGACGAAGACCAGCCCCGACATCAAAACGTAACCACGGAGGGCACGGATACGAACCGAGGACGCGGATGCTCTTGTACAAGGGAATCCGTGTCCTCCGTCATCGCAATTCCACACCGCGTCCTCCGTGGTAGCGCCTTGGCTCATACGACGACGCTGACGATGGGCCCCTTCGCCACGACCGTCTTCCGAATCGCCTTCCCCGCGATGTGACCCTGCACAACCGAGTCGGCGAGCGCGAGATCGCGCAGCTGATCCTCCGAGGCGTCCACAGGCGCGGTAATGCGCGCCCGCACCTTGCCGTTGATCTGCACCGGCACCACCACCTCGTCGGCCCTCGCGACCGCGGGATCGAACGACGGCCAGGACGCGGTGGCCAGACCTTCTGCATGGCCCAGCATCTGCCACAGCTCCTCCGCCATATGCGGCGCGAACGGCGACACCATCATCACGAGCGCATCAATCGCCTCGCGCAGCACCGCCAGCGTCTGTGGGCGCTCGGTACGTCCGACGGGCGCCTCCCCGCGGCTCGGCGCACCGTGTGCCGTCCCCTCGCTGAAGGCGTAGAGCTCGTTGACCAGCTCCATGAGCGACGACACCGCGGTGTTGAGATGCATCCGCTCTTCGATGTCGGTCGTCACGCGCCGGATGGTCTGATGGGTCTTACGTCGAAGCGCCCGCTCGGCGTCGGTGCACTCGTCGCCGCACGCGGGCATGCCTTCGCCGCCGATCGTCTCGGCCCAGTGATCCACGACGCGCCAGAGGCGCACGAGAAACCGGAAGCTGCCCTCGAGGCCGGCGTCGCTCCACTCGACCTCTTTTTCCGGCGGCGCGACGAACATCACGTACAGGCGCAGCGCATCGGCGCCGTACTTCGCCAGCATGTCGTCGGGATCGACGACGTTGCCCCTGGACTTCGACATCACGGCGCCGTCTTTCAACACCATGCCCTGCGTCAGCAACCGCGTGAACGGCTCGTCGAAGTTGACCAGGCCGACATCGCGCAGGACGCGCGTGAAGAACCGCGAGTAGAGCAAGTGCAAGATGGCGTGCTCGACGCCGCCACTGTAGAAGTCGACCGGCATCCAGTACGCCGCCGGCACGGGATCGAACGGCAGCTCGCTGTTCCCCGAATCGCAGAAGCGGAGGAAGTACCACGAGGAGTCGACGAACGTATCCATCGTGTCGGTCTCGCGCCGGGCGGGACCGCCACAGCGCGGACACTTCACGTTGACCCACTCCAACACCTGGGCAAGCGGTGAATCCCCGCGGCCGGTGAACGTAGTGACTTTCGGCAGCTTGACCGGCAGATCCTCGTAAGGCACGGCGACGACGCCGTCTTGCGGACAATGGATCACGGGAATCGGCGTGCCCCAGTACCGTTGGCGCGAGATGCCCCAGTCCTTGAGCCGGTACTGAATCTCGCCCGTCCCAATCCCGCGCCGTTCGGCGTCCGCGATCATCCGCGTGATCACGGCCGGCGCCTCTTGCCCATCCCACTCGCCCGAATTCACGAGACGCCCGTAGTTCGTCGTCGCTTCGGCCAGATCGGAGCCATCGTCCGCCTTCCGCTCGGTGGTCGATTGGACGACCACTCGAATCGGGAGGTTGTATTTGCGCGCGAACTCGAAGTCGCGCTCGTCGTGCGCCGGCACCGCCATGATGGCGCCGGTGCCGTACTCGGCCAGCACGAAATTCGAGATCCAGATCGGGATCTCGTGGCCCGTGAACGGATTCATCGCCTTGCGCCCGGTGTCGAAGCCTTCTTTCTCGTTGGCGCCCGTTAGGCGCGCTTCCCGATCCAAGGCGCGGAACTTCGCGACGCGGCCGCGGAATGCCTGCGGATCGGCGCTTTCGGCCGCGAACCGATCGACCAGCCGATGCTCAGGTGAGAGCAACACGAAGGTTGCGCCATAGATCGTGTCGATCCGCGTCGTGAAGATCTCGATGGCATCGCCGTCGTCCGCCAGCGGGAACTTGACCCGTGCGCCCTCCGAACGCCCGATCCAGTTGCGCTGCATCACGACGACCTTCTCGGGCCATTGCTTCAGCGTGTCGAGGCCGTTCAACAGCTCGTCGGCATACGCCGTGATTCGAAA
>Ga0075423_10007508_pt1 | contig 10299 bp, 9 predicted proteins | sample SoiMethybrSBSTD2_FD_80114 | JGI IMG/M metagenome (GOLD analysis project Ga0075423, IMG submission 80114) | Bulk soil microbial communities from a Populus tree surrounding site in Tennessee, USA - Soil MetaG P. TD hybrid SBSTD2 | ecosystem: Environmental > Terrestrial > Soil > Tree plantation...
AGACCGTTGTCGGCCGTGCGCGTCCAGATCGATGGCAAGCGCGTGATCGTGCGCGACAACGCAAGTAGCTGGGAACCGGAATCCGGGCAGACGTTGCTCGATTTCGACGTGCGCGAGCTCGGCGAAAAGGTTGCGCCGCTCGCGCGCGACTCCGTGGTGCGGGCGCTGCGCACGGCCTCGACCGCAGACGACCTATTCCAGGCCGCGCTCGGCAGCGAGGAGATCGGCGCGAGCGCCGAAGCCGAGACGGCGTATCGCAACGTCATCGCCGCCGATGCGAAGCACGTGGCGGCGCGCATCAACCTCGGCCGACTGCGCCACGTGGCGAAGGCGCTCGACGAAGCCGAGCGGTTGTATCGCGAGGCGCTCGAGCTCGAGCCGAACCATCCGACCGCGCGCTTCAATCTCGGCGTGGTGCTCGAGGACCGCGGCGCGACGGCCGACGCGATCGAGCAGTATCTCGTGGCCGTGCGTCTCGACCCGCGCGTGGCCGACGTGCACTTCAACCTCGCGCGGCTCTATCAACAGGCCGGCGACCAACAGGCGGCACTGCGACACTTCAGCCGCTTCCGCGCACTCACTCGCGAAGACTGAGCCCTCCAATCGGGCTACCCGGCGAGCTCGAGGAGGCGTAGCGCGAGCTTTGGGCCGGTGGCGGCGTCTTCGTGTTTGAAAAAGACCTGCGCTTCGGCGACGCCGGCGTCGTCGAGGCGCTTGAGCCACGTCTTCAGCTCGGCCTCCGTGTATTCGACTTTGCGCAGGCGCAAGTAAGCCCAATCGGCCGTCCACGGCAGGAGCGCGAACGTCGCGTCTTCCTCGCTTTGCACGAGCGCTGCGTTGTGGGCGCGCAGCAGACTGAACACGTCGTCGTTGTTCCAGGTCGGGTTGCGGAACTCGAACGCGGCGCGATGCTCGCGCGGCAGGTTGGCGAGAAACTGGGTCAGGACCGCGACGTCGCATTTGGCGTACGGCGGCAGCTGCACGAGCAGCGAGCCCACGCACGGCGCGAACCCCGCGAGCGCGGCCGAGAAGAACTTGACCTCCTCGGCGCAGTCCTTGAGCCGTTTGATGTGCGTGATGCGCCGCGGCGTCTTGACCGCGAACCGGAACGACTCGGCCACTTGCGAGCGCCAGCCGCGCACGGCGGCTTCGTTCGGCATGCGGTAAAACGTGTTGTTGATCTCGACGGCCGGCAGCTTGCCGGCGTAATACGCGAGCATGCCTTTCGCGGGCAACTTCTCGGGATAGAACTCCCCGAGCCATTCTTTGTACGAAAAGCCGCTCGTCCCGGCGAGGAGTCGCATCGGCAGACCTCGTGTGCTTCGCGAGCGCTGCGAGACGAGCTATGCTTGGGCGGAAGCAAGCCGTTCCAAGTGCCGCGCGCCCTCGATGCTAAGCGGCGCAGCGGATGAGCTGCAAGCGCCGCCGGGGGGACGAAACCGATGGACGAGTACGCGCGGATTCACGCTGAGCTGCTCGGCAAGCAGGCCGAGCTCGTGCGGCGACTGGCGCGCCTCAAAGAGAACCTCACGGCCGGCCGCAGCGCGGACTCGCAAGAGCAGGCGCAAGAGCTCGAGAATGCCGAGGTCGTCGACGCGCTCGGCAATGAGGCACGCACCGAGATCAGCAGGATCGCGAAGGCGCTCGATCAGATCAAGAACGGCACCTACGGCATTTGCCTCGATTGCGGCGAAAAGATTCCCATGGCGCGGCTCGAGGCTTACCCGTTCGCCGATCGCTGCATCCGTTGCGCCACGGCCGCCGAGTCGGGGCGACGCCCGCGTTAGGCTGTTCCGTTCATTTGCGCTTCAGGCCGCCGAAGCGCGTTCGCACTCCGCGACTGCAGCAGGCGCCGCCCACTGCTCCCAGAGTCGTTGCTCGGTGACCCGGGCACCCGCCGCGGCCGCGCTTTTTACGGGGCCGAAGCCGCGCACTTGTCCCGGCAACGCCGCGAGCTCGAGCGCCAGACCGAAGCGCGACCCGTCGAGCTCGGCGACGACGCGCTCGAGCGCGGCCTCGTAGCGCGCGAGCAGCTCGCGCTCGAGGCGGCGGTCGGCGCTGTACGCGAACGGATCGAGCTTCCTGCCGCGCAGCCACTTGAGCTTCGCGAGCACGCGCAGCACCGGTAACACCCACGGCCCGAGCTCGTACTTTTTCGGACGCCCCGTCGCGGGATCGCGCCGCGCGAACAGGGGTGGCGAGAAATGGAAGCTCATGCGCGCTTCGGCGCCGAAGTTGCGCTTCACGCTGTCGACGAAACCGGTCTGCGTGTGCAACCGCGCGACCTCGTATTCGTCCTTGTACGCGAGCACGGCAAAGTAGTGGCGCGCGACGGCTTCTTGTAGCGCGGTGCTGCCAGGCAGCACACGCTGCTCCGCCGCGGCGACGCGGTCGACGAGCGCGCGATAACGCTGCGCGTAGGCTGCGTCCTGATAGGCCGTGAGGAACTGCTCGCGCCGCGCGATGATCTCGGGCAACGTGCGCGCGAGCGGCTGCTCGCCCTCTTTGGCCCGCGCAAGCCGCCCGACGCTGGCCGGGCTCTCGGCGGCGAACCGCCCCCAATCGAACGCGAGTTTGTTCTCGTCGACGTTGCGCCCGTAGAGCTCGAGCGCGCGGTACAACGACTCGCCCGACACGGGCAGCAAGCCGCGTTGGAACGCGAAGCCGAGCATCAACACGTTCGCGCCGATGCTGTCGCCGAGCAGGGCCGACGCGAGCCGCGTCGCGTCGAGCGTCGCGAGCGCATCGGCGTGCGCCGCCGCACCGAGGGCCGCGAGCAACTCGCCGCCCGGGAACACGAAGTCGCGATTGCGGATGAAGTCGGAGGGCATCTCCTCGTGCGTGTTGACGATGACGGCCGAGCGATCGGCCGCGAGCATCGCCAAGGGCTCCTTGCCGGCCGCGACGACGAGGTCGGCGCCGAGCAGGAGATCGACCTGCCCGGCGGGAATCCGCATGCCGTGCAGGCGCTCCGCGTCGGCCGCGATTCGCACGTGCGATAACACGGCGCCGTATTTCTGCGCGAGTCCCGTTTGATCGAGCTGCACGACGGCTTTGCCTTCGAGGTGCGCCGCGAGGCCGAGCAAGCCGCTCACGGTCACGACGCCGGTGCCGCCGACGCCGGCGATCAGCACGTTGTAGACGCCGCCGAGTGGCGCAATTCGCGGCGCCGGCAAGCTCGGCACGGCGGTTGCCGCGAGCGGACGCGGCGGATTGCGCTTCGCGCCACGCAGCGTCACGAAGCTGGGACAGAAGCCGTTCAGACAGCTGAAATCCTGATTGCACGACGACTGATTGATGCGCCGCTTGCGGCCGAACTCGGTCTCGAGCGCCATGACGGACAAGCAGTTCGACTGCACGTTGCAATCGCCGCAGCCTTCGCAGACCAAGTCGTTGATGACGACGCGCCGATCCGGTGTCGGCACTTGGCCGCGCTTGCGCTTACGGTGCAGCTCGGCGGCGCATGTTTGGTCGTAGATCAGCGCCGACACGCCGCGCACTTCGCGCAACTCGCGCTGCAACCGCTCGAGCTCGCGGCGGTGATGAACGGCAACCGAGGGCGGCAGCCCGGTCACGCCGCGATACTTCTCGGGGTGATCCGTGACGACCAGAATCGGCTTGACGCCTTCGCCGACGAGCTGTTGCGCGACGCCGGCGACGGTGAGATTGCCTTCGACGGGCTGCCCGCCCGTCATCGCGACCGCATCGTTGAACAGGATCTTGTAGGTGACGTTGACTTGGGCCGCAACGGCCGCGCGAATGGCGAGAGTGCCCGAGTGCGCGTACGTGCCGTCGCCGAGATTTTGGAACACGTGCTGCGTCGTCGTGAACGGCGCTTGACCGATCCAGGTGGCGCCCTCGCCGCCCATTTGCGTGAAGGTAACCGTGTCGCGCTCCATCCACGCCGCCATGTAGTGGCAACCGATGCCGCCGACGGCGCGGCTGCCTTCGGGCACGCGCGTGGACGTGTTGTGCGGGCAACCCGAGCAAAAGTGCGGCAGCCGCTGCACCTCGTTGCCGACGGCGGCCAGACGCCGCTCCTGTTGTTCGAGGAAACGCACGCGCTCCTCGATGTCCGTGCTCGAATGGAAACGCCGAATTCGTTTCGCGAGCACGCGGGCGATCAGCGCCGGCGTGAGCTCGCCGTTCGCGGGCAGTAGCCACTCGCCGCGCTCGTCGCGTTTACCGACGATCAGCGGCCGCCGCTGTGCCTGCCAGTTGTAGAGCTGCTCCTTGAGCTGGCCTTCGACGAGCCCACGCTTCTCCTCGACGACCAGGATCTCCTCGAGCCCTTCGGCGAAGTGGCGAATCGCCTCGGGCTCGAGCGGCCAGCTCATGCCGACTTTGAACAGCTTGATGCCGACCTCGGCTGCACGCGCGGGGTCGACGCCGAGATCCTCGAGCGCTTGCAGCACGTCGAGGTGCGCTTTGCCCGTGGTCACGATTCCAAAGCGCGGATAGCGGCTATCGATGACGGTTCGATCGAGCCGGTTCGCTCGCGCGAATGCGAGCGCCGCCTGCAGCTTGTAGCGCTGCAGGCGATACTCCTGGTCGTTCGGCGGATCCGGCCAGCGGATGTTGAGCCCGCCGGGCGGCAGTGCGAAATCCGGCGTCACGATGCTGAGCGACTGTGGCAGCAACGCGAAGTTCTGCGTCGCATCGGCCGTCTCTTGCGTGACTTTGAGACCGATCCAGCAGCCGCTGAAGCGCGACAACGCGTAGCCGTAGAGGCCAAGCTCGACGATTTCGGCGACGTTGGCCGGGTTCAACACGGGAATCGACGCGTCGACGAACGCGTATTCGCTTTGATGTGGCAACGACGACGACTTGCACGTGTGATCGTCGCCGGCGACCGCGAGCACGCCCCCGAACTTCGAGGTGCCGGCCGCGTTGCCGTGCTTGAACGGATCGCCGGAACGGTCGACACCGGGGCCCTTGCCGTACCAAAGACCGAACACGCCGTCGTAACGCGCACCCGCGAACAGGTTCGCTTGCTGCGCGCCCCAGATCGAGGTAGCCGCGAGGTCCTCGTTGAGCCCCGGTTGGAAACGGATCTGGGCGGCTTCGAGATGCTTGCCGGCGCGCCAAAGCTCGCGATCGAGGCCGCCGAGCGGCGAGCCGCGATAACCCGAGACGAAGCCGGCCGTGCGGAAGCCGGCGAGCCGATCGCGATAACTCTGCGCGAGCAACAGCCGCACGATCGCCTGGAGCCCGGTGATGAACAACGTGCCGGTGTCTTCGAACCGGTACCAGTCGTCGAGTCGCGCGATCTGCCGCAGCTGCATCCCGATCCTCATGCGCCACGCCGAGCGTGGCGTTGGCCGGCATTATGGGGCATTTCGCTCGGCAGCGGACGCGCCGCTGAGCACGTCGGTGAACAGTTCCGTGTCGACGTTACCGCCCGACAGCACCACGCCCACAGCGCGGCGCGAACGCGGCGGGTTCGCGAGCACGGCAGCGAGCGCGGCAGCCCCCGACGGCTCGAGCACGACTTTCAAATGCGCAGCGGCGAGCGCCATCGCGCGACGGACCTCGCCATCGTCGACGGCGAGCGCTCCTTTGAGCTCGCGGCGATTGACGGCGAACGTGATTGCACCGGGGCGTGCCACGCGCAGACCGTCGCAGAGCGTGGTGCCACCCGGGCGCACGGCGCGCCGCTCGCCTGCCGCCAACGATTCGGCCGTGTCCTCGAATCCGCGCGGCTCGACGGCGTACACCTCGCAATCCGGAAACTCGCTCTTGATCGCGAGCGCGCAGCCCGCGATGAGGCCGCCGCCGCTGCACGGCACATACAGAGCCTCGAGCCCGACGCGACGTGCGCGCGCCGCGTTCGCGAGCTCGAGCCCTAGCGTCCCCTGCCCCGCGATGATCTCCGGATGGTCGAAGGGCGGCACGAGCGCGGCGCCGCGGTCGGCGGCGAGCTTGGCCGCGATGCGCTCGCGGTCCTCGGTTTCGCGATCGTAGAGCACAACCTCGGCGCCGAGCGCGCGCGTGCCTTCGAGCTTGATCTTCGGCGCGTCGGCAGGCATCACGATCGCGGCGCGTACGCCGAGCCAGCGCGCCGCGAGCGCAACGGCTTGCGCGTGGTTGCCCGACGAGAACGCCACGACGCCCGCGTCGCGCTCGGCACCGCTCAGAGAGAGCAGCCGGTTCAGCGCGCCGCGAATCTTGAAGCTGCCGGTGTGCTGCAAACACTCGGCCTTGCACAGAACGCGCGTGCCTGCGAGCTCGTTCAAGCGCTGGGACTCGAGCACGGGCGTCTCGACGACCCAGGACTTCAGGCGCGCATAGGCGTCGGCCACGTCGGCTGCAGTCGGCAAAACGTCGTGCATCGGCGCCCCCGGGGTTCGCGGCTAGTCTAGCTCAGGTACACTCGCGCGGCTCCACGATCATTGCGTCCGAAGATGTCCGCTGCACGGCTCGTCGCGCTCGAACATGTCGCCGTCGACCTCATGGGCTCGGCGGTGCTGCGCGACATCACGTGGGAGCTCGTGCCCGGCGAGCACTGCGGTATCGTCGGCGCAAACGGCAGCGGCAAGAGCACGTTCTTGGGACTGATCGCCGGCACCGTGTGGCCCACCGGCGAGCGCGGCACGCGGCGTTACGACTTTGGCGACGGGCCCGAGACCGACGCGATCCGTGCGCGCAGCGCGATCGTTCTCGTCGGCCACGAACTTCAAGACCGCTACGCACGGCTCGGTTGGAATTTCACGGCGCTCGACGTCGTGCTCTCGGGCATCTACCGCACCGACGTGCCGCGCCGTCGCCCGGCCGCCGGCCAGCGCGCGCAAGCGCTCGGCGTGCTGCAACGCCTCGGCGTCGCGGCGCTGGCCGAGCGCAAGTTCCTCGAGCTCTCGCGCGGCGAGCAACGCCGCGTGCTGATTGCGCGCGGTGTCGCGTTCGAGCCGACGGTGCTGCTGCTCGACGAGCCCGCAAGCGGGCTCGACCCTGCGGCGCGCGCGGAGCTGACCGCCATGCTAGAGGTCGTGGCGGCCGATTGCACGCTCGTGTGCGCCGCTCACGATCCCGCGGATTTGCCGGACGTCATCTCGCGCTACGTGCGCATCGATTGCGGCCGCATCATCGCAAACGAGCGGCGCGCGGCGACGCCGAGCACCGCGCAGTCCGCGTCCAGCGGGGGTGGCGAATCGTCTCGCGTCGGCAGCGCGGGCGCGTCCGCCGACACCGTGTTGATTGCGCTCGAGCACGCCGACGCGTGGCTCGCGGGCCGACGAGTGCTCACCGACGTCACGTGGCGCCTCAAGCCCGGCGAGCAATGGCTCGTGACGGGGCCGAACGGCTCGGGCAAGAGCAGCTTTCTGCGCGTCTTGCATGGCCAACTGCGGCCGGCGCTCGGCGGCAGCGTGTCTTGGCCGGGATTCGGCAACCCGCGCAACATCTGGGAGCTACGCAAGCGCGTCGCGTGGCTGTCGCCCGAGCTGCAGGCGGCCTATCGCTACCCGTCGACCGTGCGCGCATGCATCGCCTCGGGCTTCACCTCGAGCATCGGCCAGACGCGCGGCCTCACCACCGGCGAGAGCGCGCGAGTCGAACGGTTGCTCGAAGAGTTGGAGCTCGAGTCGTTGGGCGATCGGTTACTGAGCACGTTGTCGTACGGTCAAGCGCGACGCGCGTTGATCGGCCGCGCGCTCGCGAACGAACCGCGCGTATTGTTGCTCGACGAGCCGTGGGAAGGCCTCGACGTCCCGATGGCCGAGCTGCTGAACCGCACGCTGGCGCGAGTGATGGCCGACGGCACGCAACTCGTGTGCGCGTCGCACTTGAGCGCGCACCGCAGCCACTTCACGCACGAGCTCAAGCTCGCCGCCGGCCGCGTCGCGCACACGACGCCGACGCATGCGGCTCAGTGAGAATGGACGCGCCGGACCTCGCGGAAATTGCGCCAGTGCGCGACCGCCAGCAGCACGCTCGCCGCAACGTTCACGAACACCTCGACCGACGCGTCCCACGCACCGTGTCCCCAGAGCGCGGTCGTCGCGAGCCCGGCGATCGCGACCGCGCCAAGCGCGATGCAATCCCAGCGGCCGTGCACGCGCACGCCGAGACCGAAACCGGGCACGCTCGTCGGCACCACGAACCACAGCATCAGCGCGTGAAAGTGCCCGTCGCCACCGAGCGTTAGGGCCACGACGGGCAGCAGCGCGACGACGAACGGCATCGCCAAGCAATGCACGATGCAAATCGTCGACAGTGTTATCGCGATGCGGTCGAAGTACCTGGAAAGAACCATCTGCAGCGGCGTCGTTCCTGTCGTCGGCGGGCGAGCATACCGCAGTTCTCCCCGTCGCCGCTCGACTTGTGGTGAGCATCGATGCCGGGCGCTACTATCGGCAACCATGCGGAACCCGGCACAGGAGCGGCGATCATGGAGCTGCGCGGCACCACGATTCTGATCACGGGCGCCGGGCGCGGCCTCGGGGCCGCCATGGCCCGAGGGCTCGCACGCCGTGGCGCGAACCTTGCGCTCGTCGATCTCGACGACGCCGGGCTCGCCGCCGTGCGAGCCGAGTGCAACAAGCTTGGCATCGAGGCCGAGACGTACCGCGCCAACGTGGCCGTCGAGGCCGACGTCGTCGCTGCGTTCGGTCGCGTCGTCGCGCGCTTCGGCCGTCTCGACGGAGTGATCGCGAACGCCGGAATCCTGCGCGACGGCTTGCTCGTCAAAGCCAAGGACCGCGAGATCGTCGGCAAGCTGTCGCTCGAGCAGTGGCAAGCCGTCATCGACGTGAACCTCACGGGCGTGTTCCTCTGCGGCCGCGAGGCCGCCGAGCACATGATCCGGTTGGGCACGCGGGGCTGCATCATCAATATCTCGAGCTTGTCGCGCGCCGGGAATTTCGGGCAGAGCAATTACTCCGCCGCGAAAGCCGGCGTCGCGGCGCTCACGGTCGTGTGGGCCAAGGAGCTCGCGCGGCACGGCATCCGCGTCAACGCGATCGCGCCGGGCTTCATCAAAACCGAGATGGTGGCCAGCATGAAGCCCGAGATCCTCGAGAAGATGGCCGCCGGCATCCCCGCGCAGCGGCTCGGCGAGCCGGGCGAGATCGCGGCGACCGTGGAGTTCATCTTCGGCAACGACTACATCAACGGCCGCGTGATCGAAGTCGACGGCGGGCAACGCCTCTAGCATGAAGAACGAATCGTTCCCGCGCCGCTTCGGGTTCGCGCTCGCGGGATTGCGCACGGCGTGGCGTGCCGAAAACAGCTTCAAGGTCCACGTCGTCGCCGCCGTCGCGGTAATCGCCGCGCTGGTCTGGTGGCGGCCCGCGCCGCTGTGGTGGGCGACGGTCGCGCTTGCCGTCGGCGCCGTGATGGCCGCGGAGATGTTCAACACGGCCATCGAGCATCTCGCCGATCATCTGCACCCCGATCAGCACCCGCGCATCAAGGTCGTCAAGGACTGCGCGGCAGGCGCCGTGCTCGTCGCCAGCCTCGCTGCGCTCGGCGTGGCCGCCGCGTTCGTGTACGTCGTCGTGCTCGGCCGTTGAACGCGCATGCGAGCGTCGCCGCGAGCCCAGCGCCAGCGTATAGTCTCGCCGTGCCACGCGTGCACCGGTTGCGAATCGCGCAGATGAACCTAGTCAAACCGCTACTCCTCGCTGCCGTCGGCGCGTGCTACGTAACCTCGATCCTGCCCGCCACGCTACGCAGCGTCGACGTGTCGCGCCGGCAGGGTCGCTACCAAGTGGTCGCCGACACGCACCTCGACGCCCCGCCCGAAGCGATCTACAAGGTGCTGCTCGATTTCGACGGCGACCGTTATCAACGCATCTCCAAGATCTACAAGGAGAGCAGTTACCTGCCGCCCGACGCCGACGGCACGCCGCTCGTCTACACGCGCGTCGAAGGTTGCCTGCTGCGCTATTGCCGCAGCATGCGCCGCGTCGAACGTCTCGAAGTTGTGACGCCGCAATCCATCCGATCGCGCACCGTGCCGGAGCGCAGTGACTTCAAGTACTCCCTGTCGGAGTGGACGTTCGCGGCGGAAGGCGACGGCACGCGCGTGACGTACCGGATGGAGATGGAGCCGAACTTCTGGCTGCCACCGTTCGTCGGGCCGTGGTTCTTGAAGCGCACTCTGCTACGCGGCGCGCCGGAAGCCATCGACCAGATCGAGATCCTCGCCCAGCAAGAGCGCGCGGCAGCGACGGCCGCCGCCCGTTAACCTGGCACTGGAGTTTCTCACCGGCTCGCGTACGGCCCTCTCGAGACCGTCGGCGCACAGGGATGTGCGCCGCCGAGCCGCAGGGATGCACTTCCGGCGTGTCTCGAGAGGGC
>Ga0075423_10007509_pt1 | contig 10299 bp, 7 predicted proteins | sample SoiMethybrSBSTD2_FD_80114 | JGI IMG/M metagenome (GOLD analysis project Ga0075423, IMG submission 80114) | Bulk soil microbial communities from a Populus tree surrounding site in Tennessee, USA - Soil MetaG P. TD hybrid SBSTD2 | ecosystem: Environmental > Terrestrial > Soil > Tree plantation...
GGATCGCGCCGCTGCCCCGTGGCTCAGGCGTGCAGTTCGTGGATGAGATCGTCGGTGGCGTGATCCCGCGTCAATACATCCCGGCCGTCGAGCGCGGCGTGCTGGAGGCGGCGCACAAAGGGCCAATCGCCGGCTATCCGGTTGTGGACTTCAAGTTCGAGCTCTACGACGGCTCCTACCACGACGTGGACTCCAACGAAATGTCGTTCAAAATGGCCGGCATTCTGGCGTTCCGAAACGTGAGCCCGGGCGCGCGGCCCGTGCTGCTCGAGCCGATCATGGACGTCGAGGTCTGGACGCCCGACGAGTATCAGGGTGCCGTGATGGGCGATCTCTCCTCGCGTCGCGGGCACATCGTCGGAACGGAGAAGGATGGACGACTCACGAAGGTCAAGGCGCTCGTCCCGGAGGCCGAGCTCGACCGTTACGCCACGACGCTGCATTCGATCACGCACGGGCGCGGGACGTACAAGATGAAGTTCCACGTGTACCAGGACGCGCCGACCGAAATCGCCGCGAAGGTGACCGAGGCGCGGAAGAAGGAGCTGGAGGAAGCGAAGGCGTAGGCCCCACGATGGGAGACCGCTGGGTCCGCCTGTGGTTCGGCTTCCGCGATCCCGTAGATCGCGGAACCTACTTCCGGCACGGCGTCGGTCTCATGGCGCTGAAGTACGGCATCGACGCGCTGCTGATCTGGCGCTACGCGGGCCGCGTCTGGACCCCGCTGAACTATCTGTCGCCGCTGCTGAGCACGCGCATCAACGTGCTGCGCGATGCGGAGTGGCTCATTCCCGTGCTCGTCTTGTTCGCGCTGCCGTTTCTCTGGATCGGCGTCAGCATGTCGATGCGCCGTGCGGCAGACGCGGGCCAGAGTCCGTGGATCGCGCTGCTCTTCTTTGTACCGGCGCTGAATTTCATCCTCATGGGATGGTTGTCGTTGCTGTCGTCCAAGCCGACGACCCATTGGCCGGTCGAGCCACCGCCGCCTGCGGTCGATGATCGGCTGAAGAGCGCGATGTTGGGGGTTGCCGCATCGCTCGGCATCGCGCTGGTGACGGTCGGCGTCGGAGTGTACCTGCGGCGCAGCTACTCGACGGGGTTGTTTCTTGGCGTGCCATTCACCATCGGGTACATCAGCTCGTACATCTACAACCACGGGCACGAGAGGCCGGCGGGCCAATCCATCGTCCTCGCGCTGGCGAGCGTGTCGATTGCCGCCGGGGCGCTGATCCTGTTCGCGCTCGAGGGCAGCATCTGCACCATCATGGCGCTGCCGATTGCGCTGGTGATCGCATTTCCCGGCGCTGTGCTGGGGAGGATCGTGGCGCGCCGCGGCGTGCATGGGGCGATGGGCGGCGGCATGGCGCTGGTCGTGCCCGTATTCGTGGCCGTCGAGCCCCGGCCCGCGCCGCCCGTCCACGAAGTCGTCACGGTGGTCGAGATCGCGGCCCCGCCCGAGGTCGTCTGGCGCCACGTCGTCACTTTCCCGGATCTCGCCCCGCCGACCGAGCTGCTGTTCCGCGCCGGGGTTGCAGCGCCCCTGCGCGCCCGAATCGATGGGCGCGGCGTCGGCGCAACGCGCTACTGCGACTTCACGACCGGCAGCTTCGTCGAACCGATCACCGCATGGGACGAGAATCGGCTGCTTGCGTTCGACATCACGGCGCAGGCGTTGCCGATGGAGGAGCTCAGTCCATATCCCGGCGTGCACCCGCCGCATTTGGACGGCTATTTCCGCGCCACGCACGGCGAGTTCAGGCTCACGCCTCTGCCCGGCGGACGGACTCGGCTCGAAGGTCGAACCGCCTACGTCGTGGACATGTTTCCGCAGGTCTATTGGACTGTGCCTGCGCGAGCGATCGTCACGGCGATCCACGCGCGGGTGTTGCACCACATTCAATCGTTCGCCGAGGAGGAAGGACATCCATGACGAGGATGAGTGTCTGGTTGGGGATCGCCGTCGTTCTCGCGGGCGCATGCCAGCCCGGTGCGAAGGCGGCCAACACGCCCGTGAAAGCGGCGTCGGTCGGCGGATTTCAAACGCCCGAGTCGGTCAAATGGGACTCGGCGCAGGACGTCTACTTCGTGTCGAACATCAACGGTGCACCCAACGCCAAGGACGGCAACGGCTACATCAGCCGCCTCGGCCCGGCCGGCATGGTGACGGACAGTGCCTTCATCAAGGGTCTCGATGCGCCGAAGGGCATGGCGCTGGTGCACGACACATTGTGGATCGCCGATATCGACCAGGTCCGCGCGTTTGACGCGCGCACGGCCGCGCCCGTCGCGACGGTACCCGTGCCGGGTGCCACTTTCCTCAACGACATCGCCGCCGCGCCCGACGGCTCGCTCTATGTGACCGACACCGCGATTCGCTTCGGAGCGAAAGGCGTGGAGCATCCCGGCATCGATCAGATCTTTCGCATTGGTCCGGACCGGAAAGTGAGCGTGGCGATCAAGAGCGACTCGCTGGGCCGGCCCAACGGCATCACGTGGGACGCCGCGAATCAGCGGTTCATCGTCGTGCCGTTCGGCAGCAGCTCCTTGCTCGCGTGGAAGCCGGGCGAGACATCGGTCACGAAGTTGATGACCGGATCGGGGCAGTTCGATGGCGTGGAGATCGCGAACGACGGTGCGATCTGGGTGTCGTCGTGGGCGGATTCGTCAGTCTACCGCTATGCGAATGGACAGGGCTCGAATCTGATCAAAAGCGTGCCGAGCCCCGCGGACATCGGCTACGACGCGCGGCGAAACCGGCTCCTGATTCCGATCTTCACCGGGAATCGTGTGGAGATTTGGCAGCTGCCGTAAGCGCGACCGAAAGGGTTGTGCAGTTCATCACAGTGCCGGAGGTCGGGCGAGTGACTGCCACCCCCTACCTCAAGGAGCACTCTCGTGCGACAGTTGGGGGACCTTGGCCCAGGGTGAAGGAGCCCCGAATGCGAACGACCGTCCTTTGTACCATCCTCGCAGCGCTCGCGGCGTGTCAGCCGGTAGACCGGCGACGGTCGCTCGCGCCCCCCCCTCCGTCGTCCCAGGACTCACTCACGGCAGACACGGCGACGCCTGCGCCCCAGGTTCCGCCGCCCGCGGCCGGTTCGCGGGCGTCAAAGGTGGCGACGGTCGTGGGGTTTCTGACGCCGGAGTCTGTGCTCGATGATTCGGCGCAGGACGTCTACTTCGTGTCGAACATCAACGGCAGCCCGCTGACGAAGGACAACAACGGCTTCATCAGCCGCGTGCGGCCGGACGGCGCGATCGAGGTGCTCAAGTTCATCGAGGGCGGTCGCGGTGGTGTGACACTCAACGCGCCCAAGGGCCTGGCGGTGCTCGGTGACACGCTGTGGGTGGCCGACATCGACGTCGTGCGCGCGTTCAACGCGCGGACCGGAGTTCCCGTCGACAGCGTGAAGCTGGACAGCCTGGGGGCGGTGTTTCTGAACGACATCGCGATCGCTCCTAACGGCGCGATCTACGTTACCGACACCGGCATTCGCTTCGATGACGTCGGCAACATTCTGCACCCCGGCCCGGACCGCATTTTCCGCGTGGGGCCGGATCGCAAGGTGACCGTCGCCGTGCGCGGCGATACGCTCGGCCGGCCCAACGGGATCACACTCGACGCCGTGGGGCGGCGATTCATCGTGGTGCAGTACGGCGGCAAAGCCGTGATGGCGTGGAAACCCGGCGACCGCGCGCCCAGCGTGATCGCCAAAGGCGTCGGTGGGTTCGATGGCGTGGAGATGGTCGGCGGGAAAGTGGTCGTGTCGAGTTGGACGGACTCATCGATCACGCGGTTCGACAGCACCCAGGGCACGAAGCTCATCAGCGGCGTTCCGAGTCCTGCCGATTTCGGGTACGACGCCAAGCGCAATCGCTTGCTGATTCCCATCCTCACAGGGAATCGCGTGGAGATTTGGCAGCTGCAGTAGAATTACGCACAAGCCGGTCAGCAGGTACAACGCGTTGATGATCTCCGTCACGTACGCACAGGCCGCGTGCGCGCCACCCCCGTTACCTCTCGACGGGTCCGGGGTTCTTGTAGAGACACACAGCGGAGGAGGTCGCGATGCGCGAATCCTCATTGATTGGTCTCTATGAGCGCCGCTGCGAGCTGCTGAATCAACTGAGTACCGCTCTCCGTGGCCGCACCGTGGCGCTCTGGCGGTTCGTTCGCGGCGGGTTGGCCAGGATCGAGGCCGTGAGCCGGCGGCCGCCTCCCGAAGGTGATCTGGAGTTCGACGTCGCAGGCGTATTGCGCCGCTGGGGCAGGTTGGCGCTCCCACAGAGCCTGTGGGTTGGATGCCGCGTCGATGTCAATAATTGGCATGTGGCGGCGGTGCGCAACGATCCGCCCGAGCCGCCGCCGACGGGACTCGAGCGTCGCAGCCCAGAGCGGCTCGTGGTCGAGCTCGGTGGGCTGTGCCTCGGTGGGCATGAGCGGGCGTGGTTGGCGGTGGACCAGGCGACGGTCTATCTGTGCTCCGCGCTCGAGCGCCTGGAGTCGTGCCTCGGCCACGTTCGTACGGCGGAGGGGCTCTCGCCCCACGGGCGCGCGCACATCCTCGCCGACCTGGCCGGCGTCGCCGACGTGATCGACGGCGCGTTGAGGGCCTGACGGTTGGACGGTTGACTCTCGGACGGTCGGACGGATTACACCCTGAGTCCGACCGTCCGAACGGCCCGCAAACTCCCCCCGAGCACTCAGTGGCCCGTCGGTGTCACGCGAGCGAGCCAGATGTCTCCGCGAGACTCCACCGTGCGAATCATCGCCCGGCGACCGTCGCGCGACACACCGAACCCTTGTATCGGTCGGGGAATGGCGCCCACGCGCTCGATCTGGCCGGGGGCCCGGATGCGATAGACCGTGGCGGATCCCTTCGTCTCCTCCACAGCAATCAGAATCGAACGGTCGGCCAGCCAGAAAACGCCGTCTACCCCCTCACCAAAGAACGTGGCCCAGCGAGTCGCGCGGCCCTCCGGCAGCGAAATCACGTGCGCCAGGATCGAGTCGCCGGTCGAGTTCCATCCTAGCGTTGCGACCCTGGCGTCGAAGGGTGAAGCGAGGACGCCAAAGGCGCGCGCAACACCCTCCGGCTGGGGAAGTGTTCGGGGCTCACGCTCGCCGGGTTGCTGCACACGGAGTTCCACTGTTGACTGCGCGATCCACGCCCAACCACCGCCACTGAGTGGGTCGGCATCGCGCACGGTTGAGTCGCTGACCGCAAACGTCCCGAGGCGCGTTCCAGTGCGGGCATCTGTGGTCACGAAACGCCACGCACCGCGGTCGCGCTCGACGTACCAGAACGACGCACCATCCGGTGTCCAGCCGAACAGGAGGCCGTTCACTTCACCCGGTGGCACATGCACAACCTCTGCTCCAACGGCAAGCGGCACGACGGCGAAAGCAACGCGCTCCCCTGCTGGGTTGGCCACCAGCCGCCGCAACAGAAACCTGCTCCCGTCAGGTGACGTCGCGGTCTGGATTGACGACGTGGAGGAGAGACGTGCGTGTGGGGGGAAGCGACCGCCGAGCGCGTCGGAGAGTCTGAGCGCCCAGAGGTCGTGCCGGGACGTTCCGTCGCCGAACACGACCGTGCCACCATCCGCCGCCACGTCGAAGCTTCCCCTGAACCCTGTGAGTACCGTGTCCGGATGTCCAAACGTTCCGGTCCGCAGTTCTATCGGAACGCGGATCACTCCCCCCACCACTTGAATCCACAGGGCGTCGCCAGTCAGTCGGGCGATCCGTCTTTGCCACGACGACCCGATCTCTCGCGACGTTCGAAACGCGTCACGCCTGCGGCCCCCCGCCTGCCGGTCCACGATCAGCCAATCCGAGCCGCTGTGCGAGGCGAACCGTGCGAGAACCCAGCGGCCGCCGGACAACGGCCAGGCGCCCGCGAACAAGTCCCCGGACCCTCGATCGACGGGAATCGTATCGCGCGGTACGCCGTCGAGCGTCGCGACCCGCACCGACGTCGTGTTCACGAGCATCAGTGAGTCAGTTCCAGGGAAGAACGCGCCAGGAAAGTAGCCGATGCCGGGAACGCCAAGGAATCGGGGAGCGCCGCCGGCCGTGGGTACGATGTAGGACCCATAGCGCGTTTTGATCGTCCCGACGAACAGCAGGAAGCGGCCGTCGGGGCTCGAGGTGAGGGAATACAACGCCGTCGCGCCGTCCAGCACGCGGCGCGGTGGGCCGCCACCGATTTCCTGGAGATCGATGCCATAGGCACAGGTGGCGCCGGCACAGTGGGTCACCACATACGCGAGCTGCGTGCCGTCGCCCGATAGAGCCGGCATTGTGGCGTTCCCCGTGGCCGTCACCTGCGCGGGGTTGTGGACCGCGAACGCCGAGCCGCCGGAGCGCGTGAGTGGGTGCGCGCGGACCCAGAGTCCCACCGTGAGCGCGACCGCGACTATACCAGCCCCGATCACGAGACGCCGCCGCCGTCGACCCGCGCCCGAGACGATGCCGGGCGCGAGGGCGCTGGCGAATTCGGCAGCACTTGCAAACCGGTCTGCGGGCAGGAGTGCGAGCGCCTTCGCGAGCGCCGCGTCGGTCCCCTCCGGCACTTCAGCCCGCACCGTCCGAATCCGGGGCCGCTGTTTGGCGAGGGTCGGGCCTGTGTCCGGTGGCCCCCCTGCCAGCATCTCGTAGATCACCGCCGCCAGCGAATACACATCGGAGCGGGGATCGAGCGGTCCACCGCCCGCCTGTTCGGGACTCATGTACCGCGGTGTGCCGAGGTTCAGTCCCTCCTGGAGTAATCGTTGTCCGCCGGCCTCGGTCACTGCTAGGGCGATGCCGAAGTCCGCCAGGATCGCTTCACCCTCGTGCAGCAGAATGTTCTCAGGTTTGATGTCCCGGTGGATCACACCGTGGCGATGCGCGTGGTCGAGCGCGCTCGCTACCTGAGCCGCGATGCGCATGGTTTCGTGGACGGTGAGTTGGTGCTCGCGGATGATCCTGTCGCGGAGCGACTCGCCGCGAACGAAGGGCAGTACGTACCAGAGGAAGCCGTCGGTCTCCCCGGAGTCGATCAGCGTGAGGATGTGTGGGTGATCGAGCTTCGCGCTGATGCGGATCTCTTGCAAGAAGCGCTGGGCGCCGAGCGCCGCCGCGAGGTCGCCGTGAAGGACCTTGAGCGCGACTTCACGGTCGTGCTTCATGTCACGCGCCAGGTAGACCGTGGCCATCCCGCCACGCCCGATCTCACGCACGACCTCGTACGCGCCCAGGCGCGCTCCGGGAGGCGGTGCCGCATCGTCCAGTATGCGACTCAGCAGCGGGGCGGCGAAGGCGTCCGCACCCTCATCGAGAAAGCCGCCTGTCGTCTCGGCGGCTCGAATCAAGCGCTCGATATCAGTTCGAAGCTCCGACGGGCCCGGGCACGCGCGTTTCAGGAACGTCAGCCGGTCCCTAGGACTCAACTCCAGCGCCTGATCCAGGAGTCCCTCGATCTGGTCCCACCGCTCCCGCGGTATGCCGGCCACTGGCTCGCTCCCGGCTACGGTGCGTCGGCGCGGAGCTCGACATAGAGCCAGCCCCGTGCCTTCACCCAGTCCCGTTCTACGGTTCGCGTGGTCACGCCCAACGCCGATGCTGTTTCCTCTTCGCTGAGCCCGCCGAAGAAACGGCACTCGACCACCCGGCTCAGGCGCTCGTTCAGCGTCCCGAGCCGCTCGAGTGCCTGATCGAGCGCCAGCAGGATCTCGCCCCGCTCGGCAACAGCTGCGTCCTCAGGCAGAGCAACCCGTTGCAGTCCCCCGCCCCGGCGCAGCGCGCGATAGCGGCGCGCATAGTCCACGAGTATCCGGCGCATCGCCCGCGCCGCAACCGCCAGGAAATGAGCTCGGTCTTTCCACTGGACCCGAGTCTGATCCACGAGCTTGAGATACGTCTCGTGCACCAGGCCGGTGGTGCCGAGCGTATGACCTGGCCGCTCGGCCCTGAGCTGGCGGTGTGCCATCAGCCGGAGCTCCGCGTACACCAGCGGCAGGAGCTGCTCCATCGCTTCGGGATTGCCGTGCCGCAGTTGGACGAGATGATCGGTGATCGACCGGGGATCGTCGCTGGCGGCCCGCTCAGGACTTTCCATAGAAACCGCCGGAGGCCGGGCGTGTGGGAAGAACCTCGGCTAAAACATGGGATTGGGGGCCGGAGTCCGCAAATGTCGGGTTCCGACCCTGAATTGCGCCTCTACAGATGACGACCTCCGTCACGTGGGAGCAGCCATGAACAGGATCAGCGCACTACTCGCCTCCGCAGCCGCAGTTTTGTCAGCATGCGATGACCGTGGGCAGTCACGGAGCCCTACGGGACCGATGGCATCCGTGCGCTTCGAAGCACGGGGATCGGCCTTCGGTTCGAAGATCGTGTTCGTGACCGACCGCGATGGTCCTGACCGGGCCGGGAATTTCGGCAACCAGGAGATCTACGTCATGAATGCGGACGGCACGGACCAGCGCCGGCTGACGGACAACGGCGCCATTGACGGTGCGCCGGTTTGGGCGCCGAACGGCCAGCGGATCGCGTTCCACAGCACTCGAGCAAACCCGGGCCCCCCACCACGCGCCATCGACATTTTTCTCATGAACGCGGACGGCACAGAGCAAACGCAGCTTACGAACCTCACCGCCCTCGGCCTCGGCGCCCTGGACCCCGCCTGGTCTCCGGATGGACGGAGGATTGCCTTCAGCAGCCAAGCGGCGCCGAGGGAGATCTTCCTCATCGACGTGGACGGGTCGGGGCTGACCGACCTCACCAACAATCCGGCACGCGACGCGGACCCCCGCTGGTCACCAAACGGTCGCGAGATCGCATTCACCAGTAGTCGGGACGGCAACCGCGAGATCTATGTAATGAACGCGGACGGGTCGGAACCGCGGCGGCTGACGATTTCGTCCGCAACCGACGAACGCCCGGCCTGGTCGCCCGACGGCAGGGAGATCGCGTTCGCCAGTAATCGAGACGGCAATTTCGAGATCTACGTGATGAACGCGGACGGGTCAGAGCCGACGCGCCTGACGTTCGACGGGGCAGAGGACACGCGGCCTTGCTGGTCACCTGACGGCAAGCAAATCGCTTTCGATCGTCGGGTCGAGACCGGTCATTTCGAGGTGTTCGTCATGAACGCAGACGGGACAAACCAAACACGCCTCACGACGTCGGGGCCTGACGCATTCAGCGGGTTTGCCAGCTGGGCCCCGGGCCACCAACGGGAGGAGCCATGAATCCGCGAATCTTCGGCGTGGCGCCGGCTAAGTAGTTCTCTAAACAAAGAGGGCGTTATGGAAAAGCTCACGAGATTGGTAATTACGGCGGCGGCCGCCTTGGTGGCGTGCGACGACCCCAGTCAACCCTCGTCCGTCGGCGCGCTGACAGCCTCAATTGAACCCGAAGCCGTAGCAACGCAGGTGATCACCGGACCGATCGGGCCAGGTGCGATCTATGCGCTGCACCGGCCGGCCAACTGGAACGGCGATCTCGTGCTGTTCGCTCACGGTGCCGTTCCGCCGACAATCCCGCTGCGCCTCCCGCCCGTCCCAGTGCGCGACTCGCTGCTGGCCCGGGGCTACGCGTTCGCATACTCGAGCCGGTCCGAGACTGGACTTGCCATCAAGGATGGCGTGCAGCGAACCCGACAGCTCCGCGGGCTCTTCGTTTCCGCGTTCGGTCACCCGGCGCACACCTACATGATTGGCAACTCCCTGGGCGGCGAGATCGCCCTGATGCTTGCCGAAACGAACCCCGAGTTGCTGGACGGCGCACTGCTGATCTCAGCGCCGGTCGGCGGGTCATTGATGGAATTCAACTACGTCTTCAACGTGCGCGTGCTGTACGAGTATTTCTTCCCTGGCGCGATTCCGGGAGACGCGTTGCACGTGCCCCGTGATCTCAATTTCGATCCGGCAATTGCCGCCGCCGTCGCCAGCAGTCTCCAGTCGGACGCCGCGCGGGCGAGGGAGCTTGCAGGCATCGACCAGATCGACGTTCAGTACGCAACGTTCGCCGAGCTCGTCAACGCGATCGTCGGCGCGCTGCGGGCGCACTGGAACTTCACCAACGACATTCTCGACCGCACACAAGGTCATTCGTTTTTTGACAATACGGCCACACGCTACACCGGCTCGAGCGACGACGCGGCTCTGAACGCGGGCGTCGGCCGCTTTGCCTCGACGGTCGACGCCGAAAACCATTGGGAGCATTACTACCAGCCCGACGGGCGCCTGACGGTGCCGTTGCTGACACTGCACGGCACCCGCGACTTCTTTGTCCCACTTCTCCACGAA
>Ga0075423_10007511_pt1 | contig 10297 bp, 5 predicted proteins | sample SoiMethybrSBSTD2_FD_80114 | JGI IMG/M metagenome (GOLD analysis project Ga0075423, IMG submission 80114) | Bulk soil microbial communities from a Populus tree surrounding site in Tennessee, USA - Soil MetaG P. TD hybrid SBSTD2 | ecosystem: Environmental > Terrestrial > Soil > Tree plantation...
CGAGAGCGGCGAAGGCTTTATGAAAGTCGTAAATGGCGTTGATTCGATCACTCTCCGCGCGCTCGTAGGTGGCACGCGCCTCGGTGAGATCGACGTAAGTCGTCGCACCAATTCTGTATCGGTCCTGGACCAGCTTGAGCTCCTGTTTCGCCTTCGCCGCGTTCTGCTCCTGGAGAGCGACGGTTTTTTCCGCGGTTTGCAGCGTGAGATACGCCGCTGTGACATCGGCCGTTAGTGCCAGCTCCTTTGCGCGAACGCTGTAGCGGGCGTCAGATCGGTTCGCCATCGCTTCCTGCAGTCGCTGTTCGCGTGCGAATCCGTCGAAGAGCGGCAGCGAGACCGTCGCGCTTATCGTACGCGGCGACTTGGTGAAGCCGAAGGGAAACTTCGCGTTCTGGCTGCGAATTGCCGCAGCATCTGCAGTGGTGAACGCCATTGCCTGACAATCGGCCAGCTGATTGGAAAGGTTGAGCGCGGCACGCACCTCTTCGGTACGAATGCAGCTGGCACGCGACGCCTCGAGGTCTGCCTGGGCCTGAGTCACAGGAAAGCTCGAATTCGCATAGCCGAACGTGTAGCCGCCGATACCGGTTGAAAGCGAAAGCGTCGGCGAGTATTCGCCTTTTTCGCGACGAACGTTGAGATCGGCGACGTGCTGGCGCGAACGTAGGGCCAGGACGCTAGGATTCTGTTGCTGCGCCAGCGAAATCAGGTCCTGAAGAGTCTGCTGAATTGGAGTGACCGCAAATTGGCTCGATAGCTTGACGGTCGCCGGCGGCTGGACACCGATCACCTGAAAGAGTCTGAGCTTCTCGATGTCTTCCTGATTGCGAGCCTTGAGTGCCGCCACCTTTTGAATGCCGAGTGCGACTTCAGCGCGCTGCACATCGAGCTGGGTTCCCGAGCCAACGATATCGCGCGCCTGCGCGAGCACGAGTTCCTGCTGTGAGGCCACGACCAGCGTATCCTGAAGATCGGCGTTGGCTTCCGCCTGCAGCGCGGTCAGATACTGTTGCGCGACGTTGTTGCGCAGAATCTCCGTCGCGCCGGTGATGTCTGCTTCCACCGCGTCGCGATTCGCGCGCTGCAGACTGGGCGTGATCAGAGTCGCGCTGTTGAGGCGGTAGCCGAACCCGATCTCGTAGCTCGATTGGTTGACGTCGGAGCTGGCGCCAAGGCTGGTGCCGCTGAATATCTGACGGCCGCCCTGCTGCCGCTGCACGTTGAACGAAGCATCAGCGGTCGGCAGCAGCGCTCCGTATGCGCTGCGCACCGCAGCACGTGCCCCAACCCTGTTGTTGAGCATCTGCTGCAGCTCCGGATTGTTGCGCCGCGCCAGCTCGATTGCCTGATCTATAGTGAGTGTGCTTTGCGCGGTCGTGTCCGTAGCGACACCCTGCGCAGATGCGCGTGCGCTGACGACGACTAGACCGACTATAAAAAGTGATCGCTTCATTGGTGGGAGAGGTGAGCTTTTTCACAACGTACGCGCAACTATACAACAGAGTTTCAGGGGCGGACACAGGAAATTGTCTTAAGAAATGATTAAGTGGATTTCCCGGCGTAGGGATCGCGGCTGGTAGCACTCAATCACAAAACAGAAGACACGAGCTTCAAGCGAGAGAGCAGCTACGCCGTGAGCTTCCTACCACACGTAACCATCAGCAAAAAGCTATCAGCTAAGCTCTGAGCTCACGGCTGATGGGTAATCGTGGTAGCGCGCTCTCAGCCAAGCTGCTGACTAAGCTTGGAGCTCGTCGCTTCTGTATCGTGATTGGTCGCTATGCCAACACGGACTGTACGCCGAGATGCTACTCGGTGGGCGCCGGCGCCAAGAAAATCCTGTCGCTGATCTTTGCGTAGATCCGGTCGTACAACTGCTTCCCTTTCTCCGCAGAAGCTAACGACGGCCGTCCAATGGAGCCCGCGCTGCCGCTCGGCACCGTCAGCCAGCCGCGGCGGTACCGCCGCAGCTGCTCGCGAGACATCATGTAGTCCTGCGCGAGATCGAGATTGACCATTTCCGGACAGAGAAAGAGCATAATCGACGTGTCGACTTCGTCGCCGTGCATGGCTTCCCGTTGACCTTCGAGCAGGTCCGAGAGATTGACCCCGAAGATGTCGACGACTCTCACACGAGCGGCGGTGGTGATCACCGTCGCCAGCGCTTCCTGATGTGGGTCGTGCCCGTGCGCGGTGAGCAGGATGAACTCGCGAACACCGGTCGCCTCCCACGAATCGATGAGGTCGTTGAGCATCCGGTGCAGCGTCTTTTTGCGCAGCGAGGCATTGCCGGTGAAGCCGCGCTCGGTGTCGACGTTGACTCCGTACTCCACCGTCGGTGCGCGCAAGACGCCATATTCTGCGGATAGATCATCCGCCATTCGCTCGACGATGATGGTGTCGACGCCGAGCGGGAGATGAGGCCCGTGCTGCTCGCAGGTGCCGATCGGGATGATCAGCCGCGGGTCGTTGCCGAGTGCGGCAGTAACTTGTGCCGGGTTCAGCTCCTTTACGCGGAGCGGACCATTCGTCGGAAGGGGGGAGGGAAGGCTCATCGCATCGAGTCCTAGACTCAATCTAAGAAGCGGACGATTCGCGCGAGGCGCAATGCTTGTCGCGGCGGCAGTTCCACTTCTGCTCATCGCGATCTGGGTCCGGACTCCGACCTTGCCGCGTACTGCCGGTGGCGGCGCGGCGAACGCCGGCGAGCGACTAAGCGCGGCGGAAGGTGCGATTCGCGCACTCGAACGAGCGCTCAATGATACGAGGACACGCCTGGAATCGCGCGCCGATAACGCTCTTGAGGCGCCGCCCGATCCAGTCACCGCTTTCGCGTTTCTCAGCAACCGTTCTCCACTGCGCGACGACGAGTCGGTGGTGCTTTACGCGAGCGGGCGACCGCTCGGGTGGACTGGTGCAATGCGCGTCGATCCGGACTCGATCACGGCGCCCGTATCAGTGACGTTCTCGGAGTTTTACACGACGCTCAACGTCGTTCGATCTCGCGGGAACCGCCGTGCGGTTGCGTCCGCCGTCCTCGAGGCGTTCGCCCCCGCCGACAGATTGACCGAGACGCTCGAGAACCAGCTCGCTGCGGAGCAGGGGGTGACTGGCTACGACTTCTCGCTGCCGGGTGACGCTCGTGGCGGACCAGTCGTGCTCGCCGTCAACAACACGCCGATAGTGCGCGCGGTACCGCGTCTCGCGACAGCGGAAGAGATGCGCTTCCGCCGCGCGGCAACGTTTCGCGCGCGGGGAACCGTGGCCCTCGTAATCCTCGTTGTTGCGTTTCTGTTCTTCGCGTGGCGCAGCAGACGTCAACTTGGATTGCGCCTGTTCGCGATTGGAGTGGCACTGAGTGTCACGGCGCTGGTGCCGTGGAACTCGTTCTCCAACTCGGCACGGTTCTTCGATCCCGCGTTTTATTTCTCGAAACTCGCCGGTCCATTGACCGCCAACGCGGCGGCGCTCTCTATCAGCTCCGCGCTCGTTTTGCTCGCTGTCTTTGCGGTGATTCGTGCTCGACCCAACCCGCGCTGGCGGCGCACGTACGCGATCGTCGGCGCGATCGTGACGCTCGGCATCGGACTGCCATTCGCGTCGAACATCGTGCGTGGCATCGGGCAGCCACCGTGGGGAACCACTCCGGGATTGTGGCTTTCCTGGGAAATTCCGCTTTTCCTGTTTCTGTTTGCGGTGCTGTTGCTTGCCTTCTGGCTGACGCGGATCGCGCTGGTGAGAGACGAGCGAATGAGCTTTCCGTCTGTCCTCGCAGTCGCTGCCGTCGCCGCCGTCGTAAGCCTCACCGCACTTGCTTCGACAACCTCGCGGCAGCGAATGCAGCTCGGCGAGCAGGATGTTGCCGCGCTCGGACACGTCGACGATTATGCGGTCCAGCTCACGCGTCGTCTGGTTGGTTCATTGGCGGGCTCACCACAACCGACGAGCCGTGCGGACCTGCTCAAAGCGTACGCGTCATCCGACCTCGCAGCCGCGGAGTATCCGGCGACGCTCGCCGCGTGGGATAAGTCGGGACGGCAGACCGCGGAATTCGCGGTTGTTCCTGCGCAAGCCGACTCCGCCGCCGTCGTCGGCGCCGTGCTCGAAACGCTCACCACCAGGCAGCCGGTTTTGCGGAGCGTGCTTGGTCCAACCGGCGTCCAAATCCTGGCAGCCGTCAGCGACGCCACTGGAGGCGCGACTTCATTGGTCGTCCTGCCGCGCACTCGACTGCTGGCAACGAATCCTTACGCAGCTTTGCTGGGCATGGCGCCGCCCTCCGGCGGGGATCCGCCTTATTCAATCGTGCTCACTGATGTCTCACCGGCGGTCACAGCGGATACGGTGCGCGTTCGCTGGCATCGTACAGGCGACGAACTTCATGGCGATCGACTGATTTCTTCGAGCAGCGGCACTATGCGCGCGCACGTCGAGATAGATCTGCGCTCGGTATGGGCGCGTGCGGAGCGGGGCGTGCTGGTGCTGCTCCTGGACATAATAGCCGCCGGCGTTTTGTGGTTGCTGGCGGCTGCCGCTGAAAAAGGATTCGTTCGCTGGCTACGTGTTCGTGCGGCGCGATGGATCTACACATACCACGCGCGACTCACTCTCGCTCTCTTCGCGTTCTTCGTGATTCCCGCGATTGCCTTCGCGTTCTGGTCGTACCAGCGGCTGCGCAGCGACGATTTGCAAACTCGTGAAGTGCTCGTGCACGAAACTCTGCGCGCAGTTATCTCCGGTAATCAGTTCCAACAGCTACCGGGAGCGGCTCGCCAGTTCGACGCACCGCTTTTTCTGTACTCTAATAGTATGCTCACCGAGACCAGCGACAGCTTGCTCGACGCGCTGTCACCCCTCGGCCGACCGTTGCCACCACCCGTGCAGCTTCGGTTGGGCGCTGCCGGCGAGGTCGATGCCGCTTGGGAAGCAGCGCTCGGTGCGACGCGAATGCTTTTTGGATTTACTACTGCCGTCGGACCGACGAACGATCATTTCGTGCTTGCGGCTCCCGCGCGCAGCGACGATCTCGTGCTCGACCGCAGGCGTCGCGATCTGGGAATCCTGGTGCTCTTTGCTACGGCAGCCGGAGCCCTGGCCGCATTGTGGCTGAGCGGCATCGCTGCGCGTCGGCTCGCACGCGATCTCGAGTTGAGCAGAATCGAGGTCGCACGCGCCGAGCGTGTGCTGGCTTGGGGGGAAATGGCGCGACAGATCGCGCACGAAATCAAGAATCCGCTGACGCCGATTCGTCTTGGCGTGCAGCACCTGCGTCGAGCGCGCACGGATCCGCGTGTGGATTTTGACGCTGTTCTCAACGACAACGTTCGCAGAATTCTTTCCGAGATCGATCGGCTCGACGAGATCGCACGCTCATTCAGCCGTTACGGCAGCGCGCCAGCGGATCTGCCGCCGTCGGAAGCCGTCGACATCGCAGCTGTTGTGAGAGACGTCGTCGGTCTCGAGCAGATGGGGGATCGCAAGGTCAAGTGGCAGCTGCGCGGCGCGGATCGAGCATTGTGGGCAATGGCGCGCAAGGACGAGATGCGTGATGTGCTGCTCAACGTCTTCGAGAATGCCAGACTTGCCGGTGCGCGCCGGGTTGAAATCACCGTGCGTGAGGAAGAACGCAAAGTGACGATTGCGACGGTCGACAACGGTTCAGGGATTCCCGCGGGTGTAATGCCGAGGATCTTCGAGCCACATTTTTCCACTCGCACCACAGGAAGTGGACTTGGCCTCGCGGTCAGCCGGCGCCTGATCGAGGCATGGGGCGGCGAGATTGGCGTGACCAGTGAGGAAGGCGTGGGAACCAGAGTGCTTATCGTACTACCACGGAGCGAAGCTTGAGCGGAGTAAGTCGCGGTGTCGTCACACCGCGTGCAACCAAGGTTTTGCCGCCGCATATCATCGAGTGGCAATTGCCGCCGGATTGGAGCTGGGGACCGGGCGGAATGGTTGGTGACTATCGTCACTACCAGGAAGTGATCGACGCCCTCGGGCGTTCACTGTCGCTCGTCACCGCCCCCGATCCGGCGCACGCGTCGTGGCTGTTCGAGGAGGCGAAGCAGCTCGCGCACCGCAGCCATCCGTCGATACCGACGACGTATCACTACTGGACGTCGTATCGCGAAGGCAGACGGGGACCCGGCTATCTGCGACGGTGGATCACCGGCGAAACTTTACGCGCTCGACTGGCGCGTCTTGGCCTCGCCGACATCCCGTACGTGTTTCAGATGCTGCGCGGTGCGTGCTCGACGCTCGCGTATCTTCACGAGACGGGGCTCGCGCACGGTGGTTTGAACGGCGATGCGTTGTGGACTACGCCGACGGGAAGACTGTGGATGCTCGAATGGCAATGGGCCATTCCGCGCGAGGCCATTCCCGCTGGCGTGAGGCCTGGAAACGGCCCGCTCGATCTGAGATCGACTGACGCGAGCCGACCGCTGCGTTCCGAGCTGTCGCTGATGCCGCCCGAATGGGAAGGAGAGGGGAAAGACTGGGCCCCCACGCCGGCGAGCGATCAATGGCAATTGGCTGCGATGTGCTTCACCGCGCTCTCTGGTGAGCCGCCGCCGAAACGTGGCATTCCGCCAATCAAGCTGGTGAGGCCGGAGACTCCCGAAGCTCTGGCGTCGGCGCTCGATCGCGCGCTGTTGCCGAATCCGGAAGAACGCTTCCCGTCGGTGGCGGTGCTGTTGCGTGGAGTTGAGCGCGGCGATCCATCCCGATCGGTCATCATGGTGCGCGGCGAGCCGGATCGCAGCATTGGAGATTCGGCTGAAGCGCGGATGCGCTGGGCAGTCGGCGACGACTACGAGATTCTCTCCAAGCTCGGGAGCGGCGCCTTCGGAACGGTTTGGCGCGCACGCGACCTGTCGCTCGAGCGGGAAGTCGCGCTCAAGGCGCTGCATCCGATGATTGCGCGCGACGACAAGGCGGTGCGTGCATTCTGGCGTGAAGCGCGACTGGCGGCGCAGCTGGCGCACCCGGCGATCGTTCCGATTTACGATTGGGATTCGAGCGGCGATCTGGCGTGGTACACGATGGAGCTGGCCGAGGAGGGCAGCGTTGCCAGTCTCGTCGCGCAGTCGGGCCCGCGTCAGATGGGCGAGATCGCACCGCAGGTGGAACAGGTTCTGGACGCGTTGATCGTTGCCCACGCGAACGGCATTCTTCACCGCGATCTGAAACCCGAGAACATTCTCATCGATCGCTACCAACGTTGGCGCATCACCGATTTCGGTATCGCGAACGTAACTGGTGAAGACGCGCCGGGGACAACGGGGACTCCCGCGTTCGCTGCGCCCGAGCAGCTGCTGGGGGAAGCGCAAGGTCCGGCCGCGGATTATTTCGCTGCAGCCGCAATCGTGTACTTCGCGTTGACCGGAGATGCGCCGTTCGGTGAAGATGACGCGAAGGCGATCCTCGCCCGGCAGCTCAGTGAACGCGTCGATCTCGCGCCATTTCCGAGCGTTATTGCGACTTGGTTTCGAACCGCGTTTGCAGCGCGACCGGAAGACCGTTTTGCCGACGGATTAGCAATGAAGGAAGCATGGAAATCCGCCGCTGACAAAGTCTTGGCGCGACAGCGCGGTTCCTGGTGGCGTCGCATGGCCAATTTGCGGCCTTAAGGTGGCGCATTTGCATTCAACTACGCATTCCCTCACACACCCCCTACGTGGCGTGGCACTTGCAAGCCGTTTTGGCCACGACGAGTACGGCTACCGTTGCCACAATAGGCGGAGCGTGACGAATGTTTGTCTCGCTGTTTTTTGTGACCCGCATCACTAGCGTCTTCGCAAAGATTCGCTAGTTTGTCCGTTTGTGAGGGGGGAGGGTCTGAAGAGTGCAATCGCATTCATTGGGCATGCATCCTGCCTCACGAGCGCAACGTGCAACCGCGGTAACCGCTGTAAAAGTATCTCCACCTTTTCAGAGGAACCAATCATGTTGAGAAGAAGTTGGACCGTCTGCGCGATGACGGCCTTACTCCTCGGCGGATCGGCGGCAGCACAGTCGCCTGGTACGTTGCTGGTAGGAGGCTTCGCTTCGTGGACGAAATTCGATAGCAAGTGGGGGCTGAATACCGACTTCGGAAATTCCATCGGGTACGGTGGCCGTGTCGGTGCTTTCATTGCGCCGAATTGGAACCTAGAAGCGGACGGCCAATATATCCCTGCCCAAGCTGCTACTGGCGCTGACTACAATTTCGTCGGCGTGCCGGGCGGAGACGTGAAGGGCAGCAACATTGCCGCGCGTCTCGTTTACAGCTTCCCGCTTGGCAACCTACCCTCGATCCATATCGGCGCCGGCGCAATTCTTCAGAACTTCCGCGGCGACGAGAATCAGGGTGGATCGATTTACCAGTTCGGCGCGAACGGTCTCGCCGGCTTCAACCTCGGCTTCGGCGGCGTTTCGCTGCGTGTCGACGGATTGCTCAACTACTTCCCGTCGAATGACGGAAGATTTGATTTCGGAGCCCAGGCCGGACTGCAGCTCTCACCGGACCTCCGCAATCTTTTCGGCGGCGGAGCGACCTCTAATCCCGTCATGTACGCGCCGTACAAGTGGTGGGACGAGCTGGACGCTCCTCTTCCCGGAACGGTTGAGCTTGGCGGATTCGTGCAGTGGACGTTCTTCGACGACAACGCCGGACTCGAAGGTGTCGCTGTCGCCAAGGATGGTCTCGGCTACGGCGGTCGCGTTGGCGTTTTCCTCTCCGATCCTCGCTGGGAGATCGAAGGTGACGGCTACTACTCGCCGCAGGACAACGACATCACCCCGAACAACGGATTTGCTAAAGTCAATGCGCATGCCTTTGCAATGCGCTTGAACTACAACTTCCCATTCCGCTTCCTGACGAGCCGGCAAAGCCAGTTCATCATCGGGGCGGGCCCCACGCGTACGAGCTACAAGTTCAAGGGCACTGGTGATCAGGATCTCGGTTACCAATACAACTATGGCGGAAGCGCGCTCGCTGGTCTTCGTCTCGGAATCGCAAATCGTACCGCGCTTCGTTTTGACGGCGTGCTCGATTACATGCCGAATCACAGTCCAGATGCCAACATGAACATCCACCTGCGTGGTGGATTGAGCTTCCTGTTGGGTGGTGCGCGTCCGGAGGTTATGTGCACGTACGCCGGCCTCGAGAGCATTCCTGCTTCGAGCCCGAACTGCGTTGCGCCGCCTCCGCCGCCTCCGCCACCGCCGCCGCCGGCGATGTGTCAGTACAACCCGAACATCCTGGCGACCGATCCAGCTTGCGTACCGGCTCCAGTAGCGGTTGACACTGCTGCGATCACTGGCCCGATCTACTTCGACTTCGACAAGTCGACGATCAGACCGGATGCGGCTGCTACACTCGATCGCAAGATCCCGTGGCTGCAGGCTAACCCGGGTATGCGGATCCGTATCGAGGGTAACGCTGACGAGCGTGGCTCCGACGAGTACAACCTGGCCCTAGGCCAGCGCCGTGCGGCAAGCGCCAAGCGGTACCTCGTTGACCACGGCATTGCGGCAGATCGCTTCGACCTCGTGTCGTACGGCGAGGAGCGCCCGGTTTGCACCGAGCACAACGAAGCCTGCTGGCAGCAGAACCGTCGCGATGACTTCCGTATCGTGACGATCGGCAGCGACCGCATAGTCGTACCGCCGCAGGAATAAGCACCTTTCCTTGACCGGCCTCTTCGGAGGTCGGTCAAGGACAGAGGCGGAGCATTCGAAAGGATGCTCCGCCTTTCTGCATCTACAGGACTGAGGACTGAGAACTTAAAGGCGCACTACACCGCTGATAGCTGCCAGCAGCTCGCTACCAGCTTCCCGCTGCAGGCGACCGGACAGATCGCGACCAATCAAAGGGAACGCGATCTGTTCGCGTTTATGCCATGAGATCCGTCTGGCGGTAGGCAGCGGGTAGCTGGTAGCCTGCTGCTGGCAGCTACCAGCGGTGTAGTGCGCTTTTAAATCCTCAGTCCGCAGTCACGCCATCGCGGGTGTGCGCGATCGGCCGGTAGCGGAGCGCTTCACCTATGTGCGACGACGCAATACGATCCGATTCCTCGAGGTCCGCGATCGTTCGTGCGACCTTGAGCACACGGTGGTAGCCGCGCGCCGAGAGTCCGAGCCGCTCGGCGGCAGTCTGTAGCAGCGCGCGGGCATCGACGTGGATGTCGGTGTGTGCGTCGAGCCAGCGCCCGCTGACGAAGGCGTTGCACGAGACGTCAGACATCTCGCTGAATCGTTGGCGTTGAATGGCTCGCGCCCGTTCCACGCGGCACCGCACCGCCGACGATGA
>Ga0075423_10007515_pt1 | contig 10295 bp, 9 predicted proteins | sample SoiMethybrSBSTD2_FD_80114 | JGI IMG/M metagenome (GOLD analysis project Ga0075423, IMG submission 80114) | Bulk soil microbial communities from a Populus tree surrounding site in Tennessee, USA - Soil MetaG P. TD hybrid SBSTD2 | ecosystem: Environmental > Terrestrial > Soil > Tree plantation...
CTTCAGCCACGCCGCCCCCAGTCGCTCGGAGCCTCAGCCGCTCAGCTTGACCCGCGCGAGGCTCGCCGTGAGCGCCTCGGCCACGCGGACCATCTGGTCCATCGTCTTCGGCGTCTCGAGGACGGCCTTCTCGGTCTCGACCGCCACACCGGCGATCGACTGGACCGCGACCGCACCGCCCTCGACACCGCGCACCTGCTCCTGGGTCGCCTGCGAGATCTCCAGCGCGAGCGCCGCGGACTTCTGCGAGATCTCGCCGATCTGATGCAACCGCTCGCCGGCCTCGACGGTGACCTTGAAGCCGGCCTCCACCTCGCGCGTACCTTCTTCCATGGCGACGACCGCCTGCTGCGTCTCGGCCTGCACCGTCTTGATCAGCACGACGATGTCCTTGGCGGCTTTGCCGGAGCGCTCCGCGAGCTTTCTGACCTCTTCGGCCACGACCGCGAAGCGCAGGCCGGACTCGCCGGCGCCGGCGGCCTCGATGGCGGCGTTGAGCGCCAGGAGGTTGGTCTGCGACGCGATGTCCTCGATCGTGTTCACGATCTCGGAGATCTCGAGCGAGCGATCGGCCAGGCTCTTGACCTTCTTCGAGATCCCCTGCACCTCGCCGCGGATCCGCTGCATGCCGGCGAGGCTGGCGCGCACCGCCTGCTCGCCCCTGGTCGCGGATTCGAGCGTCAGCCGGGCGGCTGCGGCCGAGGCCTCGGCGTTCTCGGCGACCCGCCGCATCGAGCGGGTCAGTCCTGCCATCGCGTCGCTCACGCCCACGGCCTCGCGCGACTGCGTCTGGGCGCCGTTGGCCGTCGCTTCCATGGCGCCGATCATCTCGGTAGCGCTCGTCAACACCTGCTGCGCCGTCTCGCGCACGTCGGCGATGATCGTCGCGAGCTCGCCGACCATCACGTTGATGGCGTCGACCACGCTGCCCAGGACGTCGGACGTGACCTGCCCGCGCCGGGACAGGTCACCCTGAGCGATCTCGGTCGCGGTGTCGAGGAAGCGCGTGATGTTGCGCTGCAGCTCCTCGCGCTTGCGGCGCTCCTCGTCACGCTCGGCCTCGGTCTGGACCACCGCCCGCAGACGCACGACCGTGTCGTTGAAGGTGGCGGCCAGCTGCCCGATCTCGTCGCGCGACTTCACGGTTACCAGGCGCGAAAGGTCGCCCTGGCCCACGCGCTCGGCCACCCGCACGACCTGGATGACGGGCTTGGTGATCTGGTGGGCGAAGATCGCGCCGGCGAGCACTGCCAGCGCCGCGACGCCGCCGAAGACCAGCAGGAGATTCTGACCGGACTTGGCCGCCGCGGTCGTGATGATCGAGCGATCCATCCCGACGCGGACCGTGCCGAGCTGCCCGGCCAGGACCGGCACGCCGATGTCGATGATCTGCTGGACGGCGCCCGACACCGGGTCGGCGTACGAGATCTCACGAACCTGCTGCGCGGCCTCGCCGGGCACCAGGTTGCGGTCGACGATACCGGCGGGGACCAGCGGCGAGAACGTGTGCGCGACGAGCGTCTTCTGTGGGTCGTACACGATCACGTACTTGACGCCGCTGATCGCGGCGAACTGATCGACGGTCGCCTGCACCGTCGAGGCGTCGCGAGTCAGCAGCAGGTCGACGCTCGAGCTGGCCAGACTCTTGGCGATCGCGGTGCCCTTGGACGTGAACTCCTCCGTGAGGTTGGTCGTCAGCGCGCGCACCGAGATCCACCAGGTGATCGCTGCCAGCGGGACGAGCGTGACCGCCAGGAACAGGATGATCTTCCCGAGGAGACCCAGTCGCACGGTCCGTGGCTTGTTCATACTTTCACCGCCGCCGCCCAGTCAGTGATGGGCGCCCATCGACCGTTCACCACTCTGGTGAAGTAGACGTTGTCCAGCCCCTGATGCCGCTCGGGTCCGAACGTGAGGGGCGCGCCGATCCCGAGATCGAAGCTCTTGAGCGACTCCAGCGCCTGGCGGAACCCCGCCCGCGTCGGGTTGGGGCCGGCGCGGCGAAGTCCCTCGACGATGACGCGGGCGTTGACGAAGCCCTCGAGGCTTCGGAAGCTGAGCCGCTCGGGCGTGAGCTTGGCATCGCGCAGGTGATCCGGAACCGGCGGGTTGTGCTTCTCCATCAGCGCGCGGTACTCCACGACACCCGGCAAGCTCACGTCGTCGTAGCTCGGCACCACCTGCGAGTTGACGAGCCCCTGCGTGTAGTCGCGCGAGGTCACCTGGCCGTGCCGGAGCAGGAGGCTCAGCATCGCCTCGGAGCCGACGAACGAGACGTTGGAGATCGGCACGGCCCAGCCGTGGTCGCGGGCGGTCCGCACGAAGGCGCCGCACCCCTGGTAGGCACCGGTGCACAGCACCGCTTCGACGCCGGCCTGGCGGAGCGCCTGCACCGCCGGCGTCACGTCGTCCTCGAACTTCGCGCCGCGCACGTAGGTCGCCTCGGCGGCGATCCGCATCCCGCGTTGCGCCAGCCCGCGGGCGACGCCGTCGGTGCCGCTGCGGCCGTAGGCGTCGATCTGGTAGAAGACGCCGAAGCGGCGCGCGCCTGCCTGCCAGAAGCGCTCGACCAGCGCCACCATCTCCTGCCGGTACGAGGCCCGGATGTTGAACACCTGATCGATGTAGGGCTCCTCGCGCTGCGGCTGCGCACCCGTGAAGTTGCCGACCAGGATCACCTGCCGGTCGGCGTAGCGCTTGATGACCGGCAGCGCGCGCGTGAGCGTCGGCGTGCCGACGTAGTTCGAGAGAAAGAAGACCTGCTCGCGCTCGACGAGCTCGATCGTGTTCTTGATGCACGGCGTCGGCTCGTAGCCGTCGTCCAGCGCGACGACCGAGATGGCGCGGCCGTGCACGCCGCCGCGCTGGTTGACCTCGGTGTAGTACGCCATGGCGCCCCGGTAGAGCTCGGCGCCGAGCCCGGCCGAGGGGCCCTTGAACGCGGCGCTCATGCCGATTCGGATGTCGCGCGTGCTCACGCCGGGGCTGGCGCCCCGCGCGTCGAGGCTCGGCCGGGCGGGCACCTGGGCCCACGCCCTAGCGTTCCGGCCCAGGACGCCGGCGGCCGCGGCCGTCGAGAGCACCTTGAGCACCGTGCGCCGTTTCATCGTCATTCCTCCTCCCGCTGCGCGTCTCTCAGCGCGCGCAGAAGTCGTCCGGGATCGAGCAAGGGCACGAGCCGCTCGCCGTCGGGCAGGAAGCCGAGTGCCCACTGAGCGTGCGGCTGGGGATTCGCCTCGTCGAGGGTCACGATGCCGCCGAACGCCTCGAGGCTGACTTCGCCGTCGATGACCAGCGCGACCTCGAAGCCCTCGGCCTCAACGATCAAGGTGGGCACTTTGCGGCCGCCCCGGCTCGCGGCGAGGCTGAGCGCCGCGCGCGCGTCCACGATCGGCACGACGTCGCCGCGCAGGTTGGCGACGCCGATCAGATGCGGCGGCGCCAGCGGCACCGTCGTCCACTCCTCGAAGATCGCGACCTCGCGCACTTGGGTGACGTCGATCGCAAACGGCTGGCCGGCGAGCGCGAACACGCACGCGCGGACCGCAGCAGACGTGTCGAGCAGGCTCGTCGTCATCGCAGGAACCGTCTGACCACCGCGAGGAGCTGGTCGGCCGTGAACGGCTTCGTCAGGTACTCGTCCGCGCCCTGGCGCATGCCCCAGATGCGGTCGCTCTCCTGGTTCTTCGAGCTGACCACCACCACGCGCGCCTGCTTGATCCGTTCGTCCCGGCGCACGCCCCGGAGCGCGTCGAAGCCATTGCGCTTGGGCATCACGATGTCGAGCAGCACGACGTCGGGTTGCTCCTTGGCGATCTTTTCCTCGAGCTCGTCGCCGTCGAGGTACGTGACGACGTCGTACCCGGCCGACCGGAGGATCGTTTCCATGACTTGCAGCTCGGAGTAGGCGTCGTCGACCACCATCACCTTGGGCATCGGACGCAGGCCTCCCTGGCGTTCTGTCGTCGTATCCGCCAGATGTGCCTCGGTGCAACCGATCTGCCAGCGTCAGCGCCCATGGGGCGCGACTTTACGCTCGAACAAACAGGGACTAAGGCGACTTGGCGGGCTCCCGGGTTCGTGCCTGTGACAACTGGTCAGTTCCGATGACAACTTCTGACATAACTGTCCGGTGCCACCATGACGCGCCCGCCTCAACCGCGCGACAGGTCAGGCGCGGACGGGTGTCGGAGAGAGATGGCGAAGATCTTGAAGGCGCCGAAAGCTGGGATGTTCCTCGCGCGTCTCTGGCACATGGTCGGCGGCAAGAAACGACGGCCGACCACCGCCCAGATGCTCTGGCGGGCGCAGCGCTTGCGGGACGAAGGACGATTCGAGCGCGCGACCGAGATCGTCGACACGGCGTTGCTCCACGATCCGCTGAGCGTCGTCGGACATCTCCTGGCGGCTTCACTCCACATGGCCCTGCGCGAGACCGGTCAAGCCAGGACCTCGTTCGAGCGCGTCCTCGCGCTCGAGCCGACGCAGCCGCGGGCGCTGCTGGGGCTCGCGCGCGTCGCGCTCGAGGAAGACGACATCACTGCGTGCCGCTCGTTACTCAGGCGAGCGCTGGCGCGCTATCCGGACTTCCCGGAGGCGCGCGCACTGCTCGAGGTCGCGCGAGGCCTCGTGCCGAGCGTCGATGCGAAGCCCGTGGTCACCGCGACCGGGACGAAGGCCACCGACCGCCTGCGCCTGCCGGCGGAGAGCCGCGAAGCGCTGTTCATGCGAGCCGACGCGACCCTGCTCTTCGCCGAGCCCCATGGGCCACGCACCGATTTGGCCGTCGGGAGCACCGCGAAGCTCGCGAGAGTCGCGACTGCGATGCTCGCGCGCGCCGGGCTCGGTCCGTTGCGCCATGCCGTCGTCGAGGGAGTGGCCGACACGACATACCTGCGCGCCGACGACACGGCACTCCTCTCCCTGGCATTCGATCGCGATCTGAGGAGCTCGACTGCGCTCGAGCACCTGGAGCAGGTGTGGGGTTGCTGCCGCTCGGAGCTCGCATGAGCGCGGCCGCCGTCGTCGTCGCGCAGCCCGAGGTCGGGCGCGACCTCCGCGGCGTGCTGACCGCGCTTCTGAAGCTCGACCACATCATGGGCGGCCTCGTCGTGGCCCCGGATGGCCTCCTCATCGCCGCGGATCTTCCGCATGAAATTCAGGCCGAGCCGCTGGCGGCGCTGGCGGCGACTCTCGGGCGTGAGCTCGAGATGCGCGGCCCTCGGCTCCGACGCGGCACATTCCCAATGGCGCAGTTCGCGAGCGTGAGCGGAGCCGTATTCATCGGCAGCACACCGGTGGGCTACATCGTGCTGCTCGGCGAACCGCGCGCCGACTGGGATGCGATTCGCGCGGCGCTCCGCCGCGCCGTCGGAACCGTCTATCGCGCCTGGGCCGGCTAGCCGCGCGGGCAACTGCGCGGATTTTCTCGTCAAAATCCCTAATAGTTCTTGCTGGTTTCCCGGGGCCTTGGGAGTAAGCTTTACGCTCACCTAAGGAGATTCGGCCCATGCAAAACGGGGAGCGCTCGATACTGATCGTGGTCCCGAAAAACGGGCAAGACGCGTGTCGGTCGCTGAGCCACACCTTCGCGGACGACTCGACCGTCGAGGTCATCGTGGACCGTCGAGTCACGGATCGTCGAAGCGGAAACGGATCGCATCGCCCCGAGCGACGGCAAGGTGATCGCCGAACGCGCCCCGAGGCGGACGCCGAGCTGAAGGTCGATCGCTGGATCGCGGTGCCGCACACTACGACGCGCATCGACTTCGACGATCCCGACTCGAAGGCGATCCTGTTCCTGTGCTGCAGTCAGCACATCGTCCCCTGCCAGCGCTGTCAGAACACCTATCGTTTGGGTTGGGTCTCGCGCTCCGAGGTCGGGATGTTTCCGTGTCCGCTCTGCGGGAGCGATCTCACGTCCGTCGTCACGGCGCACGCTCAGGTATGCCCGTACTGGGTGAACCGGGCGGGAGTCAAACGGCCGCTGAGCCGCGTGGGCGTGGGCGAGCCGCCCGCGCAGGCCGCGACGGGCTAGTCGCCGGTCGCCGCGAGCTCTCGCGAGTCGAGTCGCGTCAGCTCGTCGTTCGACGATCGCGCAGGAGCCGCTCCGGCTCATAGACCGTTCCGCGCGCGATCACGCGCTCGATCCGGCCGATGTTGCGGATGTCGGCGAGCGGGTCGGCGCCCAGCAGAAGAAGATCGGCCGCGCGCCCCGGCGCGATCGTTCCGAAGAGATCGCGCTTGCCGAGCCGCTCCGCGGGCTTCCGCGTCGCCGACACGATCGCATCCATCGGAGAAAGGCCGGCGCGCACCAGGAGCTCAAGCTCCCGATGGAGCGAGAAGCCCGACACGATCGCGACGTTCGGGCAATCGGTTCCCGCCAGCACGATCCCACCCGCACGATGAAATCCGCCGACCAGCGCGAGGATGTTGTCCCACGCGCGCCTCATCCGATCCTTCGCCGCCTCGGAGGCGCCGCGCGCCGCGGCGCGTCGTTCGGCCCACCGGCCGACAAGCTCCTTGCCGACCGCCGCGGGTAGCAGTGGTAGAAGCGTCGTGCGCTCCGGATCATCTCGCGACGTGTCGCCGACGTCGTCGCCGATGGCGCCGGGACGCGCCGCGTAGAGCACGAGCGTGGGATCGAGCGCAGTCCCGGCGGCGAGCAGTCCGTCGTAGAGGCGGCGAACGGCGTCCGAGCGCGGCTCGAGCTCGCCGAGCCAGCGCCACAGCCAGCCGCCGTACTCGAAGGGATTGAGCTTCGCCGGCTCGGCGAGCCAGTAGCCGGATGGCGCAAGCTGGCCGAAGACGTTGACGTGCTCGACCGAGTCGACACCGGCGAGCGCGGCCTCGGCGCCCCAGGTCGCGTGCTGGTGCATGAAGACCGGCAAGCCGCGCGCGTGCGCGCGCGCGCAGGCGCGGCGAGCGGTGTCGGGTCGCACGGTCACATAGAGCTTGACGCCGTCGACACCGGCGTCGGCCAGCGCGTCGACTTCCGTTTCGGTGTTGGCCGAGTCGAACCGACGGCAGAATCCGGCGAATCCCTCGTACATCTCGCCTTCCTCGAGCATCGGACCCGTGAAGAGCATGCGCGGACCCGGACGCGCCCCGGACGCGACCAGTGCGCGATAGCCCGCGACGTCGTGCAGCTGGCCGCCCAGGTCGAGCACGGTGGTGACGCCGGCCGCGAGGAAGAACTCGGGATGCCACTTCTCCGGTGTGTAGACGTGAACGTGCATGTCCACGAGCCCGGGCGTGACGAACTTTCCTCTGCCGTCGATGATCGCGACGTCCGGTGGGATCGGCGTCGACGCGGTCGATCCGACGGCGGCGACCTTGTCCCCCTCGATGAGGACGGTCATCCCCTGGAGCGGCGTTCTGCCGGTCCCGTCGATGACAGTGGCGCCTGAGACCGCCAGTCTGGGGATTTCTCTCAAGAGAGAAACGCCAATGGTGAAAGTATTTTAGGAGCTAAGCCCGGTCGGTTACCAACAGGATTATCCACAGCAGTGCATAACTCGCACCCGGCTGTCGTGGACATACTCGGCGCCGCCAATCAGTGTCTGACCGCGGCGACTTTTCCGATGACGCGAAGCACCGACTGCGACTCGGCGGGCTTCACCGGCGCGATCCGCGGTAGTCGCACCACGAACTCGCTGCCGCGCCCCGGGCCCTCGCTGAAGGCCTCCACCCTGCCCCCGTGAAGCTCCACGAGTCGGCGCACCAAGGTGAGGCCGACACCGAGCCCGCCGCGCGCGTGATCGAGCCGGCGCTCACCCTGCGGTGACGCATCGAACATGTGCGGCAGGAGCTTGGGCGGAATTCCGATGCCGGTGTCGGACACGCCGATGATCGCGAGCGTCTCTTCGCCGCCGACTCGAACGCGAATGGTGCCGCCGGGCGAGGTGTACTTGATCGCGTTCGTCAGAAGGTTGGAGACGATCTGGCGGAGCCGCGCCGGGTCCGCGTTGGCCCAGACGGGCTCGGCGCGGACGTCGACGACGTGGCGCTCGAGCCGTCCCGTGCTGGCCAGTTCGCTGACCGCGCGCTGCACGCTCGTGGCCAGGTTCAAGGGCTCGCACGCGAGCGCGATCTGGCCGCTGGCGACGTGCACGATGTCGAGAACGTCGTCCACCAGCCGGCCCAGATGCGTGATCTGATGACGGATCGCCTCCCGCGCGCGCATGGCGACCTCGTCGTGGCGGCCCAGGCGATCGAGCACGCTGACCGCGCTGATGATGGCAGCCAGTGGATTGCGCAGCTCGTGGCCCAGCATCGCGAGGAACTCGTCCTTCGCGCGATTCGCGGCCTCGGCGTCCGCGCGCGCGGCCTGGGCCCTGACTAGCAGATGCTCGCGCTCCTGATCGACGCGCCGGCGCTCCTCGACGACGGCACCGGCCGAGATGGCCATCACCGACACGGTTCCCATGAACACCTGCAGGAGAAGCAGCGACTCGTTCGTCGGCACGTTCGCGAGCGGCCCGAAGCCGTGCAAGGTCTCCCAGATCGCGATGCCCGAGAGCACGACGACCAGCATCGCGGCCTCATGCTGGCGGAAACGCACGGCGGCCCAGACCAGCGGCGGCGTGCAGAGGAACGTGAGCGGCAAGGTCATCAGCCCCAGATGCGCCAGCCCTTCGCCGAACACCGCGAGGCCGATGAGCGTCGTCGTCAGCCAGAGCGCGGCGGCCTCGAGCACGTGGCCCCGCGCCGGACCGGACCACCAATCGCGCGCCAGCAGAACGAGCAGCGGGGCGAAGACCAGCGCGCCCGTGGCATCGCCGAGCCACCATGTGAGCCAGATCCCGTCGAAATCGATCCAGCGGGCGTAGCCGGCGAGCGAGAGGCTGATGACGCCGATCGTGGCGCTCACGAAGCTCGACAGGAGCCCGGCGAGCGCGGCGAACTTGAAGACGTCCTGAGCGTGGTCGAACGCGCGCGCGCCGTTGGCGTAGCGCACGACCAGAAACGTCCCCAACAAACCCTCGACCGTGTTACCGAACGCGATCGCCAGCGACGTCGCCACCGAGCCGGCGGTGCTGACGTTGACGACGAACGCGCCCACGAAGATCGCCGGCCACACGCGATAGCCGAGCGTCAGGAACGCGGCGAGCGCGATGCCGGTCGGCGGCCAGACGGGCGAGGCGCTGGCGTGGACCGACGCGAGGGACAGCCCGACCTTCCCCGCCAGGACGTACAGGCCGAAGAGCCCGACGAGGCTGAGGGAGTATTTGCGATCGGCGAGCATGTGAGAGTGCGCGCCCTCGTTCCAGCTGGCTCCGTTGCCCGGCCTTTGATCAGTCGCTTGCGCTACGGTCGTCGGCTCTCGCGGGGCTCGGCCTCGACCGAGAGCGTCAACTCAATCGAGGTCGCTACTGTGTGCCGACTCCTAGTCGAACGCAACCGCAAAGTGCAGGTGAGCTCGACTCTCCAGCGGGAGTGAGCTCGGTGAGCTAGGGAGTCTGGGTGGGGCGCGGTTTCGCGGCGTCCGGAGCGTCGTGGCCAGGCGGCTTGGAGCTCGCGCTCATCGGCGCGTTGCCCACGACTTCGCTCTTGACGCGATCGATCAAGCCGTTCGCCTGCGACACGATGCGTCCAGTCGCGTTCTCGACGCGCCCGATGTACGTCTCGAGCGCGCCACGCCCCGATTTCGGCTCGCGTCCCGCGCTCCCCGCCGCCGCCGGCTGGTTCGCATGTGGGCGCGACGCGTTATCGAGCGCCGAGCCGTGGCCGGGCAGCGGCGCGATCGAGGCGCCGCTCGCGCTCGACGTCGCGGCCGCGCCCGACGGTGGCGCTATCTCGGTGGACGCGCGATGGGACACGCTGCTCAGCGGCGGCGCGAGGACGAGCGCGACGACGACCGCGCTCGCCGCGCCGACCACTCGCCGCGGCCGCGCCTCGCGCCGGCGCCTGAAGCTAAGAACGTTCTCGAAGCGCGCGCGATCGTCCGCGTCGGGCGCGGCGATGGGGCGTGGCGAGCGAAACGTGCCCGACCGCAAGGTCGCCGGCACAATGGCGAAACCCTTCGTCCTCACCTCGAGGTCTACCTGAGTATTCCGGCGGCGCTCGGCGAATCCGCGCCCGGGCTCCACGTTGGTCGCCTCGAAGATGCTCCGTTCGCGGCGCCGGTCCAGGATGATCTCGACCTCGTCGTCCGGATCCAGCGTCGCCTGCAGGCTCAACACGAGCTCACTGCACTGCAGGGGATCGCGCGCGACGATACAGAGGCTTCTGCACGCAGAGCTCATGGCATCCACCGTGGTTTCGAGTCGCTACGGGCCGACAGGAATTTCGAC
>Ga0075423_10007518_pt1 | contig 10295 bp, 13 predicted proteins | sample SoiMethybrSBSTD2_FD_80114 | JGI IMG/M metagenome (GOLD analysis project Ga0075423, IMG submission 80114) | Bulk soil microbial communities from a Populus tree surrounding site in Tennessee, USA - Soil MetaG P. TD hybrid SBSTD2 | ecosystem: Environmental > Terrestrial > Soil > Tree plantation...
AACGCTCCTGACGCAGCTGCAGCTCACCTCAGGCGCGATCACCAACCGGGTCCGCCGCCTGGAGCTCAACGGCTGGGTAACCCGCGATCTCGACCCCGACGACCGCCGCTCGGTGCTCGTCACGCTGACCCCCGCGGGCAAGAAGCGCGCGCTGGAGGTGTTCAGCGCTAAGACCGACACCTGGCACGCGCTCCTGTCAGTGCTGTCCCCCGCCGACCAGCGCCGGCTCAACGATGGCCTCCGCACCGTGCTGCTCGCCCTGGAAGGCCCGGCACAACCCGCCTTATGACCGCTCCGCATCCTCCCGCGAGGACCGACCGCCGCTCAAGGCCCGCGTGCCGAGTTCCGAAGCGGTACACCCCGCTCACCACTGCACCGTCGGCCGGGTCATCCGCAGACGCTCCTGGCCCACTCCTGCGGGATCCGCCGCTCGAGCCCGACGCTGGTGCGCAGGCGGACGAGGGTGTTGAGGTCGTCGAGGCGGTCGCCGAGCCCATCACGGTCAGCCGGTGTTCGACGATGAGCCGGGTAGTGACCGGCTGGGGCGACACCAGGCAGCGCAGACCGTCGAACGGCACGGGCCAGCGCATCATCGCGGAGAACATGGAGGTTCCTTCATGAAGGCGAGCAGGTGCGCGGTCCGGCTGGTGCTGTCGGTCGGGGTGGGCATGATGCCCACCCTGGCGGCGATGTCGCGCAGCCGCAGCCCCGGGTCGTGGGCGATGCACAGCAGCACCCGGGCGTGGTTGGTCAGGAAATTCCAGGCCGGCATGCTGGCACTTTACAAGTACTTGAAGGTAATTTCCAGAAAAAATTTGCTTGTTTCTGATTGCAAGCGTAGCTTGGCACACGGGCATCGAGGCTGATCCCACTGGTGCCGGTCCCGGCCTGGGCAGGGCGGCGGGGCAAATGCCTCAACGCAGCATCAGCTCGCCGGGACGATCGGCCGCTAGCCGTCTGGAGAAGCCCATGGATAACGCGGCCCGGGCACGTCAGCGGGTGCTCGCCCTTTTCCTCCCTGTCGCCGCCGTGCTCTACGTGAGTGCCGAGGCGCTCAATCCCAAAGGTACCGACCGGGTGATAACGAGCATGGCCACCGCGTTCGCGGTGCTGCCCATCGCGGCCCGGCACACGGCTCAGCTGTATGTCTCGGGCTCGCTGTCCATCCTGGCGCTGGGCGCGCTGGCGGTGTCGTATGCGGCGATCGCCGCCCTGGTCAGGGGCCGCGGTTCGGCCGTGGCTACCGTCGCCGCGCTGCTCGGCGGGCTGGGTGCCTTCAGCGGAGCGATCGTCAACGTCTTGGTCGGCGTCAACCTCGCCGCCGCCGGGTCGGCGCAGATGACACAACAAGCGGCCGCGCGGTTCCTCGTGACTACCTTTAGTTCCGTTCCTTACCAGGGGTTTTCTGCCGTCTATTTCCTCGGCATTTACGCCGCGCCGGCCTTGATGGGGTTTGCCCTGTGGCGAAGCCGGAGCGTTCCGCGCTGGCTGGCGGTGCTGTTTTTCGCCGGTCTGGAAGTCGCCCAGCAGGTGGCATCCCTCGGACCTGTCGGTGTCGTGTTGTTCATGCTGCCGTTCGCGGTGGCGATGGTCCTGCTGGCGGCCCGGATCTGGCAGGCGGCTGCGCGGCCCGCCGGCCAGCCACAACCGGAGCCGGCCGTCGTACCCGTTAGCAGCGTTTAGGCATGCCTGCCCTGGCCGGAAGGGACACTTCGGGGTTCTGGGCGACGATTCCGGAAGGGTGATCATGCTGTGAGAGGCGAGCGTTCCAGGACGAAGGCTTCGCTGTCCTGCACTGCGAAAGGGGTCAGGGGCGGTACACGGCGCCGAGCCCGGCTGGTCGGCGCCGCCGCCGCCGCCGCGGCCCTGGTGTCCGTGCTCATTCCAGGACTCGGGGCGGCCCCGGCCGGTGCCGCAGGCACCCCGGCGCAGTACCGGCCATCCGCTGGCACCGGTGCCCCGCGGGCAGCGCGGCCGCGATGGCGGGCGGATTCTTGTGTGCGACGGTGGCGGCCCCGCTGGACTACCGGGATCCGTCCGGGGCGAAGATCAGGCTGGCGGTGGTGGAGCACCCGGCCACCGGGGCGGCCCGCCGTGGTGTGATCTTCTTCAACCCGGGCGGCCCCGGTGGTCCTGGCACGGTGCAGCTCCCGGCATTTATCGGGTTCTGGCCGAAACAATTGCTGCGCGACTACGACATCGTGAGCTGGGACCCGCGCGGGTCCGGGGCGAGCACGGCGGTCCAGTGCTTCCCGAGCGCGGCCGCGGAAAGCGCGTTCCTCGGCAAGTACGCTCTGTTTCCCGCCGGCCGGGGCCAGCAGCGCGGCTATATCCGCCGGTGGCGCGAGTTCGGGAGGATCTGCGCCGCGCGGAACGGCGCGCTGCTCCGGCATGTCTCGACCGCCGACTCCGCCCGTGACCTGGATCTGCTGCGCCAGGCGCTCGGCCAGCCCAGGCTGAACTACCTGGGCATCTCCTACGGCACGTTCCTCGGCGCCACCTACGCGAACCTGTTCCCGCGCCGGGCCGGCCGGCTGGTGCTGGATGGGAACGTCCCGCCCCAGGCCTGGACCAACGGCGGCCGGCCACACCCCCGGCTGGACACCTACCTGCGCATGGGCAGCGACAAAGCGGCCGCCAAGGCGCTGCATGCGTTCCTGCGCATCTGCGGCCAGCGCAGCACCCAGGCCTGCGCGTTCTCGGCCGGCAGCCCCGCCGCGACCAAGGCCAAGTGGGACGCGCTGCTGGTCCGGCTCAGAAAGGCGCCCATCACCGTGGGCGGCACCGCCTTCACCTACGCCTTCGTTGTCACCACCGTCAGCTTCGATCTCTCCTTCGTGCAGCCGTTCAGCACGCCCGTGCCCGGCAACAGCGCCCCCGGCTGGTCCGGACTTGCCCAGGATCTCCAGCAGCTCTGGGCGGCCCGCAACGGCACGGCGAGCGCCCAGCCGGGCACCCCGCTGGCCGCCGCGGCGGCGGCCGCCGGCCAGCGCTACGGGGGGGCCGAGCAGGGTTTTGCGGTCCAGTGCAACGAGGCGCCGAGCCCTCCCGCGAACGCCTACCCGGGCCTGCAGCGTCTCGTGTTGCGCCGCAGCGGCGTGATCGGCCTGCCGGATCTGTGGACCTTTGACGAGCCCTGCGCCACCTGGCCGGTGCGCGGGCAGGACACCTACAGCGGCCCGTGGAACGCCCCCACCAGCCCCATCCTGGTGATCGGCAACACCACCGACCCGTTCCTTCCGCTCCGCGACGATGTTGCCGTGACCCGCCAGCTCGGCAACGCGCGGCTGCTGGTCGTCCACGGCTACGGCCACACCGCGTTCCTCAACCCGAGCACCTGCGCCAGCACCTACATGACCGCCTACTTCCGCACCGGCGCCCTCCCGCCGAAGGGAACCGTATGCCACCAGAACCTCCCGCCGTTCCCGCCCCCCACCAGGTAACACAACCAGCGCCACGGCGGGTCAGGGTCCACCACGCCGACCTGAGAAAGGCCAGCCAGGCGCTGACGCTGCAGGCCCTGGGGGCAGCGGCGGCGGGGAGCTGGCCGCGTGCGCGGGGGCTGACATCGATGGGAGGTGCGGTGCAGTGAGCGAGCAAGCCGGGGTGGTGACCTCGCGGAATCCTCTCTGGCCAGCCCGGCACGCGCCTGTTCGAGCGCCCGCCGGGCCCGGTCCGGCAGCACTCCGGTCTGCGCGACTGCATCTTCCCCGCGGCTGCGCGACCTACCAGTTTGCGCCCGGCGTATTCTCGGCTCTGGCCGCCGCCGCTGGCGGTGCGCTGGGGTTTGTGCCCCGGTCAGCGCTGGTCGGCTGTGTCCGCCGCGCCGCGGTCGGGCCCGCGACCGCGGCCGGGCGGGTGCTGACTGGCCTGGTTCAGGTGTCGATCGCGGCGGCGGCCCTGGTGCTGCTGGTGGCCGCGCTGCGGCACCGCCGGTTCCGGGTGCTGGCCACGGTGGCTGGCGGATTCGCGGCAGCGGCGGCGCTGATGGCCGGAATCACCTACCTGGCCGGGCCGGGCGGCTCCGCCGCGCTGCCCGCGGGGCTGCGCCAGGTTCGTGGCTGACCGGCGCCGGGTTCCCCGATCCGGCCGTTCCGGCGGGATTGGCGGCTGTTCCTGGCGCTGCATGAGGAGGGGGCCCGCGGGGTCGGCGATCGCGTGAACGCGGCGGTCGCCGCGCTGCCCGAGGCCGCCCGCCGCTCTCCCCGCCAGGTCCTGCACGCCATCGCCGGCGCGGTCGCCGCCCACGTGCTGGAGAACACCGAAACCTGCCGGGTCTTGATGCAGGCGCGGGCGCTGGCCGCCCATGAGCCGGCCATTGCGGACACCGTCCGCGCTGCCGATGCGCGGGTCCACCAGCAGCTGGAGGGCCTGATCGCGGCCGGGGTGGCGGCCGGGGAATGGCCTGCTGGCACGGATCCGGCGCTGGCAGCCGGCTGTTCACCGCGGGCCTGTATGGGCTGATGGCGCAGTGGCATCTGGCGCCCGGCTCGTTCTCCTGGGCTGAGGCGACGGCGGCCCTGGCTGATGCCCCGGCACCCAGTCCTGGCGGCGCCGATCGGCCGGACCCCCATCAACGACCGGCAGGCCCACCTGACGCATGCCCAGCCGGAAGCCCGGGAGGTCGTCGATGACCCAGGCAGCGGGCCCGGATCTGAAGAAGGGCCGCTCGGCCGCCGCGCTCACCCCGCAGGCCCGCCAGGTGCACCGTGCGGTGCTGGCCGCCTTCGCCGAGAACGGCCCGGGCACCGAAGCGGGACGACCCGACAGGCCTCGCCGCTGCCACCGCCGCCGACGCGGCCACGGTGCTGGCCGAACTCGCCGACCGTGATGTGATCGTCTTCGATGGGCGGGGGGAGATCCGCGCGGCCTACCCGTTCTCGCCCGTGCCCACGCCGATCCAGGTGAGGTGGGCGGGCGGCCCGGTCACCTACGCCATGTGCGTCATCGACGCCCTTGGCAACTGTCCGGTTGTCGCCTGCCGGAGCATGCACCGCCACGCTTGGGCTTGACCTTCCAGCGCGCGGGAAGGTTTAGCGTCGGGCCAGGCTCAGGCGAGGAGCTGGATGGTGGAGCTGACCCTGCTGACGGTCCCGGCCTGCCCGAACGCCGCCGCGTTCGAGGAGCGGCTCGCGGCCGCGCTGGCCGGCCACCCGCCTGCGGTGGTTCGCCGCTGCGAGGTCACCGATGAGCGGGAAGCGGCAGAGGCGGGGATGCACGGGTCGCCGATGCTGCTGATCGACGGGGTGGATCCGTTCGCACAGCCGGAGCAGGCGCCCAGCCTGTCGTGTCGGCTCTACTCGGATGCGGCCGGACACCTGGCCGGAGCGCCGCCGGTGGAGGCGCTGCGGGAGGCGCTGGCGGCGGCCGGTCATGACTGACGCCGCCACCTCATCAGCCGCCCTGGGCACGGCCGGGCCCGCCAGCTGCGGGTGGTCAGCGGAGCCCGCCAGTTACGGGTAGTTGAGGGTCGGCGGCCCACAGCGGGCGGGCGAGTCGGGATTGGAGATCATCATGCCGAGCGGGGTCGGGCGCGAGGACGTGTACAGGCTGACCGGGCAGGGGGCGCAGCTGGTCGAGGTGCTGCCCGCGGGCGACTACGACTGGGTGCACCTGCCAGGTGCGGTCAACCTCCCGCTCAAGGAACTGGACGCCAGGACCGGGCAGCTGGACCGGTCCCGGCCGGTCATCGTGTACTGTCACGACTGGTATTGAGACATGAGCCCGCGGGCCGCGTGGCGGCTCGAAGCGGCCGGGTTCGGCCCGGTGTATGACTATGCCGCGGGCAAGGCCGACTGGCTCGCCGCGGACCTGCCGTTCGAGGGCACGGCCACCCTGGCTGGGAGGTTCACCCGCCGCGGCGTGGCCACCGCCGGGGAGCGCACCCCGGCAGCGGAGGCGCTGCGCCTGCTGGACACCCAGGGCTTCGGGCCAGTTGTGGTGATCAACCAGTTAGGAGTGGTCATGGGCGCTGCCCACCGAGACGCACTGGCGTCTGCCTCCCCGGAGGCGGCGGTGGGGACGATGATGCGATCCGGCGTGTCCACGGTCCGGCCCAGCGAGGATGCCGCGGCGCTGGCGCACCGGATGGGTCATCGGGGGGTGACCCGGGTGGTGGTGACCCGGCCTGACGGCACCCTGGTCGGGTTGTTCTTTGCCGTGGACGCGACCACGTAACACCCGGTCGCGCCGCCATCGGCCGGGCCGGTTGACGTGAAGGGTGGCTTGTTATGCAGCGGATGGCGGTGCAGCGGCCATCTGAACAAGTAGTGAGTCTGTTTGGACCGTCCCAGTCGGCGAGGCGCGGACCGGCGTCGGGCGGCGGGCTTCTCGCGGAGGCCGCGCCCGCGCCTGTGCGCGTCGCGGCGTGGATGGCGGTGTCATGCTGGTGGCAGGCGAGAGGAAGAGGGCCGGGATGCGAGTCGCTTGGCCGGGCCGTCTGAGGTCGCGGGCGGCTGCGGTTGTCGCGGCGGCTGCGGCGGGATTGGTTCTCGCGTCGTGCACGTCGGCGCCTCCGGCCTCGGGCCCGGGCGCCACCTCGCCGGGCAGCGGCATGGCCTCGCGGAACGGCGGCGTCATTCCGCTGACCGGGATCACCACCCTGAAGACCCTGTTCAACCGGGACAATGGGCATCCCCGCCTGGTGCTGATCTTCTCCCCCACTTGAATGACCTGTCTCGCGGGCGCCAGTTGGGTGCAGGGCAACATCTTGAGCAGGATGGCCGATCCCGCGCTGCGGGTGCTGGTGGTGTGGGTGCCGTTCCTGGGCGGGACACGCGGTGCGATCAACTCGTCGGTCTTCCCGGATCACCGGGTGACCAGCTTGTGGGACCAGCACGCGGCCTCCAGCGCGTGGTTCTCCCAGCACGTGACCGGCCAGCCGGGCCCGACCTGGGATTACTACCTGCTGTTTTCCTCCCGGGCGCGGTGGGCTGCCGTGCCCGGCCCGATCGTGAGCCAGGGCGGGCCGGTGATCGCCCAAAGCGGCCGGCTGCTGACGGCGATCCGCCCGCTGCTGCGGTAACTGGCCGGGCCAGTGGCAGCCAGAACATCGTCCCTCAGCCGGCCGGCCCGGCCGTGGCGGGTCTGGGTGGCCGCCGGGATCAGCGCTGTCGTCCTCTTGCTGGCGGTCGCCGGCGCGTTGCGCGCCTCGCCGGCGTCCCTGGGGCCGCTGATCTTCGTGGAGTCGGTGTCGGCGCGCTTTTCGGGCCTGTTCCTTTCGCTGGGAACCAAGGCGCCCCTGGGGTATGCCTTCGTGGCGGGCATGGTCGCCTCGGTGAACCCCTGCGGGTTCGTGCTCCTGCCGGCCTACCTCGGGTACTACCTCGGCGACGGCCACGACACCCGCAAGCCAACCAGGCGCGCGCTGGCGGTGAGCGGCACGATGACCGCCAGCTTCGCCCTGCTGTTCGGGCTCGCCGGGATTGTGGCCGCCCTGGCCGCCTCCGCCCTGACGTCATCGTTGCCGTGGATCGGCACGGCCGTCGGCGTGGGCCTGATCCTGCTCGCCGGGGTCCTGGCATCCGGCCGGGAGCCGGCCACCTCGCTCGGCCCCCGCCTGGCCCAGCACCTCGCGACGGCGACCCGGAACCGGAGCCTTGGCGGGTATGCGGCCTACGGCGTGGCCTACGGGCTGGCGTCGCTGGGCTGCACCCTGCCGGTGTTCCTCGCCGTGGTCGGCACCTCGCTGCAGCTTCACGGGCTAGCCGATGCCGCCTGGCAGTTCGTGCTGTTCGGCGTCGGCATGGGCACGGTCCTGGCCGTCCTCACCATCGCCACCGCCTGGACCGGGGACGGCCTCCTCCGACGCGCCCGCACGCTGGGGCGGCATATCGGATGGGCCAGCGCCGTGCTGCTGTGGCTGGCCGGCGCCTACGTCGTCTACTACTGGCTCACCGCCATCAGGCTGTTCTAAGCCACAAGCATGGCCGCTGACCCCAGCGCTGAGGAACCGGCGCCACCCGGCTGATCGAGGAACACGTGCTCCTTAAATCTGTTTGACGACGCTAATGTAGTACTACATGATCGTAGTTAGTCGGGCTGATGGCTCGCAGCGTATTTCCTGGAGGCCGGGTGGCGGAGCAGGGTGGTGCCGGGTCCACGCTGGGCCCGCTGGAGGCCGAGGTGATGGCCGTGCTGTGGCGGGCCGGCACGCCGATGTCGGTCCGGGAGGTGGCGGCGGAGCTTAACGCCGGGCGTGATGCGGCGCTTGCGTATACGACCGTGATGACGGTGCTGTCGCGCCTTGCGGCCAAGGGGATCTTGGCCCGGTCGCGGTCCGGGCGCCGGTTCGTGTACGCGCCGGTGGCCGCGGACACGGCGGAGATCGCGGTCCGCGGCGTCTTGGCGGAGTTCGGGGACGCCGCGCTGGCCCGGTTCGTGGAGCGGGCGGAGCTGGATCCGCAGTTGCGCGAGCGGCTGCGGCGGCTGATGGAGCAGCGATGAGCAAGTTCCCGGGCCGGCCTTCGGCGACGTGGTGCTGGGTGCTGTTGCCGCTGGTGGTGATGGTTCATCTGACCCTCGCGGTACTAGCGGTCGCCGAGTTCGCCGCTATGGGCTGGCCATTGCCGACCTGGTTCGACACGGGCGCGGTTACCTTGGTGCTGGCCACCGCGGCGGCGGGGCTGGCCGCCAGCGCCGTGGTGGCGGTGCGGGCCGTGGCCGGTTCGCGGGCGCTGCAGACATTGATACCGGCTGCCCAGCGCCCGGCCCCGGCTTTTCTGCAGAACGAAGCGGCCGCGCTGGGCTTGGCCACCAGGCTGGACGTGGTCGCGGGCGCGGACGCCTTCGCCATCACCTACGGCCTGATCAGGCCCCGGATCCTGGTCAGCACCGGCCTGGCGGCGGCGCTGGCCCCGGCCGAGATCCGCGCGGTGCTCGCGCACGAGCGGGAACACCTGCGGCACCGGGATCCGTTGCGGCTGCTGGCCGCCCGGCTGGCTGCCGCGTGGGGCTGCTACCTGCCCGTCGCCGGGTGGCTGGCCCGCCGGGCCGCGCTGCGCCACGAGCTGGCCGCCGACCGTGCGGCCGCCGGGTCCGCGGGGCGCGGCGTGCTGGCCGCTGCGCTGCTGAAGCTGGCCGCCATGCCCGCCAGCCCGGCGCTCGCCGCAGCCAGCCCGGCCGGGGATGGGCGCCGGTCGCTGGAGGCCCGGATCACCCAGCTGGAGGCGGGCCGCCCGCTGCGGCAGCGCCCGGCCGTGACCCGGCTGCTGGCCAGCGGCGGAACCCTCGCGGTCCTGGCGCCGGCGTTCCTGTGCTGCGCGGCCATGTCCCAGGTCCTGCCCGGGGGCATGCTGTGAACCGGTACTGTGTCGGCCCGGCGATGGCGGTCGACTGGGGCGAGGACCAGCCAGAACTGGACCCGGCCGACCAGCGCCGCATGATGGCGCGGGTGCTGTCCTACTTCCGGCCGTACTGGCGGCCCGGGCTGGTGGTCGTTGCGTGCATCGCGGTGCAGGCCGTGCTCGGGCTGGCGCCCGCGGTGGTGTTCAAGTCGCTGATTGACACCCTCGCCCACCCGCACCCGTCGTTCCCGCATGTCGCGCTGCTGGTCGCCGCGGGCATCGCCGCCGCCGCCGTGGGCGGGCTGACCGGCGTGGGGGAGGCGTACCTGTCCACCAGGATCAGCCAGGGCATCGTCGCCACCTTGCGCCAGCAGTTGTTCGGCCGGCTCCTGGACCAGCCGGTCGGGTTCTTCACCGACCGCAAGGCCGGGGACCTGCTGTCGCGGATCAACACCGACATCGACGGGGTCGAAGATGTGGTCACCGACACCGTGTTCGGCTTGGTATCGAGCGTTCTGGTAACGATCGCCACGCTCGCCTTGATGCTGCGGTTCTCCTGGCAGCTCACCCTGGCCGTGCTGGTCATGATCCCCGCGGTCGCCCTGCCGGCCCGCCGCGCCGGGCGGGCCACCTACCAGGCCCGGGGACGGACCCAGTCGCTGCGCGGGCAGATGACCGGCTACCTGCAAGAGATCCTCGGCATCTCCGGGATCATGCTGGTCAAGGCGTTCGGCCGGGAAAGCGCCGAGCGGCAGCGGTTCGCCGCGATGAACGCCGAGCTGCGCAACCTGGAGGTGCGCCAGAACCTGATCGGCCAGTGGTTCGGCATGCTGATGTCCACCCTGCAGACCGCCGGCCCTGCGCTGATGTTCCTGTTCGGCGGGTGGCTAGTGGTTACCGGCCGGGCCAGCGTCGGCACCGTGTTCGTGTTCGCGACCGTGCTGGGCCAGCGGCTCGCCAGCTCGGTTACCACGCTGGCCGGCATGCACGTCAACATCACCGGGTCGCTGG
>Ga0075423_10007519_pt1 | contig 10294 bp, 11 predicted proteins | sample SoiMethybrSBSTD2_FD_80114 | JGI IMG/M metagenome (GOLD analysis project Ga0075423, IMG submission 80114) | Bulk soil microbial communities from a Populus tree surrounding site in Tennessee, USA - Soil MetaG P. TD hybrid SBSTD2 | ecosystem: Environmental > Terrestrial > Soil > Tree plantation...
GTCCGCCGCGGCACGCATGTCCTCGATCACCTCGGGTCGGCGCTCCGCGAACAGCGCGGTCAGCTCCGCCTTCGTGAGCCGCTGGTTGTCGCGCGCCTTCTCGATCGCCGCCGGCACGAGATCGGTGCGGATCGGCACGTCCTGTCGCCTACCGGATCCTCGGCGCGGGATGAACGACCAGAACTTCAGCTTGATCACGTCGAGCACGCCCTGGGCCATCCAGTCCGGATCGATGTACTGCGGATAAACGCACAGCCGCTCGGTGAGCGCGTAGCCCTCGGGCGCGAGCCGCTTGCGCACCTGGTGCGGCGACGGGAACGGCTCCTCGGGCGAGATGTGGTCACCGTTCGCAGACAGGCCGCCGAGGTCGGTGGCGCCGCTTCGCACCAGGTCGAGCCACCAGTCGGAGAGATTCGGCGGCACCTGGACACCGACGTCCGGCATCAGCCGGCGGCACTCCGCGATCAGCCGCTTCATGTCGTCGACGGTCACGGGTGTGGCCCACTCCGGGAGCGCCGCGTGCCCGGTGACGACCGCGTCACCGTTCTCGCTCGCCCACCGGCGGCGGGCGGAGTCGGCGGCGATCTCCGCCACCTCGCGGCCGTGGTAGCGCGGGTGCGGAACGAAGTTCTGGAGGATCACCTCCTGAATGTGGCCGTAGCGAGCGTGCACCTCCGCGAGCGCTTCGAGCGAGGCGATGCGCTCCTCCTCGGTCTCGCCGATCCCCACCAGGATGCCGCTCGTGAACGGGATCCTGAGCTCGCCCGCGGCCTCGATCGTGGCGAGGCGTGCTGCCGGATGCTTGGTGGGTGACCCGGCGTGCACCGTGTCCATCAGCCTCTCCGACACCGATTCGAGCATGAGGCCCATCGACGCGTTCACCTCACGCAGGCGGCCGAGCTCCTCGCGTTCCAGTACACCGAGGTTCGAGTGCGGCAGCATGCCGCGCTCGAGTGCGCGCTCGCACGCCCACACCACGTACGCGGTGAAGTCCTCGTGCCCGAGCGCCGCGAGGCGAGCGGCCACCTCGGGGTTGGTCTCGGGCTTCTCGCCAGTCAGGACGAGGAGCTCCTTGCACCCGCGCCGCGCCGCATCGTCGAGCATCCGCTCGACCGCGCCGGGCTCATGGAGATGGGCCTGATGGGTCGCGAACGCGCAGTACTTGCAGTAGCAGCGGCAAGTCCGCGACAGCGACAGCGTGAAGTTCCGCGAGAACGTGACCCGTCTCAAGGCCAAAAAGTCTAATAACCGGCGCAGGCCGGGCCTCAACCGGCGCTCATCAATCATCTAGGGTGCCCTCGTGAGCGCGGACCTGCACGCCGTCGTCGAGATCCCGAAGGGCAGCCGCAACAAGTACGAGTGGGATCCAGAATTGGGTGCGATCCGGCTCGACCGCTTCCTCTTCTCATCGGTCGTGTATCCGACCGACTACGGGTTCATCCCCGAGACGCTCGCCGGCGACGGCGACCCGATCGACGCGGTGATCTGCGTCTCCGAGCCCACCTTCCCCGGCTGCCTGATTCCCGTCAAGGCGGTCGGCCTGCTCGAGATGCGCGATGAGAAGGGCGAGGACGAGAAAATCCTATGCGTCCCCCGTCACGACCCGAACTGGGACCAGGTCGAACAGCTCGAAGACCTTCCGATTCAGCTGCGCGACGAGATCGCCAACTTCTTTCAGATCTACAAGCAGCTCGAGTTTAAGGACGTCCAGGTGGCCGGCTGGCACCCGCGCGACGCGGCCTACGAGGCGATCGAGCGCGCGCGGGCGCGCTGGCGGGATCAACCCAGCCGCGCCTGAGCAGCCCGGTTTTTGGAGCAGCCGCCCCGGCCCGCGCGGCGGGACTTACTGCGGGGGGTTGACGTCCTGGCGCAGGCCCTTCGGCCCCGCCTCGGGCTCGGCCGTCAGACCCCGCGGTCCCTCGACGAAGAGGTACCAGTAGGTGATCGCCGCCAGCACACCACCGCCGAGCGGGCCGACGATGTAGACCCACCAGTTGTGGTTGAAGACGTGCCCCGCAAGGAGCGCCGGGCCGAACCAGCGGGCGGGGTTCACGCTGCCGCCGGTCAGCGGGCCGATGATCATGACCTGGAGACCGAGCGCGCCGCCGATCGCGAGGCCGGCCCAATCACGCGTGGCGCGCGGGTTCACGGCCACGGCGATCACGGTCCAGACGAGCACGAACGTGCCGATGCCCTCGGCGATCAGACCGCCGAACGTCGTGCCCAGCAGGCTGTAGTTCAGGGACGGGGCGCCGTAGTTCTGCTGTTTCGCGAGGGCGTCGATCAGCAGGAACTTGAGCACCAGCGCGCCGGCCACGGCGCCGGCGAGCTGCAGCAGGATGTACACGACGGCGTCGTTCGGCCTGATCTTGCGAAGTACGAGCAGCGACACGGTCACCGCAGGGTTCAGGTGCGCGCCGGAGATGCTCCCAATCGTCTGCACCAGCACGAACAGGACCAGGAAGTGAACGAGGCCGACGACGGCCCAGTCGGAGCCGGTCCCCTGGGCGTTCACGAACAGCGTCACCGAAAGGGTGATCGCCAACACGAGCACGAACGTGCCGAGGAACTCAGCTATGTATGCAGCAGGCGGGCGCTGCTCTATCACCTGTTACCTCCTGTGGCCTGGGGCGAGCGCGGGGCAGTCTACACGCGAGACCGGAGAAAAAGCCGTTCCCGCCGGGTCAAGCGAGCGCTATTGCGCTCTGCGCCTGGCGAATTCCTCGCGGACGCTCTGGGGACGGCCCCACATGGGGACCACCTCGACGCGGCCGGCGCGGACCTCTCGGAGCGCCAACTCGCCCGTGAAGCTTGATCTGTCGAGTTGCGCCAGGACCCCGTGGACTGTACGCCACGAGGTGGCGTGGCCGAAGCGGTGCGCGACCAGGAGGCGCCAATGCCACGCCGCCCGCGAATAAGGCTGCGGGTTGGCCTGCGCCAGGATCACGGCCGCTTCGACGTAGCGGTCCTCCTGATGGATCCGCAGGTCGAGCTGCAGATCGGTCCAATCATCCGGCAGCTCATCGACGATCTGCCCGAAGCTGTCAGCCAGTGACGCCACCGCTACAGCCTAATATCGAAGCGATGGCGACGCAGACGCTGCCCGAGATCGACGCCCAGTACCGCGAGCTGTGTGAGGGATCGGGCCTGCTCGAGCGAACCGGCCCGGCAACTCTCGAGGTGCGCGGCCCCGATGCGGCCGAGTTCCTGCAGGGCCAGGTTACGAACGACGTCGAAGCGCTCGCCGCGGGCAAGGGCTGCTACGCCGCGATGCTCAACCCGAAGGGGCGCGTCGTGGCAGACATGCGCATCCTCCGCCAGGCGCGCGAGCGCTTCCTTCTCGACACCGAGGCGACTGCCTCGGAAGCTGTCCTGTCTGACCTTCGCATCTACAAGATCGGGCGGCAGGTCGAGATCGCCGAGACACCCGACCGCAGGGTACTGTCGCTGATCGGGCCAGGCTCCGAGGAGGTGGCCGCGTCAGCGCTCGGCGTGCGAACGCCCTCTGACGAGCATTCGCTCGTCGACGCACGTGATGGCCTTTTCGCGGTGCGAACCGATCTCGGCGTCGACGTGATCGCCGACCGACCCGCGGAGGCGCGCGGGTTGCTGATCGGCGCCGGAGCGCAGCCGGTCTCGCTCGACGCCGCCGAGATCGTGCGCATCGAGCGCGGCCGGCCCCGCCATGGGCTCGACATGACCGAGGACAACCTCCCCGCCGAGGCCGGCATCGTGGAGCGCGCCGTCAGCTTCACCAAAGGGTGCTACGTGGGCCAGGAGCCGGTCGCCCGCATGCACTACAAGGGGCATCCGAACCGCCACCTGCGCGGCCTGCGGCTCTCCGCACAGGCCGAACCCGGGACCTTGTTGTTCACGGATGGCAAGGAGGTCGGTCGGGTCACGTCGCCCACCCTCTCCCCCGCGCTCGGGCCGATCGCGCTCGCGATGGTCAGGCGCGAGGTAGCGCCCGGCGATCAGCTCTCGGTCGGCGAGGGCGGTCCCGCGGCGGCCGTGGTCGAGCTTCCCTTCGGAATTTCCTAGAAAACGCAGTTTCTGGGACCTACGCCTCTGCAAGAATGCTCGCGGCGTCGGCTCGTACCCTGGCGGGCGGCGCTGGAGAGAGAGATCCCTTGGAGGCTCGCAGAGCTACCCAGACCGAGCGCCGCCGCTTTCTGAGCAGCGGAAGCCCGCTGCTCGGCGGGCCGCTTGCGGCGGAAGCCGGCGCCGAAGACCCGGCGGTCGCGACCGCCACGTACGACGCCAACGGCGACGTCTACCGGATTCCGACCGAGGAGGACCGGCGCCCGCATCCGCTGCGCGACCTCCAATCGCTCGTGCCGGAGCCGGACTCCGAACGCCAAGTCGACGACTGGGGTCGTTCCGAGCGCATCTACCACCTGATGGAGCCCGTGCTCAACTTCTACTACCGGTACTGGTTCAGGGTCGAGGTCGAGGGCATAGAGCGGATCCCCGCCACCAGCGGAGCGCTGCTCGCGTCCAACCACTCCGGCGCGCTCCCGCCCGACGCGCCCATGATCATGCAGGCGATCCGCAACGAGCATTCGAGCCCCCGTCCGCTCTACATGCTCGGAGAGCATTGGTTCAAGTGCTATCCCGGCGTCGGGCTCTTCACCAACAAGATCGGACTCGTCTCCGCGCATCCCGCCAATGCGCATCGGCTCCTGCACGACGAACGACGGCTCGTGCTCGTGTTCCCGGAGGGGCAGAAGGGCACGCGCAAGCTCTTCTGGCAGCGCTACAAGCTGCGCCGCTTCGGCCGCGGCGGGTTCGTAAAGACCGCGATCCGGGCAGGCGTCCCGATCATCCCGGTGGCCGTGATCGGAGCGGAGGAGGCGATGCCGATTTTCGCGCACGTCCCGCTGCTTCAGCGTCTCACCGGGCTCATCTACTTCCCGATCAACCACGTGTTTCCCCACTTCGGCCTGTTCGCCGCGGGCATGTACATGCCGGCCAAGTTCAAGATCCGCTTCCTCGAGCCTGTCCACTTCGAGCGCTACGGGCCGGACGCGGCCGATGACGTAGCGTTCGTCCAGCAGGCCGCGGACGACATCCGCGCGCGCATCCAGATCGCGTTGAACGAAATGCTGCGCGAGCGCACCTCGGTCTGGTTCGGCTGAGTCGCATAGAAAACAGGGCGTAAGCGGGCCAATCGGATAGGGTCCGCCTCCGAGAGAGGATGGGGAACTTGGGCGATCGAAACCCCCGGATCGGGGCGCAACGGCTACGCGTGCGCGCGTCGGCGCTCCTGCTCTTGGCGGTGGCCGTCACGATCGGCGCCTGTGGAGGCAGCGACGACCGCAACCAGGAACGGCCGGCGGTCCCGATCAACGTCTCGGTTCAACTCGGACCGCAGAAGGTGACGGTCTCGCCGGCGAAGTTCGGCGCCGGCCCGATCACCCTGCTGGTCGCGAACCAGTCAGGCGCGTCCCAGACGCTGACCATCGACGGTCCACAGGTGAAACAGTCGGTAGGGCCGATCAACCCCGAGGACACCGCGACCCTCAAGGTGTCGGTGCAGGAGGGCGACTACACGCTCGCGACCGACCCGTCCGCAGGCTTGCGGCCCGCGCGCCTCACCGTCGGCCCGAAGCGGCCGAGCGGCCAGAACACGCTGCTGCTGCCGTAGGCGAAGCTCGCCGAAACACTGTTCCCTCGGCCCCGGCGCTGTGTGATCGGTTTCACACAGGCATCGACTGATCCTGTGCAATAGTTGTCTTAATGCAAGTATCTTCTCCTCCCTACCCAAGGCTCAGGACAGAGCCGGCAGAGCTGGCCCGCGGTCTCGCGGGCCTGCTCCGCTTCTTCACCCACGCGAGCGACAACGACTTCCTGCGCCAGGCCGACGAGCTCGACCTGACTCTCGCGCAGCTGAAGCTGCTATCCACGCTCTACGAGCTCCCGGAGCCGCAGCTGCTCTCCGTCAAGGAGGTCGCGGAGGAGCTCGGCATCTCGCTGCCCGCGGCGAGCCGTGCGATCGAGCCGCTCGTCAAGCGGCGCCTCGTGATCCGCAAGGAAGACGAGCTCGACCGGCGGGTGAAGCGGGTGCGTCTGACCGCGCGCGGCGAGACCGCCGTCGCGCGCCTGTTTGCAACCCGTGTGAGCGCGGCGGAGGGAGTCATCGAGGGCTTCACCTCGACCCAGCGCGAGAAGCTCGCGGACGCGCTGACCGAGATCCTCGGCCGTCCCGAGATCAGCCGGTACTGCCCGAGGAAGCCCCGCTGATGACGCGACTGCGCGCGATCACCGACCAGAACCGCAAGTGGTGGACGCTCGGTGCGATGAGCTTCTCCCTGTTCATGATCATGCTCGACAACACCGTCGTGAACGTGGCGCTGCCGTCGATCCAGAAGGACCTCGGCGCCTCGCTTTCGGCGCTCGAGTGGACGATCAACGCGTACACGCTCGCGATCGCGGTGCTGCTCGTGTCGGCGGGCCGTCTCGGCGACATCTTCGGTCGCCGCCGCGGGTTCCTGATCGGCGTCAGCGTGTTCGCGCTCTCCTCGGCGACGGCCGGCTTCGCGCCGAACGACGCGTCGCTCGTGATCAGCCGGGCGGTCCAGGGCATCGGTGCCGCGTTCATGATGCCGGCCACCCTCTCGATCGTCACCAACGCCTTCCCGCCCGCCGAGCGCGGCCGCGCGATCGGGACGTGGGCCGGTGTGTCCGCACTCGCGCTGGCGGTCGGACCCGTGGTCGGCGGCTTCCTGACCGAGCAGGTGAGCTGGCGAGCGATCTTCTTCCTGAACCTGCCCGTGGCAGCGCTGGCGATCGTCGTGGCGCTCGCCGCCGTGCGCGAGTCGCGCGACCGCACCGTGCCTCGGGTGGTCGACTACGCAGGTGTCGCGACCCTCACCGTCGGCATCGGTGCGATGGTGCTGGCGCTGATCGAGGGCAACGACTGGGGCTGGGGCTCGAGCCGGATCATCGGCCTGTTCGCGCTCTCCGCGCTCGGCTTGCTCGCATTCATCCTCACGGAGCGCCGAGTGCGCTTCCCCATGGTCGAGTTCAGCTTCTTCCGCAGCCGTCAGTTCGTGGGGACGAACGGCATCGCATTCGTGGTCTCGTTCGCGATGCTCGCGATGTTCTTCTTCATGGCTCTCTACATGCAGAACATCCTCGGCTACTCCCCGCTCGAGGCCGGCATCCGGTTCCTGCCCTCGACCGTCGTGATCATCGTCGCCGCGCCCATCGCGGGGCGGCTCACCGACCGGATCGGCGCACGCGTGCCGATCGTCGTCGGCCTCACGCTGGTCGCGATCGCGCTTTATCTCCAGTCCCGGGTGACGATCGACACCGGCTACAGCTACCTCCTCCCCGCGTTTGCGCTGATGGGTCTCGGGATCGGGCTGACGATGTCGCCCATGTCGACGGCCGCGATGAACGCGGTCCAGGAAACCAAGGCGGGCGTCGCCTCGGGCATCCTCTCGATGAGCCGCATGGTGGGTGGCACCTTCGGGGTCGCCGCGGTGGGAGCGCTCTTCCAGCAGCTGAGCGACAACCGGCTGCACGAGCGACTCGGCGAGCTGCCCCTGAGCTCGCAGCAGCAGGCGTGGTTCGCGAACAACCTCGGGTCCGGCGCGGTCGCGGGCAAGCTCAAGCAGCTCGACCCGACCACCGCGAACGAGGTCGGGCGCGTGCTCAAGGAAACCTTCGTGCATTCCCTGGCGATGTCCCTCAGGCTCTCCACGGCAGTGGCCGCGGCCGGCGTCGTGATCGCGTTCGTGCTGCTGCGTGGCGAGCGAGGCCTGGCGCCTTCGCCGGTGCGTGCCGTGCCCGCTCCCGAAGCCGGTTAGAAGACCCTCCTCAGATACCATTCGGCCCGCTTGAACCCGGCGACCGGAGGTATCCCCTTGGCACAGGCAGACGTAAAGACAGTGAGCCAGCTCGACGTCGAGCCCGGCGAGCTTCCAGCGACGATGACCGCCTGGGTGATCCGCCAGGACCGCGAGGGGGAGCCGAAGGACGCCTTCCAGATCGAGGAGATCGAGGTCCCGGAGCCCGGTGCGTTCGAGGTGATCGTGCGCGTGATGGCCGCGGGTGTGAACTTCAACAACGTATGGGCAGCGCTCGGTCAACCGGTGTCGGTGTTGCGCTACCACCCCGACGAGGACCACCACATCGGCGGCTCCGACGCCTCGGGAGTGATCTGGAAGGTCGGCGAAGGGGTCACCCGCTGGAAGGTCGGCGACGAGGTCGTGATCCACTGCAACCAGGCCTCGTACGAGGACGTCGAGGTGCACGGCCTCGACCCGCTCGCGGCGCCCTCACAGAGGATCTGGGGCTACGAGACGAGCTGGGGCTCGTTCGCGCAGTTCACGAAGGTCCAGGCCCAGCAGCTGGTCCCCAAGCCGCAGAACCTCACGTGGGAGGAAGCGGCCTCGTACGGCCTCACCTACTTCACCGCCTACCGCATGCTGATCGACCAGGTCAAGCTCCAGGCCGGCCACCGGGTGCTGATCTGGGGCGCGGCGGGCGGCCTCGGCGTGTTCGCCACGCAACTCACCAAGTTGACGGGCGCCGACTCGGTGGGCGTCGTCTCATCGGACGAAAAGGGGGAGCTCGTCAAGGAGCTGGGCGCCAAGGACTTCATCAACCGCACCGAGTTCGCGGGCATGATGCGCAAAGGCGGCGAGTCGAAAGAGGAGGAGAAGGAGCGCTTCGGCGTCTCACGCGCGTTCGCCAAGCGCGTAAAGGAGATCCTGGGCGATGCGCCCGACATCGTGTTCGAGCACGTGGGGCAGGCCACGTTCCCGACGTCCGTGTTCGTGGTCAAGACGTTCGGCAAGGTCGTGATCTGCGGAGCCACGTCCGGGTACAACCTCGATTTCGACGTGCGCTATCTCTGGATGCGCCAGAAGCAGATCATCGGCTCGCACTTCGCCAACGCATGGGAGGCGACCAAGGCGAACGAGTTGATCGCGCAGTCCAAGATCCGCCCCGTGCTCTGGCGCGTGATGCCCTTCGAGGGCGTCGCGGAGGCACATCAGCTGATGCGCGAGAACAAGCACCACGGCAAGATCGCGATCCTCGTCGGCGCCGACCAGGAAGGGCTAGGGAAGACTGCGGAGGGCCCGGGCGCGATCCGGGCCGAGGTCGGCAACTGACGCGTCCATGATCGAGATGTGCCACATCGACTTCCACCTCACGCCCCTCCGGGCGGAGCGGTTTGCGTCCCTCTACCGGCCGGCGGTGCCACGGGTGCTGGTCTACGGGGCACGGGGCTATGCCTTCTACCGCTCGGAGGACGACTCGGACCATTTCGTGCACGAGTCGCTCTGGGAAGACCGCGAGGATTTCAAGCGGTACTGGTTCTCGCGCGAGATGCAGCAAACGCGCCAGCGGATCATCGGCCTGTATGAGCAGCCGGTGATCCCGAGCTGGTTGACGATTATCGACCGCGGCTAGCCCGGCTCAGTCTTCGGCGAGCCGGCGCGGGCCGGCCGCGAGCAACTCCCCGGTGACGGCTGTGCCACGCCCGATGCGCCCGCCCGGCCCCGCATGCGCGGTGAGGGCCTCAGCCGTGAGGGGCTCGCCGCAGCACGAGCAGACCACCTCGGGGCGGGTCATCTCGCCGCAGGCTTCGTGCCGGAGCTGAACCGGGGGGCCAGCCGCTCCGCTCTCCCAGCGGTCGCCCCACGCCATGATCGCCAGCAGAGGCGCGAGCAGATCGGTGCCCTTCTCGGTCAGTACGTACTCGTGCCGCACGGGGCGCTCCTGGTAGGCGCGGCGCTCGAGCAGGCCACGGCCCACCAGGGCATCGAGCCGCTCCGCGAGCACGTTCCGGGCGACTCCGAGCTCGCGCTGGAGATCGTCGAAACGCCGGACCCCGAGGAAGACGCTGCGCACGATCAGCATTGCCCACCGCTCCCCGACCACGTCGAGCGTGCGGGCGATCGAGCACGAGAAGTCGGCGAAGCTCGTCCTCTTCATGCCGTCACCTTACCTCAGTTGCAATATGAAACGCACCTTGTTAGGGTCCGTTGCGTCATGCAACCCACTCCCTTCCAAGAGGTGACGACATGCCGCTCGTGCACGTAACGGTTCCCGAAGGCTCGCTCTCCGACGCCCGTAAGCAACTGATGGTCGAGAAGATCACGGCGGCCACGCTGGAGGCGGAGGGCCTCCCCGACAACGACCGCACCCGGATGCTGACCTGGGTGATCATCAACGAGGTCAAAGACGGCAACTGGGGCGCCGGCGGAGGCGTCGTACGCCTTGCGGACATCGGCAAGGCATTCGGCGTGAGCGCCGACAGCCCGCGCGCGCCGGAGAC
>Ga0075423_10007520_pt1 | contig 10293 bp, 11 predicted proteins | sample SoiMethybrSBSTD2_FD_80114 | JGI IMG/M metagenome (GOLD analysis project Ga0075423, IMG submission 80114) | Bulk soil microbial communities from a Populus tree surrounding site in Tennessee, USA - Soil MetaG P. TD hybrid SBSTD2 | ecosystem: Environmental > Terrestrial > Soil > Tree plantation...
CAGCACGTACGCAGGTTGTTGAGCGATCCGTGATATTGCCTAACGCCGCCCCAGCGCGGCTGGTGGAGTGTGCCGACCAGCAACGCCGGCAAGGGCGGCTAACGTGAGTAGGTAGGGGAGCGCGAGGAACAGTTGGTAGGGAACCTTCCAACCGAGTGACTGAAAGACGAACTGCAGGGCACTCACGGCTCCGAACAGCAATGCAGCAATCGCGACGCCTACCGGTGACCAGCGGCCGAGGGCCACGATCGCAATTGCAATGAACCCTCGCCCGGCCGACATACCCTCGGCGAACGTTCCCACTTGCGAAACGACCAGACACCCACCACTCAGCCCAGCGAACGCTCCGCCGAAGAACAACGCCTTCCACTGCACACGTGCTGGGGAAATACCCGCTGCAATTGCCGCCGCCGGGTTCTCTCCGACAGCCCGCAACGAGAGTCCAGCCTGCGTGCGCCATAGCCACCACGAGAGCGCTGGAATCGTGGCATAGACGAAATAAGTCGTGATGGGCTGCACGAACAACGCATGCCCGATAATGGGCAGCGCTGACACGATAGGCAGTGCGACCGCCGGAGCTGTCGGGATCGTGAGCGCGACACCCGTCGTGCCGAAGGCAACGCGATAGAGCAGTCCCGTGGCTCCCAACGCGAGGAGCGTCAGCGCGGTGCCGGCCACGATCGGATCCGCTCGCAGCGTGATGATCAGCAGGCCGAGAATGAAGGCAGAGACCAACCCAGCGACGGCCGCAGTGGCAAATGCACCCGGAACGCCCAAGTGAGAGGCAACCACCACAGCGCCGAACGCGCCGGCCATAATGGTGCCTTCGAGTCCAATATTGATAAGTCCCGCCCGCTCGACGAGCGTCTCGCCTAACGCGGCGAGTGCGAGCGGAGTAGCGGTTCGAATCGTCGCGTCCAGGAATGACGCGGCCACGTCCGTCACGGCGTCTCCATGCCGTGCCCGCGCAGACTGGCTTCACGCCGAGCGAAGCGTAGCGAACTAAACACCGAAGCGGGTGTCCTGATGCGGGTGACGCCGATCAACAACAGCATCATCACCGCCTCGACGACCGATGCCAGCACCGACGGAATACCAGCATCACGCTGCATCGCTGAAGCACCGGCCTCCAACGCTCCGAACAGAACCCCGCTCAACGCGGTCAGCAGCGGATTCAACGATCCAACAAGCGCCACAGCAATCGCCGTGTAACCGTACCCAGGAGACAGGTTCTCGTAGAGCGAATACGTCACGCCTGTTACCTCAATCGCTCCAGCCAGCCCTGCCAGGAACCCGCTCAGAAGAAAGGCTCGCATGCTCGTCTTCCCAACGTCGATCAGCGCTGCAGCGTGTGCGGCGTGGGGGTTTCCGCCCAGTACGCGCACTCGAAACCCAGCGGCTGTAGACCGAAGCGCCCACCACAGCAGCACTGCAGAGACCAGCGCGACGACGAAGCCCCAATGGAGACGCGCGCCAGTGATCAGCAATGGCAAACGCGCGCTTTCCGGCAACGAGGGACTTTGCGGGTAAATCCTGAGTGGCTCTTGTAGCGGTCCTCGTACCAGGTATCCGACCAAGTAAACCGCGATGAAATTCATCATGATCGTGCTGATGACTTCAAGTACACCGAATTGACGGCGCAGCCATGCTGGAACGTATGCCCAAAGCGCTCCCGCAATCCCGCCCGACAGGACCGCAAGCGGCAGAGTGACCCAACCCCACGACTGGCCACCGGCAAGTCCAACAGCGACAGCAGCAGTGGCACCGGCCAACAACTGACCTTCCGCTCCGATGTTCATCACACCGGCGGTGAAAGCCAGCGTCACCGCCAAGCCGGTCAGGATGAGTGGCGTCGCGCGGACAAGTGTCGCCGACAGGACCGCGTAGCGAGTGCCTAACGACCCCGTCCACGCCGCTTCGAGCGCACGGATCGGATCGTAGCCGCTTGCAAGCGTCAGCAGGGATATCAGGCCAGCCATGGTAGCGACTAATACCAGGGCCACGACGAGAATGCCGCCGGCACGCCACGCACTGCGCAGCACGGTCCCGATCACTAACGCCGGCGACGAAACACTCGATACACCACGACTCCGCTGTCGCACATCGTTCGTACCTCGGAATACGGGATGGCGAAGAAGGTATACGCACGTACCCGGGCGCTCTTTCCGCCACAGCGGCCGGGTAGTTCTCCAGTTTGCGCGCTGTCCACGCTGACCACCCGAACCAGCCGTACGAGCGCCGAACGCTCAATAGGCCTGTCCCACAACGCAAGCGCTGTCGCACGCGCTTGAGTGGCGTATGGCTGCATCGCGACTGGAATGTGGTCCAGTCCATCGTCGATGAACCAGCGCGGCACGGCGACTCCAACTGTCAGAACAAGCACCTTCCAGCCGATGCTGATCGCTAGAAGAAGCAACCAAGGCCGCCATCGTGAGCGACGTAAGGCAGCGTTGGCTACCGTTGAATCAGTGCTGCGGGACAGCCAGCTGCGGCTCATGGCGATGAATATCGCGTTGCGCTTTGCGCCGCCAACAGGCACACGTCTTTCCTGACGCAACGCTCATTCTCGAGCTCGTGCCAGTGCGTGTGAGCGCGACAGTCGCCACATGGACAAGATGCCAAGGGCTGGTCCTATCGCGAGAGGCATGTAAGCTCGCTTCCAGCCCCACAATTCAACCCAGACGGGAATTAGTCGAATAGTCACGATCGTTAGCAAGAAGCCAGCGCAAGTCTGGAGCGTAATCGCCGTACCCACGTATCGCTTGGGGGCGAGCTCCGTTACGGAAGCTGAGAATTGTGCGGAGTCAGCCACAATCGATGCTCCCCAGACAACCGCCACAGCGACAAGCGCGAGGAGCGGAGCCGTGGTAAGGAGGCCAATCGTCAGAGCACATGCTCCGCTCACGGCCATCGCGATCATGGTTACGACGGGTCTGCCAACACGATCGGCTGCAATTCCAGCCACGATGCTACCAACTGTTCCTGCGGCGATTGTAATGAACGCCAACACTGGAGCGAGCGTCGACGAAGCGGCACGCTGCAGGACGATGTACGACCAAAACGCTCCGATGGAGCTCCACATCGCGTACAACTCCCACATGTGGCCCAAATAGCCACCCGTTGCCAGCATGACCCCGCGGTCGCGCACGACGCTGAACAAAGCACGTGGATCAAACGGGGCAGACTCGGCCTGATACGGACCCTCCTTGATCGCGAAGCTGAACAGCCCCGCAGATGCCACCGCGGCAACCGAAGCCGCGACGATTACTCGCCGCCATTCCGGAGCAGACGTTGTGAGGTGAAACAAGTTTGGCGCTGCGGAACCGATCGTAAGCGCACCAACCAACACACCAATTGCGGTACCGCGCCGCGTCTGCCACCAGCCAGCGGCGATCTTGATCCCGGGAGGATAGACTCCCGCAAGTGCGATCCCTGTGACGCCGCGTAACGCCACTGCTGCTGTCGGACCAGTATGGCGCCACACAAGCAACGCAGTCGTGACTGCGGCAAGCAAGGAAGATACTGCTGCAATGCGTCGCGAGCTGAATCGATCGCTCAGCAAGAGAATAGCGCTGAGGCACGTTCCCACGACGAACCCAAGTTGGACCGCGATTGTCAGCCAGGCACTGGTACTGGCCTGGGTCCTCCATTCCGCGATCATCGCTGGCGCCGTCACGGTCGCGCTGAACCAAGGCGTCATGCCGAGAATCATGGCGCAAGCCAGGAGGAGAAGCTGGCTGCGAGCACCTGGCGCGGTCTTACGCTGCTTCACGCAGCGCCGAGCATTGCGCGACCGACGGTGTCGCGATCTGCGGGGACTTCTCGTACCGAGCCGCTGTACACAACGAGGATTCGGCTGGCAAGAGCAAGCAGCTCGTCCAAGTCGGTCGAGTGAACAACTATCGCGACACCATTCGCACACGCATAAAGCAGTCGATCGCGAACATACGACGTAGCCCGGATATCGAGGCCACGTGTTGGATTTTCGGCTACGAGCGCCGACGGAAATCCGTGGAGCTCCCTTCCGAGGATGAACTTCTGTTGATTACCACCCGACAGCGTATCCGCGGGCACATCCTCTCCCTCCGCGCGAACGTCGAATTCTGTCATCATCTCGCGGGTAGCCGACGCGACATCGCGCCAACTGATCCTGCCTCGTTGAGCGCCTGCGTCTCTGAGGGCAAAATTTTCGGAAAGCGACATCCGCAGGACAAGCCCGTCGCGATGGCGATCCTCAGGCACGAATCCGACGCGTGATGGAGCGACAAGTCTTCCACTGTGAATCGCCAGGCGACGTGCAGTCGCTCTCAGAAGCTCGCGGTGACCTGATCCTTCCACTGCCGCTACCCCGACGACTTCCCCGCTCCTGATCTCAAACGTTGCATTGCGAACGCGAAGCATCCCATGAGCGTCGGTGACTGACACATTGTGGGCGGCTATCACGGTCGGTCCCGGCATGCGAGAAGCGGCGGTTGTTGAGAAACCAGGGCGCCGCTGACCCAACATCGCTTCGATGAGTTGTTCTTCGTCAACCTGATCGCGCTTGCTGGTCAACGTCGTCACACCATGGCGCAGCACCGTGACTTCATCGGCAACGCTCAATGCTTCTCGCAGCTTGTGCGTGATCAACACAACCGCACGGCCTGAGTCAGCGAATTGTCGTAGCTGTCGCAGTAGTCCGTCCGCTTCGGTTGGAGGTAGAACTGCGGTAGGCTCGTCGAGAATGAGAACGTCAGCGTTGCGCGACAGTACCTTCAAGAGCTCAAGCCTCTGCTGGTCGGACACCGAGAGATCACCAACGCGTGCGTACGGGTCCATCGGGAGTCCAGTGGCGCGCTCAAGCTCGCGCACACGACCAGCGATCTCCGTGGCATTGAAGCCTCCGCGGCCGCCGAGAGCAACGTTCTCCGCGACAGTCATCGCTGGGACTAGCGTAAAGTGTTGGTGAACCATTCCTACGCCGAGCCGAATTGCGTCTGCCGGCGATCGGAGCCGAACGACGGTTCCATGTACCCGAACAACGCCGCGGTCCGGAGCTTCCATTCCGTAGGCCACCCTCATCAGCGTTGTCTTACCTGCTCCGTTCTCGCCCAATAGCGCGTGTACAGTCCCTCGGCGAACGACGAAGGTTGCTTCGTTCAACGCTTGGACGGTGCCGAATCGCTTACTGACATGCTCGAGAGCAAGCGCCGGCTGGACGTTGTTCACAAGCCAGTAGGTGCCGCGATGAATATCGCCGGGATGCCGAAAACGGTTGTGAGATGATCCGCGAGCGCCCGGACGCCGAGCGTCTCGGTGGCGTAGTGACCTACGTAGATCACCGCGATGTCGAGATCATCTGCAGCAACCGCTGTGTGATGCGGCCCCTCGCCAACGATCAAGGTATCCAGGTCCAGCAGTTGAGCCTCGTTCAAGGTATCGGATGATGCACCCGCTCCGGTGCAAATCCCCCATCGGCGCGTACGCCGACCCGGCCGGATTCTGGTGGAGCGGACAATCCCGCCGTTCGACCGGGCGAACGCTTCGAGCTGTTCCAGCAAATCAGCTGTGTCCCGGTCGCATTCACCTCGTACGCCGACATCGATGCTGTGATATCGCGCAAAACCAGCACTAGGCTCGAGGTCCAACATGCGAGCAAGCAGGACGTTGTTGCCTAGCGTTGGATGTGCATCCAGCGGAAGATGTGATGAATAGACGGCTATGTTGTGCGTGAAAAGGAGCCGTAATCGCTCGTACGCCACTCCCGTTATGCGCTGTGCACCGCCCCAAAACATGCCGTGATGAACGAGCAGCAAATTCGCCTGGCTCCTGACCGTCTCTTCGATAACGCGGCGTGACACGTCAACGGACGCCGCGATCCGATTGATGGGACCGTGGTTTGCGAGCTGAACGCCATTCAATGCGCCAGGGTAGTCCGGGGTCGCTTCGGTCCCGAGCAGCGCGTCAAGATGCCTGGCGAGAATTGCGAGCTCCGTCATCGACCGGCAACTGCGCCCGTGGAGTCGATCAGTGTCAGCGAACCGTTGAATAGCTGGCGTTGTACAGAATCGATTGCTGCGCGCGTTGGTTGGGGAATCCTCGCCACGAGCACAGGGTTGAGGACGAGCCTAACGACATTGTCGCGCACACCGAGTGAAACAACGCGGGGCACGAACGTATGCTGCTTGACCTGTTGTGCGACGAGCAAGAACGCATGCCGCAGGTCGATCACGACGCTGCCGAGCGTCACTTCAGGTGCGATAGTATTCTGGTCGGCATTCGCACCGATCACGTACGTCGATCGAGATTCCCGAGCGGCTTGAAACACTCCCAGCCCGGCGGCATCTGCGTTCTGAAAAATGACGCCCGACCCTCGACCGATCTGGGCGAGCGCCTGCTCTTTGCCAGCGGCGACATCGTCCCAGTTTCCGACGTAGGAGATCACAACGTTCAGACGAGGGTTTACTGAATGAGCGCCGGCAGTGAACGCTGCAAAGCTTCGTTTCACCGGTGGCAACTCGGTTCCCCCGATTGCACCGATGGAGCTGGATCTCGTCATTCCGGCCGCAAGAATGCCGGCGAGGTAGGACGCCTCCTCGAACGCGAACTGAATCCCGGCAACGTTGGTCCGGACGGTGTTGCCTGACGTTGTGATGTAGACGGTCTTGGGGAATTCTGGTGCTACACGAACGGCCGCATCCTGAAATTCAAACCCATGGCCGATTACCAGGTCATAACCCTGGGCACCGTACTGGCGGAAATTCTCCTCGAACTCTGCGGGGGTCTTGGTTTGGACATGGCTGATTTGAGCCCCGAGGGAATCGCGGATGGCAACCAAGCCGTCGTAGGCCCCCCCGTTCCATGATCGATCCGAAATTGGGCCGGGTGTGACAAGGGCAACACGAAATGGTCGGACGCTCGGTGAGGAGCTAGTATCGACGCCGCGAGGCTGGCCGTTGCTGCCGCACGCGAGACCTGTAAATACGGCGAACGCCAGACCAATGGCTGCGGTCCAGCGACGGCCTGGTTTCACGTGCATAAGTCTTAATAGGAGCGTACGATGCGAGAAATTTTCAATCAAACGTTTACGTGCGCATCGTCTCTATTTGCGCGCAGACGCAGGTCGAGCACAGTCGCCGCTACTGACTGAGAGCCAGACCCGGTCTGAGCGGACTATCCGGTACGCTGTCTCTGAGTTCCCGCGCGACCTCTCGAACGGCACTTTCGCCCATGCGCACGGTTCCGTTGATCACACCGCCTTCCAGCACGACAATGGATTTCGTGTGGATGTCGCCTTGAACGCTCGATGTCCCCTGTATTTCGACTCGCTCGTCGGCGACAATCGAGCCGACCACCGTGCCGCCGATGACGACTTCGTGGGCACGGATATCACCGTGAACGGTTCCTTGGCGTCCTAGAAGAAGCTGACGCGCGCCCCGAACTGCGCCCTCGACAACACCCTCAATTTTCACAACGCCGGTACTCTCGATATCGCCGACGATCTTCATCCCCGACGCGATCACAGACAGCCCAGCTTCTGGTGGTGGCGGATCGTTTCGCATCAGAACCTTCTCGGTTGTCGGCTTTGTGAAGATCGACATTACAGGTACCTACCAGCGGTTACAGGCGAACAGATAGTCTTGCATGACGAAGGACCTAACGAGGCACACGAGTCGTCGTGTCCGGTGACGGAACAGTCGGTGAAGCGGCAGAGTCAGTGGACTTCGCGTTAGGTAGTGTGCCCTTATCCGTGACGGACGATTCTGGATGTACACTCGCCACCCCGCTCACGGCAAGCATCTGCCGAACCTGCTCATAACGCCCATGCATTCGTGACAGCGCGACCTGGAGCGAATCAATCCGTCGGTTGTCGCGCTCGAGCTCGGCAATTCGGTCGGACAACACCGGGATGCGAACGCTTTGTACTGCGAACAACAACCACGTTCCGAAAAACACCGCTGCAACAGCTACACCGATACGAGAGCCCACGATTCGTAGTAGTGCGATGTGTCGCTCGCTGATGACGATCGTTCGGTTGGCAAGACCATTTTCACGCTGGACTTGGATAATCATGGAACCAGCGTGCGGAGTGTAGATGTTGCCGTAGCCATTCCGGAGCCGGTTCAAGATTCCAAGTCGCATCAGATGTCCTCTGTCGTATGTCTGGCAATCAGCTCGACCAAACGGTTGAGATCGTCAGCCGAGTAGAAGCTGATTTTCAAATGGCCTCGATCCTTCTCATCGACATCGACCATTACGTCGGTCTGCAGTCTTCGACGTAGGCGATCAGTGAGTCGACGTATCTCGGCAACGCGAGCGGATCCATTCTTGTCTTGTACCGCACTCGGTTGACGCTTCGGTGTGGTCGCCAGTTTCACCCTGCGCTCCACATCGCGTACGGAAAGATTCTTGGCAACCACTTCGCGTGCCAGGTCGACCATCACACGCTCCGTGGGAATTCCCAGAAGCGCACGCGCATGCCCTACAGAAAGACGTGCCTCCTGTAACAAACGTCGAATCTGAGCAGGTAAGTTCAATAGCCGCAACGCATTAGCCACTGTCGATCGATCTTTCCCGACGACCGTCGCGACCTCTTGTTGTGTGAGCTCGAACTCTCCCATAAGCCGGCTGTACCCCTCGGCCTCCTCGATGGGATTCAAGTCGGACCTTTGGAGGTTCTCCACGAGAGCCAACGTGAGGAGTGCCTTGTCGTCGTACTCCTTCACCATCGCTGGTATTTCGGTCCACCCGAGCTTTGTCGCCGCGCGAAGTCGCCGCTCACCGGCGATCAACTCGAAGTGATTCCCAACCGGTCGCACGGTGATGGGCTGAAGCAGGCCATTCGCGTTAAGGCTTGCCTGTAACTGCGACAGTTCCTCGTCGCGGAACTCTTTGCGCGGTTGGAACGGATTGGGCCGAATCTGATGGATCGGGATGTGACGCAGCGGGAGGTCACCCGGAGGTGTGGGCTCCGCTCGGTACGCACCGGATTGCGAAGCAGGCATTGGTGTGCCTAGCAACGCCTCGAGCCCGCGCCCAAGTCGCCGGGGTTTTTCAGTCATAAGTTTGTCTGAGTGAAGTGGACCACAGCGGCGACCTCCCATGGTCGCGAGGTGAGGCATCGCAGGTCAGCGTGTACGTGGCCGGTACGTCGGCGCTCGGCCGCCGATTTGGAGTTGTACGATACGACTAGCGACCGGCAAGCTCGCTCTGCGTGTCGTCCACGCTGGAGGTATTTCTCGCAATCAGCTCTTTCGCAACGCTCATGTACGATTGAGCTCCGACGGACGCTACGTCGTAGATGATGATCGGCTTTCCGAAACTGGGGGCCTCCGCAAGGCGAATATTCCGCGGGATGACCGTATCAAATACCTGGTCGCCGAAATACTCTCGTGCGTCGGCTGCAACCTGTCGGGACAGGTTCAGCCTGGCGTCGTACATGGTAAGTAGAACGCCTTCGATACCGAGCCGCTCGTTCACCGTGCGTTGGACGAGATGGACGGTATTAAGGAGCTGTGAGAGGCCCTCGAGGGCGTAATACTCGCACTGCACGGGAATGAGCAGGGTATCTGCAGCAGCGAGCATGTTGACCGTTATGAGGCCAAGTGATGGCGGACAGTCGATTAGAACGTAGTCATAACGGTGCTTGACGGGACCGAGGGCTTCACGCATCGCTCGCTCGCGGTGAGGTTGGTCGACAAGTTCGACCTCGGCAGCGGCTAGATCCGCCGTTGCCGGCGCGACGTCGAGGTGCTTGAACTGCACCGCGGATTGAATCACATCGTCGAGACCGCAGGCCCCGATCAAGACGTCGTAGACTGTTTTGGAAACGGCCTCGCGCGGTATGCCAATGCCACTCGAGGCGTTCCCTTGCGGATCGCCATCGATCAACAGCGTTCGTTGTTCTGCGACAGCAAGACTGGCCGCCAAGTTTACGGCAGTGGTTGTCTTGCCCACCCCGCCCTTTTGGTTGGCGATTGCGACGACTTTGGCCACTTCAGTTGGTTTGCGGGTCCGCGCGAACTCGGGGCGCGAAATATAGGAACCCAGATTCTAGCCGGCCAGCGATGTTTCACGTGAAACATCGATCGCATTGTTTCACGTGAAACATGCGTCGTCACGAATACATGCGTCTGCCACTACTGCGGACTGGATCGCTCACCCAATCGATCACCTCAGCTTGGTCGACGGGCCATGGAATGACGTATCGGAGGCAAATCCCGCGATTCCCAATGTTGGGTGCGCTTGTTCGTGCGCATTCGTCACGACGGCTCTCGCACACCCTGTCCTGACGCTTGAGGGCAGCCTGACCTC
>Ga0075423_10007522_pt1 | contig 10289 bp, 7 predicted proteins | sample SoiMethybrSBSTD2_FD_80114 | JGI IMG/M metagenome (GOLD analysis project Ga0075423, IMG submission 80114) | Bulk soil microbial communities from a Populus tree surrounding site in Tennessee, USA - Soil MetaG P. TD hybrid SBSTD2 | ecosystem: Environmental > Terrestrial > Soil > Tree plantation...
CCGAGGCCATCAGCGCCAGCCAACCGGAGCCCGCGAGCAGGACCAGGGAGGACGCGATCTGCCAGGCCGGAACGACCGACGACGGGGCCGTCATGCGCAGCATCATCGCCCCCGGGGCGGTGGGCGGGAACATCGACAGCCCGATCGCCAGGGGCGACGCGGGGCGCCCGAGCAGGAAGGTGATCATGATGAAGGGCACGAAGTTCATGAACGTGAACCACACCGCGAACTGCTGGGCCTCGCGCATGCTGCTGGTCATGGCGCCGATTCCGGTCATGAGACTGCCGTAGAACAGGTAGCCGAGCAGGAAGTACGTGAGCGCGATGGCGATCAGCCCCGGGGGCAGGTGCACACCGGCCAGGACCATCACCGGCCCCAGGGTCGCGATCCCCACCGCGGACCAGATGGACACCACCAAGAGCCCCGCCGCACCCAGGCCGAACAGCTTGCCGGCCATCAGCTCTTCGGCGCTCACGGTGCACAGCAGGGACTCGAGGATGCGCGATTCCTTCTCCTCGGCGACGCCCTGCAGCAGGTACTGGCCGCCCAATACGATCGCCACGCCCAGCAGCATGGCGAACATGAACGGCAGCATGAAGTCCATCATCTCGCGGCGGTTGTCCTTGAGCTCGAAATGGCCCTGCTTGTCGAGCGTGAAGAGCTGCTCCTGGTCGGCCGGCCTCGCCACGCGGGCGGCCAGGAGCGAGTCGACGCGGCCGCGGACCAGGTTGTTGGCGAGCCACGAAGCGATCGCGCGCCGGTCGGCGGACGAGAACAGGCTGCTGGTGCGGGCGTAGCGCCACACCTGCCCGCTCTCCAGGTAGTCCGCCGGGATCACCACCACCTGGCTGATCTCACGCGCCCGCAGGGTCACCTCGGCGTGCTCCTGGTCGGGGAAGAAGTGGATCTGTGTGCGGAACGATTCGCTGGGAAGCATCCCGTCCGGGGCCTTCTTCGCGAACATGTTGCTCTCGTCCGCCCGCACCTCGGTGCGGATCTCGAGCGAGGCGTCGCGGAAGAGTCCGGCCGAGTCCACGACTCCGACCGTGGAGAGCTCCTTCAGGACCTGGCTTCGCTCCTTCATCTCGCCGAAGGTGGAGACCCACATGACGAACGCGAAGTAGGCTGGCGTCCCGACGACCATGAAGAGGAATGCCTTGCGCCGCACGGTGGTGAGAAACTCGCGGCGGGCCACGGTGGCGATGCGCGCCGCGGAAGTCATGGCCGGCCTTTCGCAGGGCCCAGCTCGTCGGCCGTGGGCGGGCCGCTCAGGCCGTGGTCCAGTCCCAACCCTTCACGGACCACCTTCACGAAGATGTCCTCGAGCGGCAGGCTGGCGACCGCGAACGCCTCCACCTCCACGCCGCGGTCCAGGAGCTCGCGCAGCACCGACTGGGGGGTCGCGGCACCCTCGAGGGTGAGCTTGACCTCGCCGTTCGACGGCTCGATGGCCGTCACCCCCGGAACCGACTCCAGCCGGCTCGCGGTGCGCAACATCACCGCGTGCCCCGAGTACTGGCGCCGGATGTCGCGTACCGCGCCATACAGGACCATGTGCCCTCGGTTGATCATGAGCGCGCGGTCGCACAGCTCTTCCACCTTGTTCATCTGGTGGGTCGAGAGGAGCACCGTGGCTCCGGCGCTGCGGCGCTCCGCAAGGATCTCCTCGAATAGCTGGGTATTCAATGGGTCGAGCCCGGTGAAGGGCTCGTCCAAGATGAGCAGGCGGGGCTTGCCGATCAGGGCCGTGCAGAGCTGCACCTTCTGCTGCATGCCCTTCGAGAGCGTCTGGACCGGCTTGAGCGCCCAGTCCTGGAGCTCCACACGCTCGAGCAGGCTCATGGCCTCGGCGCGCGCCGCGCGCGGCCCCAGCCCCTTGAGCTCGCCGTAGTATGCGAGCGTCTCGACCGCCTTGGAACGGCGATACAGGCCCCGCTCCTCGGGCAGGTAGGCGATCTCGTTTCGCTGTCGATCCTCGACCGGGTGGCCGTTGAGGCGGATCGTGCCGGCATCCGGCTTCAGGATGTCCGTGATCATCCGGATGAGCGTGGTCTTGCCGGCGCCGTTGGGTCCAAGCAGTGCGAAGATCTCCCCAGGCGCCACGTCGAACGACACGCGGTTCACCACCGCGCGCGAGTCGTAGCTCTTGAGCACCTCTCGGACTTCGAGCATGGGTTCATCGACGAGGGCGTCGCGGCGGACGGCCGCTGGCTGCGGCTCGCGACAGGAGCGTGGGAGGGTAGGACATGGGCGCCGGGGTCACAAGGCCGGCCGGGCCCGAAAACGCCGGGCGCGGGGGGCGGGGGCGACGGCCGGGCGTTTGGCGACCCTTGGCCCACGACGCCGGTGCGCGCCCGGCGCAGCCCGACTGGTGTGCCGCTGCCCGCCCGGCCGTGCAATCTTCGGCCGGCGGGCGGACCGAAGTCGCCCAACTGGGCCAGGGACATGGACCGCTTGGGGGCCCCGGTCTTGCAAAGCATTCGCCCGGCGGCGCCCGTTCCGGGGCCGCGGGATCGCCTGAGGCGGCATGGGTGGCGTCCCCTTCGCCTCATCTCTTACGATGGAGCCGATGATCGAGCGCTCGACCCCCCATCGCTCGCGCCGCGCGTTCGGGCGCTTGCTCGTGTTCCTGGCGGGACTCGCTCCCGTGGCGGGCTGCGATTGCACGGGCACGCTTCCGGTCGTTCCCAACCCGCTTCCTCCGCTCTCGGCTCTGGTGGTGAACCCCAGCAGCGATACGTTGCGCGTCGGCGAGAGCCATTCATTCACGGCCGTGGCCTACGACACGCTGGGACAGCCCCTGTCGGGCGGCGGGTTCTCGTGGACCAGCAGCGATGTCGGGGTGTTCACGGTCGACCGATCCGGCCGGGTGATCGGGGTCGGTGACGGACTGGCCCTGCTGATCGTGCAGGCCGGCGGGCTCCGCGACACCGCCACGGTCTCCGTCTATCCCGATACCGGCTGGTTCGTCCAGACCAGCCACACGGCCCGGAATCTGAACGGCGTGTTCTTCCTTCCCGACGGCCGCCAGGGCTGGTCGGTCGGCACCGCGGGGGTGATCCTGCATACCGTCGATGCCGGCGCGAACTGGGCCGCCCAGGTGAGCGGCACGAGCGCGACCCTGAACGGCGTGTGGTTCACCGATCCTCTGGCCGGCGCGGCGGTGGGCAGCAACGGCACCGTGCTCCGGACACAGGACGGAGGCAAGGTGTGGACGCGCCAGACGCTGCCCTCGGGAGAGAATCTAATGGACGTCACGTTCGCGAACTCGGACACCGGCTGGGTCGTGGGCAGCAGCGGGGCCGTGTTGCGCACGGTGAATGGAGGCGTCTCGTGGTCGAAGGTCAACCTCACCGGTCCGACCCTGAATGGAGTCTCGTTCTCGGGCACCCGGGATGGCTGGGCCGTGGGGGATTTGGGTGTCATCTACGGCACGCACGACACCGGACTCTCCTGGTTCCTGGTGCAGCCGGGAATCACCAGCCAATCCCTGCAGGCGGTCTGGCGCCGCAGCGCGGCCAAGGCGTGGGCGATCGGCGCCCAGGGCGTGGCGCCGCGGACCATCGTGACTCCCGACTCGGTCGCCTGGGAACTGCGCAACGCGGGTGCCGCGAACCAGCTCGAAGGCGTCCACTATCCCACCGATCTGATTGGATACGCCGTCGGCTACAGCGGCGCCGGAGCGATCCTCCGCACCGACAACGGCGGCGTCAGCTGGCAAGCCCAGGCCTCGCACACCAGCCGCCGCCTGAACGACGTCGTGTTCGTGGACGCCCTTCGTGGCTGGGCGGTCGGAGAGGGTGGCACGATCGTCCATACCGCCCGCGGCGGCTTGCGCTGAGGGCCGCCCTGCCGGCGGCCCGCGCCCACACGAGGATCGGACGACCATGGTCGAGGAACGGCTGATCCTGGTGGATGGCTACAACCTCATCCTGCGCACGCCGTCGCTGAAGCCGGGCCCGGACCGCACGCTGCGCCAATCGCGAGAGAAGCTGGTGAACCTGCTCTCGTGGACCATGGGCTCCGGAGGTGCCCGGTTCCTGGTGGTGTTCGACGGCAGCGACCAAGGCGGCGAGGACGAGAGCAGTGGTCGCGTGGAGGTGCGCTTCTCGCGTCCGCCCGAGAAGGCCGACGATCTCATCCGCTCGCTGGTCGAGGACCGCGTTCAGCGGGTCGACCACCTCACCGTGGTCACGTCCGACCTCGAAGTGGCCCGGCACGCGCGCGCCATGGGGGCGGACATCGCGCTTGCGGACCTGTTCGTGTCGAGCGTCCTCGGCCCTGGCGACTCGGACGACGCCGAGGCGCCCGAGAAACCGACCGCGATCTCCATGCGCGAGCTGGAGGAATGGGCGGCGCTCTTCCGCAACCGCACCCCCATGGCCGGACCGGAGGACGACGAGTAGGCTCGCTCGTGGCGACCCTGGCCTCGCCTTCCCCCGGCCGGCGGCGCGGCGCTACTCCAGAGGGGTTCCTTCTGCCAGCTCCAGCGGATGCACGAGATAGGGTTCGATCCACGCCTGCGAGTCATAGGGAGCCTGATCGTCGAACAGGGTGCCGTTCGAGAGGGCGTTGACCCCCACGTGGTGCAAGCCGGTGCGATCCGGAACCTGGAACGTGGCGGTGAAGGTCCCGTCGCCGTTGTTGTGGAACCGCATGCGGTGATCGCGCAGGTAGAGGAGCACGATGTCGTCGGCGCGCAACGTCGTGGCGGTGAGCGTCACCTCGGCGAGCGGGTCCAGCTTGATGATGCGCCGCAGCCGGAAGAACGCCAGCGGCTCGGTGATCGTGGTGTCGAACGCTCCGCTCTGGATGCGCAGGCTGGCGATCCGCGTCACGGCATCCCGCGACGTGATCTGCACCCCTGACGTGGCGACGACCCGCCATGCCGGGCGCGCCTCGCCGGGGACCTGCACGCGCCTCAGCAGGAGACGCCGGACCCAATGGTCCGCGAGCGCCTTATGGACCACGTGGGACTGGGGAGGGCTGCCCTCCGGGACTTGGTCGGCCACCAGGATATTGAAGCTTCCCGTGAACCGCTTGTGGACCGTGACCACTGCGGTCGTGGGTCGACCCGCGGAGTCGGTGTCGGAGAAGGCGAACTCGAAACGCCGTTCGACGTTGCGGATCTCGCGCCAGAACGTGGTCGGCTGGATGGCGGACTCCAGGCCGAGCGTGGCGTCGGCGCCGCTCGCGGAGCCAGAGGCCGCGATCGATGTCCGGTCGGGGGACTCCGAGAGCTCGTCGTCCACGTAGGACGGCTGGGCGGCGACGGCGGACGCCACTTCGGCTTGGTCGGGGCTCGACCCGGCGGCGGGATTGCCGGGGCCGGTAAGCGACGTTTGCCGAGAGCATCCGGCGAGGAGGCCGAGCAGGAGCGGGAGCGTGAAGCCGAGACGATGCGGTGTGTTCATGAGGTTCCTCCATGGCGCCGATCCGAACGGTCGGGCGCGTCTCTCCAGGGCATGAGGCGACTGTTGGGGAACCACAGCACTCGACATGCCACGCGGGCGCACCGCTCAACCCGTTGCCGCGCACCATCGGAATGGACGCGGGCCCTCGACGGTTGTACGCGCAGGGGCACCGAATGCCACCCGGGGGCCGCACCGGGACACTCGGGGACGCCGGAGAGAAACACGACGGGCGGAGCCCGATGGGCCCCGCCCGTTAGATTACGTGCCGGTTCGGCGCGCTACTTCATGACCACCGATCGGTTCACGGTGAACGTCAGCTCGGTTCCGGGCTTCAGCACCACCTGGTAGCCCTTGGTCTTCGCCACTGCGCCGGTCGCGGCCCCGCCACCGAGGAGACCACCGATCAAGGCACCCTTGTTGCCGCCGACGGCCTTGCCGATCAGAGCGCCCGCGGCGGCGCCGCCGGCGATGGCCCCCAGATTCCGGGCGCGGGGAGAGCCGGCGATGATGCTGTCGGTTCCTGCCGGGACCGAGTACTCGCTCCCACCCACCACGATCGACTTCACCGCCAGAGCCAGGACAGCGCGGCTTCCCCGCTCGGCTCCCAGGCTCCCGGTGATGACGCCCTGGACGACGCTGCCGGCCGGGATGGGCGCGGCGGTTCCGATCACCACCGGCTCCTTGACGACGCCCGTCCACGTGTCACCGGGCTGCGCCGTCTCCGAGGAGATCTGGGCGTCCAGCGTCACCTTGATCGGCGTGCCCTCGGGCACCGTCACGCCCGCCTTGGCCGCCGGCTTGGGAGATTGCTCGCTGGGACGCGACGACTGGACGTGCGGGCGCGCGGAGCGCTGAGGCGCCGGAGCCGGAGGGGCCTGCGGAGCCGGTTCCTGGGGCTGCTGATACTGCGTCTGCGGAGTGATGTCTCCCGGAGCGGGCTCGCTCGGGTTGGACGCGAGCAGGCTGTCGCTGCTCGTCTCAGAGGCCTGCTCGGTGTTCTTGGCGCCGCAGCCGGCGATCAATGCGGCCATGGCGAGGACAGCGCATGTCGCGAAGATGGTCTTGCGCATCGCACTCACTCCCTTTCGTACGCCGGCATCCGGGCCGGCACCGTCATCCCCCCGCCTGACGGCCGGGGGCGTCCCTGTCCACCTGCGATATCGGCCTGCGTGGGCGCACGCGGTGGTGCTGCAGGGCACAGCATGCCAGCCCGCATACGCCGGGACAAGCCGCAACCGGGGCGCGCGGTTGCAAGGGACGAGCCGGAGCCAGCCGACGCGACCCACGTCCGGTCCCCGGGCGAGCTGCAACGCCGTGCGTTTTGGCAGCCACGCGGGTCATGCGATAGCCTGCGCTGGCGCCCAGCAAGGCGGTCACCGTGCCCACGCACACGGCTGAAATGTGGTCGGGCACCCATCAGGGCGTTGTCAAGCCCGATGCGCCCAACGCGTGACGTCCCGGAGGTGCTCATGGAAGTCAGCTTGCGCCGAGGCGACGTGGTCCGGAGCCCGTCCGGAGCACTGGCGCTGGGAATTCTCGAGGGCTCGGGCGCGCTCACGGGAGCCGCCGCGGCACTCGATCGTGCCGCGCGCGGCGCCCTGCGCGCCGTGATGGCGTCCCGCGACTTCACCGGTCGGTTTCTCGAAACGGTGGTGCTCTACCCGCCGGGTGTGCGCACGAAGCGCGTGATCCTGGTGGGCCTGGGACCCGGCTCGACTTTGGACGCGCATCGGGTGCGGATGGCGGCCGCCCAAGCCGTGCGGCGCGCGCGCGATCTGGGCGTCGGGACGCTGGTGACGGTGGCGCACGGCGCCGGCCGCGGCGGACTCGATCCCGAGTGCGCCGCCCAGGCCACGGCCGAAGGCTCGGTGCTGGGGCACTATCGGTTCACCGCCTACCGCAGCGATCCGGGGACCGCGCCGCTCCGCCGGGTCGAGGTGATCGAGCGCGACCCTCGCGCCGCCAAGACGCTGGCGCCCGCGGTGGCGCGCGGTGCCCGCTGGGCGGAGGCCGTCTGTCTGGCACGCGACCTCGCGAACACTCCCGGCCAAGACCTGACGCCTGTGCTGCTCGCCGCACGTGCGCGGGGGATCGCACGCGACGCCGGCGTGCGCATTCAGGTGCTGGGGGTCCCGCAGCTCGAGAAGCTCGGGATGGGGGCCCTGCTCGCCGTGGGACGCGGCAGTGCCAACCCGCCGCGTCTGATCGTGCTCGATCACCGCCCGGCTCGAGGCCTGGCCGGGTCGGGACCCGTGGTGGTGATCGGCAAGGGCGTGACGTTCGATACCGGGGGCATCTCCCTCAAGCCGCGCGAGAACATGCACCGCATGAAGAGCGACATGTCGGGGGCGGCCGCAGTGCTCGGACTGTTCTCGGTCCTCCCGACCCTAGACCTTCCGTTTCGGGTGGTGGGGCTGATCCCGGCGGCCGAGAACATGCCCGGTGGCCGTGCGCTCAAGCCGGGTGACGTCGTGCGCACGCTCGAGGGCATCACGGTCGAGGTGACCAACACCGACGCCGAGGGTCGCCTGTTGCTCGCCGACGCTCTGGGCTTCGCGCGCCGCATGGATCCGGCGGTGGTGGTGGATCTGGCGACCCTGACCGGCGCCATCACGATGGCGCTCGGCCATCTGGCGGCCGGGCTGTTCACTTCCGACGACGCGCTCGCTTCCGAGCTGACGGCGGCGGCGGACGCGAGCGGGGAACGCCTCTGGCGGATGCCCCTGTGGGACGACTACGCCGCCGAGATGAAGAGCGACACCGCCGACCTGGTGAACTCATCGGCGCGCGAGGGCGGGGCGTGTCTCGCCGCCATCTTCCTCAAGCAGTTCGCGCGCGACCTGCGCTGGGCCCACCTCGACATCGCCGGGACCACCTGGGCGACGGCCGAGCGACCACACCAGCAGCGCGGCGCGACCGGCTACGGCGTTCGCTTGATGCTGGAGTGGCTCAGCCGCCGGGCCTCGGCGGTGGCGATGGGCGCTTGATCGGGGGCGGTTCGCGCTCGGCTCGCAGGCCCCCCACCGGCTCGACCAGCCGCACCAGCTGGCCTTGAGGGCCCACCCAAACGGTGAACGTGGTCTGGTTGTCGGCCACGATGTGGTATTTGCGCGCGACCAACGGACGGCCCCCCCAGCGAATCGTCTCGTTGCCCAGCGACACGGCGCGTGCGTCGAGCATGGTGTCGCGCGGCCCCAGCGCCAGCAGGTTGAACGGTCGGGTCTCGAACTCCTTGCCGTAGAGCCCACGGCAGATGAGGTCGAAGAGCGTGATCACCTGCGAGTCCATGATGTAGACGTGCCCCGGGGGCATCACGAACGAATCGCCTTCGCCCAGACCGGTGCCCTCGCGATAGGCCACATAGTGAGTGTCGGCCACCACCACGGCGCGCCGGGTGGTCGCTCCGCGAAAGGTGCGATTGGCCTGGTACTGCCGGAGTCCGAAGTCGGCCCGGCTCACCAGGACGTCCACACCCTTCTCCATCGGCTCGTCGCCGCGGCTGGTCGGGAGCACGAGGTACTGGCGCGCGCGCACCACCAGGCTGTCCTGGCCGTCGGAGAGCTCGAACGTCTCGGCACCCAGAGCGCGATCGTTCGAGTAGATCTTGAAGCTGCCCTGATCGATGACACCGGATCGGGACGGGCTCGCAGAGGCCGCGAGGACGGTGCACGCGGCGGCGACGGCAATCCAGGTGCGGTCCATGAGGCCCAAAAGCCTAGCATAGCGGGCAGGCGCAGATGCGAAGCGTCTGTCAACGAGCCTGCGTCGCCGATCCGACTCGTGGGCGAGATCGCCGGATGCGCGAGGCCGGCTACCCCCGCTCCAGCCGCGCCACGCACTCGATGTGGGGCGTGTGCGGGAACATGTCGAAGGGCCGGACCTCGATGAGCGAGAATCCCAGGGCCGCGAAGTCCTTGGCGTCCCGGGCCAGGGTTGCCGGATTGCACGAGACGTAGACGACGCGCCGCGGCTCGAGCTCCGCCACCCGCGCGACCACCCGCGGGTGCAATCCCGCTCGCGGCGGGTCCACCACCACGATCTCCGGCCTCACGGCTCCCCCTCGCTCCCCACGGGCCCATTCGCGCAGCACCCGGCGCGCCTCGCCGGCGATGAAGCGCGCGTTCGAGATGCCATTGCGCTCCGCATTGTGCACCGCGCGCTCCACGGCTTCGGGGGCGCTCTCCACGCCGGCCACGGTTCCCTGTCCCGCGGCGCGCGCGAGCAGCAGCGTGAGGGTGCCGGTGCCGCAATAGAGGTCCAGCACCGTCTCGCCGCCGCGCACCCCGGCTGCCTTCAGCGTCGCGGCGTAGAGCGCCTCGGCCTGGCGGCTGTTGGTTTGTAGGAAGGCGTTGGCCGAGACCTCGAATTCGAGTCCGAGCAGCCGCTCGACAATCACCGCTTCGCCTCGCAGGAGGCGCTCGTCCTCGCCGAAGGCAACGTTCGCTCGTGAACGATTGACACGCAGCGTCACCGAGCGCACCGCGGGCGAGAGTCGAGCCACCGCATCGGCCCACTCGGTGAGCCCGGGAATCTCCTGCGAGGCCGCGACCAGGTGCACCGCGCATTGGTCGGTAGCCGGCAGGTGGCGCACGGTGAGGTAGCGCACCACTCCCTCGTGGCGGCGCGGGTGGTAGGCGGTCCAGCGTCGCTCGGCCGCCACGCGCTGCGTGAGGCGCACGATCTCGACCGTCAAGGGGCTCGGAAGCAGACACGTCTCGAGGGCGAACACGCGATCGAACGTGCCGCGCTCGTGGAGTCCCAGGACCGGCCCACCATCGGCGGCGGGGTGGAAGCTGAACTCCATCTTGTTCCGGTAGTGGTAGATGTCGGGCGCCGGCGTGAGGGGGCGGACCGGCGGGTCGGCGACCCCTCCCA
>Ga0075423_10007525_pt1 | contig 10289 bp, 8 predicted proteins | sample SoiMethybrSBSTD2_FD_80114 | JGI IMG/M metagenome (GOLD analysis project Ga0075423, IMG submission 80114) | Bulk soil microbial communities from a Populus tree surrounding site in Tennessee, USA - Soil MetaG P. TD hybrid SBSTD2 | ecosystem: Environmental > Terrestrial > Soil > Tree plantation...
CCGGCCTGCCGGTCGCCAAGGTGTGGGGGCTGTACATGGCCGGCTCGCGGCTGGGGTTCGAACGCAACAACATCCAGCTGCACCAGATCCTGGCTACCAAGACCACGCGGGACGGGGACGCGCACTACCCGCTGCGGCACGAGTTCGGGGTCTGAGCGTCAGGAGCCCGGCGCGTCGAACGAGAGGGTGTCGAGGTCGAGGTGCCGGGCCAGCTCGGTGGCGCTGCGATACTCCCGGGTGGTCCGGTCCGGGTGGATCAGCCGCAGCATCGATGAGGCCTGCTCGACCCGCTCGCCGGTCGGCCCCACCAGCGCGACCTCGCCGGAGACGACCCGGCGAGCGGTGGTGAGCAGCTTCAGCGTCACCTCGGACGGCGCGCTGGCGCCCATCTGCACGCCGGCCAGCCGGCGCTCGGTCTCGATCACCCGGTCCAGCAGGTCAAGCCGGCCCGGCGCCGCGAGCGCGATCTTGGCGACCGCGTGCCGGAACTCCATCCGGCCCTGGGCGACGGCGCCCGCGACCCGGTCGGTCTCGTCGTAGAGCCGGGTGTACGCCCGCGCGTCGGCGGCCGGGTGCTGCCGGGCGTCCGGCCGTCCCGGACGGGCCATCTCCACGGTCGCGTCGTCGACGCCGGCCGCGCCGTTCCGCCGCTGCGCCGCGGCCTCTCCCGGGCGACGCCTGGGCAGCGTCGGGCTGCCGGCCGGCTGGCCACCCGCCGGGTCGCCGACCCTGCGGCCGACCCCGGCCCGCTCGGCCGCTTCGGCGGCGGCCCGACCGGCCGGGTCGGACGCCGCGGCCGTCCCCGCCTGCTCCGCGCCGGGCCGCTGACCGCCGGCGGCTCCCTCGGCGGGGGCAGGCTGACCGGCCGCGGTGCGGTCGGCGGCGGTGCGGTCGGCGGCGGTGCGGTCGGCGGCGGTGCGGTCGGCGGCGGCGCGGTCGGCGGCGGCGCGGTCGTCAGCGGCTCCGGCTGGCTCGTCCCAGGCCAGCACCGGCGGGAGGGCGGCGCCGTGGACCGGGATCGTCGACGTGCCGGCGGCGGGGCGGCGGCGTGGCAGGTCCTGGGGTCTGTCCGCGGAGCCGGCCGGCCCCGGTCCGCGCCCCGCCGGCTCCGCCCCGCGCTGCCCCGGCACCCCGGCCGGCGCACGGCCGCGCCGGCGGCCAAGCAGCAGTGCGGCGGCGACCAGCGCGACGAGCACCAGCGCGCCGAACGCCCACCACCGCGGCGAGCTCCCCGATGCCGCGCCCGCCGGCGCCGCGGTCTCCGGCGTAGCCTCCGGCACCATCGCGGACTGCGAGACGGTCTGCCCGGCGACGCTCATCGACACCCGTACGGTCGCCGGCAGCGTCGACGGCCGCGGGAACGTCAGCACGAACCGGCTCCGCAGCGTCGAGGCGACCTGGTCGAACGGCCGCAGCGAGGCCGCGCCGGTGGCGGCGACCGCGACGCCGCCGGTGACCCCGGCCGCGTCCGACCAGTACTGCTGCCCCGGTCCGGTGGTCACCACCGCGAGCACCACGCCGGCCTGGGCCAGCCGCCGGCCAAGCTGCTCGGCCGGCTCGCCACCCGCGTCCGGCGCGCCGGTGTAGAGCAGCACCAGCCGGGACCGACCGGCCTGCGGGGGCAGCCCGTCCGCGGCGGCGTCCAGCGCCGCGCCGGTGTGCCGGGTGCCGGCGGCCCTGGCCGAGTTCAGCGCCGCGATCGCCTCGGTCGCGCCCTGGGTGAGCGGGGACACCATCCGCGGCGCGTCCCCGCCGTCGGCGACGACGAGGTTGCGTACCCCGTCCGGCAGCTGCAGCAGCAGGTTGGTGGTGCCGTTGATGCCGTTCTGCAGCTCGCCGGCACCGGCCGCGGAGGTGTCCAGCACCGTCGCGGCCGCGAGCTGCGGCCCGAGCACCGGCCGGGCGTCGGTCGGCAGCTTGCCGGCGTCGCCGCTCGCCACCGTGAACGTGCCCGGCTGGGCCAGCGACGGCGGCGGGTCGACCCCGACGACCATCGTGACCTGGTCGTCGCCCGGCGCCACCGAGACGACGGTCAGCGTGGTCGCGGCCCCGGCCGGGCCGGCCCAGACCAGCGCGCCGGCCACCAGGGCCAGCGCGCTCGCGGCGAGCCAGCTACGCCGGCGAGGCGAAGACGATGACATTGTCGAGGTAGTTGTGGGCGTCGTAGTCGAACTGGCCGCCGCAGGTGATCAGCCGCAGCGACGCCTGCAGGTCCGGCGCGTAGACGTCCTGGGTCGGGAAGTCGGTCTTGGCCACCTGCCGGACCGCGGTCACCGTGAACTTCTCGGTGCTGCCGTCGGCGCGGTCGACGTACACGGCCTGACCGGGCTTCATCTCCCGCAGCCGGAAGAACACCGCGGGCGCGTGTGCCATGTCGACGTGGCCGATGATCACCGCCGGACCGGGCTGGCCCGGCCGCGGCCCGTCCTTGAACCAGCCGGCCCGCAGCGGGTCGCGCGGCAGCGCGATGCTCTTGTCCTTCGGCATCCGGCCAAGCTGCTCCAGCGGCGGCGTGACCAGGTCGATCGCCGGGATGCGGACCCGGGTCGGCGGCGCGACGGTCGGATAGGTGCGGACCGACTTGAACTGGTCCGCCGCCGGGTCGGACTCCCCCTTCGGGGTCGCGGTCGGGTCCGAGGCGTGCTGCGGCGTAGCGGTCGAGCCGGCGGCGCTGGCACCGCACGCGGTGAGCGTCACGGCCAGCAACGACCCGGCAGCCAGCGACACCAGGCCGCGCACCACCCGCATCAGCGTCCTCCGATGATCGCGGCTTCACCGCCGAGACCGGTCTGGGCAGCTCCGACGGGCAACCGCTTGGCCACGGTCGCCCCAAAAGCCTGCGCGAGCTGGCCGCTCAACCCGAACATCTCCTGGTAGGTGGAGTATGCGACATCGTGCGCCGTCACGTAATCCTTGGCGACGAACGCATCGACCTGCTGGCGGAGCATCGCGTCGTGGGAGTTCAGCGCCTTGGCCAGCTGCTGCGAGGCCAGCTTCTTGCCGGTCGCCGTGGACAGGAACGCCGACAGCCTGGACTCGAACCCGTTCAGCCCCTGGATGATCTGCGCCTTGGCGGCGTCGTCGCCCTTCGCGAGCGCGGCGGAGTACGCGACCAGCAGGTCGATGTGGTCGGCCCACAGCTGCTCGAAGCTGTGCCCGGCGGCCGGAGAGAACAGCGTGCCGACCGCGCCGGCCAGGGCGGTGGTGTTGGCGTTGACCGCGTCCGCGGCGGCCTTGAAGTCGGGGGCGTCGGTGGCGCCGGACCGCAGCGCGCCGACGACCAGCTCGACGTGCTCGCCGAGCAGCTGGGTCAGCGCGGAGCGCAGCCGCCAGCTCGGGGTCTCGGTCACCTTCGCCTGGGTGGGCGTGAGCAGCGCCGTCCCGAGCGCCTGGCCGCCGCTGAACGCGTGCGCGTACCCCTCGCGGTAGGTGGCGTCGGACTTCTCGTAGTCCTTCGCGGCGTACTGGTCGGCCTGGTCGAGGAGGTGGTTGATGTGGTCGGCGACGCCCTCGAGCGCCTGCTGCTTGCCGAGCTGGCCGTGCGAGTGGTCGGCGAAGAAGTCGGCCAGCTTGTCCTCGATCTGGGTCACCTGCAGCTTGGCCTCTGCCATCGCGGTCTCGTCGCCGGCGCCGAGCCCGCGGGCGTAGTTGAACAGCCCGGTCACGTGCCCGGACCACAGCGGCGTGAACGTCTGGGCGGCGTCGGCGCCGAGCTCGGCCGCGAACAGCTTGCCGAGCGCGTCGGTGTTCTTGCCGATCGCGGCGTTCGCGGCCTGCGCCACGTCCGGGTCGTTGCGGATCCGGCCGCGCATCATGTCCGCGGCGAGCATGGTGTGCTGACCGAGCAGGGCCTGGAACTGCAGCGTGAACTGGCCCGGGGTGACCGGACCGCCCGCCGGCTCGGCCCCGGCCAGGCCGCCGTCGGTGCTGCCGTCGGTGTCGCTGGAGCCCGACGGGAGGGGGGCGGCCTCGATCGCCGCGCGGCTGGTCGGGGCGGCGGCCGGCGTGCCTTTCGACCCCGCGACACAGCCGGCAACCAGGGCGATGGCGACCACGGACGCGCCGAGCAGGAGCAGCCGGGACAGCCCGCTGCGAGTCCGGCCAGATTCGCTCACTGCAAGAACCCCCACACTGCGTCTCCCAACCGGTCCCGGGCAGGCCGCAACTGCCGGCTACCGGATGTCACAGCTTCCCCCGGGTGTCGGACACCATACTGACCGTTGCTGAGCTTTCGCCGCCGAAGTGCTATACGGGGGTTCTTGATCGCTAATTCCGGGGCCGGCGGCAGGCCCAGGGCTTGCCGCCGTACCGTGGCGCAGTGGCCGAGTTGACCGACCCGCGCCGGCTCGTCCCGCGCACCGATGCGGTGCTCGCCGACCCGCGGCTGGACGGTGCACTCGGCCGGCTGGGCCGGGCCCTGGTCAAGGAGGCGGTCGTCGCCGCCCAGCAGGACGTACGGTCCGGGCTGCTGACGCCGGACGAGCTGGTGCCGGCGGTGCTGAACCGGTTGCCGGCGGTTGCGGCGTCGCTGCGGCCGGTGCTCAACGCGACCGGCGTGCTGGTGCACACCAACCTGGGCCGGGCGCCGCTGTCGGTCGCCGCGCGGGCCGCGGTGCTGGCCGCGGCCGGCACCACCGACGTCGAGCTCGACCTCGCCTCCGGTCGCCGCGGGCCGCGCGGGGCCGGTGCGCTGACCGCGCTGGCCGCCGCCGTCCCCGATGCCGGTGGCGTGCACGTGGTCAACAACGGCGCCGCCGCGCTCGTGCTCGCCGCGACCGCGCTGGCCGCCGGCCGGGAGATCGTGCTGTCCCGCGGCGAGATGGTGGAGATCGGCGACGGGTTCCGGATCCCCGACCTGGTCGCGTCCACCGGAGCGCGGCTGCGGGAGGTCGGCACCACCAACCGGGTCACGCTGGCCGACTACGCGGCGGCGGTCGGCCCGGACACCGGGTTCGTGCTCAAGCTGCACCCGTCGAACTTCGTGGTCAGCGGGTTCACGGCGGCCGTCCCGGCCGAGCGGCTGGCGACTCTGGACGCGCCGCTGGTGGTGGACATCGGATCCGGGCTGCTGGCGCCGTCGGCGGTGCTGCCGGACGAGCCGGACGCGGCCACCGCGCTGCGGGCCGGCGCCGCGCTGGTCACCGCGAGCGGCGACAAGCTGCTCGGCGGACCGCAGGCCGGGCTGCTGCTCGGCCGGGCCGACGTGCTCGAGCGGCTGCGCCGGCACCCGCTGGCCCGGGCGCTGCGGGTGGACAAGCTGACGCTGGCCGCGCTGGAGGCGACGCTGCGCGGGCCCGCGGTGCCGGTGGCCCGGTTCCTCGCGGCCGACCCGGTGGCGCTGCGGGCCAGGGCGGAGCGGCTGGCCGCGCTGCTGCGGGCGAACCGGGTCGACGCGACGGCGGTGGACAGCGAGGCCGCGGTCGGTGGCGGCGGCGCGCCGGGGGTGGCGCTGCCGAGTGCGGCGGTGAGCCTGCCCGAGCCGTACGCGGCGGCGCTGCGGGCCGCCGATCCCGCCGTGCTGGGCCGGGTCGCGGGCGGGCGCTGCCTGCTGGACCTGCGGGCGGTGGACGAGACCGACGACCGGGCGCTGCAGCGCGCGATCCTGTCCGTACGGGTCTGAGCCGGTGTACGTGATCGCGACGGCCGGGCACGTCGACCACGGCAAGTCCAGCCTCGTCCGGGCGCTGACCGGGATGGAGCCGGACCGGTGGGCCGAGGAGAAGCGGCGCGGGATGACCCTCGACCTCGGCTTCGCCTGGGCCCGGCTGCCGGTCGGCGAGGTCGCGTTCGTCGACGTGCCGGGGCACGAGCGGTTCGTGCCGACGATGCTGGCCGGGATCGGGCCGGTGCCGGCGGTGCTGTTCGTGGTCGCCGCCGACGGCGGCTGGATGCCGCAGTCGACCGAGCACCTCGACGCGCTGCACGCGCTCGGCGTCCGGCATGGGGTGCTCGCGGTGACCCGGTCCGACCTGGCCGACCCCGGTCCGGCGCTGGCGGCGGCGCGGGAGCGGCTGGCCCGGACCTCACTCGGTGGCGCGGTGCCGGCGGTCGCGGTCAGCGCTGCGACCGGCACCGGCCTCGACGAGCTGCGGGCGGCGCTGGACGCGATGCTCGCGGCGCTGCCGGTGCCGGCGGCGGAAGAGCCGGTGCGGCTGTGGGTGGACCGGGCGTTCACGATCCGCGGCAGCGGGACCGTGGTGACCGGCACGCTGGCCGCCGGGACGCTGCGGGTCGGCGACGAGCTGTCGCTGGACGGGACGCCGGTGTCGGTACGGGGCCTGCAGTCGCTGGAGCGCCCGGTGTCCTCGGTCGTCGGCACCGCCCGGGTCGCGGTGAACCTGCGCGGGATCGCGGTCTCGGCCGTCGGTCGGGGTGCGGCACTGGTCACGCCGGGCGCCTGGACGTCGGCGTCGGTGCTGGACGTGGCGGTCAGCGCGGGCGACCTGGCGACCGAGCTGACCCTGCACGCGGGGTCGGCCGCGGTGCCGGTGCGGGTCCGGCAGCTGGGTGACGCCGCGGCCCGGCTGACCCTGCGGCGGCCGTTGCCGCTGCACGTCGGGGACCGGATGCTGCTGCGCGATCCCGGCCGGCACGCCGTGGTCGCCGGCGTGCGGGTGCTCGACGTCGACCCGCCGGCGCTGCGCCGGCGCGGGGCCGCCGCCGACCGGGCGAAGGCGCTGGCCGGTCTCGACGGGACGCCGGACGGGGCGGGCGAGCTGGCCCGGCGCGGGGCGGTGCAGGCGTCCCGACTGCGGGCCATGGGCGTGCCCGCGCCGCCGACCGCGGTCCAGGCCGGGGACTGGCTGGTCGACCCCGATCAGGCGGTGCGCTGGCGGGCGGCGCTGGGCCGCGCCGTCGCCGAGCACGCGGCCGCGCACCCGTTGGAGCACGGCCTGCCGCTCGAGGCCGCCCGCCAACGCCTCGGCCTCCCCGACCCCCGCATCCTCACCGCCCTGCTGTCCCTCCCCGGCTCCCAGCCCGGGTCGGGCTCCCAGCCCGGGTCGGGCTCCCAGCCCGGGTCCGGCTCCCAGCCCGGGTCCGGCTCCCAGCCCGGGTCCGGCTCCCAGCCCGGGTCGGGCTCCCAGCCCGGGCCCGGCTCCCAGCCCGGGCCCGGCCGGCGGTCGGGTGCGAATCCGGGCGCTCGGCCTGGTCCGGGCGGCCGCGCCGGCTCGGCCCGGTTGGGGTCGGCTGGCGATGTGGGAGTGGGGGACGAGCTTGTGTTGCGGGATGGGCGGATCGTCGGGGCGGCGGGGGTGGGGCTGCCGGCCGAGATCCGGGCCGGCGTCGAGGCGGTGCGGGCCGATCTGGCCGAGGCTCCGTTCGTGGCGCCGGAGGCGTACCGGCTGGCCGAGCTGGGGCTGGGACGGCGGGAGCTGGCGGCTGCCGTCCGGGCCGGCGCGCTGCTCCGGGTCGCGGACGGGATCTACCTCCTCCCGGGCGCCGACAGCGCGGCGGCAGCGGCGCTCGCCGGCCTGCCCCAGCCGTTCACGTTGTCCGAGGCCCGCCGCGCGCTCGGCACCACCCGCCGCGTCGCCGTCCCGCTGCTCGAACTGCTCGACGCCCGCGGTCTGACCCGTCGCGCCCACGACGACCGCCGCACCCTGGCCCCCCGCCCGGCGGCCGGAGACGACTGAGCGCGACACACCTGGTGTGTGTCGCGCTCTCGGGGATGTCCGGCCCGGCTCGCCTTACCGGCGGCCGAGCGGGTACGGCGGGTTGAACACCTCGATGGTCCAGCGGTCGAACCTGTCGAGGAGCTCGCTGAACTTCCTCATCGCACGTCCTCCTCTCGCGTCGTCCACCGGGTACAACGCGAGGTCATCTGAATCGTTCCCGAAACCCAGCGTGTGCCGAGTCACGCCGATTCGGTTACAAGTTGTTACGACCTGATGTCGGCCGCCACCTGGTGCCGCGGCTCGTACAGGCCGATGCGCGCGCCGCTGGGCAGCACGAGCTGGGTGAGCAGGCCGAACCCGGCGTCCTGCACCTCGCCGGCGAAGCTCGCGCCCTTGGCCGACAGCTCGCGCACCGTCGCGTGCACGTCGTCGCACATGAAGTACAGCTCATGCCGCGGCTCGTCGCCCGGGTCCAGCGGGTGGACGCCGACCTCACCGGGTGGCAGCCGGAAGATCAGCCAGCCCGGGTGGTCCTCGACGAACGACCAGCCGAGCGTGTCGCGCAGGAAGGCGCGGTCCGCGTCGGGGTCGGGGCTGTAGATCAGGGCGTGCGTCCCATTGATCATGGTTGCAGCTTATTCGGTGCGAGACTGGAACCGTGAGAGCCGATCGGCCGGGAGCGGCCACCCGCGCCAAAGTCTGGACGCTGGACGGCGAGACCGAGGTCCGTCGCCGCGACAGTGTGGTGACCGAGGAACCGCTGGAGATCCGGCTCTCCGCCGGCGGCCGCACGCAGACCGTCGCGGTGACGATGCGGACGCCGGGCCACGACTTCGAACTGGCGACCGGGTTCCTGCACGCCGAGGGCCTCCTGCCCGGGGTGCCGCACCAGGTCTCGTACTGTGCGGACGTCGAGCGGGCGGACCAGAAGTTCAACGTGGTGACGGTCGAGACCGACGGGCCGGCGCTGGAGGCGCCGGTGCGTTCGGGGATCGTATCCAGTGCCTGTGGCGTGTGCGGATCGGCGTCGCTGGACGCGCTGCACGAGCGCGGGCTGCACCGGGTCGCCGACGACGTGACGGTCCCGGTCGACGTGCTGTACGGGCTGCCGGACGCGTTGCGGTCGGCCCAGGGCCTGTTCGAGGTGACCGGTGGGCTGCACGCGGCGGGGCTGTTCACCGCGGACGGGTCGCTGGTGGCCACTCGGGAGGACGTCGGGCGGCACAACGCGGTCGACAAGCTGGTCGGCTGGGGCGTGCTCGGCGACCGGCTGCCGCTGTCCGGGACGGTGCTCATGGTCAGCGGGCGGTGCGGGTACGAGATCGTGCAGAAGGCCGTCGCCGCCGGGATCCCGGTCGTCGCGTCGGTGTCGGCGCCGTCGTCACTGGCCGTCGCGGTCGCCGAGGACTTCGGCGTCACGCTGGTCGGATTCCTGCGCGGCCGCCGCTGCAACGTGTACGCCGGCCGCGAGCGCCTCCGACTCCCCGTCCCGGCGGCAACCTGACCCGGTCGCGGAGGCGGTAGGGGCAGCCGGAAGGATCGCGGGGAGCGCACGCGAGCGGCAGGGAGCTGAGCTGAGATGAGCACGTTGGACGACTGGACCGCCGCGGTGGTCGCCGAGCTCGGCATCGCCGACCTCGTCGACGACCGCACCCGGGACCTGGTCCTCGACATGACCAAGGACGTCGCGCACGGGGTGGCCCGGCCGGCCGCTCCGCTCACCGCGTATCTGATGGGGCTGGCGGCGGGGCGGGCCGGCAGCGCCGACGAGGCCACGGGGTACGCCGCCCGGATCAGCCGGATGGCGCTGGCCTGGGAGAACCCGGAGCAGCCTGGGACCGGCGCGGCCGAGGACCGGGCCGCGCGGCGCGAGCGTCGCACCTCCGCCGAGGGGTAGGACCGCGCCCGTGCGGGTGCCGTGGACCGAGGCGCGCCGGGCGGCGTACGCCACGGCGCGTCCGATGCCGCCGGCCGACCTCCCGCTGGCGGAGGCCGGTGGGGGAACGCTGGCCGCGCTGCTGCGAGCGTCGGCACCGCTGCCCGGATTCGACTGCGCCGCCATGGACGGGTACGCGGTGGGCGACGTCGAGGGGCCGTGGACCGTGGTCGGGCGGGCGATCGCCGGTCAGGCCGGCCCGCGGGATCCGCTGGCCCCGGGTCTGGCCCTGGAGATCGCCACCGGCGCGGTCCTGCCGCCGGGAACCGTGGCCGTCGTCCCGTACGAGCACACGACGCAGGACGGCGATCGCGTGCGGGGTTCTGCGATAGCCGGCCGCAACGTGCGGCGGACGGGCGAGGACGTGCCGGTCGGCGCCGACCTGGTGCCGGCCGGGTCGCCCGTCACCCCGGCGGTCGTGGGGCTCGCCGCCGCCGTCGGCCTGGACACGCTGCCGGTCCGGCCCCGGCCGGCCGTCGCCCTGCTCGTCACCGGTGACGAGCTGGTCGGAACCGGGACCTCGGCGGACGGCCTGGTCCGGGACGCGCTGGGACCGGCGCTGCCCGGCTGGGTGACCGGGCTCGGCGGGCGACCGCTGCCGACCGTCCGGGTGGGCGACACCGACCCGGACGACGTGGCCAAGGCGCTCGAGGCGGCCGGCGGTGACGTCGTGGTCACCTCGGGCGGCCTCGGCGGCGGGACGAAGGACCTCATGGTGCCGGCGCTGGCGGCGCTCG
>Ga0075423_10007528_pt1 | contig 10288 bp, 8 predicted proteins | sample SoiMethybrSBSTD2_FD_80114 | JGI IMG/M metagenome (GOLD analysis project Ga0075423, IMG submission 80114) | Bulk soil microbial communities from a Populus tree surrounding site in Tennessee, USA - Soil MetaG P. TD hybrid SBSTD2 | ecosystem: Environmental > Terrestrial > Soil > Tree plantation...
CCTGGTTCAGCTGCTGACGCTGATACCCGAAAACTACAGCGGTCGCGTGACACTGGAGAGCCTCGTCGATGGCCGCGTCGCGAACGAAAACAACACGGTTCACCTGGCGTCCACCAACGCGCGCGCGTTCGCCGTCGCTGGGTCAACAGCGGCGGCGCTGCTGACGATGCGAACGCTGCAATCGCGGATCGAGCTGGCCTTCGCGTCCCAGGCCGAGCTGCGCGATGGCGCTGGTCGGGCGATCGTCGGCGCGGAGCTGCTGGCGGAGCGGTTGGTTGGCCGGCGCTGGGAATGGATGGCCGAGCAGGGGCAGCGCTACGAGCTGCGCAAGCTCGTCGCGGTCTACACTTCGCGCGATGGCGTGGTGCCGGCGGATGCCGCGATGCAGCGGCTGGCGCAGCTCGTCGCGACGGGCGACACGGCGCTGCTGAACGCTCAGATGCAGGCGTGGGCCGCGCGCTGGGCGACCGCAGACGCCGCGATCCCCAGCGATGAAACGATCCAGCGCGAGGTGCGCTTCGCGATCTATCACCTGATCGGCGCGGCCAACCCCGACGACGAGCGCGCCTCGGTCGGCGCGCGCTCGATCACTGGCGAGCGCTATCGCGGCCACGTCTTCTGGGACAACGAAACCTTCGTCTGGCCGTTCTACCTGTTCACCGAGCCACGGACGGCCCGCGCGCTGCTGATGTATCGCTACCATACGCTGGCTGGCGCGCGCGCCAAGGCCAGCGCGCTGGGCTACCGTGGCGCGTTGTACGCCTGGGAATCGACCGACACGGGCGAGGAGACGACGCCGCCGTTCATCCGTGGGCCGCGCGGCGACCGGCTGCCGGTGCTGACTGGCGACCAGGAGCATCATATCGCCGCCGACATCGCCTACGCGATCTGGCAGTACGTCCAGGTCACTGGCGACGAACAGTTCTTCCTCGACGCCGGTGCCGAGATGCTGCTGGAGATCGCGCGCTTCTGGGCCAGCCGCGCGACGCTCGGCGACGACGAGCGCTATCACATCCTGACGGTGATCGGCCCAGACGAATATCACGAGGCGGTGGACGATAACGCCTACACGAACATGCTGGCGCAATGGGCGCTGCGGCGCGGCATCGAAACCGTCGCACGGCTCCAGCGCGATCACCCGACACGCTGGGCCGCGCTGGCCGACCAGCTCAATTTTGACACGCAGGAGCTAGACGACTGGCGGCGTGTCGCCGATGGGCTGGTGACTGGCTTCGACCCGGCGACCGGCCTGTTCGAGCAGTTTCGCGGCTACTATCAATTGCGCGAGGTCGATCTGACCGGCCACGACACCGGCGTTGCGACGATGGATGCCAAGCTCGGCTTGCACGATCTGCAAAAGACCAAGGTGCTCAAGCAGGCCGATGTGGTGATGCTCATGTTCCTGCTATGGGACGAGTTCCCGCCGGAGGTGCGCGCGGCCAACTTCCGCTACTACGAGCCGCGCACCGCCCACGACAGCTCGCTCAGCCCCAGCTTCCACGCGCTGGTGGCGGCGCGGCTGGGCGACCTGGCGCTGGCCGAGCGCTTTCTGCGTCAGGCGGCGCTGATCGACCTGGATTTCACGCGCAAGGGCTGGGCCGGCGCGACCGGCGGCGTGCATATCGCGGCGCTTGGCGGCATCTGGCAGGCGCTGGCCTTTGGCTTCCTGGGGATGCGCCCGCAGGACGAGGGGCTGCGTTTCGGGCCGCACATCCCCAGCACCTGGGGCGCGCTGCAAATGCCGATTCAATGGCGTGGACGCCAGCTTCGTGTCGCCGCGACGGCTGAGCCAGTCGGCATCGAGATCGTCGTCGTGGCCGGCGAGCCGCTGAAGCTGGCGATCGGCGATGAGGATTGGCAGACGGTCGCGGCGGGGGAGCGGTTGCGCAGGTAGCCTTATGGGGCCAGACTTAGCGCGTTAGCCAGGTTCGGATCCCCTGTGCGAGGGCCGCAGCGATTTGCTGGCGGCGACCGGTCGCGCTGGTGTTGAGCAATCGCTCGGCTTCGGCGCTGTTCGTGAGAAAGACGCTTTCAGCCAGTGTCGCCGGCATGTTCGACTTCAACAACGCCCCCGATGCGAACTGTCCCACGCCGGCACCGCTCACCTGATAATCGCGGGTGCCATCCCAGTTCACGTCGTCGAGCGCCGGATACAAGGCGTTGTACATCCACTGAGAGAAGGCAAGATCCTTGTTTTTCTTGCCCCAGAAGGTCTCGGTATAGTTCACGCTGGGGTTCGACGATCCGTTCAAATGGATGAGCAGCAGCACCTTCCCGCTGACCGAGTTCGCATACTGGGCGCGCTGCGTGTTCGTCGGGTTGGTAGTGTCGTCGACGCGTGTGAGGCAGACCCGATAGCCCTGCGCGGTGAGCAGGTCGCGCGCGCGGCCAGCGATGTCGAGGTTGAGATTCTTTTCCAGCAACTCGCCCTGCGATGTCGTGACGCGCGCGCCGGGATCGCCCGCGCCGTGGCCGGGGTCGAGCACCACCGTCCCTTGCGCGCGGCCCGCCGCCGTGTCGTTGAAGCATCCGCCTGCTGCATACGCCTGGGGCGTGAATAGCAGCGCTGCGAGGACAAGCCCAAGTGCGAGCAGCGCTCCTGCGCGCTGCCAGCTATGCGATCGGGTGTGGTGGATCATATGTTGCCTCCGCATATCTGCCTTTCTCAACTTTGCGTACCTACCACGAGGATTTTACCACCAAGACACCGGGTGCCCTCTAGGCGACACAAAGCCTTCGCGTCCTTCGCATGTCTTCGCGGATCATCTGTCTCTCAGCGCCCTCAGCGGTTCTACAGATCTCGGCATTGCCGGGTCACGCCTGATAGGTGAAGAACACCTCTGATTCAGCATGCAGACGCCATACCACTAATCCGCTTTGAGAACTACGGATAACAGTCCCCATACGCTGTGCTTGGGTGGCAAATTCTGTGTGTTGGAGCAGGCGGCGCACAAAAAGAGCGGCTTCATCCTGTTGGATAGCGAGGCATACGAGGCAATAGCGCTGGTGGCACAATCGCCGCTCGTAGAATCCGAGGTCACGCGTGAAGAAGGTCGGACGGCGGAGTCGGATGAGCAATGGGATGATTTCATCGTCGTGCATCCCCGCACGGCCAACATCATCCCCAATCTGACGGGTCGCAATTCGCCAACGTTTCAAGAGTTGGCGCTGATTTGCTAGGATGTTTTCATCCAGAATATTCATGCGGGCGTTGGTTCAACCAGCAATTCATCGGTGTGGTTGAGTAGCGCCTGGGTAGCTAGCTGGATAGCTTCGGCGATCGCTGCTTTTGTGATATGCCCGTTCCATTCTTCAATAATCGCATCCCACGCGAGCCCACGAGCAACTTGTGCTAAGACATCGGCAACGAAGATGCGCGTGCCACGGAACGTAGGCTGCCCATGGCAGATAGCTGGGTCGACCACGATGTAGCGCCCAAGCAGTTTAGGATTGCTGGTGATGTGTATGTCCATATCCTCACTCCTTATTCTTCCGTTGTATCACGAATGTGCCCGCGCCGCTACCCCAGCAGCCCGATCGCCAGCAGCAACAGCCCAACCACCCCGCAGCCGATTGCGGCGTAGTAGAAACCGCGCGCCGTCGACGCCGCTGAGCGGGTCAGCTCCTGCTCGGTGCGCCGGCTGATGATGAACTTCTGTTTGCTGTCGCGCGGGTTGTAGGCGATCTGCGGCTGCCCGTGGCCATCGACCGCGCAGCCGAGCACATAGACATGCGTGCCGATCGCCAGCGACTGCTCGTGGTAGCGGTAGCCCAGCGTACGCGTGCGCGCGCGCCCATCGGGGACTGGCGGCGCGGGCTCGTAGCGATTGCCGGTTTCGACCAGATCGATCTCGGCCTGCTCGGGGTTCACCAGCACCCGACCAGTGTCGTCGCGCACCCAGAACGGCGTCCGCCGATCCTCAGAATCGATCGTCTCGGTGCGCTGCTCGGTCTTGGACTCCTGCTTGCCCTGCGCATCCTTCGTCGTCACGTCCTCCTCGTACTCGCGCACGACCGAGCGGCTGAAGGCCACGCATTCCGTGTTAGAGACCGGCGCGGTCAGCGGCGCGTCGCATTCGATCACGCCCGCGACCTCGCACTGCTCGGCCAGCGCATCCGCGCCGACCGAGCTGGTGACTTTCTGGTACAGCTCGGCCAACATCTGGCTGGTGAGCGTGTCGGTGGCGGTCATGGCCTGCACACGGCCGGCTTGCCCGCGCGCCGCGAAGTAGCAGCCCACCGCCGCAGCGAGTAAGATGATCCCGACAAACACCATCTAGGTACCTCCGTTGATCTCAAAAACGTGATGGGTGAAACGTGAGTCGATCGACTCTAGCAGGACTGCGCCGCCGCGTCAAGTGCGCTGTTATAGCAATCTCATGTGATGGGTAAATGTGACGATAGACGATAGACGATGGACGGCGCGCTCGTATCGGCTATCGGCTATCTGCTATCGGCTATCGGTTATTTCATGCCAACGTCTCGTCGCGCAGCTGCGCGGCCAGCTCGGCAAACAGCGCCGCGATCTCGCCCTGGACCGCGCTGATGGCCTCCGCGCTGGCGACCATGCGCACCTCGTCGCTGGTGCGGCGCTTGAGTTCGACGCCACCTTGCGCGATCGAGCGGTCTGAGACGGTCAGGCGCAGCGGCATGCCACGCAGATCGGCGTCGGCGAACTTCACACCCGGTCGTACGTCGCGGTCGTCGTACAACACCTCGACGCCGACCGCGCGCAGACCATCGTAGAGCTGATCCGCCAGCAGCCGCGTCTCCGCACCGCGCCCCAGCGCCACCAGCGTGACCTGATAGGGGGCGACGCTGATCGGCAGCGTCAGGCCCTGCTCGTCGTGGTGCTCCTCGGCGACGCAAGCGAGCAGCCGCCCAAGCCCGATGCCATACGAGCCCATGATGATCGCGTGGGCATCGCCGCGCTCGTCGAGATAGGTCGCGCCGAGCGCCTCGCTGTAGCGTGTGCCGAGCTGGAAAATATTGCCCACCTCGACGCCGCGCACCAGGCTGAGTGGCGCGCCGCACTCGACGCAGCCCGCACCCGCGAATGCGGCGGCGATCGCGCCGACGATGTCGGCGCTGTAGTCGCGCCCATAGCAGGCGTTGCGCACATGGTAGCCGGCCACATTCGCGCCAGCGACCAGGTTTGGCGTTGCAGCGACCAGATCGTCGACGATCACCAGAACATGTTCGCGCGCAATGCCGATCGGCGAGGCGTAGCCCGGCACCGCGCCGACCGCCACGATCTCCTCGGTGGTCGCCGGGCGCAGCGCGTTGGCACCGCTCAGGTTTTGAATGGCGATCTCGTTCGCCTCCATATCGCCGCGCACCAGCGCGATGATCAGCTTGGCCGGCGCAGCTGGCCCATAATCGCCCATCAGGAAGACGACCTTCGCGGTCTCGCTCTCTGGAATGTTCAGAAACGCGGCCAGCGTCGCGATTGTGCTGGTCTCCGGCGTTGCGACCTGCTCCAGCGGCGCGGGCACACCGGCGCGCGGCAGCTTCGCAAAGCGCGCGACCTCACGGTTCGCCGCGTAGCCGCAGGCCTGGCACAGCACCAGCGTATCCTCGCCGATCGGCGTGAGGTACATGAATTCGTGCGCGACCTTGCCGCCCATCATGCCGGTATCGCTCTGCACGGCGATCACCGGCAGACCGGCGCGCCCGTAGATGCGGAAGTAGGCCGTGTAGTGCGCGGCATATTGCTTGCGCAGCCCGTCGAGGTCGCGGTCGAGCGAGTAGGAATCCTTCATCGTGAACTCGCGCACGCGGATCAGACCGCCGCGCGCGCGTGGCTCATCGCGGAACTTGGTCTGAATCTGGTAGAGCAACTGCGGCAGCTGGCGATACGAGCGAATCTCACGCCGCGCGAGGTCGGTCACCACCTCCTCGTGCGTCATTGCCAGCAGCATATCGCGGCCACCACGGTCCTTGAAGCGCGCCAGCGCCGCGTCGATCGCCTGCCAGCGCCCGCTCTCCTGCCACAGCTCGGCTGGATGAACGACCGGCATCGCGAGTTCCTGGCCGCCGATCTGATCGATCTCGGCGCGGATGATCTGCGCGATCTTGGTCAGCGCGCGCTGGGCCAGCGGCAGGTACGAAAAGATGCCCGTCGCGAGCGGCCGCAGATAGCCCGCGCGCAGCAGCAGCTGGTGCGATACCGCATCGACCTCGGCCGGCACCTCGCGTAGCGTCTCGCCAAAAAGGTATGACACGCGCATGAGCTTCCTCCTTTTGAAACAGCAAAAAGCCCGCCCTCACGATGAGGACGGGCCAAATCTGGCTCGTGGTACCACCCCAGTTGGAGGCGTTCGACCTCCCACTCTGCCGGCACAGGCGCGGTTGCGCCGATGCCGCGCCCAGATAACGTTGGGCATACGGCCAGGCTTGGCGGCGGTCGAGCTAGGAAGCGCGCATCCTGGAAAGGGCTGCGCTTCAGGTTCGACTCGCGTTTCGCCCGGCGACTCCAGGGCGGGTTCGGCGTTGCGCCTGCTGGCCGGCTTCCACCATCCCGGCTCGCTGGCTATCCAGCGCGTGCGCCTACTGGTCCCCTTCGCAGTCGCTCTCTTGGTTGCCGGTTAGTATATCACGATTCACGACGCGCTGGATCGGTCGCGCGATGGAAAGGTATTGCCTTCAGCGCAATGGCTATGTAGAGCTGCCCTGCCAGAAATGCACCAGCGCCATCTCGCGCATGCTCGCCAACCCCGGCGCGGCCTGGATGACGCTAGGCAGCGCGTTGACGACGATCGCGGCGGTGGCGGTGTCGCCGTGGATGCCGCCAGCGACCGACATGCTCACCGGCGGATCACCATCGATCATGATCGTATCTTGCGGGTCGGGCGCGCCGAGGTACATGCGTAGCTCCAGGTTCAGCACCTGGCGCTCCTGGATAAAGCCGCGCGCGATCTGGCGCACTCCCGCGACCTGCCCAGCTGCGACACTGACATATTCGGTGGTGATCGGCTGTTCGGCGATCACAGCGGCGATTATATCGTCGCTGCGATCCAGCGGCCAGCCGAGCGAAGTCGCCAGCATGTGCAGCGACTCCGGCAGGCCAATATGCCGCACCGTACCATCCTCGACCTGGGCCTCGAACTGAGCCAGGGTCAGCCCGGCGCCGATCTTATGCTGGAGTGGCCCACGCCGTAGCGCCGCATCGACGATCCGCAGGACGCTCACGGCGCGCACCGCCGCGCAGGGGGCCGTTAGCACCAGCGGCAGTGCATCCATAATGAAGCCGGGGTTGACGCCGGTGCCGAGCATCGTAATACCACTGCGACGTGCGGCGGTATCCAGATCGGCAGCGAGCTGCGGTTGGGTCGTCCAAGGATAGGCCAGCTCCTCGCAGGTCGAGATGATGTTGGCACAAGCCTCGGCGCAGGCGCGCAACTGCGGAGCGACGCGCGCGAGCGAGGAGTTCGTCGCGTGCAGCACGACATCCGGTCGCGTGGCCGCGAGCGTGGCTACCGCGTCTGTGGCGATAGTCACGCCGTTGGGCGTACTATCGATCAGCGCGCCCAAATCGCGACCGGCTTTGTCCGGGTCGATATCCACCGCGCCAACGATCTCGATCCCTGGTCGCGCCAAGGCCAGACGCGCGATCCCCAGGCCAATTGGCCCTAATCCATAGCATACAACTCGTATCGCCATGCTGATCGCTCCTTTGTACCTTTGTTCTACGCAGGGGGTCGTGCTATAATAGCGCGCCGCCTGGCGTGTGTCAACGTCGGGCGCTGCGTGATCACCTTCGGAAAGAGCCGGGTGGAGGCCGCGCCGCCCACGCGCACCACGTTGTCTGCCGCTGTGCTGTGAGGAGAATCCTTTTCGATGCCCACAATTCTGATCATAGACGATGATGTTGCGCTGCTCGCACGCCTGAGCCTGCAACTCGAAGAGGCCGGCTACAGCGTGCTGCGGGCCAGCGAAGTGCGACACGCCGAGTTGTTGATTGCGGAGCAGCCGCTCGATCTGATCTTGCTCGACACCGATACGAGTCGCGGTGCCGGCTGGGCGCTGCTTGAGCGCATAGGCCCACAGCTGCCGGTGATCGTCATCAGCGGGCAGGCGCTGGAGGAGGATGTCATTCGCGGGCTGGAGGCGGGCGCGATTGATTATTTGTCCAAGCCGTTTCGCAGCGGCGAGCTGCTGGCACGCTTGCGCACCCGCTTGCGCGTGGCATCGGCGGAGGCGCAGCAGGCAGCGCCGATCGCGCCGTATACAAGCGATACATTGCGTCTCGCGCCATCGCCGCCCGAACCGCCGGCTCAGCCGGAGGCCGATGCGAGCAGCCCGCCGCCGGCTCAGCCGGAGGCCGATGCGAGCAGCTCGCCAGCGGCCGAGCGCCCACCGGCTGGGGCCACGAGCCGTCGCCGCCGCACGGTCGAAGCGGAGGAGCCGGTCTTTATCCCCTATAGCGAGGAACAGCGCCTGCTGGACCAGCGAAGCTCGGCGAGCGATGACCTGCCGAGTCCGGCGGAGACCGCTCAACTTTCGCTTGGCCGACGCCTCCACGCCGCGCGCCAGCACAAACGGATCAGCCTGGTGCAGGCCGAGCTGGAGAGCAAGCTGCGCATGCACTATATCCAGGCGATGGAAGAGGAGAAGTTCTCGCTGCTGCCGCGCGGCCCGGTCGCCGAGGAGCTGCTGCGCACCTACGCGGCCTATATCGGCGTGGATGTCGGCCAGGCGCTCGACGAATATCGCCGGCTGCACTACAGCACGCCGGTTGAGCCGCCGCTGGCGCTTGGGGGCGTCGCCGCGCCGCGCACGCTGCCCGGCTGGACGATCCGGCTCTCGGCGGTCATTCTGGCACTGATCGTTGGCCTTGGCGGAATCTGGCTGCTTGACCCGACTGGCGTGACGGCTCTGGCTGGGCGCGCGCGCTTGTTGATCGCCCCGCCGACCAGTACGAGCGGCTCGCCAGCCGCTCCGACGCCAGCCGCGACGGCGCTACCACCGACCACCGTCACGCCCACCGCGCGCCCGACGGCGACTAACACCCCACTGCCAACGACACAGCCGACGATAACACCGCAGCCCTCATCAACCGCCACGCCACCGACCAGCGCCCCCCCGACGCCAACCGTGCGGCGCTAGTCCTAATACCTTCTGACCTTCCGGGAAGCTTGATCTTGGGCTTCGTAGACCACCAGCCAGCTTCCCGGAAGGTTGCTCGACGTTATTTGCCTGGGAGCACACGATGGACGAAGAGGCGCGATCACCTGAACCAGAGCCAACCGACCCGCCTGCGCCGCCGGCCTTCGACAAAGCCGCCGCGCGCCAGCGCTACCGTGCGACGATGCGCGGCCCAGTCATGCGCATGTTGTTCATCATCCTCGCGCTGGTCATTCTAACGACCTGGGGCCTGGGCATTGCTGCGGCGATCGCGCCCGATGTCGAAGGCCACCCCGGCCACGATCTGCTCGTGCCGCCTCGCCAGTGCATCGCCTGCCATACGCAGCCGAGTGGTGCCGCGCCGCCGATGCCGCACATCGCGTTCCCAAGCTGCGGTTTCTGCCACCGCCAATCGCTGCCGACGCCGACGCCGACGCCGCTAGCCACATTCGCCAAGCGTGCAGCGTGAAATCTGCTGTTTTGCATCGTAGCATGAGCATGCCAAACCCACGCACGGTTGAAACCGTGCGCTATCATCACCAAGCCCGCTGAAGCGGGCTGCTCGATCTACGCCCGCAGCCCGCTTCAGCGGGCTTGAGCGATACTAGCCTGACGATTCATCGTCAGGCGGACGGCTCGTGGTCTGTATGTCACGTTGTGCCAGCGCGCCCATCGGCATCGCCCGCCCAGCCGAACGAGCGCGCCAGCACGCGATCAACCAGCCCCGGTGCCAGCAAGCTCATCAGCACCATCAGCCGGTCGGCCCAGCCGACGTATGCAACGCGTGGCTCGCGCACCGCTGCGCGCAGGATGACCTGCGCGACCCGCTCCGGTGCGACGGCGCGTGCGTTGGCGCGCCGCTGCTCGCGCCCGCTGCCGAGCCGATGCTCCGCGAAGCTGGTGCGGGTCGCACCGGGGCGCACCAGCGTCACGGCGATGCCGCTGCCGCGCAGCTCCACCCGCAACGCCTCGGTGAGCCGGTCGAGCGCCGCCTTGGCCGCCGCGTAGCCGCCGAGGTAGGGCAGCGCGCGCATCCCGACCACCGACGAGACGTAGATCAGCTGCCCGCGCCCGCGCGCGCGCATATGCGGCAGCGCGGCCTGCGTCAGCGCCAGCGGGCCGAGCAGATCGACCGCCAGCGCCTGGCGCAGATCGGCCGCCG
>Ga0075423_10007529_pt1 | contig 10288 bp, 12 predicted proteins | sample SoiMethybrSBSTD2_FD_80114 | JGI IMG/M metagenome (GOLD analysis project Ga0075423, IMG submission 80114) | Bulk soil microbial communities from a Populus tree surrounding site in Tennessee, USA - Soil MetaG P. TD hybrid SBSTD2 | ecosystem: Environmental > Terrestrial > Soil > Tree plantation...
CGAATTCCTGTCAACTCCTGAAAACTTCAGTACTTCAGAAAATGTTGAAATTCGTGATCGTTTTATCAAATCGATAAACTTTATTGGGCTGAACAACACTACCGATGCTAATGGAAGAATTTCCAGTGTTGCTAAGTTGCAGAATAATTAATGGTCTGAATTACATCATCAAAGTTCAGGTTCATCCGTTTATTACGGACTGCCAAAATTTTTTCTGAATGTGTTTGGGGTTTTTATGTATATAGTGGTTGGTGTCATCAATATCTCTAAATATCAATAATGTCTGACTAACAATACCAAGGCGCAGTCGGATACGTTATTTATATAAGCAGCTATCATTCTGCTCAATTTGAGCGTATCAAAACTAAAGAAAATTACACATACTTGGACGTCAGGCACAGACGGAAGTTCGACTTGTATGCTGATACCCAAAGACATTGCACGAAAATTTGGTATGGATAAACCTGCCAGTATTATAGTAGAAGAAACGGAAAAGGGAATTTTAATAAGAAAAGTGGATTTGGAGGAATTATAATTTGTATAATAGTTCAAAATTTTACTCCAAATCTTTAACACTTATGGTGTCTATAATGCAACTGGTCCAAGATGGGATAGTTGCAGCCGAGATCGCAGGGACTCTAGACATAAGCAGATCGCATGTCTCCTACTATATTACAAAATCAAAGAAACGGGGATTTATTAAGGAACTTGCGCGTGATGCTTTTGCTGTATTGGAGCTAACGCAACCTGGTAAAAATTTCCTCGACCAGTATAACAAAAATAATCCTGTAACTCCAATTTGCAGACTTGAAAATTTAGAACTTATCGCACCGATCACTTTGCTGCCTGAGATTCCCATGGATTGGAAGAAAATACAAATGCGTAATTGGGCTCAATATAACTCTCAAGTTGACAATGTTAAGGTTAGGGTAAATTTAGGCAAAACACCGACATTAGAACTATTTCCATCTCCAGTTGACGGAGATAAACGATCTACTTACTATCACGGTTTATGAATGTGTAAATGCGGTATTGGAACTTAACGCTAGAATAGGACTGAGAGTGGGTAAGTTAAAAATTGCGTCAAAACCCGAATGGGTAGTTTACGACCCCGTCGCAAAAGCATTCTGTAAATACAACGGTCAAGTTACCTATGACGGTATTGGAAAGGTCAATGCGTCAAAACCCAAACGAATTGGAGAAATTGAATTTCACGACGTCAGAATTTTAATAGATTACTTAACCATGCCAATAAGGGTTAGGAACATGGAAACTAAACTTGACATCATTTTCGATAAATTGAACAAATAAATAAATCGGCGATTGTTGTCGCTGAGTTAGGTTCTGATTCGAATCAAGTTACGGTAAGTTGGTTGAATTGATTTATATTTTGATTTTTTATTATCACGATTCACGACAAATGTAGTATTTTTTGGTGCAGGTGCCAGCAGTGGTTGTGAAGAAGCAACCCCGAACTGTCCGCCGTTGGGTCGTGAATTGTATCGTCACCTGTCCACCAGCTTTCCAATCACTTGGGGTCGCCTTAATCCATTTTTTGCAAATATATTCCAAAATAATTTTGAAGAGGGAATGGAAAGACTGTATAAAAGTCCTGACATGAATGTCCAGAAACATCTCCAAAAACTTATGCGTGAATTTGCTTTGCACTTTTCTGAATTTACCATATCAAATGAAAATAATCTTTACGTGCACTTTATAAAGAAACTTAAACCCGTCGCAGGGCAAACAATTTTTAGCACATTAAATTACGACTTATTATTTGAGGACGCATCAGAATCCCTTGGTTATAGGATCAACTGTTTCCAAGAGAGCAAAGTGGACTTAACTTATTTGAAATTGCATGGTTCATGCAACTTTATTCCTGATCCCACTCTAAACAATACTTTTACGAATTGCTTCGTTATTGGTGAAAGCGGAGGATTCAACTTTCCGATTGCTGCATGCACAAGAGAAGAAGTTAGAAAGTTTTGCAGCACTGATGGGAATATCTATCCAACGATGGCGCTATACGCGAATACAAAGCCTACACAGTTTGGTAGTCAAGCAATCGAAGATATTAGATACCGATGGAAACATCATGTGCAATCTGCCGACAAGATTTTGATTATAGGTGTTAGACCATATCCTTTAGATACCCACATATGGAAACCATTAGAAAATTCGACAGCAACGATTGGCTACATAGGATCGACTGAGTTTAACCAATGGCATAATAGTTTCAGAATTAATAAAGACGATTATTTTATTGGAACAAAGTGGATTGATCATTTAGAAGAATCAGTCGGTTTTCTAACTGAATCCTGATTGCGGAAAAATAGTAACACATGGCATGACGGGCATTCATAATCAAAATAGTGTTTACAATACTCACACCTAATTATTTTATCGGAATGATATTTTGAGCACGGTAAAGTAATAAGCGCATCTAATCCTTCACCTATTCCATGATGTAGCCTAGGTCTTTGCATTGAAACATTACAAAACGGACAGACCTTTTTTGTCAAGCTTCGAGATATATTAACATACTTAGCTTTAATTGTTACGATTTTAGATTAAGCTTGCGATTTTCTTCTCGCCTTTAGCGATAGACGTTTTAAAAATTGAAAAAACACTAGGTCAGTATTTTTGGTATGCAAAATTTATGTTTCTAATAATCAATCTGTATGTTCTCTCATATGATCGTGTAACTCCTTATCGGTGTTGAATGTTGCACCGCAGTGACATGTAAATTCTTTTCTTCGGACATTACAAGTTCCTATGCAGTATTGCTAATAAATTGGACAAACTTTATTTTCCTCAAAGCGGAATTAAATGAGTCATTTTTTTAGAGGTTTATTCATGTTATTGGAGGTCTTTTTGTAGATCAACCAGATTGTCAGAAAAGTCAAAGAAATTGCAACAACTGTTGATAATGGAATTGGTATAAACAATGAAGTCGTTATGCTTATTGCAAAATAAATTGAAACTAACGTTATAATTTCTTTGATTGTAAGTTCTTTCTTGTAAACTCTCCAAATTAATAATATTATAACTACTAGGGAGTAAGAAAGGAACGAACTTAGAGGAAATGGAACGAAAATAATAACAGGTGTAATTAAAATATCTGTCAGCAAGACGATTAATACTTCTATATACCATTTCTTTCCAAACATAATGAATGTTGTAATTGGTAATGTTATAAATTATCATTATATTATAATAAAATGAAAGTTTATCTTCTTAAAGCTGGAATATAGAAACGTCATTAAATGCCAAAATTTAGAGCATCAGAAAGGGAATTAATTAAAACCTTGGTTGCATCTTTATCATTAAAGAGAATACCAGATTTAGAAATTTTAGGAGAAATTGAAAAACAGATGCATAAACCCATTTCACAAAGGTATCTTACCGAAATAAAGCAACAAATTAAAAGAGAAAATTTTCATTGGTATCAAACATTAAGAGAAAGTCAGTATCATTTTTTACATGAATACAAAGAGAGGATTAACGAAATTGTTGATTTACAAAGGCGTCATTACAAGATAATTGAAGACAACCCCAGTAGTCCAACAATACAACAAACTAGTCTAGCGGAATTACACCGTCTTAACATTACATTATCTAATTACTTTGACGTAGCGCCTATGATTGTATCAAACCCGGTAAAACATAATCAAAATGACAGTTCCATATCAATACCACAAGAGAACATTATCGTCTAAATCACAAGTCATTAACTTTAATGATTTATCCGTTTTAGAGGGTTTACCTTTTTGGATTTGGGATAAACAGGAGCACAGGGGCCGCTATAGAGAGACAAACGGGCTTTGTTGTTTCCAGCATGCTATAGGTCTCCCGGAAAAAGACGGGATACAAAAGCCGCTCTTTGATTACGAAAAAATACTTTACGATTCTCTAAAGGAAAGTAAATACTTGTTTTGTGTCAAGGCAACCGGGTTAGGTATTACCGAATTTATTCTAAGGTATATCGCTTGGCTATGCACAAAAGACGATAAGCTAGAGTGTTCGCAAATTTGTATAGTTACGGGCACTAGGATTGATCTAGCGATAACCCTAATTGATAGACTAAAGGCGCTCTTTTACAAGTTGGGCATAGTATTTTCAAATAAAGAGACGGTCTTAGAATTAAACGGCATTAGAATAGAGGCCTTCCCTTCACATCACCTAGATTCAATGCGAGGCCTTGCTAACGTCTCTTTTGTCTACTTGGACGAGGCCGACTTTTTTCCGATAGGACAACAACAAGACGCTAGGAAAGTATCTGAGCGCTACATTGCAAAGTCAGATCCTTACATTGTCTTTGTATCAACGCCTAACGCTCCGGGCGGCTTATTCGAATCTATGGAAAAAGAGAAAAATAGCATATACAATAGAATTAAACTCGATTATACTTACGGCCTTGATAAAATATACACACAACAAGAAATAGCGGAGCAAATGAGATCGCCATCATGGAAACAAGAGTATTGTTTCCAATATTTAGGAACAATTGGGAATTTATTCTCTCCAAAGCAAATAGACGAAGTTGTAAAACTCGGACAACAATATAAGGATATTACTATATCACAGTATACATTAAAAACAATAGGAGTTGATTTCGGTTTTAGTTCTTCAGCGACGGCAATCGTTATGTGCGAGCATATCCGGGATAAAGAGGACAAAATAATCGTAAGGTATTCGCAGTTAATAGAGAAAGGAGATCCGAACGCAATAGCCGATCTATTGTGGGACTTTCACCTAAAATACCCTATGAATCTCTACTACTTGATTGACGGCTCAAACCGGGCCATGGTCAATCTCCTTAAGATAAAGTTTGGCGAGCCTTTGAATTGGGATTCAAAGACCGTCGGGCCCAACTCTATGACCGTGATGCCAGTAAACTTTGCAACCGAACACAAACAAATGTTATCACACTTGCACGTAATGATAACTGACAAATATCTAGTAATACCGGAGGAGCATGAAAAATTGATTATATCACTCAGAACCGCTTATGCCAAAGACCTTACGTTAGATAAGGAACAAACAAGTTACAACGATTTACTAGACGCACTTAGGCTGGTTTGAAATGTTACAATATTGAATAAAATAAAATAAAAAAAGATTAAGTCGTCTGGTAAGTCGCCAGCACAGATTCGGCTTAATCCATGGTTGTTAGACAGCAATGACAGCACCGTCCGTAAAGTTTATTATAATGATTTCGAATTGAGATACAATGAATTTTAGGGTCTTCGCTTTTATCGCTGCTACTGTTCTGATTTTTGCATCAGTATACACCTCATCCTCTTCAATCCAAGTATTCGGTAAAGCCAGTCATACAGTAACTGACATTGAGTGTCATTCCCAAGGTAATGGAAAGACTCGCTGTTGCGGAACTGTGGTGAATAATGACCTTCCTACTTATGAAGGTATAACATACTGCACTACTTGTGATGACACAAATCCGCCTAGCCATTGCACACCACGCGAAAAGATTGAGAGAACAGATGTAAAGCCGGGGACAGATGTTTTGAATACTCTTAAAGGTTCTAAAGCTTTGGAATTAACAACGCCAAGTGCTACAACGGATAACACAAAAGTTCCCAAGAACTTTACTTCAAAAGGGAGCGAACTTTCAAAAGATAGTGCTAATCTAGAAGGCAACAGAAATCTTCCTCCTACAGACAGTAACGTTACGCTGCGATAATTAAGCAATTAAGAAAATCACAGAAGAAGGCTTAGACAGAAAGAATTAGGAAATCAAACGATTGGGGAAAATTAGAAATAATTTCATGGTTATGACTCGGTTTGAAAGGATATACCATAGAATAAATTTTGACTTCTTGGATGGACTTAGGCTTACAAATTTAATATCTAGAAAACTATGTCGCTAACGTAAAGAAATGCCAGAAACCGCAGATTTAATCATACAGATAACAAAAATCGAGCGAAATTTCTTTAAAGATAGAGCAGATTATGTAAATGCCCATCCGACGTTTAGCAAAACAGATTGGCCACTTTCATCCTGGTGGGCTTTTGAGTGTTTTTGCCCACCAGTTTCAATAAAAAAGTTAAGGAATGGTTAAATAAAAAAACATAGACGGATCATAATAAAATTGAATCTGTATATAGTTTGTTGAAAAGAGTATAATACTCGGGTCTTGAGACTCATGAAGAAACCAGAAAAACTCAAAATCATGATAATCCAAGGCGATGAAGACAATCTGAGCCTATACAGTGATTACCTATCGAAGAGAGGTTATCGTGTTATTGCTCGATATACGAAAGGAAATAATATTCTAAGTGATGTTGAAAAACAACCACCAGATGTTTTTATATTAAACTCGAAGTTACCGGGTAATAAAAGCGGGACGGAGGTAGCGACCGAAATATTAGATGTATACCCTTCAGCACCGATACTATTCATTACTGCTGATTACGGTCAACCCATTGCAGTAAAAAAGCATCCTAAATTGCGCGACAAGAAAATCGAGACATTATTGAAGCCTGTAAAATTAGAGCAAATTGAAAATACAATAATACACTTGGTAAGCAAATAAGAAGGACCCGTCGGCTAACTGAGTTCAGAAAAATTTATAAATTTCTACAGTATTATAAATTGGCACCTGGAAATGATTAGCGACCATTCCATTACGAAACAAGAAATTATTGAACGCATCAAGTCAATGGTTTTCCTATGCATGTATTGTGATAGCCATAATCCTATCGCACTTTCAGTTGTCGAGTATGAGCACCAAGCCAGCGAATCCTATGCAACAGCGTTTTTTATTTGCCCTGATTGTCGCAATAAATTTGTTGTAAAAATTCAAGATTTAGGAAAGGTCGGACACTTGACTTCCTAAAGTAGACTCGTCAAGGGAGTTCAAACCGCCAATTCTCTAAAGTAAACTTGAATTGATTCCCCCTTGACGGTGAAAAAGAAAAGTGTAATAATATACAACCATTTTTAATTTAAGAATTATTTATTGATAGTCATCTAATATTGTAACCTGATTCCCGTTTAATATCTCCTTTTTGATATCGTCGTCCTTTATAGAATCAGCGTATTGACGCTTTCGTTTGTATATAGATTTTGATTTATTTAGTTTCAGTCTATCTCTTCCCGGAGTAAAGCCTTCCATGTTACCTGGATTAGCGTCAAAGGGATTGTCTATAGTTTCTACAAAGTCCTCTATCTTTGATTCAGTCTTGACGTGGTAAATAGGAACGATATCTCCACAGTGATAGCATTGTCTAAATCTGTCTGCATCCGGCACGCTGGCGGGAACTAACTTTGGCTGTCCATCCTCATTCGATGCGACCTTATACATCCTCTTCATCAATTTCGACCTTATGCCCAACTGTAAGCAAGACTGACAATACTGTCTATCCTCTTGGTCGTCATTGTCACCATAACGGTCTTTTTCTATCTTGGAATGACCAAATATATTCGCCTTTTTGATTCCCGGCATTTTTTACTTAGACAATTGTTAGAAAGACATGACAAAATTTAAAACTTTTTTATTATGTTCTCAATTAGATAGCTATAGGTAATAAAACAAAATGAAAATATCTTCTGTTGAACCGGAAGCAATACCGGGAAGGACAAGACCTGTCCCAAAGATAACATGGAACAACAAGGAGGAGGAATCTCTAATCGAACAAGGATTTTACCCACAGCCTGACGAAAATGGTTGGTATGATGAAGAGCCTCCACACATAAACGAGGAAGTAAAAAGATTTTTATCGGAAGTTGATATTAGGCAAGGACCTATTGAACGAGAAGTTACAAGGATAGTAAGGCTAAAGGCAATAGATCATAATTCACCAAAGAAAGAGCGTAAAGAATATCTTTACTATGAAGAGAATTGGCGTGGCAAAAATTGGCTAGGAGTTCCTATTGCACCAGTTACCGGTCATATAGAAGGTTACTACAAAGCGACAACAAAACAATTAGAACTAGACACAAAGACGGGTCAAGCGCTTCACTACAAAAAAGGAAAACCACAACTGACACATTACATACCATACAGCAAGAAAACCCTCGATAAAATAATAGAAGGCCATTATTCTGATTCAGACGCCAAATATGTTCATAGCAAAGATTCCATTAAATACATTGTAAAGTTCGCTGGCGAAGACTCGCCTGCTGGACAGATGCGCTACGATACAAGGGGAATATTCTCATACGAACAATTGGCCACTTGGACCTTTACAGACTTACACAAATTGCATACAAAGCCATGGAAAGACCAAGACCCCAATATTGGGGCAACGGGAAAAACTCTATACAAATAATTTTTCATTTTTTTAGAATATGAGCAAGACGGTCAACAATAAGACGCCTACGATAAGGAGAAAAGGCTACCTAATACCGATAGAAGGATGCGAGTTAGAAGGCCCGATATCACGGGGCTACAAATATGTCCGTATAAAAGATTGGGATTACTCAAAAGAGAGATTCAGCCATTCCCCAATCTATTACAAAAAGGTAAGAGTGTTGGGTTGCTCGTATTGCGGGGAAGAGTCACAGTATACAGCTATTTTCCCTCATTCTGGATATGAAACGATTGAGCGGTTATGCCCAAAGTGTGTAAAGCTTTACGGGCCTATTCCAATAGCCGATCCGGCTACACAAAAAGAGGTCCCAGTCTGTAATTTGCTATAAGAATCAATAATATTCTGAACTTTCTAATTCTACCTTTTTTAGTCGGTGGTTGATTATCTCAATTAACTCGCGTTGTATCTCATTGTCTTCCTTTCTGTCTCTGTAAGTCAAGCTATATCGGTCACCGAAGAGAAGTCTATGTTCAATTTCGTCCTTCCATGCCCCTAATGTGGATTGTTGATCATCCATCTGTCTCTTGATGGTTAGCACGTATTCCTTAAGCATGCCCTTCATGCTTTGTATCTCATTGCTCAGAGATTCAATTTTTGTTTGACTTTGCCGGTTTTCTTCAGTCACCGATATATATCCGTCAATAGTCAGAACCGTTCTACATCTGGGGTTGGAACAAAACTTTGAGTCAATTTTATTTTGTTCGTTACAATGAAGACATAACCTGGGCTTCAGTTTATCTGTTTCTTGTTTGTTTCTATTAATAAGACCATATGCTTCTAATAGTGACTCATTTGATTCGTTATTGAAATAATGGACATATTTTTCGTGCATATTTGACGTTGCGCTCCAACCGCCATATTGCCTCAAAAGTGTATGGTCTTTTAGTAACCTTGCTTTTTCAGTTAATCCACTATGTCTCCTAATGTAAGGGTTCCAAGGCTTCTTTAATAACTCGGCAATCTTGGCTTTATCATAGGGATCTAAAGACGGTTTTCTTAATAAAGATGGAAATAGTTGGGTTTTGTATCTCTCATACACATGATACATCCCAGCTCTAGATAGCCGCCTAGTAAGCCAATGCTCATTATAAATCAAATAGGCATTTGGGTGATTCATAGGATGCGAATCTAACAAGTCTTTGATGTAAGGTATGGAATTAATCAAGGGCATTGGTCTGCTCCCCGTCTTGCCATTGAGAACTACTCGGCATATTGCCTTCCGTCCGCCGCCATTTTAAATACGACGTCTTTTATTTTCAATTTCAATACCTCCGAAGGTCTATTCGATAAATCCCTTGCCATCATATGATAACACTTGTCTCTTTTGGATGGACAATGTTTTAAGAATAACATATCATCTTCTTGAGTCCACAGGTCACTAGGCTTGTAAGTGGACTTTTCCTTCCTCTTGAGTTGGCTGATATTTAGTATTACATCGGGTTTTGGTCTCTTCCCGGGGTCCATGTTTGGGTAATAGAGCCATTTGAAAAATGTGTTTATTAGCATTCTACTATGGTTATATGTCCCTATCCACTTTTGAGTTGGATCTTGTGTATCGCTTTTTCTTAATAAATTCAAAAACGAAATATACTCGTCCCTATTAACGTCATTAAAACACTTCTTTACAAATTTTGAGAATCGGTTTAGATTATCCCTTACTGTTTTTTGTGTGCTTTCTTCAAGATTGACCTCTGTTATCCTTGCTTGTATGTATTGATCAATCACTTGACGATTTTGTTTTATTGCGTAATTTACGTCATTTACGTCAGTTACAATCATGGAAAAACTATCAAAACTGAACTATATATAGTGAGTTAGACAACAACAATATCTCTAAATATCTTTAACTTCGAATTTTAAGGGTTGGATATCTTCGACAACTATATCCAGGCTGGGAAGATAGCTTCTCAGGTAAGAGAGTATGCTAGGACACAGGACCATACCGGTA
>Ga0075423_10007531_pt1 | contig 10287 bp, 5 predicted proteins | sample SoiMethybrSBSTD2_FD_80114 | JGI IMG/M metagenome (GOLD analysis project Ga0075423, IMG submission 80114) | Bulk soil microbial communities from a Populus tree surrounding site in Tennessee, USA - Soil MetaG P. TD hybrid SBSTD2 | ecosystem: Environmental > Terrestrial > Soil > Tree plantation...
CGCTCGCACAGCGCGGCCATCCCCTCGAAGTAGAAATCCGATCCGCAGATGTGGAGGAATCGCCCCGCCGCCTCCTGCACGGCCTTGACCACCGTCGGATGGTTGTACCCGGTGGAGCTCACCGCGATCCCCGCCATGAAGTCGAGGTACCGGTTGCCGTCCACGTCCTCGATCATCGCGCCCGACCCACGCGCCACGACGAGCGGGTATTCCTTGATGTACGACGTCGACGCCCACTGACTGTCGCGGTCGATCAATGCGCGTGCGTTGGGGCCCGGTGGCGGAACGACGATGCGCGGGTAGTCTCGACCCGTCGGTGCCTGGGCGGGAGGGTGCATGATCTCGGTGGCCATGAAGTCCTCCGTTTGCCGGCTAGGGAATCACCGGAAGAATGATCCGCGACGGGTGCCGGCCGTCATGGTGAATCGTTATGTGCGCCGAGCGCATCTGGGAGGACGACGTCTCGGAGGCGCCGGTCTGCAGGTTGCGCCCATAGTTAGGCGCGAACGCCGACATGAGATGCACGCGAATGCGGTGGCCTTTCTTGAACGCGTTCCCGGTAAGCATAGCGGGCAAACGTAGCAGGTACACCGAATCGGGCTGGAGCAGCGACTGGCGCGCGGTCCGGTCCCGATAGCTCCCTCGAATCACATCCGCCCCCGAGCCCATCACATTGTACGCGGTACCATCCGGGGCGACGTCCAGCACCTTCACCCACAGATCCGTGTCGGGCGCGTCCGCTGCAAGGTAGACCTCGGCGCTGATCGCACCGACGACCTCGACGTCCTGCTCGAGTGGCGCCGTCTCGAACGTGAGCACGTCCGCGCGCGAGCCGAGCGCGCGGTAATCGTGCGAGCCGCTTCGCTCGGCAAATGGATCGGTCACTGGTTTCGCGGGATCGGACACGTACGAGCTCGTCTGCTCACCGGACCCGGGATGGCGACCGGAGAGTGTGCCGGCCCGCGTACCACGTGGCGGACCCGTTAGGTACAGAGTGTCCGCGCGCGTACCGGGAATCGGCCAGCGATCCGCCTCGCGCCATCGGTTGTCGCCCATCACGAACACGCGTACCGGTGCCTCGCGGTCCACGCCATTGCCCAAGTCGCGCACGTAGCGGTCCATCCAGCGCAGCACGGTCTCATCGTAGTCGATGCGCGCGTCGGGCCCATTCTCGCGCTCCCCTACCTTCGTCCGCCCGGTGCCGCGAACGCCATGCGGCCAAGGTCCCATCACGAGGCCGGCGCGCAGTGGGCCACCGGCACGTGCCCTCGTTAGGCCCGTGAAGTTCGTCATCGCGCCGTCGGGGCCGTATGCCTCGTCGTACCAGCCCGAGAGATTGAGCACGGCGGCCCCAGTACTCGCATACCTGCCGCGCAGGTCCGCCCAGTCCCACCACGGATCCCACGGCGCGTGGCTCATCCAGTCGTAGTACCACGGCGCGATCGCCTTGAAGTCCGGCACCGCAGTGAGCGGCAACTGCCACAGGATGCGGTCACGCACAGCGTCCCAACGGCGCTCAGCATCCTCGTCGGTCGTCGGACCATTCGCGATGCCTCGTCGACGGCGCAGGTCCGAGGCGATCGATTCCCACACCCACGGCGCCCACGAGTTGTCCCACACGCCGCCCGCGTAGAAGAACCGGTCGGCCGACGCGAACGTCATCGCCGGGACCATTGCCTTGAGATGCGGCGGGCTCTCCACTGCAGCGAGCCACTGCACGGCGCCCGGGTACGAGAGCCCGAACGTCCCGACGGACCCGTTCGACCACGGCTGCTGCGCGGCCCACTCGATGGTGTCGTAGCCGTCGCGCCCTTCCTGGAGGTATGGAGCGAACTCTCCGTCTGACGCGAACCGACCGCGCACGTCCTGCATGACGACGGCGTACCCGCGATCGACCGCCTTTCGGAAGATCGAGTATTCCGACTGCCCCGCCGTCTTACCGTATGGCGTGCGGTACACGAGCACCGGGAATGGGCCGCTTCCGTGGGGCCGCCAGATGTCCGCACGCAGCACGACGCCGTCACGCATCGGCACCGCGACATTCTGATCGCGGACCCAGGTCGTCTCAGCACGCGTGTCACGCGCTGGGACCTGCGCCGACACGAGCGCGGCGGACGACCACCCTAACGCGATGGCTGTGACGAGCACGCGGGCGATCATCGCGCGGCGATCCCGGCGCTCGAGCTACCCTTCATCGTCAGGCCCGCGGCCGCCAGCGCCAGCTCGACGCGGTCGACGATCATGTCGATCTCCTCTTCCGTGACGATGAAGGGGGGTGCGATCAGGATGGTGTCGCCACGCGTGCCGTCGGCGTGACCCACGTTAGGCCACACGACGAGTCCGGCATCGAGCGCCGCTCCCATCAGTCGCTCCGCAACGTGCGCCTGACGCGCGAACGGGGCACGCGTCTCCTTGTCTTCGACGATTTCCACACCAGCCAGGAGCCCGCGGCCGCGCACATCGCCCACGTGCGGCAGCTCGGCCAGACGTGCCAGTCGGCGCTGCAGCACTGGCCCGATCGCGGCGCACCGCTCGACGAGTCGGTGCTCACGCAGGTATCGAAGGGTCGCGACGCCCGCCGTGCAGAGCACGGGATGGTGGGAAAACGTCTGCGCGTGATTGAGCGCGCCGGACCCTCGCGCGAACACTTCGGCGATCCGCGTCGGCGCAACAACGGCTGCGAGTGGGGCATACCCGCCGGCAATCCCCTTGCCTAACACCATCACGTCGGGCACGACGCCGCTCGGCTCCAGCGCCGACCACGTACCGGTTCGCCCCGCGCCGACCAGCACCTCGTCGGCGATGAAGAGCACGTCGTGACGATCGCAGATTTCCCTGACGCGGCGGAAGTAATCCGGCGGCGGCACCGACGCGCCTGTCGACGAGCCGCCCACGGGTTCGGCGATGAACGCCGCGACCGTCTCCGGATCCTCCCGGATGATCGCCTCCTCCAACGCGGCGCCGCTGCACGCCGGGCAGTATGGGGGCACTCCGCCGCACTCGCAGCGGTACGCGTATGGTGCAGGGATGCGCACGACGTCGACGAGCCAGTCGCCGAAGGTCCTTCGGTAGTGCTCGCGGGCGGACGCGGAGAGCGCCAACAGCGTGTTGCCGTGGTAGGCGGGCGCGAGCGCGACGATCTTGTGCTTGCGGGCTCTCCCGGACTCCAACCAGTACTGACGAGCAAGCTTGAGCGCAGCCTCGATCGCATCGGAGCCGCTCGAGAGTGGGTAGACTTTGTCCAGATCGCCGGGAGCGAGCGCCGCCATCTCGGCAGCGAACTCCTCGACCGGGTCGTGCGAAAATGCGATCCCGCTCACGTATGCGAGTCGCCGGGCCTGCTCGGCCATCGCGTCGGCGATCTCGGCGACTCCGTGCCCCACGTTCACGACGAACGCACCACCGCACGCGTCGAGGAACGCGTTGCCGTCTTTGTCGTAGAGCCAACAGCCCTCGCCGCGCTCGATGACGGGGAGGCGCGATGTCAGCTTCCGGAAGAAAACGTGGGTTTCCGGAAAGCCGTGTGGGGGCATGCGTCGTGGAAGTGGGGGAAACGCGAATCTGCCGGTAACCTCACACCGCCGCAACGTGGGGGATTGGGATCAGAGTCGGGGTCAGAGTCGGGACCCTGACCCCCGACTCTGATCCCAATTTCTTAGGTTCATCACGGAATTCCGGGACGGTGCGTACTCGGAGAGCACACTTGAGACGCCGCCGAGAGTGGCGACAACGGCAACAGCAGGAACCGCGAAGGACGCGAAGGACGCGAAGGAAGGCCAATCGGCGACACACCGCTGCCAACGAGCCAGGAGCGTGTAAGAACGACCTCGGGGACGCAGGTGCATCCCCGAGGCCGTTTCCCAAGAACTCCGACCGTTTGCGGGGCCATCTCGATCGTTAGGGTTCCCTTCGCGGCCTTCGCGTCCTTGGCGGTTAACTGGTGTTCTCTGTGCTCTCCGTGTCGACCCTGCTTAGAAAATTCAGCCAGCCGTCCCGAAATTCCTCGAAGCCCCCATTTTTTAGCTACAGCCCGTGGGGTCGTTCCAGTTTCTGGCGGGCTGCTCGCTAGGCAGCGGAACGTTCGGATTCGTGTTCCTCTCCGCCTGAGCGTACAACAGCCGCTCGGGGATCCCACCGGTCGTTCCCTGCGCCGGCGTCAACGCTGGCAGGCACGTGCGCTTCCAGTCGTTCCAGACCTCCGTGTTCTGGAAGAGCGCGATGTACTTCTCCGCCATGATGTCGGCGAGTGAGGTGCTGCCAACTGCCGGAAGTCCCGCGTCGGCGCGCTCGGCGTTCAGCGCCGTGAGTGCGACACCTGTCTGGCCAAGCCGAAACGCCGACTCAGCGATAATCAGCTGGTTCTCGGCCGCGGTCACGATCGGTTGGCGGAACGCCGGCCCTGTACGCGCTTCATCGAACGTCGAGATCGACGCACTCCCCTGCTGACCGGGCGCCGCGCCGACGTACTGTCCCTGCGCGTTCGGATCGAAGTACTGCGCGAGTCGCGGATCGTTACGGGTCTGCAGCAGGTTCACGAGAAATGCGCCAGGGCTCATGTACCCGGATCGCTGAATCGTGATGAACTGGTACCAGGTGTTCTGCTCGTTAGGGTCTTCCGACTGGTACGAGCGGAGATCGTCGCCCTTCTGCAGTCCCTTCTGTGCTTCGGCCAGTGCGCTCTGATACGCGGCGTTGCCCTGCCGCTCGGCAACGTGGAGGAAGTAGCGGGCTTTCAGCGTGTGCGCGAGGCGCAGCCACTTGGTTGCGTCGCCTCCGTACCAGAGGTCAGCAGCGCCTGGACCGGCGCCGACCTTCGCGGTCAGCATCGTGACCGCCGTGTCGAGCTTCGCTTGAATTCCTGCGTACACCTGCTCTTGCGGGTCGAGCTTCGGCGTGAGAGTGTCGGACACCGCCTGCGAATACGGGATGTCCCCCCAGACGTCCGCACCCAGCCCTATGGTCATCGCCTCCAGCACTCGGCCGATGCCACCGTACACCTGGTCTTTCGAACTGTCGGCCCTTTGTTGAATCCTGCGAATGTCGAGTAGCCCGCCACCGGTATAGAGCTGACCGAACGGACCATTGAGCGCATCCTCACCGTACTGATAGAGGCCGAGCTGCCGATATTGCCGGTCGGTTCCGGCACATTGCTGCATCCACACGCACACGATGCGCGCGAGGTCGCTCGTGTATTGCGTCGTCTGCGCGGTCTCGGTCGAGACGAGCAGCTGATCCGCCGTCGAGACCGTGGGCCGATTCGGATTCGTCGTGGCTTCAGGATCAGAAAGCCAGTTGGAGCAACCAGTAACGGCGCCTAACGATATGATACTGATCAACAATTTCTTGATTCGCATGGAAGGAACCTCGGCTGAAGCCCTCGCGAGTCGTTAGTCGGAAGTCGTTAGTCGTTAGCTAACGACTAGTGGCTAACGACTAATGACTCGCGAGGGCTGATGGCTGCTATTTGTTGATACCTAACGTGATCACGAACGACCGAGTCTGCGGATTGTTGAAGTAGTCGATCCCCTGCGCCGCGACTTCGGCGCCACCGAGGTTCGTCTCCGGATCGATGCCGCTGTACGCGGTCCATGTCGCGAGGTTGCGCGCGGCCAGTCGGAGCTCGATGCTGCCAAGCCCCTGACGGCGCACCCACGGCGTATCGAACGTGTAGCCGAGCGAGATCTCGCGAAGCTTCACGTAGCTGCCGTCCTCGAGGAATTGCGACGCGACATCACCAAATCCGCTGCCCAGTCCCGTGAACCAGTTTTCGCCGATCGGGACAGCCGTTCCAGCGCCTGGCCCGAACGCGGGGCCACGCATGAAATCCTTGCCAAACGTGCGCTCGTTGCCGGTGCATCCGAGATTGCCAGCCGCGTCGTACGTGCACGTGGCGCGATTGTACGTGTCGGCATGCGTGCCGAAGTTGTCGAGCGCGCCCCTCGTGCCGTTCCAGATCACGCCGCCGCGACGGACGTCGACGAGGCCACTCACGTTGACCTTCCGCCAACGAACGCCCGTTCGGAAGCTGCCGGTCCAGTTCGGATTCGGATTGCCGATGACACGCTGGGTGGGATCCTCGACCGGGAATCCGTCGGGTCCGATGTACAACGCACCGTCAGCCGCCTTGGCTTGCTGACATAGCGCGTTGATATCGGTCGGCGCGCCGGAGCCAAGGTCGACCTGGTTCGACGCCTCCTTGTAGCGGCAGCGCACGAAGTCGTAGCTCCGGAACGAGCCGATCGGAAAACCCTTCACCGCAGAAACGAGCGTCCCGGTGAAGAATCCGCCCGTTGGCAGATCGACGGCGTCCGCGCCTTTGAGGTCGAGGACCTTGTTCTTGTTGTGCGCGTACTGGAAACCGACGTCCCAGTCGAAGTCCTGCGTGCGAATGGGACGGAAATTGAGCGACGCCTCGATTCCGATGTTGCTGATGGTGCCGGCGTTGCTCGCCTGCACGCTGTACCCGGTAGACGCTGCCAGCGGCAAGTCGAAGATCACATCGCTCGCCTTGCGATCGTAGTACGTGAAGCTCGCGTCGGCCCGATCCTTGAGAAAACCGACGTCGAAGCCGGTCTCGAACTCGCGCTGCCGCTCGGGCTTGAGGTTGTCCTGCGGCTTGCGCGCCGCCGTGAACAGGCCTCCGCGACCGCCCTGGCTCGCAAGGAGCGCGTCACCCCACGTGCTGACGAACGCACTCGACGAGAACGAACCGTTCGTTAGGTATACACCCGGTTCGGTACCCGTCTCACCGTATGCCGCGCGCAGCCGACCCTCACTCAACAACCCGCCAAGGGTCGTGTAGTTCGTGAAATTCCAGGCGAGCGTGGCCGCCGGGAACCAGTGCCGGCGGTCGCTCGCGCCGAATGTGGAGAACCCATCGTTTCGCATCGTCGCCGTCAGGTACAGCTGCCGCCAGAACTCCTGCTGGACCTGCGCGTAGAATGACTGCCCGCGAACGAGCACGGTCGAGTCATCCGAGGTGCGCGTCGTCGTGTTCACGAGTGTGAACGGCTGTGGGGCGATGAGGTCCTGTCCGATCGTCAGGTTCTGGTGGTACTGGCGGCTGTTGAGATTCCCGCCGACCACGAGGCGCGACTCGAACGCCTCCTTGAAGGAGTGCGTGAACGTCGCCGTGAGGTTGTTGTCGAGCTGGTAATTGATCAGGTTCGCCTTGATCACCTGGCCCGTCGGGAACCCGGAGCTCGTCTTCGGCAACGTCTCCAGACGCTCGTCGCCAATGTAATCTCCGCCGATCGTTAGGCGCACGTTCACCCATTCCTTCGGATCGTAGGACACTCCGAGGTTGCCGAACGCACGCCCGACTTGCTGCGTGTTGTCCTGGTCCTTGATCGCGAAGACCGGATTGTCGTACCCGCGCCCCAGGTCGAGCGAGGAACTGGACGGCTCCGGGAAGCGATAGGATCGGTGCAGCCCGGATGTCGAATCGAGGTAGTTGAAGTTGTTGAACTCGGGAGGGGTTCTCCACGCGCCGAGCCAAACCCCCGAGACGTTCGAGCCTTTCTGCACGAACTGTCCGCGATCATCCACGTACGCGATGTTGCCATCGAGACGGAGTCCTGCGGGCAGCGTCTGTGATGCCTTGAGACGGATCGAGTAGCGGTCGTAGGTGTCGTTGTTGCCAATGACGGTGCCGTTCTGATTGCTCGCGCCGCCGGACAGATAGAACGTCGTGCGGTCGCTTCCGCCCGACACCGACAAGGTGTTGTCGAACGTGCCGGCGTTCTCGAACATGTCGCGACTGTGATCGAATGTCGGCGTTCCCGCAGCGAGCTTCGGTCCCCACGATGTGCTCGTGAGCCGACAGTCGGGCGCGGCACAGCTCACCCCTTCACCGCCCGTGCCTTGCCCGTACGCGCGCTGCAGCGGCTCGGAGTGCGTGAGCTGATCGAGACGCGACGTCGACCGGAGCGACCACTGAACGCCGCCGGTCGGCCTTCCGCTCTTCGTCGTGATGAGCACGACGCCCTGGCCCGCGCGCGCACCATAGATGGCGGCGGCAGCGCCGGATTTCAGAATCTCGACGCTCTCGATGTCCGCGGGATTGATGTCAGCCGCGTGATTCGGTGTGTCCGTGCTCCCCGTCGGATCGCTCGTCGCGACCGTCTGATTGTCGATCGGTGAACCGTCGACGACGAACAGCGGTTGGCCTGTTCCCTGGATCGTGTTGAGTCCGCGAATGCGGATCGACGACGATGATCCAGGCTCTCCAGACTGTGATGTGACGATGACGCCGGGCGCCTTTGCCGCGAGCGCGTTGACGACGTTCGTCTCGTTCGAGCGCTGGATTGCGCCCGAGTCCACGGGTGTTCGCACCGTCCCGATGCGTTCGGCTTGTGTAGCCGTGCCCGCACCGGTAACGACGACCTCGCCGAGCTGCAGTGGATTCGCGGCGAGCGAGAAGTCGTGCGTGATGGTCGTGCCTGGCGTCAGCGTCACCTGTGTCGACACCGGGCGGTAGCCAAGACGTCGCGCTTCGAGCGTCGCGGTCTGCCCGGTAGCGCGTGCGGCGGGAACGGTGAACGAATACTTCCCGTTGTCGCCTGTCATTGCGCCGAGCCCCAGGCCGGTAAGCGAGACCGCCACGCCCGGCATGGGTTGGCCGGTCTCGTTGACGACGTTGCCGGAGACCGTGATTGGTTGTTGTGCTCGCGCGAGTGATGGCCACGCGACCGAGGCGACGAGTGCCACGGTCGTGAGTCGACAATGCATCCGAGTCATGCGTCCTCCGCGTTATGCGGTACGGTGATCGCATGACCGCCGTCCCCATGACGGCGGTCACCGTCAGGGACGACATCGGGAGTGGTTCGCCTACGTGCGAGCGTGCTGCGACTGCGACTGCGAGGTACGTCTACAGCGAGCTACACCCACGAGAAGACGGTGCCAACGCCGGCTCCGACGACTCGCGGCCGATACACGTGCACGAGTCGAAGCGTGCATGGTACCTGTCGTGAGTGGGCGGGCAGTCCGCAAATCGCGTGCACCACACGGGATCGAGCGACAAAAAGGGTGGCAGGTTGCGATGACCGGGATGCCGAGCGACCGGAGCCGGGATGCTTGCTACTCGTCACTGTCGACTGGCCCGGAATCCGACGGCAGGTCACCCTTGACACCGAGCGCGCTCGGTGCCACAATACCTAACACTGTTAAGTTAGCGAGGAGCGATGGGACCCAAGGAACGCCGAGTTCGCGAACGTGAGCAGACCAAATCCAGGATCCTGGACGCGGCCCGCGAGATGTTCGTGGAGGACGGCGTCGACGCGGTCACGATGCGCGAGATCGCTAAGCGCATCGAGTACACCCCCACCGCGATCTACCATCACTTCCGAGACAAGCAGGCCCTCATCGAGGAGCTCTGCCTCATCGACTTCCGCTCGCTTGCCCAGGCGTTTCAGAAGATCGGTCGGATCGAGGATATCGGAGAACGGCTCCGAAGAATCGGGCTCGCCTATGTGGACTTCGCCCTCGAGCACCCGAGCCATTTTCGGTTCATGTTCATGACGCCAAAGCCTTTACTACCAGCGAGCTCCTTTGGCGTGTCGGACGGAGAGCCGGAGAGTCACGCCTACGGAGTGCTTCGATCCGCCGTTGCGGAAGGAGTCGCCGCGGGTCGGTTTCGTCCGGAATTCAACGACCCGGACGAGCTCGCACAGGTCCTCTGGGCGGGCGTGCACGGGATCGCCGCGCTCCACGTCGTGAAGGGAGGAAAGGGCGACCACATCGCGTGGCGAGATGCGCGCGAGACGGCTCGCGCGATGGTCGACGTACTCATGAGAGGAACGATTCGGACCACGAGTTAGGACCGCCGTGCGCGCGCGAGCCGCGCCCACGGCATTTTTTTGGCCGTAGACTTAACAACGTTCTGTTTTGTTACATAGTAACAATCGGTAGGCCTCATCAGCGCGACGCAACGCGAACTGGAAATCGAAGGATTTGGAGGTCCGATGCAAGCCAAGTCAGCCAACACCAGCGCCGGTCGATCGCGGCCACTGCCGCACCTCGCGGCGATCATGACGACTCTTTTGCTCGTCTCCGGCAGCGCGGACGCGCAGCAGATCCGCGAACGTGTCGCTCCCACGAGCCCGAACCCCCTCGACGGCTACATCCGCGACGCGATTCGCGCGAACCTCTCGCTCGAGCAGCAACGGCTCGACGAGGATCGCGCGACCTCGGCGGTCCGAGAAGCGCGTGCACTGCGACTGCCGTCCCTGGCGTTCAGCTCGCGCAAGACCCAGGTCGACGGCGGACTCGATCTCGGCGATCTCGTGA
>Ga0075423_10007533_pt1 | contig 10286 bp, 6 predicted proteins | sample SoiMethybrSBSTD2_FD_80114 | JGI IMG/M metagenome (GOLD analysis project Ga0075423, IMG submission 80114) | Bulk soil microbial communities from a Populus tree surrounding site in Tennessee, USA - Soil MetaG P. TD hybrid SBSTD2 | ecosystem: Environmental > Terrestrial > Soil > Tree plantation...
AAGTGGTCAACGCGGCACGGCTACCCAGAGTGTAATAGCCTAGGAGCATGCTGGCCAGTCCCTGGCCGCCAGCCGTGCCCAGGTCGCTGGTGAAGTTCTGATCAAAGTCGAATTCGCCGACAGGATTCGACGTCTGGAAGAGCTCGGCTCGAACGCGGCGAATGTCAGCGCCGACCTTTAAAGTATGCTTGCCACGAATAAAGGTGACGTTATCGACCCACTGAAAAATAGTGTCATGTCGAAAGGTGGGGGCAAAGGGTGTGTGTCCTAAGGCACTGTAGCCAAAAATTACGATGCGAGCCAAGCCACCGCAGAATCCGCAGAAGGTGTTAATGCCCGGTATTCCAACCTCGTCTGAGGTTTTCAGGTTCTGATCGAACGGGAACCAGTCGGTACGAACACGGTTCAGGCCGAAGCGAAATTCATTAATGGTGTGTGGGCTGAAAGTATGAACTTCACTAATGGCAACGTTTTGATTCCGTGTATCTGCCTTTGCGGCCAGGAAAGGGTCGCCACCGACGACCGTTCCCAAAAAAGGCGGACTTTCAAGCGTAGTGCCCAGGAAACTGTATCGGGTGAAGAACTGGTCCTTATCGCTGAAGCGGTGATCGATCCGAACATCGAAGTTATCCACGTCGTGAGCGACGGAGTGGCTGCCATTAAAATTAGCTTGTCCAACGGGCACGTTCAAGTTGGGGGACGGCAGTAGCGCCATGACATTTGCCGAAGCAGGGTTGATCAGATTCGAGGGAATCCTGTTGCCAGCGAACGGTCGTGGATGGCCGGTCGCAGGATCGATGTCAAAGGGATTATAGATCACCGGATTGCCGGGTTCTGAAAAGTCTCCCTGGCGTTGCAACAGCGTTGGTATGGTTAGATTGGACGTCTCGCCCAGACGGCTGCGATAGCCCTCGTAGTCACCAAAGAAGAAGGTGCGATCCTTGATGATCGGTCCACCGATATTTCCACCAAATTGATTTTGCCGAAAGGGAGGTTTAGGTGTCCCAGCCCGGTTGCTGAAAAAGTCGTTGGCGTCGAGCGACGAGTTCCGGAGGAATTCGAAGGCTCCACCGTGCAGTTGATTGGTACCCGACTTGATAGCGATCTGGACATTGGCTCCGCCAGCCCGTCCGAATTCCGCTGAATAGTTATTGTTGGCAACTTTGAATTCCTGAATGGCATCAATCGATGGATTCACGCTCAAAATGCTGAAAAAGGCCTCGTTGTCAGTAATCCCATCAATTTGCCAGTTGTTTCCGTCGGCCTGGATGCCGTTCACGTTTGTGTCTGAAATTCCCTGGGGGTTGTCCGGGTTGACGTTCCCACCTAGCGACCCTGGGTTTGGGACTGACCCGGTGTTCAGACTTACCAATTGAGCGAAGTTTCGCACGTTGAGAGGCATCTCGACAATTTGCTTGGAGGTGATGACCTGGGCTGACTCAGAACTTTGTGAACTCACCAGCGGAGCCTCTGCCATAACACTTACGCTCTCGGTCACCTCGCCAAGCTGCAATGCCAAATCGACTCGAGCCTTCTGGTCCACTTGAAGTGTAATGCCCGTTTGGGTGCTCTTCTTGAAGCCGACCTTCTCCGCAGTGACTTCGTAACTGCCGGGCAACAGGTACGACACGATGTAATTCCCGTTTTCGTCGGTCGCAAAGGCCTTGGCGATCTTGGTTCCCAAGTTCGTGATCGTCACCTGAGCGTCAGGAACTGGTGCGCCTGAAGGATCGGTAACTTTTCCCAGGATGGTGCCGCTAGTCATTTGGGCAAAAGAGAGCGCTGGCCAGAGAAACACGGCGGGCAGGAGAATCCATCTAAGCCATCTCCCTAAGGACGTGCCCCTCACCTCTAAAGCTAGGTCACCTCTTTTTTGCAACCAGCATCGCATAATCTCCTCCGTAATTGATCTCGCTCGTCGGCTGAACCTGGCAGCCAACTCTTGACCTGCTTGTGAAAAGGAGTGCCACAATCGCGAAAGGGGCCTCAACGTCCTCCCGTCTTTTCGATATGGGTTGGATTCTGGTATGACCACATTCATTTTGTCAAGAAAAAATTTTACAGTGGAAAGGGAACTGGTGTTCTGGTTGGTAGCCCTTGGTCGGAATTGGTGCGAGCGACGCCTGCGCACCTAAATCAAGGAGTGGCTTATAGAGCTGGCGTTGCGGGGCACTTACGAGACCTTGTGCCGTCCGCGCAAGTTGACCAAGTGAAGCTTCTTGTTGCGACCCAACATTCGGCGCCTGGAAGGAGAGATATGTTGCTCCACATATCGAAAGTGCTCGAGCATGGCTCGCTTTGCTCTCTCCGAGTCTTTTCTTTCAATGGCTCTGTAAATCTCCTGATGGTTACGGAGGTTATCCTTGGCAAAGTCACCAGGCACTAACTGTCTCGACAAGGAGATGGAGCGTCGTACTAGATCGAGGAAGAAATGGAAAACGTGAACGTAAAGCAGATTGCCCGTCATTTCAGCGATGGTCTGATGAAATTTCAGATCGGCATCACGGTACCGCGTAAACTGACTGTCGCTCTTGAAAGCGGCGGTAGCTTCCATGGCTCTGAGGCAACGGGCTAAGCCAGGAAGCGAATCTCTTGCGGGCAACTGGGTTGCCCTAGCAACTGCCCATAACTCAAGCACTTTTCGTATTTCGATGATGTCGCTCGTAGTGATCACGTTAGAATCAACAATCTCCTCGATCGGCTCACGGAAGGGTTGGGGCAGCGAAGTGCAGACGAAGCTCCCGCTTTTGGACCGTCGGTTAATGTAACCTCGAGCTTCCAGCCGATTCAGCGCATCCCGGAGGGTCGTGCGGCTAAGGCCAAGAGTTTCGGTCAATTCTCGTTCTCCAGGCAAACGCGAACCCGGAGACAAACGTCCTTCAATAATCAGAGCTAAGATCTGTTGAAAAGCCTGATCCGAACGGCGCTTGGTCGTTTGGACAGCCAACCGAGTTGCGGTGGCTCTTTGATCAGTCATAAAAAACCTCCACCTTTCCTGAGTCGTGTACACCTGGGGATCTAGATCCTGCTTTGGGGCGCATTTTAACAGTCTTCTTTCTATGGCGGGACGAATTTATTTTCCGAGTTGACAACCTGACTCTGGTAATACCAGAATAGTGGCTACCTTAGTCTGAGCTCGCAATCCGCGACAGAGCAGCACATTCAGCACCTTGCGCTCTCCTCCAAAACCACGGTCAGCACCCAGGCAACACACGAGTGAGTATGTCCGGTCCTGGCTTGATCTAGTTTGGGTCATGGTTCCATGAATAGCATATGAGACAAGTGAGCCAGAAGAGCAAGTGATTCAATATCATTCCAGGGGATTCCTATGGGTGAGTCCAGAAACATGGATCGTACTGGGTCGGTGAGTACCATCGCTCAGGGCGGAGAGGGTCAACGCGAATCGTCGCGGTGGATTCTCGATTCCTGCAGGGACTTATTACTGTTCATTGGGACGCCCATTCTGATCGTCCCACTCGGCCTGGCCGCCAACTCCCGTCTCTCCCTTGAAGAAATTGCTCTTTATGTTGCCGCCTTTGGGGCCGTGGGACATCACCTGCCTGGCATGATGCGAGCCTATGCGGACCGTGAACTGTTTGAGCGATTCAGATTGCGCTTCCTTCTATCACCTTTGTTCCTGTTGACAATCTGTATTCTTTTCGAGCTTGGGAAACTTCATGGGCTGCAGGTTCTCCTCTTGTTGTGGGGGGTATGGCATGGTTTGGCGCAGGTCTACGGATTTGTACGTATCTACGATGTTAAAGCGGGCTCAGTTGTTCCCCTGACAGCTCGATTGGATTGGTGCATGTGTGTTGCTTGGTTCGGGGCTGGAATGCTGTACTCGCCTGGTAGAATGGCTCTCCTGCTCGACGCGTTCTATCAATCAGGCGGTCGCTTGCTGCCCACCATCAGTGTTCGTGTTTTCCAGGCTGCTTGGGGCATCTCTACCCTTGTCGTCACTCTCATATTTTTGGCAAATACTTTCACGCAATGGCGGCGGGGCCAACCCTCGAGCCCTGTCAAGTTGTTGATGATGATCATCAGCTTCGGTTTCTGGTGGTATGCAATGGTGGGAATCTCGAATGTCGTGGTAGGTATTGCCCTGTTCGAGATATTTCATGACGTGCAATACCTGTCCATTGTGTGGATCTACAATCGCAAGCGAGTGGATAAGGCTCGCCATGTCGGTCCCTTCATGCGATTTCTCTTCCGGCGCAGTGGAATGATGATTGGCTTATACGTCGGCATGGTGTTTGCCTATGGATATGTCAAATTGCTTGCGGATCGGATTGACAGAGAAACTGTTCAGCAGGTGCTGTTCGGACTTATAATGGCATCCACATTCCTCCATTTTTACTTTGATGGATTCATCTGGAAAGTTCGTGAACGGTCCGTGCGCGAGAGCCTCGGTCTGAAGGGTGGTCAAAGCGAAAATGAGAAGCCTTACGGCATTCCTGCTTGGCTGAGGCATAGCCTCAATTGGAGCCTGTTCCTCGTCCCGGTCTGCCTTTTAGGTTTTTCGCAGTCGAGGGGCAGCGCCCCCATATTGGAGCAGTCGTACAACCTTGTAAGTGCACTGCCCGGCAGCTGGTACGCACACCAAAAACTAGGTAGAGCACTTGAAGCCCAGGGCAGGATCGAAGAAGCAACGAGGCAGTATCATCAGACCCTTCAGCTCAACCCTGACGCTGTCGAGGCCCATAACCGGCTCGGCATTGCTCTTGAATCTCAGGGCAGGCTGGAAGAGGCCATTGCTCATTATCGTCAAGCCCTGCAACTCAGAGCTGACTTTAGCGAAGTGCAAATCAATCTGGGTATCGCACTTAGAAGTCAGGGCAAAGTGGACGAGGCCATTGGGTACTTTCGTCAAGCTCTCCGGCTCAAGCCCAGGTCCGCTGAAGCCCAAGTCAACTTAGGCATCGCACTTGAGTCACAGGGAAACCTCAACGAGGCGATCACTCAATATCGCCAAGCCCTGGAGATCAAGCCTACCTCGGTCGAAGCCCACAACAACCTGGGACTGGCACTCGCGTCTCAAGGCAGGTCGGATGAGGCCATCGCACAGTATCGCCAAGTCCTGCAGCTCAACCCCAGCTACGTTGAAGCATATGACAACCTGGGTACCGCACTGGCATCCGAAGGGAAGCTGACAGAAGCTGTCAGCCAGTTCCGCCGGGCTCTGCAGCTGAAGCCGGACTCCCCTGAAGCACACAACAATCTGGGTATAGCACTCGCATCGCAAGGGAGCCTGGATGAGGCCATCAATCAGTTTCGTCTGGCTCTAAAGGGACATCCAAGCTCCGCCGAGGCACACAACAATCTTGGGAGGGCACTTCAGTCGCAGGGCAACTTCGAGGAGGCTATTAACTGTTACCGTCAGGCCCTCAAGAATAAACCTGATTGGCCAGCCCCCATGAATGGCCTCGCGTGGATTCTGGCTACACACACCGGTTCTTCTGGTTCTGACAGTGATTTTGCGGTCAGCTTGGCAGAGCGTGCCGCCGAGCTAACGCAATATCGGGAACTGGAGATCCTGGATACGCTAGCGGCCGCGTATGCGGCGGCGGGGAGATTCGAACGTGCCACGAAGACTGCGGAAACGGCTCTCTCATTGGCCTCTGCCCCCGGCTTGGAGCGGTGGGGCGATGAGATCCTTGGGCGGCTGAGGCTGTACAAGCAGGGAAAACCTTACCGAGAGCCGTAGTTAGCAAGTCACATGCTTGAAAAGGTCTAGGGGCTGGGCAGAAATCCTATTTGCGGCGGGCTCGCTTAGCCCATTTCACTGCGGCATCATGAATCACTGCGCGCTCTTTGATTCTTTTGTTGTTCGGATAATGTTTTGTAAACACTGCTGACATGATGGACGGTTTTACGGCCAATTCCTTGACGACCTCCAGCTCGAAGTTCGTGAAAATCATTGTTCAGATCGAGCTCCTCTTCGTCAGGCCTCTTGCGCAAATATTAGAATCGTCAGCCAATCCCAAAGACCGCGAAGCAGGGCCACAACTGCCGGAACAAACTAAGGACCGGATCAAGGCCATTGCGAATGTCTTCGAGAGGGGAAGTGCGGAACCGACTTACGCCCAGATCACATTGCTCGCCAATGATTCAGGACACCTTACATATGGCGCTGCCGCAACGGCGCTAGCGAGCGGCAACCTGTATCTTTTAGTCAAAGCATATTCCGAACAGCCTAGCGCGAAATTCGCACGCGAGATGTCCGAGTACCGGCCAAGGCTTTCAGGATGGGCCGTGGTGGGTGGTAAACGGCCAGCGGACAGGAAGAAGTAAGCATTATCTGGCTTGATGAGTCACTCTGTATTACCATCTTCCTTTGAGGAAAAGGGCGAACTCATGGGCGAGAAAAAGGCCGATGAAAAGGATTGCCCAACCAACTTAGAACCGACAGGCTGATGGCAACTGAACCAATCGCTTGAGGAGACGAAAAGTGCGCGTCAAACGAAAGTATAAGAAGAAGGCGACCTCGTTCGTCACGGCTGTTCAGCTGGACCTGGACACCGAGGGGTTTGTTTACACCAAGTGGGGCGGTAAGCAAGTATGCAAACCGGGCGATTGGCTTGTCGACAACAACGGCGACACGTACAGCGTATCGCAGGAATCGTTCGCCAAGACCTACCAGTTCGTTAGCCCGGGTGTATACGTAAAGTCGGCGCCGGTGTGGGCCGAGGTTGCCGAGCAACCCGGGAAGGTTAAAACAACAGAGGGCACGACCGCATACAAAGCCGGCGATTATCTGGTTTCCAACAACGAAGACGGCACGGACGCCTACGCCATGAGTGCGGAAAAGTTTGAATCAATGTACGACCTCGCCGAAGACTGATTCATGGACGATGTGCTGAATTAGAATTCAACTCGGCCTCATTGAATAACCTCACCTACCGGCACCGGCTGCTGCACGAGATTTTGCTACCAGCAATTCCTCGCTGACCCATAAGTCGATTGTTACTGGTCTTGGACCAATATCATGCGTTAATGGCATGCTTTCCTTTTTTCTGGACGTTGCCGAAATCTGAATGTACAGTACCTACCTTGGAGCGTCTCGAGCGATGACCAACGCACAACCTCTAAAGTCAAGATCTACTCCCACACCATAGCCGATCCGATCATCGTCCGTCGCCGGCTTCGTATTGCAAGCGTTGATCCATTCAATGAGTAGCGGTCGGGGCTGGATCGAATCTGGAGGTGTAATTCGACGACCGCTGAGGTAGGTCCGCGGACCTGGCTCGCGGTTTGGAACCTGAGCTTATCTCCTGAGAATCGACGTGAACTGGGCTGCGGGTGCAGCTCCGGCTCAAAAGACACTAGAACGGCAGCGATTTGCCGCGGTCTGAAAGCGACGCGAGGCGCGTTCAGAAGATCGAGATGCACGACAGACTGCCGGTAACCAGGAAGTTACCGACTTATTGGCGCATAGCCACGTGAAGTAAAAAGGAGCTTACTATGCCAAAACTCATTCTCGCAGGGCGATTCGTACCGAAGCCAGGGATTGCATCGAATCTGGTTCAAAACTTTCCGCCGCCACAGCCACCCAAAGCAATCAGCGTCGATGATCTCGAAACGCTTCGGAGTCTCGTCGGAACAATTCAGGAGCTGCCCGGCGGTTCCGGCCATCGTTACAAGATTGTTGAGATCCAGAACGTCACGACGGGCGACGTGAACGAAGTAAACATTCGGCCTACCAATGTGATTGTTGAATACCAGTGGCCGCAGTAGTTCGTCCTGGACAAGAAGAAAGTATCTCGAATGTTGAGATATCGCACTCGTTGAACGAAACAGGAGAAGCCCGTCGCGAAAGCATTTACGATAGATCGCCTAGCAAACTTGTTACTTGGTTCACAATTGCGGTGACGTGCTTTCGTTTGCGGTCAGGTGGTCTCTGCTTTTGGAGGAGAGGCTGCTTTCGGACAGCAGCTTGGCCAAAGGTGAAAGTCGATCGGTCAGGCGATTTGCTGATGCCGCTGTTGGAAACTGAGTGAGCACGCCTTGAGATGCGGACAAGGATGCGAAATCGTTCGGAGTAAACAACTGCGTTGAACGATCAAGAAGTAAATCTGAATTTGATTGAGCCGCCTGGCATGAACGGGCTAGTGGAGCAGATGCAGAGTCGGCACTGGTACTTCAAACGGCCAACGGATTTCAAATCCCGGTGAACTGCTATCCACAATCCAAAAGCCGCGTGGTGGAGCGGCCAGGTTCCTGCATCGTGACATCCGCCACCAGCCGATCAAAAGGCCAACGCCCTTTTTCAATTCACAATAGCCAAGGACTTCCCAAACCGAGAAGCATACCCAAGCCCTTTGCTGTTGATATTGCCTTTCAATCCGCATCCGACGGCCAGGTCACGGCGGCGTGCAAAAAAACTAATCCGAAGGTCTATATATCCGCGGTGACCTGGTGCTTCGACTCCGACATCACCCACTCGATTTAGGGACAGTCTATGTAGGCTTCCTACATGTGGTCGAGCTCACCGGTTTGAACCCGAACGTCGCGCTAGAGCTTGGGATCGCCCATACACTGGGTCGCGGCGTCTTGCCGGTTAGCCCCGCGCCGTCGACAGGTCTTGAGTGAGTTTTGCAAGCCACGGCGCTTTAGCACCAATTGAAGCGGTCGTAGCCAGGCGTGGCATCGAGACCTTCCATCCAACAATAGATAACATAGGTAAGTGCTGTAAACGGGCGAGTTTGATGGTCTTCTAGTAACCTCCTGCCCCTGCTGCCCGCCGACTTTGCGAGGCCGAGCTCCGCGTCAGGGCCCAGCAATCTATCTGACTCGTTTTTAACGACTCGATAACACTCACAGGACCTAGCTTCCAGTCCGTGGCTGCTCAATATCTTGATATGGCCCCTAGCATAATGAATCAACCTCTCATCTTGAAGACGTCCTGCAGCGACAGTAACGCTTTCGCGGCGTGTCCCCAACATATTGGAGATAAACTCTTGCGTCATCTGCAACTCATTCGATTTCACTCGGTTGTGGCACAGCAACAGCCAGCGGCAGAGGCGCTTTTCCATTGAATGGAGTCGGTTGCAGACAGCTGTCTGCGAAACCTGCGTAATGAGTGCCTGAGTGTATCGAAGAAACAAGCGTTGAAGTCCCCCGCCCCTAACAAACTTCTCCTGAATTGCCTTCGCGCTTACTTTGAAGGCGTCGCCTGCAACTTGGACGATAGCCCGGTTGATCGTTGTGTCGCCTCCCAAGAGCTGAGCAATTCCTACTAATCCGTCATTTCCGACGAGACCCATTTCGGCGGTCGAACCATCTACCATTGTGTAAAGTAATGAGACAACACAGCTGGTTGGAAAATAAATGTAGTCCAAACGTCCGCTCAACTCAGAAATGACTTTGCCCAGAGAGAACGTAACAGGCTGAAGCTTTGGCACGAGTTGTTGGTATTCTTCGATGGGAAGAGCTGATAGGAGATGGTTTCCAAGCGGACCTTCCCGAAGTCGAAACACGAGTCAATACCTCCCTGTGATCGTAAACGGACCTACTCTAATTTGTCCAATGATATACCATTCGGGGTGTGCCATAAAAAGCTGAGTCAACCACATAACTGTTTTTTTTGGCTATATGTGGGCTAGCGCACAGACGTCAGGGGTGGCTCAATCTAGAATGCGGCTTCCCGGTAGCTGTCTACGGTCTTCCCAAAAATTACAAGGGCCCTCGCAGAATGGTGCGAGACCGTGTCGGAGTTCCCGTTACAAACGGTCGTCTTTGGTGGGGGCCCGAGGAGTGCCAGGCTAAGCTCATAAGCCCACACAGGTCAGATTAATGGATGTCCGCTCCATTGAACCGTGACCCGAATAATAGAAGCAGGCCACATTGCCCGGCTCAGTCGTGCTCGCGATGTCACTCAATGCCGCTATGACGAGCACTCGCATAGCACTTTGGTAGGGAAGCGCGGCGAGACGCGACGGGTCGAAGCCCGAACAACTCTCCAGCAAAGCAGCAACGAGCAAAGCGTCGTCAACGCAGCAACTCAAGTTCAAGTTGCCGAACGAGTCAATGCCTGTGCAGTAGTTGGTGCCGACAACCACGGCCCGCGCGCTCACAGCCGAGATGGATCTACTCTCCACCGGGTAACGGCTCCAGTGGTCTGCGTCAATTTCACCCTCACCTTGGGTTCCTGCCACACCAGCGCAAGAGGTCGATGGAAAATAGAAGTCACTAGCCCTTGGCAGCGACTTGTCTCAGAAGATTGCGAGCTTTATGGATACGGACGATGTACCTGACCTCTCGGGCAACATGTTGATTGACTACTCGAT
>Ga0075423_10007535_pt1 | contig 10285 bp, 9 predicted proteins | sample SoiMethybrSBSTD2_FD_80114 | JGI IMG/M metagenome (GOLD analysis project Ga0075423, IMG submission 80114) | Bulk soil microbial communities from a Populus tree surrounding site in Tennessee, USA - Soil MetaG P. TD hybrid SBSTD2 | ecosystem: Environmental > Terrestrial > Soil > Tree plantation...
AAGGCGCGACACAGCTATCCCCGCCGCCCGGTTAGCCCACGGTGCTGCCTCTGGATAGCTGCCGCCCGCGGCAAGGCACGCACCGAACACCGAGACAAACGTGTCCCCTGCACCAGTAACGTCATAGACTTCCACGACATTCGCCGATATTTCGACCGCGGAATCCGGAAGCACGAGCGTCACTCCCCGCGCGCCGCGTGTTATGCACAAAGCCCCGAGGTCGAGTGTCTGTAACATCAAGCGAGCCGACTGCACCAGATCACCGCCTTCTCTGGCCCCCTCGCCTGCGGCCTGCCAAAACTCCCGCTCGTTCGGCGTCAGTGCCGTTACGCCGTAATATCGCGAGTAATCGGACCCCTTGGGATCGCCGATTACCGCAAGTCGCCGCGCCCGGGCCATCGTCGCTATCCTCGCAATGAGGTCAGGCCGAAGGGTTCCCTTTGCGTAGTCCGATAGCACCACCAAATCGGAGGTATTGAGCAGTGTGTCGACGTGCGCGGTTAACTGCTCACTCAATGCTGGAGATATAAAATTGGTCTTCTCGCGGTCATATCGAATGAGCTGCTGGTTCTGAGCGATGACTCGTACCTTCTCCGTCGTCGAGCGCGCTGGATCCTCCAAGAGGCCCCCGGAGTCGACAGCGACCTCACGACACATAGCGCGCACTTGTTCAGCCGCTGGGTCGCGTCCAATGACGCCAGCCGCATATACTGCGCAGCCGAGCGAACGGAGATTTGAGACTACATTGCCAGCTCCGCCTAGTCGTCGATACTCCTGTTCGATCCGCACCACGGGCACCGGTGCTTCCGGCGACACCCGTTCGGTCGTTCCGACGACGTAGTGATCGAGCATGAAATCCCCGATCACGAGGACTCGCAGTGACGGAATTCGGCTGAGGAACCCGGGGCTCGGCCGATTCATGACTTCAGACACTCGAGTGCTCCATCAACGGCGGAGATCACTTCCTCTGAAGATAGCGATGCCATCTGAGCACAACTATCAAGCCGGCACGAATCCCACGCGCATCGCGCCTCACACTCTGCGTTGTGTCCAAATATCACTTGGCTCTTAACGTACCGCTGCCCGTGTTCCGGGCGTCGTGCGCGAAAGAGGCCTATCAGCGGTCGTCCGAGGGCACCTCCGATATGAAATGGCCCGCTATCGGTCGATATGACAATTCGCGCGGTATCGATTGCTCCAAGGAGCTCCCGTATGTCTAGCTCACCGACTGCATTCACCACTTTGTCGGTCGGCAAGCCAGAGACGTGCCTTCGCACCTCAGGGATACCGATCACGACAGGCATCACGCCGTGCCCCCACAGAGTCTCTGCGACCTCCGCTACCTTCGCAAACGGCCACCATTGTCGTCGGCTGCTGCCAAACGGATGGAGGATGGCATAGGGACTCTTACGAGACAGGCCCAGACGAGCCAGCTGCGTGGCGGCCGACTCCCGCGCGGCGTCGTCAACCCACAGCATAGGCGCGACGTCTCGCATTTCAAAGCCCAGACACCTCAGGGAATTGAGTCGCTCCCGCGGACCCCACGTTCGCGGACTTCCAATGTCGTACGCGTGCGTTAGAGTCGGCTCGAGAACGTGCTCATGCACGCCAACACGAACTGGGATTCCGCTTTGAGCGAGGGCATAAGCAAACTGATCTCCGAGTAGAATGATGCCGATATCGAAATTCTGTCGACGGATCCATTCCACTAGCTCAGAGACTTGCCGCCGTCCTCTCAAGCTGAATGGGTTCGCTGATGCCTCCTTCACCGCCGTCAGCATCGGGGATCCCCTCAACAGCTCACAATTGATCGCGCCGCCGAGCAAGACGATCTCCGCCTTGGGCCAGATACGCTTCGCCTCTATGAGAACCGGGGTGCTCATCACTGTATCGCCGATCAGACCCGCCATGACAACCAGCACCCGCTCTGGGGCACCTCGTAAGCCTTCCCGTTTCGGCATCCCTCTCAATACCCTTCGGAGGCCAAAGAGATGAGCACACAACCACTGGCGAGCTATGTATTGCCGCTTGTAGAGTTCTCCCAAATACCTCAATCTCACCTCGACGACTCGAAACTATCGTCGATACAATCCTCGATCAACGAGTGAAACCCTCTCGCCCCGTCACCGTGGCGTCGCCGATTATCGAGACGCGACTCGTCACTAGACCCGATGAGCAATGCCAACCCAGAGTGATGATCGCCGTACAAGTTTCCCCGGCGTCCACTCGAGAATTCGTCGAATGTAGCCTTCACGCCCAAGAGGCTCAGGCCTGCGATGCCACAGCCTCGGAGAGAGCCGGGAAGCGCGAGAGCTTGGCTTGAGGTACGGCAAGGATCATCGAGTGAGGTTTGTGGAGAATCTCGATTCGCTCAGGTAGGCCCACTTCCGGGATGTGGAAGAAGCGGTATGAGGGATGGTCGAGATCCCGCAAGAAGTTGATAACGTCCATCAGTGAAAGATTGAAACCTCGACTCGCATTGACATTTATCTCGAAGAATAGCACCGGCGCACCAGGCGAGTTCAGTAGGTTGCGGGCGCCCCGGAAAACCAGCAATTCAGCACCCTCGACATCGCACTTCATGAAATCAGGGCGTGGCACCGTACCCTTTTCGATCAGATCGTCGAGTCGCCAGAAGTCGCAGAAACAGCTCGTTACCTTTCCGTGTTCGCCTCGCGTCCAATCCGCGAGGCTCGCCATCGAAGGATCGCCGGGGATCAGCAACGCCAAGCGATTCGATTCGTCCGCGAGGCCGCCAGGGAAAAGTGTAGCGTTTGGAAGACGAAGGATGGTCTCCTCAAGAGCGGGAAGAACTGCCGGATTCGGCTCGAACGCAAAGACGCTGCCAGATGGACCAACGGTCTGCGAAAATACGACCGAGTAGAGGCCGATGCTGGCGCCGATGTCAAAGACAACATCGCCGGGTTTGACGACCAAGAGGACTGCTCGATGCTCCGCAGGATCAAGAAAGGGCGGCGAACTGGAAAGGAGAGAGTAGGAGGATGCCACGCGTAGGTCAACGACCAAGGTTTCGCCGTTCAGGATTGGGACGGTAACACGCCGGAAGGTCCTGAGGAATCTGGGTAACGTCAGCAGAATGCGCGTTTTGCCAATAGGACAATGACAATAAATCCATCTGGCAAAACGATATGGGGTCAGTATCAAAGCCGTTTCTTTGGCTGACCGGCTCTCCACCACGCGCGCGACGAAACATCCGCCGCCCAGGGCGTTCCGAGATCACCACTCTTCAAGGACGTTTATCCGAACCTGCACTTCCCGCTATTTTGCGTAGCGCTGGAGACCGTCGCGCACGCCTGCAAAAAACTGAATGCCGAGCACAGTCCGGTATAAGCCCCGAAGCCAGCCTTCCGGAAGGCCGATGCGCTCACCAATCAGTACCGTTTTTAGTAGTGCTGCGCGTGATGGGCCGAACGCCAGGCCTGTCTTGATTACTTTCATGACCACCATAGAGGGCGGATCGCTCCATGCGACCGGGCCATTGACCGTTAGAATGTTGCGAAGGGCGGCTTCATTCAAAGTTTCAGGGTATTTCCTCACTACCTCGGCGCAACCCATGGCATGTCTATACTGTTGCGCGCATATGGCCCTCAGCTCAGTGGATTGATGATGAGTGGCGACTATCTGAGTAGCTATCAGTAGTGGGATCCCTCGCTGGCGTAGACGATATGCAAATTCCCACTCCTCAGCGGCCGGAGTCGATAGGTCACCACTGTAGACACCACCGATAGTGTCAAACATGCGCCGTTCAACAGAGAGATGACCACTGGCCGGAACGTCAGCACGTATGAAGTCTTCTGACGCATTTTCTCCGGAGTCAAACCCACAGGAATTGAGGAACGTGAACAACGACGTGACCGGAGTAGGTGGAGCAAGTAGACAGCGACCAAAAATGACCGCGCCAGGATACAGGGCATGCGCTTCGACATGCCTCCGGATCAAGTCTGATGGACCTACAACATCATCATCAATGAAGATCACCACTTCGCCGTGTGATGCGCGGAACCCGGTGTTTCGCGCAGCGGCTGGGCCAGAGTTCGGTTGCCTTATGCACCGAAGACAAAACGGATGCCGAACCGCGATCGACTCCACCACCCCTGACGAAGGAATTATTGAGCCGTCGTCCACGACGATGACTTCAACTGCGCTGAGGCCAGTTGAATCGCTCTGAAGGAGATTCTCCAATGAGGCGCGTAGCGCCTCGCCACGGTTATATGTGGGTACGATAATGCTGACTTGCAAGCCACTCCTCGGCCTTTAGCGCCTAGATTGACCCCCGACCGAAGACCGCTCCGTCAAATGGCCAACCGTTCTTGGCTTGCTGCACCCAGGCCCTGCGTTCGCCACGAGTGAAACAGATGAAGACAGCGCAGAACCAGTAGACGAGGAGGACGAGCGCAGCAGCTGCGATCCGCCAAAGACCGCCACGATCCGGCGCGACGAGATGGAACATTCCATATATCACAACGGCCGGGAGGGCAGGAACAAAAGCAGGGCGAAGACCTTCATTCCAATAGCGCCGTAAGGCAATCTTCAGGCGCGTGCTCAGGTAGAGCGGCCAGATGATTCCGTGCATGCTAAACGTTACAATCAAAGCAGCGATCCCGACTCCATATAGGCCAAATCGGACAGCCAGGACATAGGCGAGTCCGACGTGGCAGACTCCCTCGAAAGCTGAAAGCAAAGCGACCTGCCGATGCAGCCCTGCTCCCAAAGCGATCTGGAAGCCAACGGAGTTTGCGATGGCAGGAAGGTATGCCGCCATAAGGACTCTCAGGAAACGACCAGAGATTTCACCCAACTCGGGACCGACCCAAAGCGACAGGAGATCGGGTCCACAAAATCCGAGAGCGATTACCCATGGCAGGCCAATGACGAGGGCGATCTTGGTCCCCATCACGTACGAACGCTGCAAGGCCTCGCCGTTGGCTTGAGCGTCCAGCGCGCTACCGAGTGGCAGAAAGCTTCCACTGAAAGCGCCCACTGCGCCTGACAGAAGGACGACAACAGTAGAAGCGATCCCAAAGCGTGCCACATCTATAGTCGTCAGTGCGGTGCCGATTACGACGGCGTCGCTAGCGTACGCCAAGTACCAACCGAGCGTGCCGAGTACAGCGTAGAGTCCGAATGATACAAGCTGCCCCAGCGCTTCCGAACGTATCCTAAATCGGAGTCTCCAATGCGTCTGGCGAAAGAAGAGAGCGGTCGAGCCAATCCCGCCCACAAGACTTGCTACCGACGCTGCCCAAGCTAGGCCGATTAATCCGAGCCCGAGCAATACCGCAACCACGAGTACCACGCCTCGCACTGCGATGCTGAGAACTCCTACCCAACTAACCAGATCGAGCCTCAAATAACCCTTCAGAGCGGCGCCAAAGATCCCGAAGGGCAAATTAAGTGCTGCGCCCAGGCCAGCCACGAGCAAAGCAGCCGACGCACTCTCCCACGAAACCTCACCCAGATTCAGCAGAGCAATTAGCAGAGGTGACAATAACCAAAGAATCAGGAACCCCGTTAACGCGAGAACCGAATGAAGCGCGAGCGCTGTGCTCAACAAACTATCGATCGCATCGCGATCGTTCGTCGCTCGCGCCCTCGAGACGTACTTCAACACGGCAGACTGAACACCAAGGTCCAGGATAGATATGTAGCCACACAATTGCGCGAGCACGAGCCATGTCCCATAAGTCGACGCGCCAAAGCCGTGAACTATCAAAGGCGTGAAAATCACACTGCTCCCGGTGGCGGCGATGTGGTTCAGCCAACCAGCAAGCGTATTCCTTGCGATCGCGGCTCGAAGTGATGTCGCCCGATTCACGGATCGGTTCTCAGTATCAGCCTATCCGACCTATGCCCATCGCGATCGCGGATACTCGGCGACTCGACTTGTCAGGTTCACTGCGACATTTCGCAAGGGAAATAAGCTATTCTCGACTCAACAAAGCAGCTAGTCCCTAAACAGAAGGAGATTCATGCTTCGCAATCTCTGCTATGACGTTTTGGAGGTTATTGCCGGTCATCGGGGGACACAACTCTTTATCGGACCGGACGCTCATCCTGAATCTTTTGTTGTGCCTCTTCGCTGGCGTCATTGGTTCGGTACGAATTACGAGGCGTCAACGTTCGATTTTGTTGCAACATGCTGTCGTGCAGGTATGACATTCCTCGACATCGGCGCGCACTTCGGACTCGTCAGTATAAGCGCTGGAAGAAAATTAGGCCCTCACGGCAAGATCTTTAGCTTCGAGCCCTGTCCCGCCACGCGGGCGACGATGCGTCAGTTTCTACGGCTCAATCCGGTAGAAACTCCGATTGAAGTGCGGGAAGAGGCCGTTTGGAGTGCGTCAGGAACACAAAGTATGTACCTCAGTGAGACGCCTGGAGATGCTGCTAACACGATGTTCCGAGACCAACAGCATCAGATCGAAAGTCAGGTCAAGACTATCAGCCTGGATGAGTTCGTAACTTCCTCGCGGCTTCACGTTGATTGCCTGAAAATCGATGCCGAGGGCGCGGAGGTCGCGATCCTCCGTGGCGGTCGTAAATTGCTGATGCAGCAGCGGCCCAAAACTCACCTGAGTCTCCACCCTAAGCAGATCCAGGCAGGTGGCGGCTCATTGGCGGAGGTTTGGGATCTCGCCGATGAGTACAGACTGCTAGTCTGCCTCCCGCAAGGCGATCGTGCATCGCGTGAGTGGCTGTGTGCCCAGCATGAACTCTTAGACGTGCTGCTCTTGCCTGCCTAGTACTAGATTATCCCGTTGGTGCGTTCCGTGTGGGACGCTCGCCCAGTGAATCAGAGAGACCCACTACGCGATAGGGGCACGGCCAGCACATTCATGAGTCGTGAGGGGCTGGGCTCGAGGGGAAACAACTCAGATTCGGAGTCAATAGCATAGAACCGGTAAGCGGGCATTCTGAGACTTCTTAGAAAGGAGAGAGCAGCGCAGGCCTCAAGTCCCATGGCAGTCGTGGCGGCTGGATTGAGCTCAAACAGCACGAGAGGTGCGCGTTCGCGGTCGAGAATCGAAGTCGCCCCACGAAAGACAAGGGCTTCAGCACCTTCAACGTCGCACTTCAAAAAGTCTGGAATTGAGACCAACCCCTCGGCAAGGAGTCGCTCAAGGGAGTCGACCGTAACGTCATATTTCCTCTTGGATGCCGGCGGCGAGTGTGTCCAGTCGGCCAAACTCCCCAAACTCGCGTTAGGCGGCACAAAGAAGGAGGCAACCCTGAGAGTCTCGCCCAGCGCGAAGGGGAATAAGGTTGCATTTGGGAGTCGGTCAATCGTCTTAGCTAAACACGGGAGCACGATTGGGCTGGGCTCAAAAGCGTACACCCGCCCAGCAACTCCCACCGTTTCTGCAAGAAGCACCGTATGGAGGCCGAAGTAGGCGCCGACATCAAGGGCCATATCGCCAGGTTTCACCAGCTTGAGCATCCAGGCCCGCTCAAACGGTTCGAGGCGGACACCGAGCACCAAGTCTGTGCAGAACGTCATTCGAAGATCAAGAAAAACCGTGGCGCCGTCGATTGCAACGGGTAAGGCCTGCAGTCCTCGAGCGAGACGTGCCAAGGAGTGGGTGAGCCGCACGGACCCCCGGACACGCCAGGCCATCAGACGCGACAAGAGACCGAACGCGATTCGGGCGCTCAGCGCCTGAGACAGAACCGGCATGAGTTCTCCAGGCGCGAATCCGGCCGGATCGAAATCCGCGGTCTCATCCCTGTCGCTCCCGCTCATACGCGACCACTCGCTCCAGCATCTCGGGCAGGTCCAGCACCGGCAGGTACCCGATCAGCTGCTGGATCTTCGTGATATCGGGCGCCCGGCGTGGCATGTCCTCGAAGCCGGCCTCGTAAGCCTGCTCGTAGGGAACGAGGATTATGTCTGAAGCGCTGCCGGTCATCTTCTTGACCAGCACGGCCAGCTCGTAGATCGAGATCTCTTTCGTATGGCCGATGTTGAAGACTTCCCCGTGAGCCTTCGGGTGTGCGATCAGGGCCAGCATGGCGCCCACCACGTCGCCCACCCAGGTGAAAGACCGGCGCTGGGTGCCGTCGCCATAGACCGGAATGGGCTCCCCGGCCAAGGCCAGCCGCACAAAGCGCGGGACCACCATGCCGTACTGGCCGGTTTGCCGGGGGCCGATGGTATTGAAGAGCCGCGCGACAACAGTGGGGAGCCGCTTCTCCTTGTAATAGGCGCGCGCGAGGAACTCGTCGATCATCTTCGAGGCGGCGTAGCACCATCGGGCCTTGGAGGTCGGGCCCAGGATGACGTCGTCGTCCTCGCTGAACTTGGGCTTGTCGAGCTTGCCGTAGACCTCCGAGGTAGAGGCCAGCAGTAGCGGCCGGTGCTTGCGGGCGGCCAGCTCCAGGATCAGCTCCGTCGCCTTGATGTTGGTCTCGATGGTGTGGACAGGCTTCTCCACGATGAGCCGTACGCCCACCGCCGCCGCCAGGTGGAAGATCACGTCGGCACGGTCCACGAGCTCCAGCATCAGCGGGCGGTTCATGACGCTGTCGAGCGTGTAGGAGAAGTGCGGGTGACCCTTGAGGTGGCTGATATTCTCGATGCTACCGGTCGAAAGATCATCGACCACCTCTACGGTCCAACCGCGCTCTAGAAGGGCTTCGGACAAGTGCGATCCGATGAAGCCGGCTCCGCCGGTGATCAGCGCTCTCGACATGTTGACCCCCGTGATGATGCTCACTACAGCAAGATGGTCGCGGCGGGATTCAAGACCGGCCGCAGGCAAAATTGGATCCAGACTTTGTCGGAAAGCAGCGCTCCGCCCCTTCGCTTACAACGCCTCAAGTGAGCACGCTGCGCGACGCAAGGCCCGGTAAATAGCACGAAAGCCTTTGACGGTCAATAGAGCGTGGGATGTGGATAACTTGAGCGGATTTCCGGAACAAGTCTGAGTTCACTGGTGCTTCTAGAAGGAATCTCAAGTCGCCAGACTTCGCTGGCGATCATTCGAGCAGAAAGATGGGCCGTAGATAGCTCGTCTGTCGTTCCGCTAGAGAACCTTGAGGATTCACACGTGTTTGGTGAGAACGTCCCCGGACTACTTCAAACAGCCGACAACAGACGGCACGACTCAGCTCGACCTGCCGTGCCGCGGCCTCCAGCAGCGCCTCAGTTGATCGGCCAAGGTCTAGAGGCGGCCAACAACAGCAGCCAACGATTTCGGAAATCCTGCGTCCGGGCAAAGAGACTTCGGCATAGTACGTGGAGTTCGCGAGACTGACAGCCTGGATATCCTGCTCAGCGCGCGGACGGCGGCGTGACAGCTTCGGCGCCGCGTGGTGTCCGCGATCATGGAGCCAGTTTCGTCCCCGGGAATGCCTTGGCGATGATGCGAGGCAGTCGCCGCAGACCATACTTCAACACGCCCCTCGGATAGTACCGCAGAAGCGGGACGGCGCTCAGTGCAGCTCGCCTCCATTGACGACTCTCGATGTACGCCTCCACTTCTAGGCCCAGCCGGTTTCCGTACTCCTCCTGAACACCTCTGATCCCCGTCTTCAACGCTCTCTCGTATCGCCTGTTTCCCCTGACGTGCTGCCGTTGTGCGTGCAGGACGGCCATCGACGATCTGAACATCGCCGTCCAATCCTTGCTCATATTGGCCCCATGCGTCCGATATTCGAGAACAACCTTATTGAGGCAGCGTATGGGGCGCGTCCTGGCGATCCGAATGTTCAAGTCAAGGTCTGCGGCCGGGCTCACGAGAGGGTCGAACCCGCCGACCGAGTCTACGACAGCGCGGCGGTACATGACGGCCCCGGGCGTCCAGATATAGTTCCGACTGAGCAACGTGAGATAGTGATCGGCGTCGACGCAGCTCTGCGGGCGCGTCGGAAGCAATGAGCCGTCAGTGTCGATGAGGCGGACGTGACCATAGACGAATGCGCATTCGGGGTTGGCGCTCAGACAGGCGATTTCCGATCCGAGAGCGTCCGGCATCAGTCGGTCGTCGGCGTCCAGAAAGACGAGCCAGTCCCCTCGACTTGCGTGAAGGCCTGCGTTTCGGGCTGCCGCAAGGCCACGGTTGTCCTGCTCGATCAGGCGAACAGCCTGGTACCGTGCGACAGCGTCTGAGGTGTGATCCGTCGAACCGTCGTTGACGACAATGATCTCGACGTCCCGGTACGTCTGAGCAACTATGCTCTCAACGGCATCTGTTACAAATCGGGCCTGGTTGTAGCACGGAACGATGACCGAGACCACGGGCGCCCCCAACGCGCATCAGGCACT
>Ga0075423_10007537_pt1 | contig 10285 bp, 8 predicted proteins | sample SoiMethybrSBSTD2_FD_80114 | JGI IMG/M metagenome (GOLD analysis project Ga0075423, IMG submission 80114) | Bulk soil microbial communities from a Populus tree surrounding site in Tennessee, USA - Soil MetaG P. TD hybrid SBSTD2 | ecosystem: Environmental > Terrestrial > Soil > Tree plantation...
ACTCCGCTTTCAACGCAAAGACGCCAAGACGCCAAGAACACAAATTTTCGGGCACCTCGGCTGCTCAGATAACTGCCAAGCGATGCTCGAGCAGCATTCGGAGTTCGGCGTCACCACTTAGAAGCCACCAACTCTTGGCGTCTTGGCGTTTTGCTCTGAATGCGGAGTAACTCAGCTCCGCCGGAACCGGATCGACTCCAGCATCGCGGTGAACGTCCGCTCGTACTGCGCGAACTCTTCCTGTGGAGCGACGAAGACGACGTAGGCCAGACCCTCGGGAACGAGCGCGGTGACCACCCAGTCGTACTCCTTCCCTCCGAGAGGGGAATCGCTGCGCAGCAGCGTCGACAGCGCGGACTCGCCTCCGAGGCGCTCGCGTTCGTGCTCGCGCACCACGCGGAGCGAAGGATTGGACCTCTGCAGGCTGTCGATCAACTGGTCCGTCGCCTCTTCCAGCGACAGATCGGCGCGGCGATCGTTGTGCGGCTCGACCACGGCGCCGATCACGCCGTAGGCCACGGCGTTGTTGCCGCTGCGGTCGGCGACGATCCCGTTGTCGGGCGCCAGCGTGAAGGCGCTCCCCTGGCCGTACGCGCGCCAGTTGTCCGGATGCCGCAAGCTCAGGAAGCCGGCATCGAACTGGCGCGACACGGCTCCGGGCGGCTGCGGCCGGCTGCCGCGAACGCTTCCGTTCGTGGTCCGGCGTGAAGGCGCGCCGCGCTGCGGCGCCTGCGGCAGGGACTGCACGTAGCGCTTGATCTCGCGGAACTCGGCCGAATCGTCGCGTGATCCCGAGGGGGGACCGCCGAGCTTCTCGACCTCCTCCTGGACCTTGCCCATCCGGTTCTCCGGGTTGGGATGGCTGCTGAACCACTCCGGTCCTCGCCCACCCCCCTTGGACTCCCTCGCGATGATCTCGAAGAACTGCGCTATGGCCCGCGGGTCGTATCCGGTGTCGTAGAGGATCTGGGTGCCGACGATGTCGGCCTGCCGTTCCGCCTCGCGAGAGTACTTCAATAGGATCGAGTTCACCGCGAAGCCGGCCCCGATCTGGGCCATCACCGAACCGATCGAATTGCTGCCGAGCACCCCGCCGAGCACCGCGAGCGGCACCTGCGCGGCGTAGGACTTGCTCGCCTGATTCGTGCCGTGCCGCAGCGCCACGTGGCCGATCTCGTGGCCGATCACCCCGGCGAGCTGCGCTTCGTCCTGCGCCGCCTCGATGGTGCCTCGGTTGACGTAGAGGAAGCCGCCGGGAAGCGCGAAGGCGTTGATCGTCCGGTCGTTGACCGCGCGGAACTGGTAGGGGTAGCGCTCGCCCGGGGCTTTTTCGGCCAGGCGCCCCCCGAGCCTGTTGAGGTAGTCGTCGACCCTGCGGTCGTTGAGCATTACGAGCTGACGCTCCGCGTCCTGCGCCACCTGGCGGCCCATCTCGACGTCCTGATTCGGCGAGAAGAGGTTCCAGCCCGGCTTGAGGTGCGTTCGTTCGGCCAGCAGCGCCGGCACGAACGCCGTCACGAGTATGAAGACAGTGATCAGGCGCTTCCCGATCCGACCGGAGCGCCGCGATTGCTCACGCTTAGGAAAACTCATCTTTCGATCCCCCTAGCCGACCCGTACACCGCTGCCTCGCCGATGTTCAACGCAAGACAGTCCATCTTCGATGATACCGCGAGGCTGCCAAAGTTTCCGTCTTGCAGTCGACTAGAGAGTAGATGAAGACAACCGCACTCCAGGTTCGCGCGCCGCGCGAACCTGGAGCACGGAACCGGCCGCCGATTTGGAAGGTAAGGTGCCCGGTGTTGTGGGGTGAGTTACACGGCAGGGGTAATCGAGGAAAGAACCCCGGCTGGCGGTTGCCGGATTCGGAGGGTTTGCGATCGATGAGTGCATACTTCGACACACGGCTCTATCAACCTCGAGCAGAGGCATTCGCACAGTTGTCGGGAAGGCGCTGCGGGCGGAAGCATTGGCCCGCTTTCGGTTTACACCTGCGCCACTTCCATCAATTCTCCCGGGGCGACGCCGCGGGCTGGTAACGATTTCTCCAGAAGGGCCTTGAGCCTGGCGTAGTCGGCCGGCTTGGTGAGGAAGTCGGTCGCTCCCCCCCTCATCGCCGTTTTCGCATCGTCCATGGTTGCGCGGGACGTCAGCACGACGACGACCGCATCCGGGTCTTCCAACCGCAGCCGGCGCAGCAATTCGAGACCGTTGAGACGAGAGCCAACGAGCTCGGTCACGACCAGGGCGGGCGCATGCAGCCTGTACAGCTCGAGCGCCTTCTCGCCGTCCATTGCTTGGTATACGGTGTACCCCCAGGTCCTGAGGGCCAGCGTCAAGCTCCGGCGGCTCACTGGCTCGGGATCTACGATCAAAACGGTTCCACGCATTTCCGGCATGACATTATCCCTGTTCCGGAGCGCCCTGCACCGGCTACGCCAGGGTTGCCTGGTCTTTTGCAAGTCCCGTACCACTGCAGTGAGCTCTCCCGCTAACCGCCAGGCGGAAATTAGTTTAATGGCATATTTCGCCCCCGTGGGTCACCCTGCCGCCTGCCCCATCGACCAGGGAATAAATCCTGCCCGCAGGACCGCCCACGCGGCCTTCCAAGGGCCCACAAACCCGCAACTCCTTCAGAAAGAATTCCGAGCGGTCCTTCAATTGCATGACTGACGGTCGAGTTGTAGCAGGACGCTGCGGCGACCGCCGGCAGCATCAGTGGACGCCGCGGCGCGGGCATAAGCTTCTTAAGGGAATAAACAGAGCGAGTCCGATTTCGGAAGCCTGCGACGGCGGGAGAAGGGTTCGAATTGCACAGGGATGCCAGGTAAAATTTCCCGGGGAGAATGCGACTCGGGAATGACGCTCGAAATCAATCGGGCTATACTGATGGCCCCAATACCCGGAGAGACGCCATGTCTTACGTCCCGCCCAGCACGCCGAGGAATCCGGCATTCGCAGGAAGCAGCAGCTTTATGAACACTTCCAAGCAGAAGATCCTCGTGGTCGACGACGAGCCGGCCATGCGCGAGGTGCTGGAGATGCTTCTCCAGGACTGGGGTTACGACGTGCGCCTCGCCTCCGACGGCGTGGAGGGGGAGGAGCTCGCGCAATCGTACGATCCCGATATCGTCATCACCGACGTGGTGATGCCCGGGGTCTCCGGGCTCGATCTCCTGCGCAGCCTGCAGGCAGGAAATCCCGACCGGCCGGTGATCCTGGTGACGGCGCAGGGAAGCATCGACCTGGCGGTCGAGGCGATGAAGCAGGGCGCCAAGGACTTCATCACCAAACCGCTCGATTACCCGAAGCTGAAAGCCATCCTCGACGCGGCCGGCCGCGATATCGAGCTGCGGCGCGAGTCCCGCAAGCTGGGGGCTCAGCTCGAGAAGGGCGCCGGCTTCGGGGGATTCGTCGGCACGAGCAAGGCGATGCGCGAGGTCTACGAGCTGACCGAGCGGCTCGCCGTCACCGACGCATCCGCGATCATCACCGGAGAGAGCGGAACGGGAAAAGAGCTGGTCGCCCGCACGATCCACACGCTCAGCGGCCGCGCCCACGGTCCGTTCGTCGCCATCAACGCGGCGGCCATTCCCGAGAGCCTGATGGAGAGCGAGATCTTCGGGCACGAGAAGGGGGCATTCACGGGCGCGGTAGGGGTGCGCGCGGGCTGTTTCGAGCTCGCCAACCGCGGAACCGTGTTCCTGGACGCGATCGCGGAGATGCCCCTTCCCCTGCAGCCCAAGCTCTTGCGCGTGCTGGAGGACGGGCGGGTACGAAGGCTCGGCGGCAAGCAGGAATTCTCGTTCGACGTCCGCGTCCTCGCGGCGACCAATCGCGATCCCCGCAACGCCGTCGAATCGGGGAACCTGCGCGAAGACCTCTACTACCGGCTCAACGTCTTCACGGTGGCGCTGCCGCCGCTGAGGGAGCGAAAAGGGGACATCCCGCTGCTCACGCAGCACTTCATCCAGGAGTTCAACCGCAAGCACAACACCCGGGTGGAAGCGATGCGCGATGAAGCGCTGGAAATGCTAAAATCGTATTCATGGCCTGGGAATGTGCGCGAGCTGCGCAATGTCATGGAGCGCGCGGTGATCCTGGCGCGAGGGGAATGGATCGAGTCGGCGCACTTGCCGCCGTACATCCTGAACCCCGGAGCGGATTCGACCGCGAAGATCGTCCTTCCGCTCGGCGTCACCGCCGCTGAAGCGGAGAAGGCATTGATCATGAAGACCCTCGAGAAGACCGGGAACAACAAGGCGGAGGCGGCGCGCCAGCTCGGTCTCGACGTGAAGACGATCCGGAACAAGCTCAAGTCCTACGGTATCGACTGATTCGCACACCATGATCCGGCGCTCGCCATCGACGCCCTTCCCGGCGGATTTACTTGCTCCGCGAGGGTGTCGAGGGTAGTTTTCGGGTTCTGAAGCGCCGATGCGAATCGCGACCAAGATTTTCTCAGGGTACGGAGTCGTCATCGCCTTGATGGCGCTGGTGATCCTGTACCAGGTCGTGCTGATCAACCGCCTGCAATCCATCCAGCAGGAGCTCTCCGGGCTCAATTTTCAGGCCGCCGGGACCGCGCTCGAGATGATGCGCGAGCTGGATGGCATCGAGGAGTACTCCAAGAAGTCGTACCTCCTCCTGGACCCCGAGTACGCAGCCCGCCGCAGGGATTTCGAGCGAGACTTCGAGACGTCCCTGACGCGCCTCCGGCCGCTCGCGCAGTCGAAGGCAGAACAGACGGAGGTCGAGCGTCTGGGCCGCTTCTGGCTGGAATTCGCGGCCGAGGGAGCGCGCCCGCCGCCAGGTGACGCATCGGACGTCCCTCGGGAAATCCCTCCGTCGCTCCAGCAAAAACTCGACGCCTTGCACGCCCAGGTCAAAACCGTCTACGAATCAACGCTGCAGGAGCGGGAGATCGAGGCGCGGCGCTCGGCGGAGATGGGCCGGCGCGCCGCGTGGGTTTCCTGGAGCGCCGCCGTCGTCGCCCTCCTGCTCAGCCTCATGGTGTCGGTCGTGATCCTGCGCTCGATCGCCGAGCCTCTGAACCACCTGACCGAGGGGACGCGGGCGATCGCCGAGGGAAAGTTCTTCTACCGGCTGGACACCGCCCGGAACGACGAGTTCGCCCAGCTCGCGAAGGACTTCAACTCGATGACCGCTCGCCTGAACGAGCTGGACGAGATGAAGAAGGGCTTCGTGTCGCACGTCTCGCACGAGCTCAAGGCGCCGCTGGCCTCGATGCAGGAGACCATCCATCTCCTGCTCGAGCAGATCGCCGGAACGCTCAACGAGAAGCAGCGCCGGCTGCTCGAGCTGAACTTCGAGACCGGCAAGCGCCTGTCCGCGATGATCGGGAACCTCCTCGACCTGTCGCGCCTCCAGGCGGGTGTGATGGAATACGAGCTCATCCGTCAGGACCTCGTGCCGCTGGCGCGGAATGTGCAGCGTCAGTTCGAGAATCCGGCGGCCGAGAAGAACATTCGGATCGAAACCGATCTGGCCAACCGGCCTCTCTTCGCCGATTGCGACGGTGAACGCATCATGCAGGTGCTCGGCAACTTGCTGGGCAACGCGGTCAAGTTCTCTCCCAAGGAGAGCGTCGTGCGCATGACCTTGCGCCGGGTGTCCGAGGTCCCCGCCGGCCTGCCCTCCGAGCTGCGGGACTCCCTGCCGGGCGCGGCGGAATTCGGCCTCGCTCTGTTCTCGGTCTTCGATTCGGGCCCGGGAATCGACGTGAAGCAGAAACAGAAGATCTTCGAGCAGTTCTACGAGGTCAAGCGCGGGAAGAAGCTGGCCGGGCAGGGTGTGGGGCTCGGGCTGGCGATCTGCAAGATCATCGTCGAGGCGCACCGGGGAGCGCTGTGGGTCGAGGACAACCCCGGGGGGGGCAGCGCATTCTGCTTCGTATTGCGCGGATCTCCCGAGCCCCAGGAGCCCGCGGCCGCTGCCGCGGGTGTGATCGAGGCGGCGGCGCCTCCGGAGCTGGTGAATGAGGAATAGAGGGCTGCTCCGCCGCGCCGCGATTCCGCTTCTCCTGCTCGCCTTCGGGTCCTGCCACGCGAAGCCGCGGCCGGCGCAGCCGCGGCCGGCCCCCGCCGCGGCGCGCGCACTCGATCCTTTCGCGCGGGGGGAGGAGCTGCTCGGGCGCGGAGCGTACAGGGAGGCGATTGCGGCCTACGAGACCCACCTGCGCGAGAATCCGGAAGCCCCGAATCGCGACTTGACGCTGATGCGCCTGGCGACCGCCTACGCCGCTCCCGGAAGCGCGGAGCGCGACCTCGCGCGGTCGACGGCCACACTGCGTCGTCTCGTCGTCCTGTTCCCGAACAGCCCCTGGCGGCCGCAGGCCGAGTACCTGATCGAGCTTCAGAGCCGGATCGACGGGCTCACGTCGGAGGTCGCGATGCGCAACGACGAGATCGCACGGATGAAGGAAGAGCTCACCCGCGCCCGCACGACACCGGCGGCGGAGGACCCACCGGTGCAGCCCGACAGGTCGCGCGTGGAGCTGCGGGACCGCGACGAGAAGATCCGCCGCCTCACCACGGAAGTGGAGGCGCTCGAGGAGCGCGTGCGCAAGCTCACCGCGGAGCTGGAGGCTCTGAAGAAGATCGACCTGCAGCGCCGCCCCGCGCGCCCGCCCCGCTAGCTACTCCGCCACCAGAAAAACGCCAAGACGCCAAGACGCCAAGAAAAACATATTTCTGGATCCGGTCTGGTTGCGGCGCGTGAAAACAAAGTTCGATTGTGAACAGCCAAGGAACCCAAGATCCTTTGCGTCTTTGCGTCTTGGCGTTTAATCCGGTGCGGAGTTACTTGGAGGAGGGGCGCTTCAGCTGGATCTTTGCCACGTGCTCGGCCTTCTTGCGCAGGTAGCGCAGCACGACCGTGCTCCCCCAGCCGCGCGACTGGATGTGCGACGCAAAGGCCTGGGGCTCGCGGATCTCGATGCCGTCGATCGACAGAATGACGTCGCCGGCCTGCACCCCCGCGGTCGCCGCCGGGAAGTTCGGCTGGACGGAGGAGACCAGCAGTCCCGCGCGCGCCCGGATGTCGAGGAATTCGGCGAGCTGCGGCGTCAACTGGACGATCTCCGCGCCGATGCGCGGCCGGTCCGCGCCGGCGTCGTTGCGGAACGTGACCTCGGCCGGGACGCTCGGGTCCGGGAAGGTCATCACCTCGGGGAACTTCACGATGAAGCTGCCGCGGGTCGCCTCGGGCTTGCGCGTGCCGATCACCGCGGAAACGGTGACGGTCTTGCCGCGGCGCACCACGCCGAGGTCGACCGGGCTCCCGACCCGAGCTTCCTGAACCAGCCGGATGAGCTGGCGCGCATCCTCGATCTGCGCCCCGTTCCATTTGACGATGACGTCCTCCGGCTCGAGACCCGCGCGGGCCGCGGGGCCTGCGGGAGTGAGGCTCTTGACCCTGACACCGGAGGCGGCGCCCGCCCCGTTCCTCGAATCCTCGACGTAGACCCCGAGCCAGCCGGTACGGATGTCGCCGCCGACCTCGATGATCTTGCCCGCCGACGTCAGGAGCTGCGACATCGGGAAAACCAGGGTCTCGACGCGCCCGCCGGGACTGACCGCCTGGTTCGCCACGTATCCGAGGACACGGTGGCTCGTGTCGAGCAGCGGCGCCCCGACGACGTCGAGCCTGCGGTTCACGATCAGCTGCCAGCCTCCGGACGGTCCCCTGCCCGAGACTCCGACGCCGAGAATCTGCGCGCGCTCGAACGGTCCCCCCTGTGCTTCACGGCTCGGGAGCACGACCGTCGCGCCGTCGCGGATCTCGCAGCCCAGGCAGAGCGCCGACTTCTTGAGCTTCCCCTCGACCGGTCGCACGACCGCGACTCCGGTGCTCTGGTCGATGCCGACGAGCTTCCCGCGCAGCTTCTCTTTGCCCTCGGGGTCCGCGACGATCTCGACCCGCAGGTCCCCCCCGTAGACGTCCACCCAGGCATAGCCTAGGAACGCGAGGACATGATTGCGGTCGTCGATCACGATTCCCGTCGACGGGAAGACCTGGATGATCGTGGGATGGTAGTTCGGGATCGAGCGCCCGTTCAGCTCGATGGTCTGGCCCGGCCCGCTCTGATCCGTGAACGTCTTGACGATGTTCACGCGCACCAACCCGGGCTCGTCCTGTGCCGCGGCGAGCGGGGCGAGTGCGAGCACCAGCAGGGCTGTCGAGGCCGCGATCCGAGCCTGTCCCGGCGCGCCCACCCGGAAAGGAGACCTCATCGGCCGGTCAATGACTGACGTTCCGGATGAAGTAATCTTCCGACTGCTGCGCATAACGCATCCGGATCGTCTTCGGCAGCCGCATGATCAGCTGCCGGTTTCCCGGGCCCGGAACGGTGTATTCGACGTAGTCGCCGTTGTCCGCCTGCGGATCGGTCGAGTGGAGCGCCGGGGTCGAGGGAAGACGGCTCTCGATCATCGCGGCGGGCACGGGGCTCGCGGGCGTTTCCAGTCCGGAAGGGCCCGCCTCCGCGGTCGCGGTCGAAGAACCGGCGCCGGGTGTCCGGCTCACGAGCAGGGCAATCCCGACCCCCGCGACCGCGAGCATCGCGACGCCTGCGGCGGGCAGGGCCGCGCGGCGCCACGTGAGGTCGTCCCAGCGGTACTGGAAGAAGCCCCAGGCGCGGGCGAGTGGGCTCGCCGCCACGTCGCGCGCGTGGATGCGGGCGAGCAGCGTCGCCTCGAAGTCGGGCGGCGCCGACACACGCCCGATCTCGCGGGCCGCCCGGCCCAGCTTCTCCGCCTCCTCCTTCTCGCGCCCGCAGACAAAGCACTGCTCGGCGTGGCGCTCGATCGCGAATCGCCCCGCGAAGTCCAGGCCCCCCTGGAGGTAGCTTTCCAAATCGTTTCTAAAGTTTCGGCAATCCATGGTCAGACGTAGTGCTCCAGCTTGCGCTGCAGGAGCTCGCGCGCTCGGTGCAGCCGCGACTTGATGGTTCCGGCCGAGCACCCCAGGATGCGCGCGACCTCTTCATACTGCAGTTCTTGAACTTCTTTCAATATGAATGCGGTTCGGTATTTCTCGGGCAGCGAGCGAATCGCGTCGCTGAGCACTCGGCTGCTCTCCTTGCGCAGGATCTCCTCACCCGGCCCCTCGCGCACGTCGGAGATCTCGAGCTCCGGGCCATCGTCTTCCCCGCGGCTCCCGCCGCCCCAGACGTTGTTGTAGAAGACCTGGCCGCGCCGTTTGCGGAACCGCATCTCGTCGATCGCCAGGTTGGTGGCGATCCGGTAGATCCAGGTCGAGAACTGGTAGACGTTGCTGTAACGGGCGATGTTGCGGTAAACGCGGAAGAAGGTCTCCTGGGACAGGTCGCTCGCGATGTCGTAGTCGCCGACGATCAGGTTGAGGTAGTTGGTCAGCGCATCCTTGTACTTGGTGACGAGCTGCGTGAAGGCGGCCTCGTTGCCGGCGATGAAATCGCGGACGAGGTCGTTGTCCGTGCTGGGCGCACTCCCGATTCCGAGTCCGAGCTCTCTCAAGTCGAATGCCCGCGCTGTTGCGTGCGACATCTGGCGCCTCTTTCCTAATTTCCACGATACCATAGGCTTAAACGCCCGTGGACCGCCCGCGTTCCACTTTTTTCCCGGAACCGGTCATGCTTTCCCGAAATCGGGACGGAATGCAGGACTAAACGCCAAGACGCCAAGACGCGAAGGACGCCAAGAATCCCTTGATTCCTCGGGTGTTCACCGGAAAACCAAGAGATCGGTCGTCCGTCAATTAGTACCGTGTTGAGCAACCGAGGGGCCCAAGATCCTTGGCGTCTTTGCGTCTTGGCGTTTAATTTTGATTTTTTAGGGAGTTACTTGGCGTCTTTCCAGTTCTCTGCGGCGCGGGTTTCTACTACCAGGGGAACGTCGAGGGTAACCGCCTGTTCCATCTCGCGCCGCACCAGCTCTTGCACCTCGGCCGCCTCGGACCGGGGGCTCTCCACCACCAGCTCGTCGTGAACCTGGAGCGTCATGCGCGCCGCGAGCCGGTTCGCCTTCAGGGCGCGGTCGACCGCGATCATCGCCAGCTTGATGATGTCCGCCGCGGTCCCTTGGATCGGGCTGTTGACCGCGGTGCGCTCCGCAAACCCGCGCACGTTGTAGTCGCGCGAGTAGATGTCGGGGATCGGGCGGATGCGACCGAAGAGCGTCCGCACGCGCCCGGTCCTGCGCGCCTCCTCGAGCGTGCGGTCGAGCCATGCGCGCACACCGTGGTACTTCTCGAAGTAGGCGTCGATGAACGCCCCCGCCTCGTC
>Ga0075423_10007538_pt1 | contig 10284 bp, 6 predicted proteins | sample SoiMethybrSBSTD2_FD_80114 | JGI IMG/M metagenome (GOLD analysis project Ga0075423, IMG submission 80114) | Bulk soil microbial communities from a Populus tree surrounding site in Tennessee, USA - Soil MetaG P. TD hybrid SBSTD2 | ecosystem: Environmental > Terrestrial > Soil > Tree plantation...
AAATCGGGATATTAATGCTGAGCCTGACAAGATAACTAGGCTCTAAAGGGAAAAGGGGAAGATTGACGTCGCTTGCCTTCCCGCCAGGCCCGCGATTTGTTCCTCCCTTTACAATCTCGTTACTTACATGCCGCCAGGCCTCATTGACATCGAGAATGAAATCCGGGAGATGTCCTCGGCGATTCGTCGCAATCACCTGATCCTGCGCGCGTAATTGCGCTTCGAAACTTTTGAGCTCCGGCCGTATGTCATAGGCCTGTTTGCGCGACTGGTCTAGCGACAGGGGAAACGCGGCGGTCGTGTAGTTCTGCACCTGCTCCGGGGCCAGATCGGGCACGACCACATTGTCTGGCAAATCCGGCAGCCCCATCGCGTTTTTTAGGGTCACCCATGCGACTCTTATCGTATTTTGGGCGCCGATGAGGCCCGACTGCGCGTTATAGAGGTTCGCCTCGGCGCGGGCGACGTCGATCTTCGCCCGCGTGCCGACCTCGAAGAAAGCGCGCGCCTGCTGCACGATGAGATCGCGGTCGCGAACCGTCTCTTCCGCGACGCGGGCCAGAGCCCGCGCTTGCAGATAAGAATAAAAGGCCTGCTTGACGCCGAGGACTACCGTATCGGCCGTGGTTTTGAGGTTGTAGCGGGTGGCATCCAGAGTTTCACGGGCGGATTGAACGGCGCCCTCGCGCTTGCCGAAATTATAGAGCGTCATGTTCGCTGCTGGAGAGATCTGAACGAAATCGTTGGCCTGTGAAGCCACGTTCTGCCCGCCGGACTGATTGCTACGTGAATATTGGCTGTTTAAGGTTATCGTCGGGTAATAGGCGGCGAGCTGCTGGCGCACGACGGCGGCCTGCGCGCCGATTCTCTCGAACGCCTGCTTGATGCTCGGATGATATTCGAGGCCGTTGGCGACCGCCTGATCGAGCGTCAGGACCGGACCGGCGTTCGGAGGCGGAACGACCACCGGTCGCGACGGCGGCGCGACAGGCGGCTGGGGAGCAGGAGCGTCGGCGGCGTAAATCGAAAAGCGAAAGGCGGTGAAAACCAACAGCGCTGATATCAGAGCCGATGCGATTCTCGTTGCCGGCATAAACCTCCTACGAAAACTTGACAAAGCCGAATGCGGTTATACCTCTTTTTTTCCCCTATGCAAAGCGAAACACCTATTTGACAATCCCACTATCGCGCCGTACAGTAAACGCCTATTTAGCACAGTGAACTATGATTCAGTCAAGCGCTAAAAACTCCGGGCGGAAGGCGGTTCTCAACACCTACCGCACCCGGTCGCTGCTGGAAGCGACCCGAAAAGTCATCGCCGACGGCGGCTTCGACGCCGTCACGATGGAGCGGGTGAGCGCCGAGGCCGGACTTACCAAAGGCGCCGTTTACCTGTATTTTCCCAACAAAGAACAGCTCATCCTCGCCGCCGTCGAGGAGATCTTCTCCGAGATGGTCGAGCGCATCGAGGCGCAGGTCGACGCCGACGCCGGGCCGTGGGAGCGGCTCGTACAAACGCTGCGCGCGGAGCTCACCATTATGGAGGAGCAAAGAGACCTCATCCGCGCGCTGCTCCTCGACCGCCGGCTCTTTCGCGACAGCCCCGGCGGGCATCAGGCGCGGCGACTGTTCAAATACCGCGACCGGCACGAGGAGCGGCTGAAGCATTGCCTCGACGAAGGCGTAAAAAAGAAGATCTTTCGCACTATGGATACCTCCCAAGCCGCCTTCTATATTAACGAGATGGCGGTCAGCACCGCCTGGCGCAGGATGATCGGGCGGAGCGCGCAGCCGCTCGAGCGCGACATCGAACAGATGCTGGCGTTCATCCATCTGTTGATCCATAAGCGCGCGCGGTACACGGCCGGATGAGCTCATGAAACCCTCTCTTCAAGCCGCAGTCGGTGCAGTGCTCGTCGCGCTCGCCTTTTCCGGCTGCGGCGGCGACAGCTCCGCCTCGAAGCAGACGCAGGCTGCCAAGACCGAGGCGCCGCTCGCCGTCACCGTGACTCCCGTGCGCGCACAGAAAGTGACTCGCTTTGTGGAAGTTGTCGGCACGCTCTATGCCAATGAAGAAGTCACGGTTTCGAGCGAACTGGACGGCCGCGTCGCCTCGCTCGGCGCGGATCTCGGCGACCGCGTCGCGCGCGGGCAGACGCTCGCCAAGATCGACGACGCGGAATTCCGTTTCGCCATCAAGCAGACCGAAAGCAATCTGCGTGAGAACCTGGCGAAGCTCGGACTGGAAAAGACGCCGGCGGGGGATTTCGACGTCCAGCAGACCTCGCTGGCCAAGCGGGCGAAGGCGGACCTCGACGACGCCACTCTCGCCCTCAAGCGGATGAAAGTGCTGCACGAGAAACAGCTCGTCGCCGCGCAGGATTACGACACGGCGGAAACGCGCGCGAAGATGAGCGGCGCCAATTATCAGTCGAGCATCGAGGAGGCGCGCGCGGCGCTCGCCGCCGCCTTTGCCAAGGAGGCTCAGCTCGATACGGCGCGAAAAAAATTGCAGGACACGAACATCGTCGCGCCGCTTTCCGGCTCGATCAGCAAGCGCTCCATCTCGGCGGGCGAGTACGTCAAGGTCGGCACGCCGCTTTTCATGATCGTCCAAGATAACCCGCTGAAACTCCGCGGCATGATTCCCGAGCGCTTCGCGCCCGAGATCCGCGCGGATCAGGAGGTCGAAATCCGTGTCGACTCGTTCCCCGACAACGTCTTCAAAGGCAAGCTGACGCGCATCAGCCCCTCTTCCGACGTGACGAGCCGCTCATTTTTGGTCGAAGGGCTGGTGGACAATCCCGACCGGCGCTTGAAGCCGGGCTTCTTCGCTCACGCCGCGGTGACGACGAAAGTCGACCCGAACGCGCTCACCGTGCCGCAGCAGGCGGTGATCTCGTTCGCCGGCGTGAGCAAGGTTTTTGTTGCGGAAAACAACATCGCGCGCGAGCGCGTCGTTCAGACCGGTGGCCGGGTCGGCACGAACGAGGTCGAGATCGTCTCCGGCGTCAAGCCCGGCGAGCTCGTTATCATCTCGGGCCTCACACGCGTCACGAACGGCGCGGCGGTCAAGGTTAGCGGTCCGGTCATGCCGCGCGACGGAGCGCCCCAGCCATGAGCCTCGCCGACATCTGCATCCGGCGCCCGGTTTTCGCGACCATGCTGATCGCGGCATTGGTCGTGCTCGGCATCTTTTCCTATCGCGGCCTCGGCGTCGACCTATACCCCAACATCGATATCCCGACCGTTACCGTGACCACGACGCTCAAGGGCTCCAGCGTCGAGGAGATGGAGACCGCCGTCACGAAGCCGATCGAGGACACGATCAGCACGATCGACGGCATCGACGAGCTCCGCGCCGTCATCAAGGACGGCATCTCGGTGATCACCGTCCAGTTCATACTCGAGAAAAGCGCCGACGTCGCGGCGCAGGAGGTGCGCGACAAAGTCTCGACCATCCTGTCGCAGCTCCCGACCGGAACCGACCCGCCGGTCATTCAGAAATTCCAGGTCGACGCGATGCCGGTCATGAAGATCGCGGTCTCCGGCAAGCGCAACCTGCGCGAGCTGAGCGAGATCGCGCGCAAGCAGATCAAAGAGGACATCGAGTCGCTCCGCGGCGTCGGCCAGGTGATCATGGTCGGCCGGCAGGAGCGCGCCGTCACGATCGACGTCGATCCCGACCGGCTCGCCGCCTACAATCTCTCCATCGCGCAGGTCAAGCGCGCCGTCCAGGCGGAGAATATCGAAGTTCCCGGCGGCCGCGTCGACCAGGGGCGCCGCGAGCTCGTGCTGCGCACGATGGGCCGCATGCCCACGGCCGCGGATTTCAACGATCTCATTGTCGGAAACTTCCAAGGCCGGCCGATTCTCATTCGCGATATCGGCACGGCGGAAAACGGCGTTGTCGAGCAGCGGAGCCTCGCGCGGCTCGACGGCGAGAACGCGGTCCAGCTGATCGTGCGAAAACAGTCCGGCACCAACACGGTCGAGGTCGTCGACCGCGTCAAGGCGCGCCTCCAGCAGCTCCGCGGCGTGCTGCCGCAGGATATCCGGAGCGAGGTGATCGTCGATCAGTCGCGCTTCATCAAGGCGTCGTACGACGAGGTGAAGATGCACCTGATCCTCGGCGCGCTGCTGGTCGCGTTCACGGTGTTTCTGTTCATGCACGACTGGCGCAGCACGATCATCGCCTCGGTCGCGATCCCGGCATCGATCATCGCCACGTTCACGCTCATGCGGATCATGGGCTTCACGCTCAACAACATCACGATGTTGGGGCTCATCCTCTCGGTCGGCATCGTCATCGACGACGCCGTGGTCGTGCTGGAGAACATCTTCCGCCATATCGAGGAGCGCGGCGAAACGCCGCGCAACGCCGCGTCGAAGGCGACGCGCGAGATCGCGCTCGCCGTCATGGCGACGACGCTCTCCCTTATCGTCATCTTCGTGCCGCTCGCGTTTATGGCGGGCCGCGTCGGACGCTTTTTTTCGAGCTTCGGCTCGACGGTCGCATTTTCCGTCGCGGTTTCCCTGCTGATCTCTTTCACGCTCACGCCGATGCTGAGCTCGCGCTTTTTGAAGCCCCAGCACGGCGGCAAAGCGTCGAAGGAAAGCCGCTTCTATTCCTGGATCGATACATCCTACGGCTGGATTCTGCGCTGGTCGCTGCGCTACCGCTGGGTCGTAATCGCCTCCGGTATCTTCACCGTCTTCTGGATCATGCCGCTTTTTTCCGCGATCGGAAAAAATTTCATCCCGACAGACGACCAGAGCGAGTTCGAGGTCATCATCCAGACGCCGGGCGGCTACACCCTGGCGGAAACCGACCGGCTGATGCGCGAGCTCGAGGGGCGCATCGCCAAGCTCCGCGGCGTGACGAATATCTTGACGACCATCGGCGACACGACCGGCAATATCAAGTCCGGCCAGGGCGACGTCACCCTCGCGGACATCTACGTGCGACTGATCGATCTCTCGCAGCGCGATTACACCCAGTTCGAGGTCATGGCCGACGCGCGGCGCATGTTTCAGGAATATCCCGACCTTCGCGTGAGCGTCCAGGGCGTCAATTCCTTCAGCGGCGGCGGCGTCCGCCAGACCGATCTCGAATTCAATCTCCGCGGCCCGAGCCTCGAGAAACTGCAGGAGTACACCGACAAGCTGATCGCGCGCATGCGCGAGATTCCGGGACTGGTCGACATCGACACCACGCTGTCGGTGCGCACGCCCGAGCTGCGCACGCTCGTCGACCGCAAGAAAGCGTCGGAGTTCGGCATCCAGATCGAAGACATCGCCGACACGCTGCAGACCTTCGTCGGCGGCGAGCCGATCTCGAAGTACAAGGAAGAAGACGAGGAATACGACGTGTGGCTCCGCGCCGTGAAATCCAAGCGCGACGACCAGCAGGCGCTCATGAATCTGACAGTCCCGGGGAAAAACGGCCAGCTCGTCCGGATCGCCAATCTCGTGGACCTTAAGGAGGACCTGGGGCCCTCCGAGATCGACCGCTACAACCGCCAGCGCAAAGTAACGATCGTCGCCAACCTCCTCCCGACGCTGCCGCTCGGCGAGGCGGTGCAAAAGATCAGCGGCTTCGTGCGCGAGCTCGACCTGCCGCCGAATTACACGGCCGATTTTACGGGCCGCGCTAAGGTTCTCGCCGAGACCGGCCTCAACTTCATGTACGCATTCGGCCTGAGCTTCATCTTCATGTACATGGTGCTGGCCGCGCAGTTCGAGAGCTTTCTCCACCCGGTCACGATCCTGCTCGCGCTGCCGCTCACGATCCCGTTCGCGCTGCTGTCGCTCATCCTCCTGCGCCAGCCGATGGACATCTACGCCATGTTCGGCCTCTTCATGCTTTTCGGCATCGTGAAAAAGAACGGCATCCTGCAAATCGACTATACCAATACGCTGCGCGAGCAGGGCATGGAGCGCGACCAGGCGATCCTCGAGGCGAACCACGCGCGCCTGCGGCCGATCCTCATGACCACGCTGATGCTGATTTTCGGCATGCTGCCGATGGCGCTCGGGCGCGGCCCGGGCGCCGCGTCGCGCGCCTCGATGGCGAAAGTCATCATCGGCGGCCAGGCGCTCTCGCTGCTCATCACGCTCTTGATCACGCCCGTCGCTTATTCCTTGTTCGACGATGTCGGGCGGCTCGGCTGGGTCGCGGGCGCGAAAGAAAAATTCGCGGCGTGGCGCGGCGCGCTGTGGGACAAGGCGGCCGGAATTTACCAGCGCGGCAACCGCAGCCGCCGCTCCTAGTCATCGCAAGCATGTCATGCCGGGTCTCTCGTTTACCGCCTCACTCGGGCGGTCGCTGCGCCATCGCAACTACCGTCTCTATCTCACCGGACAGCTCATTTCGGTCTGCGGCACCTGGATGCAGCAGGTCGCGCTCAGCTGGCTCGTCTACCGCCTCACCGGCTCGGCGACGCTGCTAGGCGCCGTAGGCTTCGCGTCGCAGATTCCCATTTTCGCGCTCAGCCCACTCGGCGGCGTGGTCAGCGACCGCTTCCCCTGCCGGCGCATTATCCTGCTCACGCAGTCGCTGGCGCTCGTCCAGGCGCTGCTGCTCGCCGCGCTCACGATCAGCGGGCGCGTAGAAGTCTACCAACTGCTCCTTCTCGGCACGGTGCTCGGCATCGTGAACGCGTTCGACATGCCCGCGCGGCAAACGTTCGTCAATCAGCTCGTGCCCGTCGAAGACGTTCCCAACGCGATCGCGCTCAACTCCTCGATGATCAACGCGGCGCGGATCATCGGCCCGAGCCTCGCGGGAATTCTCGTCGCGACGCTCGGCGAAGGCTTCTGCTTTTTGCTCAACGCGCTGAGCTACCTCGCGGTCCTGTGGGCGCTGCTCGCGATGAACGTTACCGAGTCGGGCCGACACGCGCATCACGCGTCGATCGTCCATTCGCTCGCCGAAGGCGTACGCTATATTGCGGGCGACGCGCCGATCCGCACGCTGCTCATACTCCTGGGAGCGTTCGGGCTGCTGGGCATGCCGTATATGACGCTTATGCCGGTGTTCGCCGCCAAGACGCACAACGGCGGCGCCGACGCCCTGGGCGTCATGATGGGCGCCGTCGGCCTCGGCGCGCTCACCGGCGCGCTTTTTCTCGCGCGCCGCTCGGAGCTCCGCGGCATCGGCAAGGTCATCGCCGCCGCCGCGGTCGGCTTCGGACTCGGCCTGATGGTCTTTACCGCGTCGCCGTCCTTCTCGCTCTCGCTCGCGATTCTGCTGGTCGTCGGATTTTGCTGGATGGTCCTGATCGCCGCGTCGAATACCGTCTTGCAGGCGCTCGCCCACGAGCGCGTGCGCGGCCGCGTGATGAGCATCTTTTCGATGAGCCTGGTGGGCATGGCGCCGTTCGGCAGCCTGATGATGGGCTCGCTCGCAGATCGTTTCGGCGCGCCGATCGTCGTCGCGGTCGGAGGCGGGTGCTGCGCGGCCGCGGGCCTCTGGTTCGTGCGTCTCTTGCCGCGCATCCGCGCCGCGGCGCTCCCGGTACTCATCGAGCGCGGCATCATTCCCGACCCGTCGGGACCGGCGGAGACGAGCGACGCGGCGGTGATAGCCGCGCAGGACGATTAAGGCAGGATGGCGAAGATCCTCAGCGGCGCTCCGGTGCCGCCTTCGATCTTCATCGGCGCGGCGTAAACCGTCGCCCCTTTTGTCGGCAGTTTCTCCAGGTTGGCGACGTTCTCGAAAATCGGCACGTTCGCATTGCCGAAAACCTGGTGCACGATGAAGTCGCGCGACGCGCCGTAGTCGATGCTGGCGGTGTCGATTCCCGCGGCGGCGATCTTGCGCTCCTTCACGAGAAACTCGGCGGCCTCTTTCGAATAGCCCGGGAAGCGAAGATTTTCGGTATCGCCGGGCTTGTCGCTGCCGAAATATTGCTTGCGGTCCTTCCAGAATTTGCCCCAGCCGGTGTACAGGAGAACGATTGTGCCCGGCGCGATGCGCCCGTAGCGTTTTTCCCAGGTCTGTAGATCGGTCACCTGCAGTCGATAGTCGGCGCTAGCCTTCGCCCTGCCGCTCACGTCGACGACGATCCCCGGGCCGATCGTCTTCGACAGCGGCACCTGCTCGACCTTCCATTTTCCCTGCGCGAAATGAAACGGCGCATCCATGTGCGTGCCGACGTGCTCGGCCGAGCTGTAGTCGTAAGCCGCATACCAGTGTCCGTCCGTCATGCCTTCCGTATGCTTTTCGAGTTTGAAGCCGTGCGCCGTCGGCCAGTGCTGCGTCGCTTCGTTGAAGGGATAGGTCATGTCGACGAGCTTCTTCTCGTCGACCGCGAGCGCGGGCAGCGCGACCAGCGAGACAAGCAAAACACAAAACAGCGTTTTCATGGCTCACCCCGCGGCGGCGTCAATTTCTCCAGTTCTTGTCTTGCGCCGCTGAATTGCGGATTGATGTTCAGCGCGGCCTCGAATTCTCGCCGCGCTTCTTCGCGCCTGCCGAGGCCGGCGAGAATCCGCCCCAGCTCGTAGTGCGCGACCTCGTCGCTCGGGCAGAGCGCGAGCCCTTCGCGGTAAAACGACTCGGCCTCGCGCGGATTATTCGCCGCCTGCGCCTGCTCGAAGCTGCGGAACGCCGTGCGGCAGGCGCGCTGCTTTTCTTGCTCGGCCAATTCTTTACGCATTCGGTCGATATCCTCTTCCTGCTGGCGGATGATCTCGGTATTCCGACGGGTATTATCGTTTTCGCAGGAAATCAGGAGCAAGCCGAAGAGCGCGAACGAAATCGCGTAAACGAACTCGTCTCTCATCCGCGTTGGCCGCGTTTTTCTTCGAGCGCGAGAAAAATCTTCTCGGCCTTGATCGGCAGGTCTTTCACGCGCACGCCGACGGCGTTGAAGATCGCGTTCGCGATCGCCGGCGCGACGGGGATCAGCGCGGTCTCGCCGATGCCCTTGGCGCCGAACGGGCCCTCCTTGTGCGGCACTTCGACGATGATCGGCTCGATCTTCGCGGGCATGTCGCCGAGCGAGGGAATCACGTAGTCGATGAAGTTGGGGTTGATGAGCTGGCCGTTGTCGTAAACCAACTCTTCGAAGAGCGCCTGCCCCATGCCGGTAATCGACGCGCCGGCAAGCTGCTGGCGGCAGCCCAGCACGCTGATCGCCTTGCCGACGTCGACGGCCGTGACGTAGCGCAATAGCTTGAGCTTGCCGGTCTCGCTGTCGACCTCGACCTCCGCGGCGCCTGCGCCGACGAACCAGAACGCCGAGGTCGTTTTCTCGCCGCGCTCGTCGACCGTCTTGGTTTTCACTTGTCCTTGTCCGACGAGCGTGCCGCCCGGCATGCCGAAGCGCTTTTGCATCACCTCTTTATAGTCGAGCTGGGATTCCGGCAGGCGGACTTTTCCTTGCGAAAATCCAACCTGTTCGGGCGGAACGCCGAAATCTTCGACGACGATCTGCTTCAGCTGACGCTTCACATCTTGCGCGGCAAGCTGCACCGCCTTACCCATGTGAAAGGTCGAGCGGCTCGACGAGGTCGTGAGATCGTACGGCACGACGTCGGTGTCGACGCCCAGCACCTGGATGCGCTCCAGGGCAATCTCCAGCTCGCGCCCGGCGATCTCGGCCAGCGTCGTCTCCGAGCCCTGCCCCATCTCGATCGTCCCCGCATAGACGGAGGCGCTGCCGTCCTCGTTGAGCTTGACGACGGCGGAGGAGATCGACGGCGTAATCGTCGCCTTGATCAGGCATGCGATGCCCTTGCCGCGCTTGATGTGTTTCTCTTTCGCGGGCTGCGGCTTCTCTTCCCAGCCGATCGCGTTCGCGACCTCCGTGAGGCACTGCTTGAAGCCGATGCTCGTGAGGCGCTCGCCGGTGACGAAGGTGTCGTTCTCCTCGTAGCCGTTCTTGAGCCTGAGCTTCAGCGGATCGATCTTCAGCGCGTGCGCGATGATATCCATCTGCGACTCGTGCGCCCAGGCGGACTGCGACACGCCGAAGCCGCGGAACGCGCCGGCCGGCGGCTTGTTCGTGTAGATCGACATCGAATCGATCTTCAAATGCGGTATGCGGTACGGGCCCGCGGCGGTGTAGCCGGACTTTTTCGCCACGCGCGGGCCGATCTCGGCATAGGCGCCGGTATCGAGCAGCACCTCGCACTCGCGCGCGACGAGCGTGCCGTCTTTCTTGACGCCGGTCTTCATGCGGATCACCGCTGCGTGCTTGGTGATCGTGTAGAAAACTTCTTCGCGCGACAGCACCACGCGCACCGGCCGGCCGGCCTTCTGTGCCAGCGCGACGG
>Ga0075423_10007543_pt1 | contig 10282 bp, 8 predicted proteins | sample SoiMethybrSBSTD2_FD_80114 | JGI IMG/M metagenome (GOLD analysis project Ga0075423, IMG submission 80114) | Bulk soil microbial communities from a Populus tree surrounding site in Tennessee, USA - Soil MetaG P. TD hybrid SBSTD2 | ecosystem: Environmental > Terrestrial > Soil > Tree plantation...
CGAGCTCGATCGAGCCCGCGCCCTGTGCCAGGGGATCGCCGAAGCTGGAGATCACGCCGCCGTGGATCACATAGTCGATCCAGACCGGCAGCACGCCGCTGCGGGCGAGGACTGCGGGCGCCTCCGCGCTGTGGCGGCACCAGGCGAGCGTGACCGCTGCGCAAAGCACGAGGCCCGCGAGCTCGCGCCGGTCGAAGGACGCGCGCCACATCCGGTGCCGCCAGACGAGCACCGCGGCAACGAGTGAGCAGAGAGCCGCCGCGGCCGATGCGGACAGGCCAAGCGCGACCAGCGCATAGAGCGCGGCCGAAGTTGCGAACACGCCCAGCACCCAGGCAAGGGTCGCCGAATCGGGCGCGAAGTCGATGAGGCGAGCGAGCGAACGCCCGACGACGAGAACCACCAGCGTGACGGCGAGCATCGCCGCTAGAGCGGCGGCAAGCGACACCGCGCCGCTCAGCCAGAAGAGCACGGCGAGCGGAGCAGCGATCGCGCCGGCGAGGGCGAGGGGCATCAAGCCGCGCGCATTGTAGCGGCCGCGCGGAGGCGCGCCGGTATACTCGTCCGCAGATGGCGGAAACCGTCTCGGTGGTGGTGCCGGTCTATCGTTCGCGCGAGACGCTGCGCGAGCTGCACCGCCGCCTTGTCGCAGTGCTCGCCGCTCACGAATTCGAGTTGCTGCTGGTCGACGACGGCAGCGGCGACGGCTGCTGGGACCTGATCGAGGAGCTCGCACGCGGCGATGCGCGCGTGCGGGGGCTGCGCCTCAGCCGCAATTTCGGGCAGCACAACGCCCTCCTCTGCGGCATCCGCGCCGCGCGCCACGAGCTTGTCGTCACCATCGACGACGACCTGCAGAACCCGCCGGAGGAGATCCCGCGGCTCATCGGCCGGCTGCGCGAGGGCTTCGACGTGGTGTACGGCGCCCCGGAGCGACCGCAGCACGGCCTGCTGCGCGGCGCCGCCGCAAGCATCACCAAGCTCGTGCTGGCGGGCGCCATCGGCTCCTCGACGGCGCGACACGTGAGCGCCTTCCGCGCCTTCCGCACCTACGTGCGCGAGGCCTTCCGCGATTACGCGGCGCCGTTCGTCTCGGTCGACGTGCTGCTCACCTGGGGCACCACGCGGTTCAGCCACGTGACGGTCGCGCACCACGCGCGCGGCGCCGGCGCCTCCAACTACACGCTGCGCAAGCTCGTTACCCACGCCCTCACCATGGTGACCGGCTTCACCACGCTGCCGCTGCAACTCGCGAGCGTGCTCGGCTTCGCCTTCGCGCTCTTCGGCTTCGCGGTGCTCGCGTATGTGCTGGCGGCGTACTTCATCCACGGCGGCAGCGTGCCCGGCTTCCCGTTCCTCGCCTCGGTGATCGCCATCTTCGCCGGCGTGCAGCTCTTCGCGCTCGGCATCATCGGCGAGTACCTGGCGCGCATGCACCAGCGCAGCATGGCGCGCCCGCCGTATCTCGTGCGCGAGACGGCGCCGCGCTAGCGCGTGAGCGACGCATCGCCGTCCTTCCAGCCGCGCTACTTCGCCGAGCTGGCGCGGCTCGAGAGCGGTAACTTCTGGTTCCGCGCCCGCAACCGGCTGATCGTCGGGGCGCTCGATCGGCACTTCCCGACGGCGCGGAACTTCCTCGAGGTCGGCTGCGGCACGGGGTTCGTGCTCGCCGGCATCGCCGCGGCGCGGCCGGGACTTGCGCTCGCTGCAAGCGATGCCTATAGCGAGGGGCTTGCTTTCGCGGCGCAACGCGTGCCGGCGGCGCGCTTCTACCAGGCCGACGCGGGCGCGCTTGCCTTCGACGCCGAGTTCGACGTGGTCGGCGCCTTCGACGTGCTCGAGCACATCGCCGACGACGCGGCGGTGCTGCGGGCGATGCACCGGGCGCTTCGTCCCGGCGGCGGCGTCCTGCTCACGGTGCCGCAGCACCCCGCCCTGTGGAGCGCACAGGACGAGCACGCCGGGCACCGGCGCCGCTATACAAAGAGGGAGCTCGTAGCCAAGCTGCGCGCCGCCGGCTTCGCGCACATCAGGACGACCTCCTTCGTCTCCCTGCTGCTGCCGCTCATGGCGCTCGCGCGGCTGCGCAAGCGCAAGCGCGCCGACCCCTTCGACGAGCTGCGCATCGCCGGCCTCGCCAATCGGCTGCTCGAGGCGGTGCTCGATATCGAGCGCGGCCTGATCCGCCTCGGCGTGTCGTTCCCTGCCGGCGGCTCGCTCCTCGCGGTGGCGAGGAAAGCGCCATGAACATCCCGTTCAACAAGCCGTACATGACCGGCAAGGAGCTCGACTACATCCGCGAGGCGCATGCGCTCGGCCACCTCTCCGGCGACGGTCCCTTCACCGCGCGCTGCAGCGCGTGGCTCGAGCGGCGCTGCGGCAGCCGGCGCGCCCTGCTCACGCATTCATGCACCGCAGCGCTCGATATGGCCGCGATCCTCGCCGACCTGCAGCCCGGCGACGAGGTGATCCTGCCCTCCTTTACCTTCGTCTCGAGCGCCAATGCTTTCGCGCTGCGCGGCGCAGTGCCGGTGTTCGTCGACATCCGGCCCGACACGCTGAACCTCGACGAAACCAAGATCGAGGCCGCCATCACGCCGCGCACGCGCGCGATCGTGCCGGTGCATTACAGCGGCGTGGCCTGCGATATGGACCGCATCATGCGTATCGCGCAGGACCACGGACTGCTCGTGATCGAGGACGCGGCGCAGGGCACGCTCGCCACCTACAAGGGCCGCCCGCTCGGCAGCATCGGCCACCTCGGCGCGCTGTCGTTCCACGAGACCAAGAACATCATCAGCGGCGAAGGCGGCGCATTGCTCGTCAACGACCCGCGCCTTGTCGAGCGCGCCGAGATCGTGCGCGAGAAAGGCACGAACCGCACGCGCTTCCTGCGCGGCGAGGTGGACAAGTACACCTGGGTCGACATCGGCTCGTCCTACCTGCCGGGCGAGATCACCGCCGCGTTCCTCTGGGCGCAGATGGAGGCGGCCGACGACATCATCGAGCGGCGCCTCGCCTTGTGGTCGCGCTATCACGCGGCGCTCGCCGGCCTCGAGCCGGCCGGGCGCGCGCGCCGGCCGGTCATGCCGCCGGAGTGCCGCCACAACGGCCACATGTATTACCTCCTGCTACCGAGCGCGTCGAAGCGGACGGCGTTCATTGCCAAGCTGAAGAGCCAGGGCATCCAGGCCGTGTTCCACTACGTGCCGCTTCATAGCTCGCCGATGGGCAGCAAGCTCGGCCGCGCCGCGGGCGAGCTGCGCAATACCGTCGAGCTGAGCGAGCGCCTCGTGCGCCTGCCCTTCTGGCTCGGCCTCGAGGCCGAGTTCGGCGCCGCGGTCGAGCGCATCATCGAAGCCGCGTCATGAAACTCTCGCCGCTCGATACCGAGCGCTGGAAGGTCCCCACGGCCAAGGTGCCGCACGTCAGCGCCGCCGAGGTGCCGGCGCTCCTCGCGCAGTGCCGCGCGCAGGGCGTACGTTTCCTGATCGCACGCTGCCCGACGAGCGAGCTCGCCACGGCGCAGGCTCTGGAGCGCGAAGGGTTCGAGCTGATGGACACACTGGTGTACTTTTCGCGCCGGCTCGATGCCGAGCCGCCGGAGGCGAGCATTGCCGTGCGCGCAGCCGCGCCCGGCGAGCACGGCGCGGTCAAGGACGTGGCGAGCCGCGCTTTCGCGGGCTACTTCGGCCATTACCATGCCGATCCGCGGCTCGAGCGCGGCGCTTGCGACGCGGTGTACGTCGACTGGGCGGAACGCTCCTGCCAATCCCGCGAGGTCGCCGACGAGGTGCTGGTCGGGACCGTCGACGGCACCATCGCCGCCTTCGCCACCCTGCGGCTCAACGATGCGGAGGAAGGCGAAGGCGTCCTTTTCGGCGTCTCGCCGGAGGCGCAGGGCCGCGGCGTCTACCGGGCGCTGATGCTCGGCGCGATGCGCTGGTTCAAGGCGCGCTCGCGCGCGCGCATGGTGGTATCGACCCAGATCAACAACATCGCGGTGCAGAAAGTGTGGAGCAGGCTCGGATTCGAGCCGTCGCAGTCCTGGTACACCTTCCACAAGTGGTTCTGACCTAGCCTCCGGGCGGGCAGCTGCGATCGGCACGATCCCAGTCGGATAGCTTGCCGAGGCCGATTTGCACGTCGGCGCGGTATCGATTGAGACTCAGCTGGTCGCCGGAAAGCTCGAGCCGCGCGTCGAGGCCGGTGTAGAGGCGCGACCAGCCCGAGCCGAACGGCTCGCTGACCGCGCTCTGGCCGCGAAAGAGCCTGGGGCAGGCCTGCTCCACGCGATCGAAAACCGCGGAAGCCCGGCGCTCTCGCGCAAGATCGGCCGGATCGCGCGGCGACTCGACAAGCGCGCAGCTCGCAAGCGAAAGCGGCTCGGCGGACTTCGGCTGCCCCGCCATCCAGTTCGCAGCACGGGAGAGCGCATCGTCGTCATCGGGCCGCCATGGCATCGCGAAGCAGTCTGCCGGGTCGACGCGATAGCCGAGCCGCCGCAACCGGACGTCGTCGATCTGCGGCTGCAGGTCGCGCCCGAGGAGCCGCACGTGCCCGCGATGCCGCTCGAGCAGCGCCACGAGCTTCGGCGAATCGGCGGGAAGGGTGTGCTGCCCACGAACGTTGACGAAGGCAGAAGCCGGATGCATGAAAGGCGCGATCACCGCCATCGGAAGAATCTCGACCGTCAAATAGAGCGCCGGCTCGCGCACGGCGCGCTCGGGCACGGCATACGGAAACCAGTGGCGCGACCAGGATTCAGCGAGGAACCAGCGCGGCGGCGAGGCGATGAGCGTGACGCCGAGCTGAACCGCGAGAAGCACGCCGAGCACGATGCGGGCGGCACGCAAGGCGAGCACGCGCTCGACGATCCGCGCGAGACACACGCCGGCAAGGAGCAGCACGACAAGGCCGTAGCGCGCGTTCGCCGAGGTCGCGAGCCACAAAGCGAGCGCCGCGACGAAGAATCCGAACACGCCCCAATCCGCGCGCTGCATGGTGCCACGCCGCACCAACAGGCAAACTGCAGCGAGGAGCAGAGCGGCAAGGCGCAGGTCGGGCGCGAAGTTTTCCGAATAGACGCCCGGATCGAGCGTCGTCATGCGGAAAGGGAACGCCAGGAGCCCCAGGGGACCGCTCACGCCGAAGCGCTCGCCGATCAGGTTGATGGGCAGGGCGTCTGGCGAGCGGAACCAGGCGTTCATCAACGGAAACACCGGATTGCCGAACTCGCGCTGCAGAGCCACCAGCCAGGGCCCCGCGAGCAATGCGACCGTCGCCACTCCGCCGGCAATGTAGGCCAGGCTCGCGCGCCAGGACAGGGCCAGCGCCAGCGGCAACGCCGCCAGCGCAAAGACCGCGTTCGAATACTTGAGCGCGGCGGCGACGCCAAAGAGCGCACCGGCGAGAGCCGCATGTCGAACGCTCCGCTCGTGGCGCAGCAGGAGAAGCAAACCCGCGAGCATCGGCGGCACGAGCAGCGGGTCGAGGAAGCTCGACCCCATCGTCATCCAATAGACGCCGCTCGCGGCGCCGAGCGCCGCGGCAAGGCAGGAAAACACGGTGCGCTCGCGCGCGGGCAAATGCGCGAAGAGCTCGCGGGCGATCAGATAGAGAAGCCCGATGCTCAAGCTGTGCGCGGCGGCGAGCAGGCTCGAAACGAGCACGCTGTGCCAGCCGGCGGCGACCATCAGGTAGAACGGCAGGTAGCCCACCGGGTTGAGGTAGCTCTGCGCGCTCGCGGCGAAGAAATCCTGGGTCAGCCGGCCGGCCAGCAGCTCGAACGGCAGGTAGTAGTGGTAGTTGAGCTGGTCCCAGTTGACGTCCTTGCCGGCATGCACCGCCCACGCGGCGCAAAGAACGGCCGGCAAGCCGAAGACGAGCCAGGGGGAAGCGCGTGGCACGCGCCTCCCGCCTACCTGCTCTTGCGCGACTTGAGGTCTTTCACGCGCTCGCCGACCGCATTCGCCGCCGCCTCGTTCCCCATCCTGCGATATTGATTCTGCAGCTCCCTGAACGCCGCGTTGCTGGGTGCCGGCCACACGAACACCGATGTCTCGAGGTCGCGTACCGCACCGGGACGATCGCCGACGTTCGCGCGCAGCACGCCGCGAATGTAGAAGAAGCGCGAGAGGTGCTCCTTGGGGGTGTCGGGCGGCATCGCAGCCCTCGCCTTGTCGAGGAAGCCGCCGACGACGCCGGCGGCATAGCCCTTCTCGTTAGCCATCAGGCCTTCCGCGATGCCGAGCGCGCCATAGAAGTCCTTCGCGAGCACATCCAGATCGCGCTGCGTGCGCTCATCGGGCGGGCTGCCGCCTTTGAGCGATCGCGCGAGGAGCATGGCGTAATGACGGCGCAGCTCGCCCTGGATGAACGCCACCCAGGCATTGACATCGTAGGCGCCGAGGACGGATTCCTCGAAGAACTGCACCGCCTCCTTTGGGATGTCGACGCTGACGCGTTCGGTGTCGGTCGAGGATTTGTCGACTTCGACAAAGAGCCAATGGTCGCGCTGCGCGTACCGCGGATACGTGTCCAGCGTGAACACCACGGGCACGCTTTCGTGGTCGACCATCTCGTTCAGGATGCGCTGCGCGGTGTCGTCGTCCGTGCGCAGGGGGTGGAACAGCCGATTGCCGAGAATCAGGCCCTTCGGCTCATACAGCGTGATGTCCGGCCGCCAGCCTTCGATCAGGTGGAAGTACGCCATCGGCGCGAGGTCCGGGTCCCCGGTCACGACGACGACCGCGTTCTTCGGCAAGGTCGTCAATATCGCCTTGGCGTAGCGCGCGCCCCAGTCGTCGGCGTCAAACAGGTTGATGCGCGCGCCGACCGAAAAAACCATCGCGAGCATCACTGCCGCTGCGGTGACGGCGTGCGCCGGCCGTCGTGCATAGCGCCCGGCCGCCCAGGCGAAGCCGAGCGCCATCCAAAGGGCGCAGACCGCGTAGGCCGGCAGCGGATAGACGTGGAAGACATGGGCGCGGAACGAGTCGTAGTCGAAGCCGAGAAGCAGCAGCAGAAGCACGGAAGGCCCGAGGAATGCCACGGTGAGAAACGCCGCCACGCGGCGACCGAGCAGCCGCCACTGCACGACGAATCCGGCTATCGCGAGCAGCGTGCCGAGTACGGCAAATTGCACGAACAGCTCGCCGCCGAGAAAGCGGAAAAAACGCAGCCGGTCGAGCCAGCCGGCCGAAACCGAGTGGTCGACGCCGGCGTATCCCTTGCGGCCGATGAAGAACAGGATTTCCTGAATGTTCTCGAGCGGTCCGTCGAAGCTGATCGGCAACGGCTGCCACGAGCGCCGCACCATCCATGCATAGGGCGCGAGGCCCACCACCACCAGCACCAGGAGAAGGCCGAAGCGATCGAGCAGCGCCTTGCGTTGCGGCCACAGCAGGACGAGGAAGGCCGGCGCCACGAGCAGCATGAGCGGGTAGTGATTGCTGAGGCTCAGGCCGAAAACGAGCGCCATCCAGGGCAGCAGGCGGGCAGAACCCTGCAATCCCATGAAGACCAGCACGGCAAAGAAGAACGTGTTGAGCGTGTAGACCTCGGCGATGATCGCTTGCGACCAGAACACCGGCGAGACGCCGAGGGCGAAAGCGGCGAGATACGCCGGCAGGCGGCCCTCGATCAGCGAGCGCGCACAGAGCCACAGGCCGGCGCCGGTCAGGGCGCCGAACATCGCGCTCGCGAGATGCACGCGGTAGGCGACGGAACCGAACGGCAAATAGGTGAAGAGATGGCCGACCCAGGTGAAAAGCGGATAGCCCGGCGGATGCTCGATGCCGAGGAAGTAGCTCGACAGGATGAAGAGCCCGTCGTCCTCGAGCGCCACGGTGCGCGGAGCGCTCGCCGCGTAGAGCGCGAAGAGCGCCACCGCGACCGCAGCGGCCTGCAGCCAGTCGGCCCGCCTCGGCCGGAAGGCCTCAGCGGGCAGCATCAGCGCTTCGTGGCAGCGGCGCCGCCCCAGGTGAAGGAAGCAGTCGTAAAGAAGTTCCAGAGCGCGGCGACGACGGCACCGGCCAGTCCCGCGACCCAGTACGGGAACGCTTTGAGGAACAGCAGCTCGGCAATGGCCAGGTTGATGAGGGCGCCGATCCCGCAGACCGCGTAGAAGCTCAGGAGACCGCGCCAGATCGCCCGCCCCCGCAGCCGCTGATCGCCGTAGGTGAAGATGTTGTTGAGGAAGAAATTGCTGGTCATGGCGGCGAACGTTGCGAGCGTCTGGCTCAGCAGGAAATTCGAGGAGGCCGCGAAGAGCAGCCACAGCAGGCACAGGTGCACGCCCACGCCCGTTACGCCGACCGCGGCAAAGAGGAAAAAGCGCGCCGGCAGCAGCCGGCCGGTCTGGTGATAGAGAAGCAACATGAAGAATTCCGCGATCACGCGCCCGCTGAGCTTGCTTTGCCCGTACGTCCGGCTTCGCATGCGGTACGGCAGCTCGACGATGCGTATTTCACCGCGCGCGGCGGCGATCAAGTCGAGCAGGATCTTGAAGCCACGGCCGTAGATCTTGCGCACCACGCGCTCGAGGAAGCTCCGGCGCACGACGAAGAATCCGCTCATCGGATCGGTCAGGCCGGAAGCGAGGGTCGCGCTCAGCCTGCTCGCCAGGCGGCTGAGCCGCACCCGCTCCGGGGGAAGCTCGCCGGTGCTGCCGCCCGCCATGTACCGGCTTGCCACCGCGACGTCGGCATCTGCTTCGCGCGCCTTGGCGAGCAGTTGAGGAACCAGCGTTTCGTCGTGCTGCAGGTCGGCGTCGATCACGGCGAGGTGGGGCGCGGAGCTCGCCAGCATCCCCTCGATGCACGCCGAGGCGAGGCCGCGCCGGCCGATCCGATGGATGCAGCGAATTCGACGATCGTGCTGCGCGCGCTCCCGCACCAGCTCTTCGGTGCCGTCGAAGGCGTCGTCGACCACGATGATGGCCTCCCAATCGAGACCGGCCAGCGCGCGATCGAGCGCCTGCAGCAGCGCGGGAATGTTGTCGCGCTCGCGGAACGCGGGGACGACGACCGAGAGCTCAGGCACGCGGCATCATTCGTTCTCCTGCAGGCTGAGGACGCTCAGCAGGAAAGAGGCGAGCATGATTTCCATGCCGCCGACCATGAGCGCCGCCGCCGGTATCGTGTCGCGCATGACGACCCGGGGATCCAATGCGCCGAAGCCGGCTTCGCGCCACTGCCAGAATGCGGCTGCGCTCCAGAAGAAGCCCGCGGCGGCGATCGCGAGGCCAACCAGCAGGCCGCGCTCGAGCGTGAGCGTCCTGAGGAGCGCCTCGAGGCTTGGTCGCCTCGGCAGCAGGCCCGCGTTCTGGGCGGAAACCCTGGCGAACAAGGCGAACAGGCACAGCTGCATGCCGAGCAGCGCTGCGGCCGACGCGTACAGCATGCTGTGAATGTCGAGTCCCGCCCCCATGAACCGCAGCGGCGTGAAATAAAGCGCCGTCGTAAGTGCGATGCCGATGCCGAGCAGGGCGAGCCCGGGATAGAGAAACAGCCACCGCGGGCTGAAGAGCAGGAGAAAGCGCAGGTGCCGCCAGCCATCGCGCCAGCTTCGCAGGTGTGGCGGCCGCCCTCGCCCGTCGGGACGCAGCGTGGTCGGAACCTCCGCGATGCGCCACCCCGCGAGCGACGCCTTCACCACGAGCTCGCTCGCGAACTCCATTCCGGTCGTCTTCAAGTTCAGCGACTGGACCGCTACGCGGTCGAAGCCGCGCAAGCCGCAGTGAAAGTCGCCCACGCTTGCGCCAAAGAAGAGGCGGCCAATAAAGCTGAGCACCGGATTGCCGAGGTAGCGGTGCAGCCAAGGCATGGCATCTTTCTGGATGCCGCCGCGGAACCGGTTGCCCATGACGAGCGGATAGCCTTCGCGCAGCTTGGCGACGAATGCGTCGAGCTGCGTAAAGTCGTAGCTGTCGTCGGCATCGCCCATGATGATCGAGCGCCCGCGCGCCGCGGCGATCCCGCCCGTGAGCGCAGCGCCGTAACCGCGCCTCGCGACCGCGACGACGCGCGCCCCGGCCCGCTCGGCGAGCTTCTGCGAGCCATCGTCGGAGCCGTTGTCGGCGATCAGCACTTCGCCCTCGATCCTGGCCCGGTCAAGAAACTCGCGCGCCTTGGCGACGCAACTCTCGACCGTCGCGGCCTCGTTGAGGCACGGCATGAGGATGGTCAGCTCGGTCATACCTCTTTTTCCGCCCGCTCCCCCCAAAAAAAAAGGTACCCCGAAGGGTACCTTTTCCTGAGACTAGGTCTCTCTTGCGTTA
>Ga0075423_10007545_pt1 | contig 10281 bp, 7 predicted proteins | sample SoiMethybrSBSTD2_FD_80114 | JGI IMG/M metagenome (GOLD analysis project Ga0075423, IMG submission 80114) | Bulk soil microbial communities from a Populus tree surrounding site in Tennessee, USA - Soil MetaG P. TD hybrid SBSTD2 | ecosystem: Environmental > Terrestrial > Soil > Tree plantation...
AAGCCACGACCCAGTCATGTCGGCGCGGATCTGCTCCGGGTCCCAGAGCACGATTCGCGCGCCACGGACCGGTGCGAAGACGTCGGTCTCCTGTACGAGCTGCCCGCCTGGCGTCGAACGAAATCCGGGGAGGTGACCGCGGGCGTACTCGTCCTGTAGACGCACGTCGAAACGATACGTCGTTCTGTCATCGTCGTCGGTCCACGCTGCCAGATCGCGAGACGCTACCCGCTTCACGCCCGCTCGCTCCGCCACCTGCCGCGCAGCGACGCGTGAGCGGTCGGCGATGTCAGGTGGCGCAGCCGGAGCGGAGCGGGTTTGGCCGTGGTCCAGCGCGAAGCCTGCCAGGGTCCAGCCGATGGTGCCATTCCTGAGCGCGGCTACCCGGTTCGGTATACCGGCATTCACCAGTGACTGCGCCCCGATGATGCTTCTCGTTCGTCCCGCGCAATTCACCACGACGAGCGATGAGGGTGACGGCACCGCTGCCTGAACGCGATACACGAGTTCGCCTCCGGGTACGCTCAATGCGGTCGGAATGCTCATCGTCCGGTATTCCTCGGACCGGCGGGCGTCGAGAACGACCACGTCCGCGTGGGCATCCAGCAGCGCTTTGACTTCAGCCGCGTCGAGTGACGGCGTGTGCCGCCGAGCCTCCACGAGCTCCCCGAATGCCTTGCTCGGCGTGTTCACGTCGCGGAAGATCTCGCCGCCGGCTCGTCGCCATCCGTCGAGGCCTCCCGCGAGCAGCGAGACGTCGGAATATCCCAAAGCTCGCAGGCGGTCGACGGCGATGGTGTTCAGCCCTTCGCCGTTGTCGTACACGACGACTCGCGTCGAGCGCCTCGGCACGCGATCGCCGATCTCGAGCTCGAGACGTCCCAAGGGAAGCGACGCCGCGAATAGCGGATGCGCCTCCGCGAACGGACCTTCCTCGCGAACATCGAGCAGCGCGATCTCGCTACGCTCGATCAGCGCCTCGCGCACCTCCGCGGTCGTCACCGAATGCAGACTCGACACCACTACCAGCCGGCAAGACGGTTGACGAACACCGCAAGAGCCACGCACCCGGCTGCCGCGACGGTCATGTAGATGCCGGCATGCGCCAGATCCTTGATTGAAAAGTAGCCAGAGGAATACGGGATGATCGTCGTCGGTCCCTCGCTGACGAGAATGAACGCCAGCGACGACGTGAAGGCTGCCGGTGCGACAATGGTCCAGGGCTCGAGACGAAGATCGTTGGCGAGCGCCACGAGGATCGGCACGATGATGCTGGCCGTGACTGTGTTGCTGGAGAACAGCAGGTGCAGCGCCGCCACCGCCAGCACAATCACGAACGCCTGCACCACCACCGGGATGGTCGTGATGTTGCCGAGGAGAACCCACGCGAGCCAGCGCGCGGCGCCGCTCTCGAAGACCGCGAGCCCGAGCGACAGCCCCGCAACGATCAGCATCACGCCGCCCCAGTCGACCTCGCGCTCGGCCTCCTTCCAATGCAGCACGCGAATGCCCGGGAAGAACAGGCTCAGGCCTCCAGCCAGCGCCACCGCTTCGACGGGCGGCGCGACCCGTCCATTCGTCCATGCCGAAAGCGCCGGTGTTACGAGCCAGAGCGCAATCACCGTGACAAAGATCAGAAGCGTGGCCCGCTCGTTGCTCTTCAGCCCGCCAAGGGCGGCCAGGCGGTGTTCGACGTCGCGCGTGGAGAACGGCAGCCGTTGAAGTTCCGGCGGAAAGAGCCACAGCAACAGCCGCCATGCTATCGGCACCATCAACAACGATGCCGGAACGCCGTAGAGCATCCAGCGTGTGAACGACACGTCCACGTTGGCGAGCTGTTTCAGCTGGCTGATGGCGACCAGGTTCGCCGCCGTTCCTGCCGGCGTCGCGATGCCCCCGATAAGCGGACCAAACGCCGTCGCAATCATCAATGCCCGGCCAAAGTTACTGCGCCCGGGCGGCAGCGCCGCATCGCGCAGCAGGCCCACGCCAAGTGGTAGCAGCATCGCCGCCACTGCCATGTCGGTGATCCACCACGAGATGAACGCACCCACGGCCAGCACGCCCAAGAGCACGCGGTCCGTCCGCGTTCCGACACGCTTCAAGATCTCGTACACGAGGCGCGTCCCGAGGCCGGAGCGCGTGAACGCCGCCGACAACAAAAGGACACCGATGAAGAACACGATGATCGGATCGCCAAACCCGGCGCGGATCACGGCGCGAAAATCCGCGATGCCGAACGCGGGTACAAGGAGCACGATCAGCAGCGAGGTCACGGCGAACGGGAGCGCCTCGGACACCCATGCGGTCACGGCGAAGGCCATGATGGCAAGACAGGTTTTGCCGGTAGCGGTCAGTGGTACGGGACCGCCGGCCGTCTGCAGCGGCGGCGGCGAGGGAAGGAAGTGGATGAGCAGCAGCAGCGCCACTGCGGCGACGAGCGCGATGGCGCGCCTGTCCTTCCGGGCAGGCGACGACGCTGCGACCGCCGCCATCTGCGTCATCGCGTGCCTTCAGGCATGGGAAGACGGCTCGCTAGGATCAAGCCACCCAGCAGCCCAGTAGCACCCACGACCAGGTTCATGGCTCGCTCCTCAATCCATGCTGTTTCAGGCTAACGAAAGCGCAAGTAGCGCGCGCCCAGCCGCTCGAACACTGTACGGTCTGCGCCGACGATGTCTGCATCAAGTGATTCGGCGGTGGCGACGAGCCACGCGTGATGTCGGTGCCGGGCCTTGGACGTCCACGCCTTGATGCCATGGCCTCAGTTGTCACGCCGGGGCTCCGTCCGAGTCGAGCCCCGCGCCCGTATCGCGGTGAACTTCAATTCAATCGAGCCCACTCGAATGTGGTCGCCGTCGACGAGCTCGGTCGGGGACTCGAGCCGTCGATCGCCGAGGAACGTTCCGTTCTTGCTGCCGAGATCTTCGACTGTCGCTGCGTCTCCAGTAATGCGTATCACTGCATGGCGCCGCGAGACGCCTGACGAATCGAGGAACAGCTCGAGATCGGGGTCGCGTCCCAGCACGTGCTCGCCTTCGCCGAGCGCAGCACGGCCGTGGACCCATGACAGGCGGAATCGGACGACGGACCCACGGCTCGACGTGTCGTCCGATCGCAGTGTGGCGGCGGCCACGTGAAACGCATAACCGAACCGCTGGACCGTGCGCACGAACCGCGGCTGCCTTCGATCATCCCCGAGCGATTGTCGAATTTCGCCGATGAGATTCACCAGGTTCTTCTCGACGACGAAGGTGTTCGGCCAGAGGTGCTCCTGGAGGGAGAGCTTCGACAGCGCCTTCGGGCGATTCGTGACAAGGATCTCCAGCAGCTGATACGCCTTCGGCGTGAGGGAAACCGGATGGCCCGCTCGCAGCAGTTCCCGCGATTCCAGATCGAGCACGAAGTCGCCGAACGACACCCGGCTCACGTCAGCCCTTCGACGATGAAGAGTTCGGAGAGGAAGCGGACGTAGTCGTGACAGTAGGCGTTCCCGTCGGGTGTGACGACGATACGGAAAATGTTGTCGACTCCGACTGGATCCGCCGGTTGAATCGTCTTCCATGCCTCGCGACGGCCAGTCGAGACATCGATACGATCCACGACCGGTGGCCATGTGAGGTCTCTGCGCACGTACAGAAGTCGTCCGTCGGAGCTCCACTGCAGGGCAAGATCATCGGGCGCCATGATGGGAAATGGAACCGGCTCGCCTCCGTCAACCGGAAACAAGAAACGGCGTCCTGAAAAGGCACCAATCACGAACCGGCCATCGGGCGTGACAACTCCAACAGTTCCGCTGTTCTCGGGAGAGATCGCTCTCACGGATCCACTCTCGATATCCTGAACGAAAATCCGGCTGCCCTGACCTTTCTCTCGCCCTGCGAAGACAATCCGGCGTCCGTCGGGGAGGAAGTTCGCCTCGGCCCGCTGCACGATGGGCCCCGGCGGTAAGGTTTTCGGCACCCCGGCCCCGGTCGGCAGCATGAACCAATGCTGCCGCGTAACTACCGGCGTTGCCAGTACCCACTTGCCATCCGGAGACAGATCCTCTGGAAAGCCATCACCAAGGCGAACCGCGTCCGAACCGTCAGTCCCGCGGAGATAAATGGACCCGGCCGCGCCTCTGCCTCGCAGCATTTCGGCCATGAGCACCGTTCGTCCATCCCGCGACAGTGCTTCGGGCGCCGGACCATCGAGCCACCCGAGATCGCGAGGTTGCGTGGACCCCGGCGCCAGGCACGAGCAACCCATTCGGGAGACATGGCTGGACAGCAAGACGCGGCCATTGGAAAGGATGTCGTGAATCGTCAGGAAATTCGACGCGGAAGGAAATATCACGCGTTCGCTTCCTTCGAGCGACACCGCGCGCAGGGCCGAATTCGCAAAGTCATCGGTCCTGTTCGCGGTGAACCACACTTCCTTGCCAGACGGCGACCAGGCGAGGCTGGTCATATCTCCCCAGCCCGATGACAACGTCGTCTTTCGGCCGGACCGGTCGATGAGAACGATCGCCGCCTCGACCCGTTTCCCGTCCGCATCGCGACCAGGCGCTTCAACAAGAGCCAATCGTTGGCCGTCCGGCGCGATGCGCACCTGCGTGAACCGGTGCTGGCCCTCGTAGACCTTTGTCCCAAGAGGGAACTCCACCTGGCCGCGTCGGACCACCGCGAGATCGCTTCCTCCGGGCTTCCAATCTGCCGCGATGACGCCGTCGAGGAGCTCTCGAGGCCCTCCTCCCGTAATCGAAACCCGGAGAAGCGTGCCGGGTCCCGGAGCCAACATTCGCAAAGTACTCTGGGCACCACGAAGAAACGCGAGCTCTCCGCTCGCTGATACGCCCAGCAGCTTCGCGTCGAGGACGTCGAGTCGCCGCGACTCAACGTTGTCGCGGCGAGTCATGAACAGCCCGTAGCGATCGCCTCCCCACGCCGCGCTGTAGACGATCGAATCGCCGTCGGGAGTAAAACGCGCGGCCGTGACTGTTCCAGCGCGGAACGTCACCGGAATGAATCGAGGAGTGGAGGCCGACGCCGCACCCGCGGGCCGTCGGCTGCCACCGATCCAAACGGCTGCGGCAATGAGGCCCGCCGCAACGGCGATCGTCATGAGCGGCAAGGCGGTCGGTCGCCGTTGGCGGCGTGGTGATGGGTCGGACGCCGCATCGTGAGCTACGTGCTCGTCGGCACTCCAGCGCAGTGCCGACGCGAGATCGCTGGCGCTTTGCCAGCGCTCGTCAGGACTCTTCGCCAGGCACTTCTGCACTACACGGTCGAGACTGGCTGGAGCCGCTCGAATCAGCGACGAGATCGCCGCCGGCTCGCGTGTCAAGATCGCGGCAGCCAGGCTCGCCCGACTCGTGCCTTGGAACGGCTCGCGCCCCGTGATCATTTCGTACAGCACGACACCGAGCGCAAATGTGTCGGTACGTGCGTCAGCCGGGCGGCCCTCGACCTGCTCGGGTGCCATGTACGGCAGCGTCCCAAGCACTGTTCCCTCACCGGTCAGCCGCAGGCTCCTCGTCGCTTTTCTATTGGTGTCCTCGTACTCGCCGTCTCTCAGCTTGGCAAGACCGAAGTCCAGGAGCTTGATGCCACTTGCCGTCAGCATCACATTGCTCGGCTTGAGGTCACGATGCACGACGTCATTGCGATGTAATTCAGCGAGGGCCTTTGCTATCTCGCTCCCGATCGCGATGGCCGCATCGATGGGGATCGGACCGCGCGACAAGCGCTCGGCGAGCGTTTCCCCATCGAGCAATTCCATGACCAGGAACGGCACTCCCTCTTCCTGGCCGACGTCGTATACGGCACAAATGTTCGGATGGCTGACGCGCGCGATGGCGCGCGCCTCGCGCTGGAACCGCACCAGTTCTTCGGGCGTTGTGTCGCGCGAGGACGTGAGTACCTTGATGGCTACCGAGCGGTCGAGTCGAGGGTCGTGGGCCCGATAGACTTCGCCCATACCTCCGCTACCGAGCCGGGCCGAAATCTGATACGGGCCGACTCGCGTGCCCGGGGCAAAGAGCATGGTGCCAGGTTTCCCTTGGAGGGCCACATTTTAGCCTGCAATCGCGGCGACCCTGCCGTCAGAACCTGCCGGATTCCTGCCTGATTCCTACGACTTCGCCTCGGTTCGAACCATACGATCCCGGCTCTGCAAAAGCGTGTCGCGCTTTCCGGGAGGTTTCGCAATGGGTTCTCCAATGCTGTGGATCAGAGCAAGCTGCGCCGTTGTTCTTGCTGTTGTCGCCTTCGCCGTCCTCTGGGCCGACGAGGATCTGTCGAACAGCGGTATGGCGGACCCAGTGGCTCTGGTGAACTCATTCGACCGCTCCTCGGCCGCCGCTCCGCCGGCGAACTTTCTACAGCTTTCGCTCTCCAACCTTCGCGGCGTGAGCAGCGAGGCGGTGAACGCCGGCGGACGGGTCGCGATCGATCTCGCAACCGGCACCGTGGGGTCCCTCCTGCAGTTATTACCGCCGGCCGAAACGTTCGACCTCTGGCTAGTGGACAACCAGCCGCACCCCAACCAGACCACGCTGGCAGAGCCCGGAGACAAACTGCTCAAGGTCGGCACGTACGCGTTCGTCTCGGGAAGGCACAGGCTCAACGTTGCGCTCGGAGCGGGGGCGTTCACCGGCTTCTTTCCGGATCGGGCGTTCGTGGTCAGGGCAGGCGAAAGCCCGCTGAACGGATTTCTGCTGACGGGGCCGAGCACCTTCTTCGCGCGCCTGCGACATCGTCAGGTGCGGTTCGTTCGGAACGCGACCGCGGCGCTCGGTTTCGATCCCACCGCTGCATCACGAGTTGCCAACTTCGCGAGAGTGGCGGCTGAGGGCCGCGAACTCTTTTTGAACGAGACCTTCAACGGCAACGGACGGAGATGCGGCACATGCCACGTCGAGACGAACAATTTCACTGTCGATCCCGCATTCATTGCCACGCTCGCGCAGACCGATCCGCTGTTCGTCGCCGAAACCGACCCCGCGTTGGCCGCGCTCGAGAACCCCGATCTGTTGCGCCGCTTCGGATTGATCCTTGTCAACGCTGACGGGTTCGATCCCTCGAGGGGTCATGTGTTTCGCAGCACGCAGAACGTGCAGGCGCTTCTCAACTCGACAACGCCGCAAGATCCGAGCTTTGGCATCGACTTCAGCACCAACGGGCGGAATCCCAATCCACCAGAGCGTCTTGGCTGGGGCAACGACGGCGCGCCGCTCCGTGACTTTGCGCTCGTCGCGATCGCACAGCATGCAACGACCACGCTGAACCGCGTACCAGGCGTGGATTTCCGGATACCGACGGATGAGGAATTGGACGCCTTGGCGGCGTATCAGCTGTCCCTTGGCCGTCAAGAAGACTTCAACCTCTCGACGCTGGCGCTGAGGAGCAGGCTAGCGAGCGACGGCAAGGCGCTCTTTTTGGACAGCGGAGAGCTGTTCGAGACGGGAGGCGGCCACAAGAATTGCAATGGTTGCCACTTCAACGGCGGCGGCTCCGCCGGGATGTCGTTCAACGATCAGACACCGGGATTCCCGAAAATTGATGGGAGTCCTCGCGGGTTCAACATCGGTTCGGGCACGAACACAAACGAGACGCCGCTGTCACTCGCGCTGGGTCTGCCGCGCGACGGCGGGTTCGGACAGATCTTGACGATGTTCGGTTCGTTCGGCAATACGGACGATCTCCCTCCTCCGTTCGGACACTTGGAGTTCGAAGAGTTCAACAGCCCGCCGATCGTGGAGTCGGCGGACACCGGTCCCTTATTCCACAACCACACGATCGAGGATCTGGAGTCGGCCGTCGCGTTCTACGGGACGCCGGCTTTTCAGGGTGTGCTCCAAAACAGCGCGATCCCGGTGAGCATCAGCGCGGACCCCAATGACCCGGAGGTCCAGGCGATCGCCGCCTTCTTGCGCGTGTTGAACGCGCTCGAAAACATCCGATCCGCCATCGAGGTCGCGACGCGTGGCCGGGCGATGACGAGAGCAGGCGACGCGAACGACCTTGCGCGACTCTCGCTCGCGGAAGTCGTCGATGCGCTGGAGGTCGTCACACAGGGCGCCCTGGCAACAGGCGATGAGTCTGCTATCCGGTCCGCTCGAAACGAACTGCGCGTCGCGAGCGTGGCGCTCGGCGTGGCGCAGAATCTCCCGAACCTGAAGGCTATCGACAACTTGCTGAATGTTGCCGTCGAGCATCTGCGGAAGGCGCGATCGGCGCTGGCCGTTCCATCGACGTTGCCCGCTTCGTTCCGCAATTGAGCGTGCGCAGATCGAGCCCGCCCGCACCGGATCGAGGCCGCGATCGACACCCTCGGCGCCGGCTATCGCGAAGTGTTCATGCTGCGGCAGGTGCAGGGCCTCAGCACCGCAGAAACGGCCGACATCCTCGACGTCTCGGAAGACGTGGTCAAGACCCGGCTGACGCGAGCGCGTCACGCAATCCAGCAGAATCTGCTCGAGCGAACCGGCGCCGCCACGGCGCAGGCGTTCATGTTCGGCCAGTCTCGCTGCGATGACGTTGTCGCGGCTGTGCTCGAGCGGATCGCTTAGCGCCACCGGGAGACTCCAATATTTCGTAACCCTCCGGTATCGCGGAGGCCCAGAACATCGGTCTGCCTCCCGCTGTGAGAACGAAGTCAAGACGCACTAAGATTTACTGCCTCGCACATCGAGCGTGAACCTTGGAATGCGGCGTGCTTCTTCGCGCCGATAGAAGCCTCCCGCGTAACGAACGCCGGCGATCGATGGTGGACGACGGGGACCGCCACGCCCGCCGATTTCCGCAACAGGATGGACATCATGACAAGGATCGCGATTCACGGCTTTGGTCGCATTGGCCGGTCTTTGATGAAGGTGGCACTCAAGGATGGCTTGTTCGTTCCGGTGTCGATCTCCGATATCAAGGATGTCCAGGCACTCGCCGCGCTGTTCGAGGTTGATTCCAATTACGGCCGCTGGTCTGAGGAGGTCACCGCGAAAGACGATGGCTTTGTCATCGGCGGTCGACAAGTCCCCTACTTCAACTCGATGAAGGCCCTGCCGGACTGGAAGGCACTCGGCGTGGATCTGGTCATCGATTGCACGGGCCGCGCGACGACTCGTGCCGGAGCGCAGGCCCATCTCGACGCCGGCGCCCGGCGTGTGCTCGTGAGCGCGCCAAGCAAGACGCAAGACGACTGTGATGCGGTGTTATTGCCGGGCATCAACCTGGAGACGTTCGATCCCGAGAAACACCGGATCGTCAGCATGGCCAGCTGCACCACTAACGCGCTGGCTCCGGTGGTGAAGGTGGTGATCGAGAAATTTGGCATCAAATACGGCCTCTTCTCGACCATTCATGCCTACACCAACACTCAATCGTTGACCGACCAGCCGATGAAGGATCGTCGCGACTCATGGGCTGCCACCGAGAACATCATCCCCTCGTCATCAGGCGCCGCGCGTGCGCTCGGGTTCATCTGGAAGGGGCTCAAGATCACGGGCAAAGCCTATCGTGTGCCCACACGCACCGGGAGCATTGCCGAGCTCAACCTCCTCACCGAGCGGCCCGTCACGGTGGAAGAGGTGAACGACGCGTTCCGCCAGGCGGCCGCAGTGCCACCTCTCAAAGGTGTCATGGCGGTACTCGAGGACGAATGGGCGTCATCTCGTATCGTTGGCGATTTACATTCGTCAATCGTCGACTTGCCCTTGACCGCGACACAGGGCGGGCTGTTGTCCGTCGCCGCCTGGTACGACAACGAGATGGGTTACTCAGCCCGGCTGGCCGAGACGGCAGCGCTCATCGCGCGGGAAGCAGCCGTGACCACGGTTGGACGCCCGGTCTGATCGGACTAAAGGACCGCGCGGGGGGACGTTTGGATGATTCAACGCGGCGAGCAATTCGGCTTCACGTTGGAACCGCGCCAGCCGATCTGGATCAGCCGACACTGAGGGGGGCAGGACTTTGATGGCAACCGCGCGCTTCAGGTTCGTATCCGTCGCCCGGTACACCTCTCCCATGCCGCCAACGCCGATGAGGGCAGCAATCTCAAACGAACCGAGGCGCATGCCCGGCGTCAGCGGCATTGGGGTTGAATTATACGAGAGCTATTCCTGGTCCCTTGCGTTCCACCCGATCTCTTATTGACAATCTGGAAATGCCGCGCAAGGTTCAGCGTTATCTCCTCGCGTCTGTTCTAGGAGTGATTACCTGCGCTCAGCCGATCGCGCTCGGCGTCGGAACAATGCGGCCGGCTACGGAATCACAGACACCAGTACCGCCACAGCCTGATAGC
>Ga0075423_10007546_pt1 | contig 10280 bp, 8 predicted proteins | sample SoiMethybrSBSTD2_FD_80114 | JGI IMG/M metagenome (GOLD analysis project Ga0075423, IMG submission 80114) | Bulk soil microbial communities from a Populus tree surrounding site in Tennessee, USA - Soil MetaG P. TD hybrid SBSTD2 | ecosystem: Environmental > Terrestrial > Soil > Tree plantation...
CACCTGTTGCGATTATTTCTGCGCGACGATGCGTTGGTCGCCGTCGGAGTCCCATCCCTCATCCTCGCCGCACGAGAGAAGGACCCGGCTCCCGCTGTGCTCGCCGCGATGGCCCGTTTCGTGGTCGCCCGTTCCCGCCATCGCGTAACCACGCGGTGGCGCGGTCTCTCGTTCCCAAAGCGGACGGCAGGGCAAGTCGTCGCCGCGGCGCCGGCACCGTTGGACGTCGTGAGCGACCTGACCCGGAGTATCGACCTGCTCCGTCCAGCGAGTCCGGCCGGCCCGTTGCTCCGTCTCACGCTGTTGCGCCGTCTGGCGTCGAGTATCCCCGCGTTGCGAGAAAGCGTGAGACGTTACGAAGCGTATTGCACGGTCGCACGCGAAGCGGCCGTGCTGCAGCGCGGTCTCACCACGAAGGAATTCCGGCGGCTGTTCCCCATGCTCGACGGCTCGGATTTGCAGCTGACCCTGCTCCCGCTGCTGCTTGAACCAGGCGCCGCGCCTTGGCCTGGTCCCGAATACGATGCTGATTCCGTGCGACGGTTGCTCGACTGCACCCGGCTCACGATCGACCCCAAAGCCGATCAGCTCGAGCGACTGCTCACCGGGGCGCCGGCCAAGACGATTGTGTTCGCGGCCGCCGCGGCGACCGTCCACCACCTGCGCAAGCGTCTCGCAACCAGCTGTCGAGTAGGCGCCGTCGTCGGGACGTCCGCCTGGCTCGGTCTCGATCGCAGCACGCGGCGGGAAGTGTTGGAGTCGTTCGCTCCACGCGCGCAGGGCGTTTCACCGCCCGGCGCCGCGGCGCGCGTCGATGTCCTGATTGCCACCGACCTGTTGGGAGAAGGTCTGAACCTTCAGGACGCCGAGCGTGTGGTGCACTACGATCTGCCATGGAGTCCGGCGCGCCTCGCCCAGCGGGTTGGACGGGTGGACCGGCTCGCCTCGACTCATGCGAGCGTCGCGACGATCACGTTCCTGCCGCCGGAGCCGTTGGCCGGTGCGATCGCGCTCGAGCGACGGCTGGCTCGAAAGGTGAGCGCTCAAATCTCCGCGGGCGCGGCGCAGATCGAAACGATCCATGGGGCGACAGCGGGAGAAGGGGTGCTCGACTGGTGCGACCGTGTCCAACATCTCGCCCCATGCGCCAGTGGTGAGGAACCGGAGGGCGTCATCGGCTCGGTGGAAGCGAACCTCGATGCCTGCGTGCTCGTAGTCCGATTGGGAGCCCTGGTGGAGGCGTTTGTCGTCGAGGGCGAGATCGCGACCGCGAATGCGCCTCGGGCGGCTTTTCTCCTGGAGGCAGCGACCGTCGCATCGCCGGTCCCTGTCGACCGAGGCTTGATCGACCGGGCGATACGCACGGCGGCGCCGCTCGTGCGACAACGCTGTGCCGCCATCGCCGCCGCCCGCTGGCGGACAGCCGACCGGGACGGGGCCGGCCGCCGTCTCGTCCCGCTGGTACTGGCTGCCGCCCGGCGGGCGGCGCGGGCAGGGCAGGCGGAGCGGCTGGCCCGGCTCGATGCGGTCGTCGCCAGGCTGTGTGGCGGCCTGACCGCCGGAGAATCGTTGCTCCTCGACTCGCTCCTGGGGCGCTCGAGGCCGCTAGACGCCGCCGATCTGATCGCCTGGCACGACCGCCTGCCGCCCTTGTCCGAGGCGGCGGAGGCACCGCAACCGTGCCTCGTCGCCGCCCTGCTGCTCCGACACGGGCCGGAATCCCGGCCCTTTCCGGACCACGGGTTGTCCGGTTTTGGGGTTCGAGGACACTTTTAGTGTCCAATGCGACGCCCAACCCTGCCCCTCCGAGTCTACATCGACCGCCTGCGTGGCCTTTACGGCCGCCCCAAACGGCCCATTCCCAGCGGGCCGTTCGAGTGGATCATCTGGGAGCACGTCGCCGCGGTTCCGGACGACGAGCAGCGTGCCCTCGTGTTTCGCACGCTGCGCCAGAAGATCGGCACGACTCCACAAGCGATCCTTCGCACTCCCAAGCCGAAGATGATCGAGCTGCTGGAGCCGGGCGGTCCCAACGCGGCTGCCCGGTTGTCCCGGCTGCGCGAGGCCGCGGAGCTGATGATCGAGATCGGGCTGGCGCGGGTGCGCACGCTGGTGCGTGAGAATCCATCCGAGGCCAAGAAGCTGCTCAAGCGGTTCAAGGGAATCGGGGAGCCCGGTGCCGATCGCATTCTCCTGTTCTGCCGCACGCAGGCCACCCTGGCACCGGAAGCCAACGGACTGCGTGTGCTGGGCCGAATCGGATACGGGAAACCGAACTCGAACGGGCCGGCTGCGTATCGCCAGATCTCCGAAGCGCTCGGACCGGATCTGCCGCGCGATTACAACTGGCTCATCCAGGCGCATCAGCTGCTCCGCCGGCATGGCCAGGAAATCTGCCGCACCTCCCCACGCTGCGAGGCGTGTCCGCTCGCCCCTGACTGTGCCTGGTTCCGGCGGGGCCGGTAGCCGCTCGGTGACACTGACGACGTTCCTGTTCGATCTCGACGGAACCCTGATCGATTCGATCGAGCTGATTCTCCGGTCCTACCGGCACACCATGCGCACCCACCGCGGAGTCGCGCCACCCGATGCGGTCTGGATGGAGGGACTCGGAACGCCCCTGTGGGTGCAGTTTCGACAATGGACGCAGGATGAAACGGAAATCCACGCCATGGTCGAGACGTACCGCGAATTCAACCTCGCACACCACGATGAGATGGTTCGGCCCTACGACGGCGTGGTCACCGAGGTGCGGCGCCTGCGTGACCAGGGCAAAGCCCTGGGGCTCGTCACGAGCAAGCTGCGCGGGGGCGCGCTCAAGGGGCTGCGTCTGGCAGGCATCGAAGACGACTTTCCGGTCGTCGTTGGAGCCGACGACGTTACTCACCCCAAGCCGCATCCGGAGCCGGTGCTGATTGCCTTGCAGCAACTCGGCCGCACTCCGCAGGAAGCGGTCTTCATCGGCGACTCTCGACACGATCTCGAAAGCGGTCACGCGGCCGGTGTGGCCACGGCCGCGGTGTTATGGGGCCCATTCGACCGGTCCCATCTGCAGGACCTCGAGCCCGATTACTGGCTGGAGCACCCTCACGACCTCGCGCAGCTCAGGTAGGAGTCCTTCGTGACATTCGTCACCTTCGATCTCGAGCGCTGGCAAAGCACCTGGGAGAACCGGGTCCGCTTCAATCTGTCCGAGTCCGGAGTCCACCCGCTCAGTGTGCGTGAGCTGATCGAGCTGGCCGGTGTTTCCGCCGATCCCTTCCTCGACGTTCGCCTCGGGTACAGTCAGTCCAACGGCACCGACGCCCTGCGCGCGCGAATCGCCGCGCTCTATCCGGGTGCGTCACCCGAACAGGTGCTCGTGACGACCGGCAGCGCCGAAGCGAACTACCTCGCGGCCCTGCGCCTCATCCAGCCGGGCGATGAGGCGGCCATCATGCTGCCGAACTACCTCCAACTCTGGGGTCACACGCAGAATCTCAGAGCCCGGGTGCGGGGGTTCCGTCTCAAGGAAGGCCGCGAATGGGCCCCCGACCCCGACGAAGTCAAAACGGCGATCGCGCCGGGCACCAAGCTCGTCGTCGTCACCAATCCGCATAATCCCACGGGATCGGTACTCTCCGATGCGATGCGGAAGGTGATTCTCGAGCGCACGGCGGAAGTGGGCGCCTGGCTGTTGGCCGACGAGGTCTATATCGGCGCCGAGCGGGACGGCCAGACGACGAAGTCGTTCTGGGGCAGCTACGATCGCTTGATTTGCGTCTCCGGCTTGTCCAAGGCCTACGGTCTGCCCGGCCTGCGGATCGGCTGGCTCGTGGCACCGGCGGATTTCGTTGCCGAGGCGTGGGCCCGGCACGACTATACGGTCATTGGGCCGTCCGGAGCGACCGACTATCTCGCCGTGCTCGCCCTGGATCCCGCCGTGCGCGATCGGCTCCTGGCGCGGACGCGTGGCATCCTGAAGGCGAACTATCCCGTGATCGAAAACTGGCTCCGCGCCTTCGGGGATACGTTCTCCTGGATCGCTCCCCGCGCCGGCGCGATCTGCTTCGCCAGCTACCGCGCGAAGATTCCCGGGGAGAAGCTCGTCGAGCAGGTGCGGGCCTCGGAGAACACGTTGCTCGTCCCGGGCGAGCATTTCGGCCTCCCCGGCTACCTCCGCTTCGGATTCGGCAACGAGGCCGGCGAGCTGCGACACGCGCTCGATGCGGCCGCTCGCGGGTTGCGGCGGGCGTTCGGAGACTAGCATGCGCGTCGTCCCGCTGGAGGACTTTCGGGACCGCGTTTCCATGGTCGCCGCCGTGGCGGCGGTCGAGCGAGGGTTTCGTGCTCTGGCCCTCGGTCAGGCCACGTTGCCCGAGCCGATGGCGGTCGAGCTGTCCCGCCCCACGGCCTCGGTCCACGTCAAGGGCGCCCACCTGTCCGGTTCACGATTCATCGTCCTCAAGGTCGCTACGGGGTTCCCCGCCAATCGAGAACGCGGCCTGCCATCGTCCGACGGCATGTTCGTGCTGCTCGACGCTGCCACCGGCGTTCCGGCCCTGGTTCTCGAAGAGCACGGCTACCTCACTGATCTGCGCACGGCGGCCGCCATCGCCTTGACGCTCCGGTATCTGGCTCCGCGCGATGCGCGGGCCGCCCTGTTGATCGGTGCCGGCGGCCTGGCCCGTCTGACCGCGCGGGCGATTCTGGCCGAGCGCCCGATCGAGCGGCTCACCATCTGGAACCGCACGGCGGAGCGGGCGGAGCATCTCGCCCGGGAGCTGGCCGGTGCCGTGACGACTCAAGTGGCGCCCGCGTTGGAATCAGCGGTGCGTGATCACCGGATCATCGTGGCCGTCACGGCGAGCACGACGCCGCTAGTCCGGGCCGATTGGGTCGTCCGGGGCACGCACATCACCTCCGCGGGCACCGATAGCCCGGAGAAGGTGGAGCTCGAACCCGCGTTGCTGCTCAAAGCCGACAAGTTGATCGCCGATCGCGTGGTCCAGACGGAGCAGTACGGCAACCTGCATCACGCCATCGAAGCCGGCGTGTTGACTCGCCGGCGGGTGACAGGCGAGCTGGGCGACCTGGCCACGGGGCGCCTCGCCGGACGCGAGCGACCCGACGAGATTACGATCGCCGATCTCACCGGTGTCGGTGTGCAGGACGCCGCCATCGCCGAACCAGTCGTGGAGGCCTTGGGACTATGAAGACCGCCGAACGGGAGACCGCCGTCATCCGCGCTCCGCAGGACGGGAGCGAGGTGGGCGTGTGCACGCTGGCGACGCCCGAGGACGTGCGCGTCGCGCTCGAAGCAAGCGTGACGGCGGCGCGGCCCTGCCGGGATCTGCCGGCCTATGAGCGGGCTCGCGCGCTGCGGGCGACCGCCGACGGCCTTACGGCACAACGCGAGGCGGTGGCGCGCACCCTGGCGCTGGAAGCGGGTAAGCCGATCGCGCAGGCGCGGGTCGAGATCGACCGCGCCATCGCGGTGTTCACCGATGCCGCTGAGGAAGCGACCCGCATCGGGGGCGAGGTGTTACCCGCCGACTGCGTCCCGATGGGCAAGGGCCGGTTGGCGCTGACGCGGCGCTTCCCCCTGGCGCCGATCACCGGCATCACCCCGTTCAATTTTCCGGTTCTTCTCGCGGCTCACAAGATCGCCCCCGCCATGGCCTGCGGGGCCACGATCACGGTCAAGCCGCCGCCGCAGGATCCCCTCACGACGCTCCGGCTGCTGGAAATCGTCCGGGCGTCTGGCTACCCGGAGGGCGGCGTGAACGTGGTGCCGTGCCACGTCGAGGTCGCCCAGATCCTGATCGACGACCCGCGGGTGCGGCTCATCACCTTCACGGGCAGCGCCGCGGCCGGGTGGGCGATTCGCGCCAAGGCCGGCACCAAGCGGGTGGCACTCGAGCTGGGGGGCAACGCCGGCGTCATCGTCGAGCCCGACGCCGATGTCGCGTGGGCCGCCGTGCGCTGCGCGATGGGTGGCTTCACCTACGCGGGCCAGTCGTGCATCTCGACGCAGCGCATCTTCGTGCACCAGGACGTATATCGCCCCTTCCTCGACGCATTCCTCCCCAAGGTCCAGGCCCTCAAGGTGGGCGACGTCCTGGACGAGCAGACCGACGTCGGCCCGATGATTACGGTGGACGCGGCGCAGCGCGTGGAGCGGTGGATCGCGGAGGCCCGCGGCAGCGGCGCCGAGGTGGCCACGGGCGGAGCGCGTCGCGGCGCGTTCCTGGATCCCGCGGTGTTGCTCAACACGACACCGGCCATGAAGGTGAATTGTGAGGAGGTATTCGCACCGCTCGTCACGGTGACGCCCTACGCGCGTCTCGACGAGGCGGTGGATGCCGTGAACAGCTCGCCGTTCGGACTGCAGGCGGGCGTATTCACCAGAGATGCGAAGACGTTGTTCCGGTTACACGCCGAGCTCGAGGTGGGGGGCGTAAACGGCAACGACATCCCGGGCTTCCGGGTGGACCGGCTGCCCTACGGCGGCGCCAAAGCGTCCGGATTGGGACGCGAAGGCGTGCGTTACGCGATCGAGGAAATGACCGAGCTGCGGGTGCTGACGATCAAACTGGATTGAGACTCAGCGCGTAAGCCCGTGCACCACGACGTAAGAGAGTCCGGCGATCCCCGCGGCCGCCGGAATCGTGAGGATCCAGGCCCACACGATCCGGCCCGCCACTCCCCAGCGCACGGCTGACACGCGATGCGCGACGCCGACGCCAGCGATGGCACCGGTGATCGTGTGCGTGGTGCTGACGGGTATTCCGAAGTGCGACGAGATAAAGAGCGTGATCGCGCCGCTCGTCTCGGCGCAGAAGCCGCCGAACGGGCGCAGTTTCGTGATGCGCTGACCCATCGTCTTCACGATCCGCCACCCTCCCGCCATCGTGCCCAACGCGATGGCGGCATGGGCCGCGAGGATCACCCACACCGGAATCTTGTCGGCGGTTGTCAGGTGCAGGCCCTGAATCGGGAAGTTCGCGAAGGCTGCCTGGCTCGAGAACAGCAGGGCCACGATGATCCCCATCGTTTTCTGGGCATCGTTCGTCCCGTGGCCAAGGGAGTACGCCGCGGCCGAAACGAGCTGGAGCATCCGGAAGTTCTTGTCCACCTGTCTCGGCAGCGAGCGCCGCAGCAGCCACGACAGCCCCACCGTCAACAGTAGCGCGATCGTCAGGCCCAGCAGTGGCGCGACCACGATGAAGGTCAGCGTCTTGATCCACCCGCTCGCGAGAATTGCGGAGAACCCGGCTTTCGCGACCGCCGCGCCCGCATAGCCGCCCACCAGGGCGTGGGACGAGGATGTCGGCAGGCCCCACCACCACGTCAGGAGGTCCCAGATGATCGCGCCCAGCAACCCCGTGAGAATCACCTTCGGATCCACCACACTCAGATCGATCATCCCCTTGCCGATCGTCTTGGCGATGGCCGTCCCGAACACGAACGCGGCGACGAAGTTCCAGAACGCCGCCCACCCGACGGCTGTGAACGGGGACAGCACGCGGGTCGACACTACCGTGGCGATGGAATTCGCCGCGTCGTGAAATCCGTTGATGAAATCGAAGGTCAGCGCGACCAGGACGATCGCGAGCACGAACCAGACAGTGGCGGACATTACGCGTGCTTCAAGGCGATGGATTCGACCACGTTGGCGACATCCTCCGCCTCGTCGAGCGTCCGCTCCAGGTTGTCGTAGATCTCCTTCCACTTGACCAGCTCGATCGCGTTCGTCTCCTTGTCGAACAGCTGGCCCAATGCCTCATGGTAAATCGCGTCGCCATCCTCCTCGAGACTCTTCGCCTCGACGCAGTACTTCATCACCTCGTCGCCCTTCTTGAGCCGGGCGACGGCCTGCTCATTCACCGCCGTAATTTTGCCGATGACCTCGACCAGCTGCTTGATGCCGGTGGGGGCGGCGCCGAGTCGGAAGATCTGCGCGCGGCGAGCGGTGCCATCGATCACGTCCATCACGTCGTCCAGATCCGAGGCCAGCTCGTGAATGTCCTCACGATCGAGCGGCGTGATGAAGGTCCGATCCAGCCGGTTGACCACCTCGTGGGTCACCTGGTCGCACTCGTGTTCGAGTCGCTTAATGGCTTCGACGATCGGCGTGCGACGCTCGGGCGGCGCCTCGAACAGGTCGCGCAGGCGACCGGCGGCTTCGGTGGTGCGCTTGGCGACCTCGACAAAGAGGTCGAAGAACTCTTCCTCTCGGGGCAGGAGACGAAGGGGCACGGTGACCTCGTCTGGCTGTGGAAGACGGCAACGCTGGCTCGGCGCATAACATAGCGGACCCCCAACCCGGCCACTAGGTTAGGGCTCTCCCGCTCCCTGCGAGTCACTCGATGGCGACCACGCAGCCACCGCAGACTGAGTTCGTCAAAGCGATTTCCCGGCTCGATGCCACTGCGCTCGTGGTCGGCTCGATGATCGGCTCGGGGATCTTCATCGTTTCAGCGGACATTCTGCGGCAGGTGCATGCCCCCGGCCTGCTGTTGCTGGTTTGGGCGCTTTCGGGGGTCGTCACCCTCATGGGCGCCGTGAGCTACGGCGAGCTGGCCGCCATGTTCCCCAAGGCCGGCGGGCAGTACGTGTACCTGCGCGAAGCGATCTCCCCCCTGTTCGGTTACCTGTACGGCTGGACCTTGTTCATGGTGATCCAGACCGGGACGATCGCCGCGGTCGCCGTCGCGTTCGCCAGGTTCACCTCCGTGTTCTTTCCCGGCCTGACCCCCGAGGTCTTTCCGGGTCTCGGGACCACCATCGCGTTCCCGCAGCCGATCGGCGATGTCGCCGTCGGTCTCTCACCACAACGGCTGCTGGCCATCGCGTCGGTCGTGCTGCTCACCTGGATCAACATCCGCGGCGTTCGAACCGCGGCCGTCATCCAGACCTCGTTGACCGCGATCAAGGTGGCCACGCTTGCGGCCGTCGTCATTCTGGGACTGACCATCGGCCGCAACACCGCCGCCATCGCCGCCAACTTCGGACCCAATTTCTGGCCGGCGGGCGCCCTGAGCTGGAGTAGCCTGCCCGTGCTCGGCGCGGCGATGGTGGGATCGCTGTTCGCCATGGATGCCTGGAACAACGTGGGTTTCGCGGCCGGTGAGTTCAAGCAACCCGAAAAGGATTTGCCCATCGCTATGGCGTTGGGCACGCTGACCGTCACCACGCTCTACCTGCTCGCCAATGTGGCGTACCTCAACGTGCTCCCACAGGACGCGATCGCCCACGCACCGCAGGACCGGGTTGGCACCGCGGCGCTCGAAGCCATGTTCGGTAGCTCCGGGCTTTACTTGATGGCCGCCGCGATCATGATCTCGACCTTCGGCTGCAACAACGGTCTGATTCTGTCCGGCGCGCGCGTCTACTATGCCATGGCGCGTGACAACCTGTTCTTCCGCTCCGCGGGGCGACTGCATCCCACGTATCGCACCCCGTCCCTGGCCCTGGTCGTGCAGGGCATTTGGACATCCGTTCTCTGCCTGTCGGGCACCTACGGGCAGCTGCTCGACTTCGTGATCTTCGCCGCGGTCCTGTTCTATATGCTGACGGCGATCGGCCTGTTCACTCTCCGGGCGAAGCAGCCCGATGTGCCACGTCCGGTGAAGGCACCGCTCTATCCGTGGCTTCCGGCTGCCTACGTCCTGCTCACGGCGCTGATCAGCGTGGACCTGCTCGTGAAGAAGACGACCTACTCGGGGCTCGGCCTGCTGATCGTCGCGCTCGGCGTTCCGGTCTATTTCGTGTGGAGAAGCGTAGTCGCTGGCCGTTCTGCATCACCTTGATAAGACGCTGTCATAAAAGCATTTAGTCACAGTTGCTGGGAATGATCTTCGGGATATATTCGGGGGGTTGACCGCTGCGCTGTTCCCCGAAGCCGGAGGTGCCCAGTGACACAGCCCCTCATCACACCCACCCAAGACACGAGCCGCGAGACCATCCATCCCGTCCGCTGCCCCGACTGCAGCGGCGCCATCGTCCGAGAGTCGAGTTGTCTCTTGTGCCCGCAATGCGGCTGGTCGCGGTGCGGATGACGAAAGACAGACGGATAGACGGGTAGACGGGTAGCTAGATGGACGGATCGAACAACGTCGCGAAAGGCGCCAGTGGTGCTCGGCAGCTGCCATTGTTGCCAGCCGACCAGCAGGCCATCCGCTCATCCACCCTGCCTGTGCTCGACGAGCGCCTGCGCGGCACCAGGTTCGTGCCGCTGCACCCACAATCCGTGCTCAACGCGCCTGAGCAGACCGGGATGGACTTCTGGTCCCTCA
>Ga0075423_10007548_pt1 | contig 10278 bp, 10 predicted proteins | sample SoiMethybrSBSTD2_FD_80114 | JGI IMG/M metagenome (GOLD analysis project Ga0075423, IMG submission 80114) | Bulk soil microbial communities from a Populus tree surrounding site in Tennessee, USA - Soil MetaG P. TD hybrid SBSTD2 | ecosystem: Environmental > Terrestrial > Soil > Tree plantation...
AGACTCTTTGGCAATGAGATCCCCCTCGCGGGGCACCCAGTTCACCCTCGGGACATTTCAGCCTCTTTAGCAATGAGGCCCCACCGTCCTACCAATATCCGTCATCACACCCACTTCTCCGGATCGACGCCGAGTGCTTCGGCCAGCTTTCGCAGCTTCGCCATCGCGCCGCCGACGCGGCGACCGGCCCTCAGGGCTCCGAAGAGATGGCGGCTGACGACCTGCTGCGCGATGCCGAGCTGCTCCGCGATCTGAGCCTCGGTCCGACCTTCGAAGAAATACGCCTGGACGATCTCGCGCTGCCGCGGTGTGAGGCCAGTCTCGATGATCGTGCGCAGCTGTACGACCGCGTCGTCGAGCATCCGCTGCTTCTCGGGGTCCCGTGGCGGATCGCCCTCGGCCGCCGGAAAGCGCGCCAGCACGTTCGGATCGACCGGGATCTCCCAGTAGGTGTGATCACGTCGTGGCAAGCGGTGTCTCTGATAGCACCCTTGCGTACACCCATCGACACTCCGGGTCGCGGCTACCGCTTGACGCGATAGTCGACCAGCAGGGAGCCGGTCGGCGAGACCTCGCTGCGGATCGATTCGAGCTGGATCGATGGCAAGCCGTCGAGGAGTCGTCGCCCGCCCCCGGCGATCTTCGGCGCGATCACGAGCCTGAGCTCATCGACGACGTCCGCGGCGAGCAGGGCCTGTGCGACCGAGATGCTCGCGTGCACGCCGACGTCGCCACCGCGCCGTTGTCTGAGATCGCGGACGAATTCGACGAGCCCGCCGTCCAGCCTCGTCGCGTTGGCCCAGTCTCGGTCCAGCGGCGTCGATGTGGCGACGTACTTCGTGACCCCGTTGATGAAGGTCGCGAAGGGCTGGATCCGGCTGCTCGGCCAGAACCGCGCCCACTCGTCGTAGCTACGTCGGCCGAGAACGACCGCGTCCTGTGTCGCGATCACCGCGGCAAGGTTGGCGTCCATCACATCGTCCCACTCGCTGAAGAAACGATCCGGGTCCTCGGCAACTCCGTCGAGGGACAAGAGCTCGTACACGACGATCTTTCGCACGCCCGCCACCTCCGACGATCGCACGGCGATCAGGACCAATATCCACTACGCGGCAGGTCGCTATTCCTGCCTAGCATTGCCCCATGAGCGAGAAGAGAACGACTGCGCGGGCATTCCACGACGCCGTCGGCGTCGAGGACTGGCGGATCCTTTTCTCTGGCGCCCACGCCTACTTCAACGTCGCATCGTTCGCGGAAGCAGCACGGTTTGTGGTCGCGATCGCCGAAGTCGCGGAGGCAGTGGGCCACTTCCCCGACGTGGATGTGCGACCCGAGGGAGTCACCGTCCGGACCGCCTCCGGGGAGTACGGAGCTCTGAGCCTTCGTGATGTCGAGCTGGCACGCCGGATCTCGGCAGAAGCTCGGAAGTTGCGGATCAAGGCGGACCCTTCCCAGGTCCAGGTCGTCGGCATTGCGGTGGCCCAGGATGAGGGCAGCGACGTCGGTCCGTTTTGGGCCGCGGCCCTCGGGTACAGAAGCCTCGGACCGAAAGAAGACGTCGTCGATCGGCACCGACGTAACCCGTATGTGTCGTTCCAGAGCCTCCGCCCTCCCAAGCCGGGGCGTGGCCGGACCCACATCGACGTGAGCGTGCCGGCAGATCAGGCCGAAGCAAGAGTCGCGGCGGCACTGAAAGCCGGCGGACGCCTGGCGGACGATACGCATGCGCCCAATTGGTGGACGCTCGCCTCGCCCGAGAACCACGGTGTCGACATCGCTGCGTGGCCGGACTTCGAGGACAACAAAGAGGACTGAGCCCTGAGCGGCTCGTAGCCGCTTCCCAACGAGCGCTGCTCACCGCTCCTTCGCGCGACCGGCTCGCAGCGTGACACAGCATCGTCCGGGCTGCGGATCAAGCGTTGCGCTGACTCCGCGCGCCTCCGCACCGTCGAGCACGCCCTCCATGAACGCGAGATTCATACCGCAGACGATGTCAGGATGACGCTGCGCGACCTCGTGGAAAGGACAGTTGCGCATTCGCACGACGCCGCGAGGCGATTCGACCGGCTCGAAGCCCTGCTCCTCGAGGAGCGCCGTCACCGCCGAGAGACCACGAGCGCGGCCCTGACGTGCGGCGGCGCCGAGCGTCTTCCCTTCGCGTCGCGCCGCGACCGTGACACCACCAGGTTTGCGGCGGACAGCAGGTTGCTCGAGGCCTTGAGCGAGCAGCTCCGCGGCGAGTTTGTACCGCCGGGCCGGGATGGTGACCTGGAGTTCCGCTGCGCCTCGCTGATACAGCTTCGACGGTCGACCGGCGCCCGGACCGGTGCGACCACCGAGACGCTGGTACGTCGCGTCGAGCAGTCCTGCATCGACGAGCTTGTCGAGGTGGAAGGCCGCGTTATCGCGAGTGACGCCGGTGCCTTTCGCCGCCTGCTCGCGGCTCACAGGTTCGAGGTGGCGCGCAACGTAGAAGTACAGGGAGCGGCGGATGGGGTCATCCAGCAGCGCGATGGCGGCGATCTGAACATCTGACTGAGCCATGGCCGAATTCTATCGCGAGTGACGACTCATGAAAGACTTGACACCTTCCCCGCCAGGGTCTAAAAGGGAATCACACTAGTGATAGAGCCCGCGGCCGGGGCAACACCACAGAAGAAGTAGAGCAATGAAGTCATTTCTCGGCGCTGGCATCCTCGCGATCGCGCTGGCCGTCGCTGGTTTCCTACCCGGAGCCATCGGCGCGCCTGAAACCACCACGGCGGACGCAGCCTCGGTGTCCCACCACGGGACCGTCGCGCCCGTATCCGACAACAGCAACCTCGCGAAGCAGTACGCGTTCCGAGCAGCGATGCGCGAACTCTGGGAGGACCACGTCGTCTGGACGCGTCAGGTCATCGTCGCGATCATTCGCGGCACTCCCGACACCGACGCGGCTCTGACGCGACTCCTGCGTAACCAGACGGACATCGGCAACGCGATCAAGCCGTTCTACGGTGACGCCGCTGGAAACCAGCTCACCACTCTCCTCCGCGAGCACATCGTCATCGCCGGGACACTGCTGACGACCGCAAAGAGCGGGGACACCGCCGCATTCACCGCGGCGAAGACCGACTGGTACCGCAACGGCGACGACATCGCCCGCTTTCTCGCAGCCGCGAATCCAAACTGGCCGCTCGCCGAGATGCAGGCCGCGATGGTCGGCCACCTCGACACCACGCTCGCAGAGGCCGTGGCGCGCCTCACGGGTGACTGGAACGGGGACGTGATCGCCTACGACGCTGTCCACCAGCACATCCTCCACATGGCGGACACGTTGTCCGACGGCATCATCGCGCAGTTCCCCTCCGCATTCGCCAAAGCGAAGTAGCAGGGATGTAAGGCGAGCCCGCCAGTGCGGCGGGCTCGCCAGGGCGGGGCTCACGTCAAACAAACAGCGGCTCTCTCGTCGCACCTGTGACTGCGCTGACGGGGCGTCAGAGGCGCGTCACTGCCGGTGCGGCTCAGCCTGTCGACCGGGATTGCCCGACACCCTTTTGGGATGATCGGCACCGACGCCGGTCGCTCCGACTGCTGACTGACGTGGCCCCATACGCAACGCTCTTCGCAGGGGCTGCCCGATGAAGCCAATCCTTGCTGCAGCGACCACGAAGTCCGCGAGCAGGCAGACCTACTACACGATCCGCTTCCTGGTGGATCGCCAGCGGGTCGAGGACGCCTATCGCGCGTACGGCTACTTCCGCTGGGTCGATGACCTACTCGATGGCGACGCGCTCGCCGGGAGAGACGCGAGCCCGGCCGCCTCGCTGAGCCGCGCGCGGTTCATCCTCCGTCAACAGTCTCTTCTCGATCGATGCCTTCAGGGCGAGGTGCCGCGCGACGTCAGCCCGCACGAGGCGATGCTCGTCGAGCTCGTCCGCCGATCCGATCGTGCGGATCCGCGTTTGGAAGCCTATCTCCGCAACATGATGCTGGTGATGGATTTCGACGTGCGCCGGCGCGGCCGACGTGTCACGGACGCCGAGCTCACGGAGTACACGCGTTGGCTCGCGACCGCGGTCACGGAGGCGATGCACTACTTCATCGGGAGCCGCGACGTCGCGCCATACGACGACCTGCGCTACATGGCCGCGACCGGCGCGCACATCGTCCACATGTTGAGAGACACCTACCCGGACCTGCAGGCCGGCTACTTCAACGTTCCGCGGGAGGTCCTCGAGGCGCACGCCATCGAGACGACGGACGTGCGGAGCGCTCCCTACCGCGCCTGGGTGGAAGGACGAGTGCGGCTCGCACGAGCGTGCTTCGCCGCGGGGAGGGCGTACCTGACCCGTGTCCGGAGTCGCCGGCACCGCCTTGCGGCGCTCGCGTACATCGGCCGGTTCGAGTGGCTGACCGAGGTCCTCGAAGATGAGGACTTCGTGCTTCGCGCGCACTACGCGCGGCGAGGCCACCTCACATCCGCGCTGCGCATCGCACGCGACGTCGTCCTTTCGCTGTCAGGTATCCAGACTCCAGGCGCCCCGCGCACGGACAGCGCGGCCCCGTGGGCTGGCCAGCCGTGACCGGCCGATCCGTCCTCGTCATTGGCGCCGGCATCGGCGGAATCACCGCCGCCATCCACCTCGCCAACGCCGGCCTCAGCGTGATCGTCCTCGACAAGAACTCTGAGGCGGGCGGTCGCTGCGGTCGTGTGGTCCGCGACGGCCATCGGTTCGACACCGGGCCGACCCTCCTGGTCATGCGCCCCGTTTACGAAGCTGAGTTTGCCGCCGTGGGCGCGCGTCTGGGCCATGTGCTCGAGCTCACGCAGGTCGACCCGACCTACCGCCTCGTCTTCGATGACGGCAGCCAGCTCGCGCTCACATCCGACATGACCTCCATGCGCGAGCAGCTCGAGAACATCGAGGCTGGGAGCTTCCGTGGGTTCGCCCGCTACCTGCAGGAGGGCGCGCGCCACTACGAGCTCGTCCTGGATCGCGTGGTCAACCATGACTTCCGCGGACTCGCTGACGTCCTCACACGCGAGATGTTGAGCATGGCCCTTCGCGTCAAGCCGCTGGTGAACCACTACCGCAACATGGCGTCGTACTTTGACGCACCCCGCCTAAAGAGTGCCTTCACGTTCCAGGACCTCTACGTCGGCTTGAGCCCGTTCGACGCGCCGGCGACATTCTCACTGCTGCCCTACACCGAGCTCGCCCACGGGGTCTGGTACCCGCGCCGCGGCATGTACAGCGTGGTCGAAAGGCTGGTCGATCTCGCACGTGACGCCGGGGTCGAATTCCATTTCGGCGCGACCGTCGCGCGGATCGACACGACCACCGACCGCGCTCGTGGCGTGACCCTCACAGACGGCACGCAGCTCGAGGCCGAGGTCGTCGTCGCCAATGCGGACCTGCCGTATGTGTATCGACGTCTACTTCCCGATGTGCGGGAGGCCGACGTGGTCTCTCGAAAGCAGTTCTCCGCCTCGGCGATCAGCTTCTTTTGGGGAGTCGACCGCACGTACGAGGGGCTGGGTCCGCACACGCTGTTCCTCGCCGACGACTACCGCGAGAACTTCGACAAGATCGTCCGAGATCACAGCCTCCCGTCGAACCCCAGCCTCTACGTCCACGCACCCGCGCGACTGGACCCAACGATGGCCCCGCCCGGACAGGACACAGTGACGGCGATCGTCCCCGTCGGACACCTCACCGAGGATGGCGAACAGGATTGGGCGACCCTACGAGACCGCGCTCGTCGACACGTATTCCGCCGGCTCCGCAGCGTCGGTGTCACGGACCTGAGCGAGCACATCAAGTTCGAGCTCGCGTACACACCCATCTCGTGGGCCGAACAACACAACCTCGTCAAAGGCGCAACGCATGGCCTGTCGCACAAGCTCACTCAGATGGCCTGTTTCAGGCCGTCGAACCAGCATCGCCGCTACCGCAACCTGTACTTCGTCGGTGCGAGCACTCATCCCGGCACGGGGATCCCCATGGCAATGATCTCGGGGCGGCTCGCCGCCGAGCGCATCGTCGCCGAAGGGCGCTGACGAGATGCGGAACGGCGCGAGCGTCTTGCCCACCGCAGCGCCGACCCGGGTCTGGATCGACGCATACGACACGCCGGAGGACGTCTCCTCACCCGATCACGTGCGATTGCCGATCAGACGCGGAGCGCTGCGACTCGAGCGAAGCATCCTGCGGTACAAGACCACGGGGCCGCGGCAATTCATCGACATCACTGACGATGTCGCGCGAATCGTCACGTCGTCCGGTGTCGTAGACGGCTGGGTCGCGGTGTTCTCCAGGCACACCACCGCAGCGATCCGGATCAACGAACACGAGCCTGAGCTGCTCAAGGACCTCGCCAGACTGCTCGCCTCCGTCGCACCCGAGACAGACGCGTACCGCCACAACGACTTCTCCGTCCGGACGGTCAACATGAACGAGGACGAGTTCCCGAACGGACACGCTCACTGCCAACATCTGCTGCTCGGAGCGAGCGAGACCGTTCCTCTCGTCGACGGGCAGCTGATGCTCGGACGCTGGCAGCGCGTCTTCCTGATCGAGTTGGATCGCGGCCGCGCACGAGACGTCGTGGTCAGCGTGATGGGTTGCGACGGTGAGCGCCTCCGGGGGTCGCCGTGAGCCACGCGCGACGGCTCTGGCCATGACAGACCGGGTCGTCCTTGTGTCGCCTCGTGGATTTTGTGCGGGTGTCGTGCGAGCGATCGCGATGGTCGAGCGCGCGCTCGCGGTCTTCGGTCCGCCGGTCTACGTACGCCGCGCGATCGTCCATAACGCGTACGTCGTGCAACGTCTCGCCACCGCCGGCGCCGTCTTCGTCAACGAGCTCGACGAAGTACCGACCGGTGCCGTTGTCGTCCTGAGCGCCCATGGCGTCGCTGCGTCCGTGCGTGAGCAGGCGAGAGCCCGCGAGCTACGCGTTGTCGACGCCACGTGCCCGCTCGTGGCCAAGGTGCACCAAGAGGTGCGCCGTTTCAGCGGGCTCGGCTATGACGTTGTGCTCATCGGCCAGGCCGGGCACGACGAAGTGATCGGCACGGTGGGGCAGGCGCCGGGCGTGCATCTGGTCGAGCGCCTCACGGATGCGTCCTCACTGCGCGTGGTCGATCCAGATCGTGTCGCATGCGTCACGCAGACGACACTCAGCCAGAGCGACGTCGCGCCGGTCATCGACCAGCTACGGCAGCGCTTCCCATGCCTTGTCGAGCCGACCGCGGCCGACATCTGTTACGCGACGCGAAATCGTCAAGCGGCCGTGACCTGGCTCGCACGCAACGTCGATGTCGTGCTCGTCGTCGGCGATCCCTCGAGCTCGAACTCCCGGCACCTGCGCGACGCGGCCGTCGCAACGGGTACGCCTGGCTACCTCATCGCGAGCCGTGCGGACTTGCGGGATGAGTGGCTTGAACGTGCGGACACCGTCGGCGTGTCCGCTGGGGCTTCGACGCCTGAAGACCTCGTCGCCGATGTCGTGAGGCAGCTATGCCGTGACGGAGCCTTCCTTCAGCACGAGATCTTCCTGGAGGAGCGTGTCTCCTTCAGCCTCGCGCGGGAGGTGGCGCGTGAACGTCCGCGGATGCCGGCGACGCGAGGCGATCTCGCCCACGCGTAGGAATCGGCTCTGACTTGGAGGTGCACACCGATGGATCACCCGATGAGGATCACGCCCGGCGCTTCGGCGAGGCCGGGACCTGGCGAATCAAGACTCGCCGGACACATGCTTCGGATCCGGTTGACGGAGCCAGGAAAGGCAGACGTGAACGTGGCCGTCCCGCTCAGCCTCGCGCGACTGGGCCTCACGTTTGGAGCGGTCACAGCGACGGACGATCTCGCGAAGCATGGGATCGACCTGCAGCAGATCCTGAAGAACATCGATTCCGTAGGAAACGTCATGGACGTCGTCGACGAGGGCGCGCACATCGAGATCTACGTGCAGTGAACGCTTCGCCCAAGGTCAGGCCGGCGTGTCAACCACATCGCCGCCAGCGCGCCCGCCGCGCCCAAGCTGGCAAAGACGGCGAGGATGATTGCCGCGGGATCGAACAGCGTCTGCTCAATGAAGGGATCTGCCACGACCCCCGTCTGCCGCTGGTGTGTGAAAGCGAACAACACCGAGATCGCGAGTACCAGCGAGAACACGACATACGCGGTTGCAGCCAGGCGCGAGCGAACGACGAACGGGACGAGTAGCGCGAACACCGGGAATAGGTAGCTCTCGTGCATCCGCGTGGGTAGCTCGTAAAAGGCAAGTCCGAAAAGGGTCCCGAAGGCCAGCAGCATCGCGAGATCGCTCTCGAACGAGGCCGCCAGCCGGTCTCGCGGCACGAGTATCCATAGTCGACGCGCGAGGATTACGAGTGCGACAGCGAAGAACGCCAGCCCCCAGAACCAGATCGGCAGAGATAGCCACAGAACGTCATCGCGCACGAGGAAGCCGACGGCGATCGCCCAAATGTTGAACGCGAAGAGCGTGCTGAACGACGTCGTCGCCCCCCGCGCGATCATGCCGATGGTCTCGGGCGTCGGCGCGAACGGGATGGCGAGCACCACCGTGGTCAGCAACGCGGATGCACTTGTGGCTACGAGGGGCCGAGGGTCACGACGCTTTATGGCGACCGCCGCCGCGGCAACGAGGAGGACGGCGAGGCCGAGTGCCATCTGAGGCTTGATCATCGCCGCCGTCGCCGCGAACGCGCCGGCCCATCCGTGTCTGCCACGTGCCGCCGCAACGAGTGCCAACAGCAACGGGAGCTCCGCGATCGCATTGACCTGTCCCCAGAACGGGCCCATCAAGGCGAGTGCCGGATTGAGGGCGTACGCCGCGGCGGCCACAAGGGCTGGTCCCGGCGCTTGTACCCGGCGCACGAGCGCGAAGACGATCAGCGCGATGGCGAGATCGAACGGGATCGACAACGCGCGGATGACGACGGTGGGCACACCTCCTGGCCACGCACCAAGCGGCCACAAGAGGTAGAGGAGTCCAGGCGGATACGTTCCGACCTGCGCGACGCGGTAGAACTGCCCAGGCCCGCCATTTGCCATACGGGCGGACCACTCTTGGAAGAGGATGAGATCGCCCGGGTACCCGGGACCTGCGGCGATCGACCCAAGCCGCAAGAGTGCGCCACCCAAGATGACGGCCACCAGAACGGCAGTCGGCCGCGAGCGCCAGATCACAAACCCGCCACGCCGGCGCCCTCGAAGAGTCTGTCTACGCGCGGACTGAGTTCGATCTCATCATTCTGCGGCGCCGTCGCCAGGACACCAGCAAATATCCACGCGGTCGTGTAGCCCGGAGGGGATTCGAACCCCTGACCTCTTCCTTGAAAGGGAAGCGCCCTGGACCACTAGGCGACCGGGCCGAGACATCAAGTCTACGTCGCGAGTGACCCTCGGCCGCGCGGTCAGAATGCCGCTCGATGACGTTCACCTCGCCTACGAGCGCTCGCGATGCGGCGCTCCGTCGCGTCGAGCTCGCGTCGATCGGCTTCAACGTCGCCGAATGGGCGACGTGGGTCGCGATGCTCGTGTACGCGTACCAGCGCGGCGGCGCGCTCGCGAGCAGCGCGGTCGCGATCATCCAGCTCGTTCCGGCAGCGCTCGTTGCGCCGATCGGGGCGTCACTCGCGGACCGCTACCCGCGCGCGCGCATGCTCACGATCTCGTACGTCGCACAGGCCGTGACGATGGCCGCCACCGCGATCGCGCTCCAGCTCGATGCCCCGACTCCGCTCGTATACGTGCTCGCCGCGTGCGCCGCATCGAGCATCACGCTCACACGCCCCGCGCAGAACGGCCTCGTGCCGACGCTCGCGCGCGCGCCCGAGTCGCTCACGCGCGCGAACGCGATGCTCAGCACGATCGAGAACGCGAGCATCGTCGCTGGTCCTGCGCTCGCCGGCGTTCTGCTTTCCTCCGGCGGTGCGGGTCTTGTGTTCGCCCTCATGACGATGTGGGTCGGCCTGAGCGCGATCCTCGTGAGCGGCGTCCGCATCGCGACGACCGGTGCGGCTCCACCGGAGAGCGGCGAAGATCAGCGGAACGCGCTCCGCGTCCTCGCAAGCGAACCGCGGTCGCTCCTCCTCGTCGCGCTGCTCGCGCTACAGCAGCTGCAGGTCGGCGCGCTCGACGTCCTCTTCGTCGCGCTCGCGCTGAGCACGCTCGCGATCGGCGAGACCGGCGTCGGGCTGCTCTCGTCTGCGGTCTGGCTCGGCGGTGTGGTCGGCGCAATCGCCGCGGGCGCGATCGCGCGCGGATC
>Ga0075423_10007549_pt1 | contig 10278 bp, 10 predicted proteins | sample SoiMethybrSBSTD2_FD_80114 | JGI IMG/M metagenome (GOLD analysis project Ga0075423, IMG submission 80114) | Bulk soil microbial communities from a Populus tree surrounding site in Tennessee, USA - Soil MetaG P. TD hybrid SBSTD2 | ecosystem: Environmental > Terrestrial > Soil > Tree plantation...
CCACTCGACCGGCTCGGCGAACAGCACATCGATCCGCTCCGCCGCCAGCCATGCGTAGGGCGACCCCAGGTCGTAGTAGAAGGTGACGCTCAGACCTCGACCACCACCGGGAGCACCATCGGCCGCCGGCGCAGGCGCTCATATACGAACGTGGCGATGTCGTCGTGGAGGTACTGCTGCAGCAGGTCGATCTCCCGCACGTCCTCATCCGCCGCCTTGGCCAGCGAGCGGTCGACGGCGCCGCGGATGTCGTCGACCACGCCATCGACCTCGTCGAGGAACGGAACGCCGCGGAACATCACCTCCGCGGGCACGACCTGGCGGCCGTCCTGCTCGGAGATCGTGGCGACGACGATGAAGATCCCATCGGCCGAGAGCATGCGGCGGTCGCGCAGGGCCGCGTCGGCGGGGTCGCCGAGATCGACGCCGTCGACGAAGACCACCCCCGACCGCGTTCGGTCACCGAACCGCGCGCCGCGCTCGTCGATCTCGAGCGGCAGGCCGTTCTCGCCCTCGAAGATGGCGTCGGGGTCCATGCCCACCGCGTCGGCCAGGTCGGCGTGCAGGCGGATCCGCTTGTAGTCGCCGTGCACGGGCAGCAGGTAGCGCGGCCGGACGAGGTTGAGCATCAGCTTGAGCTCCTCCGTGTAGCCGTGGCCGGAGGCGTGGATCGGGGCGTCGCGGGTCGTCACCACGTCGCAGCCGATGTGGTAGAGCCGGTCGATCGTCTCGTTGACCGCGCGCTCGTTGCCGGGCACGGGCGTGGCCGAGAAGATGACCGTGTCGCCCTCGTGCAGCTTGACCGCCGGATGGTCGTGGTGGGCCATGCGGCGCAGGGCGGACAACGGCTCGCCTTGCGACCCGGTCGAGATGACGACGAGCCTGTGGTCGGGGAAGTCGTCGATCTCGCGCGTCTGCAGGAGCATGCCCTGGGGGATCTCGATGTGTCCCAGGGAGCGGCCGATGTTGACGTTCTTGCGCATCGAGCGGCCGACCAGCGCCACCTTGCGGCCGACTTGGGCGGCGGCGTCGACCACCTGCTGGACGCGGTGGATGTTGGAGGCGAAGCAGGTGACGACGATCCGCCCGTCGCAGCGGGCGAACGCCTCCTCCAGATGCGGGCCCACGCCCGACTCCGACGGAGAGAAACCCGTGCGGTCGGCGTTGGTGGAGTCGCCGCACAGCAGCACGACCTCGTCGCCGCCCAGCGCGGCCAGGCGCGAGACGTCGGCGGGGCGCCCGTCCACCGGGGTCTGGTCGAACTTGTAGTCGCCGGTGACGAGGACCGTGCCGAGCTCGGTGTGGAGGGCGACCGCGACCGAGTCGGGGATCGAGTGCGTCATGTGCACGAGCTCGAGGTCGAAGGGCCCCAGCGGCACGTGCTCGCCGGGGTCGAGCTGCTCGAGCGGCGTCTCGGTGAGCTTGTGCTCGTCGAGCTTCGACCGCGCCATGGCCATGGTCAGCCGCCCGCCGTAGACGACGGGGACCTTGTCTTCGCCCAGCTCGCGCAGCACCCAGGGCAGCGCGCCTAGGTGGTCCTCGTGTCCGTGGGTGACCACGATCGCCTCGAGGTCGTCCACGCGGTCGCGCAGGTAGGAGAAGTCGGGCAGGACGAGGTCGATGCCGAGCTCGCCCGCGGTCGGGAACCGCAGGCCGACGTCGACGAGAACGATCCGGCCGTCGAGCTCGACGACCATCATGTTCTTGCCGATCTCGCCGAGCCCGCCGAGGGGCAGGACCCGCAGCGCGGTCACGCGCGCGCGGTTTCGAGCAGCCCGTGGGCCTCGAGAGCAGTGCGCACGGTCTCGAGCTCCGCGTCGTCGCACGGGACCAGGGGCAGGCGCAGGCCGCCGACGTCGACGCCGAGCAGGTTCAGCGCGGCCTTGACCGGGGCCGGGCTGGCGGTGACGAACATGGCGTCGTAGACGTCACGCAGCGACGCGTCGATCTCCGCGCGATTCTCGGGCTCGTCGACCATCCGGCGCATCTCGTTGCCGACGACGTGGCTGGAGACGAGGACGCCGCCCGATCCGCCGAAGTCGAGGGTGCGGCGAAGCGTCGCATCGTTGCCGGCGTAGACCTGCAGGCCGTCGATCGGCTGAAGGTCGTCGTCGTTGGCCTGCTTGACGGCCTCGATCCCGTCGATCTGGGCCAATTCGGCGAGCAGGTCGGGCGGCATGTTGACCGCCGTGCGCGACGGGATGTTGTAGAGCACGATCGGCTTGTCGGTGGCGCGCGCGACCTCGCGATAGTGCGCGAGGATGCCGCGCCGGTTGGGCTTGTTGTAGTACGGGGTGACCACGAGCACGGCGTCGACCCCGGCCTGGGTGACCTGCTCGGCCAGCTCGCACGCGTGGCGGGTGTCGTTCGAGCCGGCGCCCGCCACGATGCTCCCCCGGTCGCCCATCTCGCGCACGGCAAGAGCCACCAGGGCCACGTGCTCGTCGTCGGTCAGCGTCGTCGCCTCGCCGGTGGTGCCGGCGATCACGAGCCCGTCCGAGCCGTGGTCGAACAGGTACTTCCACAAGCGCACGGCCGCCTCGTCGTCCACGCGGCCATCGGCGTGGAAGGGGGTGACCGCCGCCGTGAGGATGGCCCCGAGATCCGCCATGGTCCCCCAGGCTACTTCAGATCGCCCAGGATCTCACCGGCCGCCCGTTCACCGGTCTCGACGGCCCCGTTGAGGTAGCCCTGGTTGTCGATCGAGGTGTGCTCGCCGGCGAAGTGGCAGTTGCCCTCGCGCTGGCCTTCGGCCCCGGCGAAGCGCTGGTACTGCCCGACCTTCCAGTACGAGTACGAGCCGCGGGTCCAGGGATAGTCGGGCCAGGAGTCCACCACCGCGCGCCCGTTGAGCGCGCCCCGATCCCCGGCAAGACCGGCTCGATCTGCCCGAGGAAGCGCTGGGCGAGCGCCGCCGGCGTCCCGGAGCCGAAGGTGGTGCCAACCGCGCCGCCCGTGTAGTCGACCAGGATCCCCGACGCGCCGGGCTGGGTGCGCGTGACCTCCCAGGTGTCCTGGTAGCCGGTGTCCGCGTAGGTGTTGCCGTTGTTCTCCAGCGTGTACCAGTGGCGGCTGGAGAACTGGACGTGGAGCTTGGAGTTCGTCCCCATGCCCAGTTCCGCGATCGCGGTGCGCTTGACCGGCGAGAAGCTGGCGCCCGAGTAGTCGACCGATGCGCGAAGGATCGAGAACGGGAGCGCAAGCACGACGTGATCCGCCGTCGTCCTGACCGTCCTGCGGCCCTGGCGTAGAGACAGCGTGAAGGTGCCGTCGCCGTTCCGGGTGATCGCCGTCAGCACGGAGCCCAACGTGACCTGACCGGAGAGCGCGGCGGCCAGGAGCGTGGGGATCTGGTCGTTGCCGCCGGTGACGTGGTACTTCTCGTTCGACTTGCCGAACACGCGCAGGTTGCCCGGCCCGACGAAGCCGAGCAGGTAGAGCAGGTTCAGCGCGCTCTGGTCGGTCGTCTCGGCGCCGTACTCGATGTTGTAGGCGACGTCGAGAAGCTGGCCGAGCTTCGAGGCCCGGCCCCCGGGCACGCTGACGTCGATCCATTGCGCGACCGACATGTTGTCGAGCTGCCGCCCGCGCTCCGTGGACGAGTCGTGGGTCGTCGGATAGCCGGCGTCGGTCGTGTCGCGGTGGATCGTCTTCCAGATCCCCCTGAGGTCGTCCGTCGCCTGCGCGACCGGGTACGGGGAACCGTCGAAGACGTAGAAGTCCTCGGTGCCATTCGGCTGGGCGGCAAGCAGGTTGTCCAGGTTGAGGCCGAGCTCCTGCGCGAGCTGGCGGATCTCGGTGTGCCCCTGGTCGATGAGTTCGCCGCCGTGTTCGCCGATCTGGCCATCGGCGAAGGCGCCGCGCACCGTCCAGCAACGACCGCCGACGCGCGTCGTCGCTTCATGGACCTGGGCGGTCAGGCCGGCCTGCGTGAGCCGGTAGGCGCAGGTCAGTCCGGCCAGCCCGGCCCCGACCACGACGATGCGGGGCGGCGACGCTGCCACGGCGTCGGCTACGCGGCCCCACGTCCCGGCCATGGCCAGGCCCGCGCCGGCGGCGCCGGCGCGCCGCAGGAACTGGCGGCGGGTGGCAGCGTCGTCGGTGGCCAGCCCGGCGGCGGTCCGCTGCAGCCGATCGGCGAGCGCGGTCCGGGCCACGGCCGCTGCCGGCTAGCCCGCCAGCGGGTCCCCGGACGTCATCTTCGGCGGGGAGCTGGGGTCGTCCTTGCCCTCCTCGCCCTCCTGCTGGGGCGCGGGCGGAGGGGTAGGAGGAGGAGCGGGCTCGGCCTGCTGCGCCGGCTCGCCGGGCGGCACGGCCTGCGGCGGCGCGGCGGGCTGCTCAGCCGCCGGGGGAGCGGCGGGCTGCGCGGGCGGGGCCGCCGGAGCCTCCGGCTCGCTCGGCGTGACCGGGCGCCCGTGCTTGTCGTACTGCGGCGCGGGGCCGGAGCTCTTCAGGTCCTCCGCGGTCTGGGACTTGTTGAAGTCCTTCTGGACCTCGTCCAGCTTCTGCTGCGCCTGGTCCGCCAGCTGCTTGGCCTTGTCGAGAAAGCCCATCGGTTCTCCTCTCGCTGGTCTGCGTCAATGAATCACAGGAGGTTTTCGAGGCCCACCACGGGCGACCGCTGAAACGACCCTACCGTGCGCACGGCCAGCAGCACGCCCGGCATGAACGACGTCCGATCGGTGGAGTCGTGGCGAATGGTCAGCGTCTGCCCCGCGTCGCCGAGGATCACCTCCTGGTGGGCCACCAGCCCGGGCAGGCGCACCGAGTGGATGGGAACATCGCCTGCCATCAGGTCGGCCGTGCGCGCCGCGGTCCCCGAGGGCGCGTCGACCTTGCGATCGTGGTGGAGCTCGATGATCTCTGCCTTGGCCATGTGCATGGAGGCGTCGGCCGCGTAACGCATCATCAGGGCCGCGCCGATGGCGAAGTTCGGCGCCACGAAGATGTTCGCGCCGGTCAGGCCTTCGACCGCGCTGACGTCCCAGCCGGTGGTGCCGACCACCACGTGCACGCCCTCTGCGACGCACTGGCGCACGTTGTGCAGCGCCGCATCGGGGGTCGAGAAGTCGACCACCACCTCGGCGTCGGGCAGGACCGTCGAGAGGTCGCGGCTCAGCCTGGGGTCGGCGCGGCCCACCAGCGTCATGTCCGCCGCGGCCTCCACCGCCTCGCAGGTCGTCTGCCCCATGCGCCCGGCGGCGCCCGACACGGCGACGCGGATCACGCCGCTGCCGCCTCGGGCGGACCGTGGAGCCCGAGCGGGGCGACGGCCTCGCCGAACACGTTCGGGTCGACGCCGATGCCCGCCGCCGACAGGCGCTCGAGCGGCCATAGCTCGTTGGCCAGCTCGCGCAGGTCGTCCAGCCTGACCGCGTCGATGCGCTCGATCACCTCGTCGAGCCCGAGCACCGGCACGTCGGTGAGCACGGACGAGCCGAGCCGGTTCATCCGCGTGCTCGTCGACTCGAGCGAGAGCACGACGCGGCCCTTGACGTTCTCCTTGGAGCGCTCGAGCTCGTCGCGGGTCGCGGGCTCATCCCGGATCCGCTCGAGCTCCGCGCCGACCACCTGCAGCGCTTCGGCCAGGTTGTCGGACCGTGTGCCCAGGTAGAGCCCGATCTGGCCGGTGCCGGCGTAGTGGTTGAGGAACGTGTAGACCGAGTAGGCCAAGCCGCGGCGCTCGCGCACCTCCTGGAACAGGCGCGAGGACGAGGTGCCGCCGAGGATGTTGTCCAGCACGCGCAGCGCGAAGCGGCGCTCGTCGTCGCGGGCGATCCCGGGCGCCCCGAGGCACACGTGGTACTGCTCGGTGTCCTTCCGCTCGAAGCGGACGTGCGGACGCGAGTACGGAGCACCGTACGGCGCGGTGTCGCCAAAGCGCTCGTCGCCCGGTTGCGAGGCCGCGACCAGTTCGACCAGCCGGTCGTGCTCGATCGACCCCGCCGCGGCGACCACGACGGTGTCGGGGCGGTAGCGCGCGCGGTGGAAGGCGCGGATGGCGTCCACCGGCGTGTCGCGGATGACCTCCGGGCGGCCGATGATCGCCCGCCCGAGCGGGTCGTCACCGAACACCGCCTCGCCGAGGAGGTCGAAGATCTTGTCCTGGGGGTCGTCCTCGTACATGGCGATCTCCTCGAGGACGACGGCGCGCTCGGCGTCGACCTCTTCCAGCGCCGGCGACCAGATCATGTCGGCCATGACGTCCATGGCCCGCTCGAGGTGCACGTCGAGCACACGCGAGTACAGGGACGTCGTCTCCTTGCCGGTGCCGGCGTTGATCTCGGCCCCCATCGTGTCGAAGATCTGGTCGATCTCGAGCGAGCCGTAGCGGGACGAGCCGCGGAAGAGCAGGTGCTCGAGCAGGTGCGAGAGTCCGGCCTGCGCGTCGTCCTCGACGCGCGAGCCGGTACCCACCCAGAACCCGAGGGCGACGGATCGCACCGAGGGCATCGCCTCGGTGACGACCCGTACACCGGTGTCCAGCTCGGTCAGCCGATGCTCGGCGGCCAACGGCCCGGCCTAGGCGCGGTCGGGATCGCGGTGACGCGGCCGCCCGGAGCCGCGCGGTCCGCGGTCGCCGGGGCGGTCCCGGCCACGGCCACCGCCGCGCCCGTCGCGACCGCCGCCGCCGCGCGGGCCGCGGTCGCCGCTGCCGACCTCGGCCAGCTCCTCCGCCGACTTGCCGACCACGTCGGGATCGTCGGCCAGGCGCAGGCCGATGCGGCCGCGCTCGCGGTCCACCTCGACCACCTTGACCTCGACCTCGTCGCCCTTGTTGAGGACGTCCTCGACCGTGTCGATGCGCTTGCCCGGCGCGATGTTCGAGATGTGCAGCAGACCGTCGGTGCCCTTGGCCAGCTCGACGAAGGCGCCGAACGTGGTGGTCTTGACCACCTTGCCTGCGAAGGCGTCGCCGACCTCGACCTCCTTGGTCATCGACCGGATGCGGTCCGCCAGCGCGTCGGCCTGCTCGCCGCTCGCGGCGTAGACCAGCACCTGGCCCTCGTCGTTGACGTCGATCTGGGCCTCGAACTCGTCCTGCAGGCCGCGGATGGTCTCCCCGCCCTTGCCGATGACGAGCCCGATCTTCTCCGGGTCGATCTGGACCGACGTGATGCGCGGCGCGTACGGGGACATCTGCTCGCGCGGCCCCGGGATCTCGTCGTGCATCTTGCCGAGGATGAACGTGCGCGCCTCATGTGCCTGCGAGAGCGCGTCGCGCAGGATCTCGAACGTGACCCCGGCGATCTTGATGTCCATCTGCAGCGCGGTGATGCCGCTGGACGTCCCGGCGACCTTGAAGTCCATGTCGCCCAGGTGGTCCTCGACGCCGGCGATGTCGGTCAGGACGATGTAGTCGTCGCCCTCCTTGATCAGGCCCATGGCGATGCCCGCCACCGGGGCCTTGACCGGTACGCCCGCGTCCATCAGCGACAGCGATGACCCGCACACGCTCGCCATCGAGGACGAGCCGTTGGACTCGAGGATGTCCGAGACGACTCGAATCGTGTACGGGAACTCCTCGATCGACGGGATCATCGGTGTAAGCGCCCGCTCGGCGAGCGCGCCGTGGCCGATGTCGCGGCGCTTGGGCCCGCGCATGAACCCGGCCTCCCCGACCGAGAAGGGCGGGAAGTTGTAGTGGTGGAAGTAGTACTTCGAGGTCTCGAGCCCGAGCGTGTCGAGACGCATCTCCTCGCGCGTGGTCCCAAGGGCCACGACGCTGAGGGCCTGCGTCTGTCCGCGCGTGAACAGGGCCGAGCCGTGGGCGCGCGGCAGCGGCGAGACCTCGATGTCGATCGGCCGGATCTCGTCGGCGGCGCGGCCGTCCGGGCGGACCTTCCGCACCGCGATGCGCTCGCGGATGATCTCCTTCTCGAGCTTGTCGAAGACGAGCTGGACGGCCGCGCGGCGCTCGGCGTTGGCGGCCGGCTCGAGCCGCTCGTCCTCCGGCGCGTAGCGCTCGAGGATCCGCTCCTCGACCGCCTTGGTCGCGTCCTGGCGCGCGAGCTTGTCCTCGACCGACGTGGCCGTGTCGATCTCCTGGCCCATCTCGGCCTTGATCTGGTTGTAGAGCTCGATGTCGGCCTGCGGCGCCTCGACGGCGGCCTTCTCTCTGCCGACCTTGTCGCGCAGCTCGGCCTGCAGGGCGCAGAGCCTCTTGATCTCGCCGTGGGCGATGTCGAGGGCGTCGAGGATCTCCGCCTCGGGGATCTCGTTGGCGCCGGCCTCGACCATCAGGATGGCCTCGTCCGTGCCGGCAACGATCAGGTCGAGGTCGGACAGGCCCTCGGCCAGGTCGGCCTCGGACGGGTTGATCACGAAGTTGCCGTCGATCTTGCCGATGCGGACCGCGCCCACGGGTGTGGGCACGGGGATCTCGGAGATCATCAGCGCCGCGGAGGCGCCGTTCATCGCGAGCACGTCGTAGGGGTTTACGTGGTCGATCGACAGCGGCATGGCGACCAGCTGCGTCTCGCGGTTCCAGCCCTTGGGGAAGAGCGGGCGGATGGGCCGGTCGATGAGGCGCGCGGTCAGCGTGGCCTTCTCTCCCGCGCGGCCTTCGCGCTTGAAGAAGGAGCCGGGGATCTTGCCGGCGGCGTACATCCGCTCCTCGACGTCGACCGTGAGCGGGAGGAAGTCGACGTCGCGGACGTTGCCGGCGGTGGCGGTGCAGAGCACCATGGTGTCCCCCGCGCTGACGACGACCGCCCCGCTGGCCTGCTTCGCCAGTCGACCGGTCTCGAACGAGATCTCCGTTCCGGCGATCTCCAGCGAGACCCGGGTCACTTCAGGCATGTGTTCCTTTCCTGCCCGCTCCGGATGAGCGGGCCTTTGCGTCTTTCACTCTTTCGTGAAGTCGGCTGCATGGTAGAGGCTCGCCAGCGCGTCCAAGGCGGCAAGGCCCTCGTCGGCACGGGCGTTGACGGCCTTTCCGTCGGCGAATGCCGCCGGGGTCGTGGCCACCCCGGCACGGATGCCCTCGGTGAAGTCGCGCTTGACCCGCTCGGCCTCGGAGTCGCAGCGCCGGTCGGCTTCGAAGCGGTCGACATCGAGCCCCAGCCGCTCCGCCCGCGCCCACAGATGGGGGTCCTCGAGCCGTCCCTGGTCGGCGAAGAGCGCGTCGTGCATCGGCCAGAATGCGCCCTGGCGCGCGGCCGCCTGGGCCGCGCAGGCCGCCGCCCAGGCCCGGGGATGCTTGGAGCGCACGGGGAAGTGGCGGAACGCGACGCGCAGGGGGCGGTCGCGCAGGCGCTCGTGGACCACCGCGCAGTATGGGCACTCGAAGTCGGCGTAGACGATGACCAGCGGCGCGCCCTCGGGGCCCCGCACGTGGTCGTCGGGGCGTAGCGGAGGGAGCGGTGCGCTACCGAGCTCCCGCAAGGGCGTCGAAGATCAGATTGGCGCCCGGAAGCTCCTCCGGGCTCGGCGCCTGGTACTGCCAGGCGATGTTCCCGTCGGGGTCGGTGAGGACCAGCGCGCGCTGGGGGAAGCCCGACGGGTGGTAGACGCCGAAGGCGCGGCACGTCGCGCCCTTCGGCTCCCAGTCCGAGAGCTGCGGGATGGTGATGCCGAGCTCCTCCTTGAACGCCCGCTGGGTCCAGATCGAGTCGCAGGAGACGCCGAAGAGCCTGGCCCCGTGCTGGGCGAACTCGTCGAGCACCTCCTCGTAGAGGTTGAGCTGGTCGGTGCACACGGGCGAGAACGCGAACGGATAGAAGACCAGCACGGTCGTCTGCCCGAGGAGCTCCGCCCGAGTGAACCGGCCCCCCTCCTCCGTGGCGAGGGAGAAGTCCGGCGCTGCGGTCACCGCCGCAGGCCGAGCTCGCGGATCAGCACGCGGTACCCCTCGAGGTCCTTGCGCTGGAGATAGTTGAGCAGGCGCCGGCGCTTGCCGACCATCATCAGCAGCCCGCGCCGCGAGTGGTGGTCCTTGCCGTGGGTCCGCAGGTGCTGGGTGAGGTCGTTGATGCGCTCGGTGAGCAGGGCGATCTGGACCTCGGCCGAGCCGGTGTCTCCGGGGGCATTCCCGAACTGCGAGACGAGCTCCTGCTTGCGCTCCGCGGTGACGGTCATGAACGGCGCGTCACGGTAGCAGCCGCGGCCACGTCCTGGCCCATCTGCTCGACCAGTGCGTCGACCGTTGCGAACGCGCGCTCGCCGCGCAGGCGAGAGACGAAGTCGAGCCGCAGCTCGGTCCCGTACAGGTCGCCGTCGAAGTCGATCAGGAACGCCTCCACCAGGACGCCGCGCCCGGTGCCGAAGGTCGGCCGC
>Ga0075423_10007550_pt1 | contig 10277 bp, 9 predicted proteins | sample SoiMethybrSBSTD2_FD_80114 | JGI IMG/M metagenome (GOLD analysis project Ga0075423, IMG submission 80114) | Bulk soil microbial communities from a Populus tree surrounding site in Tennessee, USA - Soil MetaG P. TD hybrid SBSTD2 | ecosystem: Environmental > Terrestrial > Soil > Tree plantation...
GAGGCCGGCCCGCTCTGCGGTGCCTGTCGGCGCCGGCCGCCCGCCTTCGCCTACGCCCGGGCGGCGCTGCGCTACGAGGACACCGCCCGCGAGGCCCTTCACGCCCTCAAGTTCGGCGGTCACCGGGCGCTGGCCGCGCCGCTGGCCGACGTCGTGGTGAGCGTCCTCGCCGGACGGTGGCCCGCGGGCCCGCCGGATGTGGTCCTGCCGGTGCCGCTGCACCCCCGGCGCGCGCGGGAGCGCGGCTTCAACCAGGCGGAGCTGATCGCCCGCCGCCTCGGCCAGGAGTGGGGCTGCCCGGTGCGCCCCGAGGTCCTGGCACGCGTGGTCGCGACCGAGTCCCAGACCGCGCTCGACAGCGCGGCCCGGCTCGCGAACGTGCAGGGGGCCTTCCGCCTGCGCCGGCCGGAGCTGGTGGCGGGCCGCCACGTGATCCTGGTGGACGACATCCTCACCACCGGGGCCACCGTCTCCGCCTGCGCCCGCGCCCTCGAGGCCGGCGGGCCCCGCCTCATCGGGGTGGTGGCGGTCGCGCGCGTCGTCTAGCCGGCCTTGCGCCCGCCCGGGCGCCCTCGCTATAATCGGAAGTCTTCGTGGACCGGAAGTATTGGACAAACCGAGACAAACAGGTCAGGCCAACAGGCCAGGCAACCGGAAGGGAGCGCCCATGGCAGTGCGCGTCGGTGTCAACGGCTTCGGACGTATCGGCAGAGTCTTCTTCCGGGCGGCGCTCGAGGCCCCGGACGTCGAGGTGGTGGCGGTCAACGATCTGGCCGACGCCAAGACCCTGGCTCACCTGCTGAAGCACGACTCCGTCCACGGCACGCTCGACGCGGAGGTGAAGGCCAAGGGTGAGGCCATCTTCGTCAACGGCCACGAGGTGCGCGTGTGTTCGGCGAAGGACCCGGCCACCTTGCCCTGGGGCGAAATGGGCGTCGGGATCGTGGTGGAGTCGACCGGCATCTTCCGGGATCGCGCCACGTCGTCCAAGCACCTGCAGGCGGGAGCCAAGAAGGTGGTGATCACCGCCCCGGCCAAGGATCCCGACATCACGGTGGTGCTGGGCGTGAACGAGCAGAAGTACGACCCGGTCAAGCACGAGCTGGTGTCGAACGCGTCCTGCACCACCAACTGCCTGGCCACGGTGGCCAAGGTGCTGCTCGACAACTTCGGCATCAAGCGCGGCTTCGCCTCGACCGTGCACTCCTACACCAACGATCAGCCGATCCACGACTTCCCCCACAAGGACCTGCGACGGGCGCGCGCGGGGGCGGTCAGCATGATCCCCACCACGACCGGCGCGGCCACCGCGGTCGGCCTGGTGCTGCCCGAGCTGAAGGGCAAGCTCGACGGCATCGCGATCCGGGTGCCCACCGCCAACGTCTCGGTGGTGGACCTCACGGTGGAGCTCGGGAAGTCGGCCAGCGTGGCCGCGGTGAACGACGCCTTCCGGGCCGCCGCGGCGGGGCCCTTCAAGGGCATTCTCGACGCCACCGACGAGGAGCTGGTCTCGGTGGACTTCAACGGCGACTCGCATTCCTCGATCGTGGACCTGCCCTCCACCGCGCTCGTGGACGGCAACATGGTCAAGGTGCTGGCCTGGTACGACAACGAGTGGGGGTACTCCTGCCGGGTGCGTGACCTGATCCGCTACATGGCGCGGTCGCTATAGTCGCGGCCGCTCCAGGCCGTCGCGTGGCCAAGCTCGTCGTCGATCAGGTGGATCTGTCCGGGAAGCGCGTCTTCCTGCGGGCGGACTTCAACGTGCCGCTGGACGGCGCGCGGGTCACCGACGACACCCGGATCACCGCGGTGCTGCCCACGCTCTCGTCTTGCCTCGACCGCGGGGCGTCCGTCGTGCTGGCCTCCCACCTGGGCCGGCCCAAGGGCAAGGCCGATCCGAAGTACTCGCTGCGGCCGGTGGCGGAGCGGCTGGAGGCGCTCCTGGGCCGGCCGGTGCCGCTCCTGTCCGACTGCGTGGGGCCGGAGGTGGAGGAGCGCGTGCGGGACCTCGAGCCGGGTGAGGTGGTCCTGCTGGAGAACCTCCGCTACCACTCCGAGGAGGAGGCCAACGACGAGGGCTTCGCCCGCTCGCTGGCGGGTCTCGCCGAGGTCTACGTGGACGACGCCTTCGCGGCAGCCCACCGGGCCCACGCCTCGATCGCGGCCATCACCCGCTTCCTCCGTCCCGCCGCCGCCGGCCTGCTCATGGCGCGGGAGCTCGACGCCCTGTCCCGGATCTTCGAGCGGCCGGAGCGCCCCCTGTGGGCGGTGCTCGGGGGCGCCAAGGTCTCCGACAAGCTGGCCCTGGTCGAGCACCTGCTGGGGCGGGTGGACGGCCTCCTGATCGGCGGCGGCATGGCGTTCACGTTCCTCAAGTCACTCGGCCACGGGGTCGGGCGCTCGCTCCTGGAGCCCGACCGGCTGGACGCGGCGCGGGCGATCGTGGAGCGGACGCGCGCGGCCGGCATCCCGCTGCGGCTGCCGGTCGACGTGGTGGCCGCGCCGGGACTCGACGCCACCACCGGCCTCCGCACGGTGGGCATCCGCGAGATCCCCGATGACCTGATGGGTCTCGACATCGGGCCCGCGACGGTCACCCAGTTCGCGACCGCGCTGCGCGGGGCGCGGACCGTGATCTGGAACGGCCCCATGGGCGTCTTCGAGAAGCCCGCGTTCGCGGCCGGCACCCTCGGGGTGGCGCGCGCGGTGGCGGAGTCGGGCGCCTTCTCGGTGATCGGCGGCGGCGACACCATCGCCGCGGTCCAGCAGGCCGGCGTGATGGACCGGATCGGCTACGTGTCGACCGCGGGCGGGGCCTTCCTCGAGTTCCTCGAAGGGCGCGAGCTGCCCGGTGTCGCGGCGCTCGACGACGCGGCGTGATGCGCATCCCCCTGGTGGTCGGCAACTGGAAGATGCACGGCACGCAGGAGGTAGCGCGCGAGCTGGCCCAGACCGTCCGGGACGGGCTCAAGCGCCCGCGCGGGGTCGAGGTGGTGGTGTGCCCGCCCTTCACCGCGCTGCCGGTGGTGGCCGAGGTGCTGAAGGGCGCCGCGGTCGCGCTGGGCGCCCAGAACTGCCACTGGGAGCCGCAGGGGGCCTTCACCGGCGAGGTCTCGCCCGCGATGCTGGCCGAGCTCGGCTGCCGCTGGGTCCTGGTGGGCCACTCGGAGCGACGGCACGTGTTCCGGGAGACCGACGAGGAGATCAACCGCAAGGTCGGCGCGGCCCTGCGGCACGGCATGCGCCCGATCCTCTGCGTGGGCGAGACCGACGAGGAGCGGCGCCAGGGCCTGACCTTCACGGTGGTGGAGGGGCAGCTCCGGGCCGGCTGGGCCGGGCTCTCGCCGGAGGACCTCGCGCGCTGCGTCCTCGCCTACGAGCCGGTGTGGGCCATCGGCACCGGCAACATCGCGACCGCAGCCCAGGCCGCGGAGGTGCACGGCTACCTCCGCGGCCTCGTGTCCGAGGTCGCCTCCAAGGAGATGGCCCAGTCGATGCGCATCCTGTACGGGGGCAGCGTCAAGCCCGACAACGCCCAGGCGCTGACCCAGGAGCCGGACATCGACGGGGTGCTGGTCGGCGGAGCGAGCCTCCAGGCGCCCGGCTTCATCACCATCGCCAAGAAGTCCGCCGCGCGCAGCGGCGCTTCGAAGGAGTAGAGCGCGTCATGTTCATCCTCGTGGTGGTTCTCCACGTCCTCGTGTGCTTGACCATCGTCGGCCTGGTCCTCCTGCAGGCGGGCAAGGGAGCGGACATCGGCTCCGCCTTCGGCGGCAGTGGCAGCCAGGCGGTGTTCGGGTCCATGGGTACGCCGACGGTGCTGGGCAAGGCCACCTCGGTGGTGGCGATCGTGTTCATGCTGACCTCGTTCGCGCTGTCGATGATGGCCCACAAGCGGAGCGTGAGCATCATGCCGTCCAGCGGCCCCGCCGCTCCCGCGCCCGCCACGCCGGCCGCTCCGCCGGCCCCCGTGACCCCCGCGCCCCAGAAGTAGTCGGGCCCGCCATGCCGGGCCGTCGCTTGCGCGCTCGTGCTGTCCTGACCTGGATCGCCGGGCTGGGGCTGCTGGCGGCCTGCAACGGCCAGATCGAGGGCGGCGCCGACGAGGCGAGCGCGGGCCCGCCCGCCTACGGCGACACCTTCATCCAGGCCTCCATCGGCGACATCGGGGGGCTGATCCCGAGCCTCACCTCCGACCAGTCCTCCCACGAGGTGGGGGGGATGATCTACGACGGGCTGGTGAAGCTCGACAAGGACCTCAACATGGTCCCGGCGATGGCGGAGTCCTGGACCTACAGCAAGGATTGCCTCGACCTCACGTTCAAGCTGCGCCGGGACATCAAGTGGCACGACGGCTATCCGTTCAACGCGGACGACGTGGTGTTCACCTACCAGGCGATGGTGAACCCCAAGACGCCCGCTCCGTTCAAGGAGGGCTTCCTGCTCGTGAAGAGCGTGGACGCGCCCGATCCCTACACGGTGCACGTGCACTACGACAAGCCGTACGCGCGGGCGGTGGAGACGTGGGGCACCTACATCCTGCCCAAGCACCTGCTCCAGTCGTTCGTGGACGCGGGCACCATGCGCGAGTCGCCCCAGAACAGCCAGCCGGTCGGCACCGGCCCCTATCGGTTCCAGGAGTGGAAGCCGGGGGAAAAGGTGGTGCTGGTGGCGAACCCCGACTACTACGAGGGCCGTCCGTACCTGAGCCGCGTCGTCTACCGGGTGATCCCGAGCCAGGCCACCATCTTCCTGGAGCTGAAGGCCAAGGGCGTGGACTACGTCAGCACCCTCACCGGCATCCAGTACGCGCGCCAGACCGAGTACCCCGCGTTCCGCAAGGCCTACCACAAGTTCCGCTACCCGGCGAGCGACTACACCTTCATCGGCTTCAACCTGAAGGATCCCCGCTTCGCGGACCGTCGGGTACGCCAGGCCTTCGCTTACGCCATCAACAAGCAGGAGCTGATCGACGGGGTGCGCCTCGGGCTCGCCCGCGAGGCCACCGGACCGATCCGTCCCGGCACGTGGGCCTACACCGACAAGGTCGCGCGCTTCGACTTCGATCCCACCAAGGCGCGCGAGCTGCTGGCCGAGGCGGGCTGGCAGGACCGCGACGGCGACGGGGTGCTGGAGGACAAGGACGGCAAGCCGTTCACGGTCACCATCCGCACCAACCAGGGCAACGACGAGCGGAAGAAGATCGCGGAGATCGTGCAACAGCGGCTGAAGGAGATCGGCATCAAGGTCGACATCCAGCTGATCGAGTGGGCCGCGTTCATCAAGGAGTTCGTGAAGCCGCGACGATTCGAGCTGGTGGTGCTGGGGCTCGGCACCGGAACCGATCCCGACCAGTTCGTGGTGTGGCACTCGTCGCAGCGCGGTCCCGATCAGATGAACCGCACCGGGTACGCGAACCCGGAGGTCGACGCGCTGCTGGAGGCTGGCCGCAGCTCGTGCGTGCAGAGCGAGCGGGTCCGCTACTATCACCGCATCCAGGAGATCCTCGCCGAGGACCTCCCGATGATCTTCCTCTACAATCGCGACGCGCTGCCGGTGGTGGCCGCCCGCATCCACGGGGTGAGCCCCTCGCCCTCCGGCATCCTCTACAACTTCAACGAGTGGTACGTGCCGAAGGCCCAGCAGCGCTACACCTCCGGCTAGATGGCGCTCTTCGCCCTTCGGCGGCTCCTCCTCTCGATCCCGCTCCTGATCGGCATCACCTTCGTCTCCTACGTGGTGATCGGGCTGGCCCCGGGGGGGCCCCTCGACTTCCTGACCCCAGAGGATCCCAACGCCTCCCCCGAGGTCAAGGAGCGCCTCATCAAGGAGTTCGGCCTCGACAAGCCGATCCACGTGCAGTACTGGCAGTGGCTCAAGCGCGCGGTGCGGCTCGACTTCGGCCGCTCGTTCCTGCCCGACGGCCGGCCGGTCTCGGCCAAGATCGCGGAGCGCCTGCCGGTGACCCTGTTCCTGAACCTGATCGAGCTCGCCATCATCGTGGGGCTCGCGGTGCCGATCGGAGTCCTCTCGGCCACCCGGCAGTACTCCCTCTACGACAAGATCACCACCATCTTCGTGTTCGTGGGCTTCGCCACCCCCGACTTCTGGCTCGCCCTGCTGCTGATGATCCTCTTCGGGGTGCAGCTCGGCTGGCTGCCAATCTCGGGTCTGCGCTCGCTCAACTGGGAGTACCTCTCGTTCTGGCGGCAGCAGTGGGACTTCTTCGCCCACCTGGTGCTGCCGATCGTGGTCGCCACCTTCGGGGGCCTCGCGGGGTTCTCGCGCTACATGCGCCAGAGCATGCTCGAGGTGGTGCGCCAGGACTACGTGCAGACCGCGCGCGCGAAGGGTCTCTCCGAGCGGGCCGTGATCAGCAAGCACGCCCTCCGCAACGCGCTCCTGCCGGTGGTGACGATCCTGGCCCTGGCCCTGCCCGGCCTCATCGGGGGCAGCGTGATCATCGAGTCGATCTTCGCGATCCCGGGCATGGGCCAGCTCATGGTGCAGTCGGTGTTCTCGCGCGACTACCCGGTGGTGATGGGCAACCTGGTGATCGTGGCGAGCCTGACCCTGGTCGCCAACCTGGTCGCGGACATCACCTACGCGCTGGTCGATCCGCGCATCCGCTTCGGCGGCCGCCGCGGGAGGGCCTGAGTGGCGGCGGCCGAGGGCTCCGCGCGGCGCGGGGAGATCCGCCAGTTCTGGCGCACCTTCTCCCGCAACCAGCTCGCGATGTGCGGGGGGGCGGTGGTGGCGGTGCTGGTGTTCCTCGCGGTGACCGCGCCCCTGCTGGCTCCCTGGGACCCGAACCGGCCCGATACCAAGAAGATCCTCACCCCGCCCTCGAGCAGCCACTGGTTCGGGACCGATCCGCTCGGGCGCGACGTGCTCTCCCGGGTGCTCTACGGCTCGCGCATCTCGCTGTCGGTGGGCTTCGTCTCGGTGGGCATCGCGGCCGCCATCGGCATGCTGATGGGCGCGGCGGCGGGCTACTACGGGGGAATGGTCGACAACGTGGTGATGCGGATGGTGGACCTCATGCTGGTCTTCCCCCGCTTCTTCCTGCTGCTCGCGGTGCTCGCGTTCCTCAAGCCGTCCATCTGGACCATCATGACCGTGATCGGCCTCACCGGGTGGATGGGGGTGGCGCGTCTGGTGCGCGCCGAGTTCCTGACCCTGCGCGAGCGCGAGTTCGTGATCTGGTCGGAGTCGGTGGGCGCGGGGGCCCCGCGCATCATCTTCCGCCACATCCTGCCCAACGCGATCGCCCCGATCCTGGTGGCCATGACCCTCGGCATTCCCGCCGCGATCCTCACCGAGGCGGGTCTCTCGTTCCTGGGCCTCGGGGTGCAGCCCCCGTACGCCACCTGGGGCAACATCCTGAACGACGGGCGCGACTACATCGAGATCGCGTGGTGGCTCACCCTCTACCCGGGGCTCGCGATCCTGATCACCGTGCTCTCCTACAACCTGATGGGGGAGGGGATTCGCGACGCGCTCGACCCACGCCTGCGTCAGTCCCGCCTCGGCCGCATCGTCCGTCTCGGCCGCTAGCGAGGGGTCAGGTCTTACATTCCGACATTTCTTCGCTTCGCCCGCCATCGAGGTGCGGCACGGCGAAAAATGTCGGAATGTAAGACCTGACCCCAGATTGACAAGGCTCGCGAGGGCACGGCATACTGGGCCGTCGCTGGAGCCGAAGTGGCGGAATTGGCAGACGCGCACGTTTGAGGGGCGTGTGGGGCAACCCGTGGGGGTTCGAGTCCCCCCTTCGGCACCATTGATCCGCAGAGCCGGCTCGCGGGCGCCTTCCTCCTCCTTCTCGACGCCAGCGCGGTAGCTCGAATCGCGCTGCCGACCGACTCCGACGGCTGAGCATCGACTCGAGCCGGCTCGATCGTGACCGAGAAGCGGGCGACTCTCGTCGAGGTACAGCTCGCGATCGACGACCCGACCTTCCGGATCTCTTTTAGCGAGACGCCGCGGGCGCCGCCGAGCCACGCCGGCGCCCGCGGATCCTGCCTGCGAATCATGGTCGATGCGACTGGTCAGCGAGCGGGATACACCCTGATGTCGTCGGCGACGGCGCGCAGCCGCAGGGCGGTCTCGGCCGCCGGCCGGCTTGCCGACAGCGGATTGCTGAAGCCGTTCCCGAGAATCGTCCCGCACTCGTTCTTGGTCTGATAGGCGCCGTAGCCGGCGCCGGTGGCGGCTCCGAGCAGGCCGCCGATCAGCGCGCCCTTACCCGCGCCCGATCCGCCCTTGGCGATGGCGCCGCCCGCAGCGCCGAGGCCCGCGCCCACGAGTCCGCCGATGGCACCCGGTTTGGCGATGCGCCAGGCGCGATCACTGCCCTCGCACTGCGCCGACGACGTGGCGGCCACCGGGGTCGCGCGAGGCGCGCTCGCCACCGTGTGGTTCACCGCGGGCACGACCCGCGCCACCGGTGCGGGTCGGACGACGGGGGGAACGGAGGTTGCGGCCATGGCCGCGGCCGGCGCCGTGGGACGGAGCACGTACGCGGTGGTGACACCTGTAAGCAGCGAAGCGGTCGTGGCGACCGCGATCCCGACGGTGACGATTCTACCGAGTGGATTCATGGTCTGTGTTCCTCCTTTCGTGGACTGGGACGGCCACGATCAGGCGCGTATTCCGGCGCGGCCGACCGGCGCCTTGCAACTGCTTGAGCCGGCGGCAGGAATCCACGACAGCGCACGCATGCCCCATCCATGGGCGCGGCGGTAGGAACTACTCGGACGCGGTCTCCGGGCGGCCCGGCGGGCGACGCTTCGCGTGCGATGCGCGCTCGGGCCGACGGCCCTTCCGTATCCGCTCGGTAATGCCCTCGAGGGCCACGTAGAAGACGGGCACGAACGGGATGGCCAGCAGCGTCGAGGCCAGCATGCCGCCGAACACCACGGTGCCGATGGCCTGCTGGCTGGCCGCGCCGGCTCCGGAGGCGACCATCAACGGCACCACGCCGAGGATGAATGCGAACGAGGTCATGACGATGGGACGGAACCGGCGGCGGGTCGCCTCGACGGCGGCGTCGACGAGGGAGAGCCCTTCACGCTCGTGGAGGTCGCGGGCGAACTCCACGATCAGGATGGCGTTCTTGCTCGCGAGCGCGATCATCAAGACCAGGCCGACCTGGGTGTAGAGATTGTTGTCGTAGCCGCGCGCCAGCTGCGCCAGGAGGACGCCCACCAGCGCGATCGGCACCACGAGCACGACCGCGGCGGGCGACGTCCAGCTCTCGTAGAGCGCGGCCAGGACCATGTAGACCAGGACGATGGAGAGCGCGTAGATGAGGTACGCCTGGTAGCCGACCTTCTTCTCCTGGAAGCTCGTCGACGTCCAGTCGTACGACATGCCCTCCGGCAGCGTCTCGGCGGCCAGTTGCTCCATGGTGGCGAGGGCCTGGCCGGAGCTGAATCCCGGCGCGGCGGCTCCGAAGATGGACGCGGCCGGATAGAGGTTGTAGCGGGTGACCAGCTCGGTGCCCTGGACCTGGCGGACCTGGATCAAGGCGTTCAGGGGGACCATTTCTCCGTTCTGGTTGCGCACGTAGAGGTTCCGAAGGTCGTCGGCCTGGAGGCGATACGCGTTGTCGGCCTGGATGTAGACCTGGAACACCTGGTTGAACTTGTTGAAGAAGTTCACGAACGAGGAGCCCAGGTAGGCCTGCAGCGTGTCGAAGATGCTCTGCGGGAGCACCTGCAGAGACTCCGCCTTGGTGCGGTCGATGTTCAGGTACACCTGGGGGCTGCGCGTGCTGAAGGTCGCGGCGAGCCCGCGTAGGCCCGCGCTCCCGTTCCCCTTCTGGACGAGATCGGCGGTTTGGCGCGACAGCTCGGTCAGTCCCAGACTCTGGCGGTCCTCCACCATCATCTGGAAGCCGCCGGTCTGGCCGAGGCCGCGGATGGGGGGCGGGATCACCACGAAGGCGATGGCTTCCTGGATCCCGGAGAGGTCACGGTTGAGGCCGGAGACGATCCGGTCCTGGGTCAGCCCCTTGCCGCGCTCGCTCCAGTTCTTGTACACGATGAACGTGGTGGAGACGTTCGGCACGTTGGCGAAGTCGAGGACCGAGAACCCGCCGATCGTCACCCATCCCGCGAGTCCGTCCGTCTTGTCGAGGAGCGCGGAGATCTTATCCGCGACCGCGCGCGACCGGGGCTGCGAAGCGCCCTCGGGCAGGATGGACACCAGGACGGCGTACCCCTGGTCCTCGGTGGGGAGGAACCCGGTGGGCTGGCGGACGAAGCCCC
>Ga0075423_10007551_pt1 | contig 10277 bp, 8 predicted proteins | sample SoiMethybrSBSTD2_FD_80114 | JGI IMG/M metagenome (GOLD analysis project Ga0075423, IMG submission 80114) | Bulk soil microbial communities from a Populus tree surrounding site in Tennessee, USA - Soil MetaG P. TD hybrid SBSTD2 | ecosystem: Environmental > Terrestrial > Soil > Tree plantation...
TACAGCGATCGAGTTGTTGACTGCAGCACAAGCACTTGAATTCAGGCGGCCACTTTCGCCTGGTCGTGGTGTGAAGCGGGCGCATGACATCATTCGACAGAGTGTTTCGTCCACAGATAAAGATCGATCTATGGCGGGCGATATTGAGACGATTGTTGGCTTAATCCGAGACGATCATTTTGAAAGCATCTTATGATGCAGGAATCATCAGCAGTGTTCGATATGCTTTAGCTTGTCGAGACGTAACCAACGAAGCCCGAAGTTTCTAAGAAGTTTCTGAACCTGTAGGGCTTGGTTGGTTGCGTCACGACAAGACAGACGCATATCGGACAAATCAGGGGGAAAGACATGGGAGACGGAATTGACGATCGCCAGAGCGGATTAGAAGAAGAATATTTCAAGCGTAAGAACTCGGAAGCAATCGAGAAGCTGCGCGCAAAAATCAAACTAGCGGCTGAGGCGAAAGCGGCCGGCATATCCACCATGAGCTGTCCGCGCTGCGATGGCAACCTGCAGGAAAAGAAATTTGAAGAAGTACTGATTGATACGTGCGACAACTGCGGTGGTGTGTGGCTCGATTCGGGTGAGCTGGAGCAGTTGATGAAACGAGACCAGGATGGATGGTTTAGTCGTCTTTGGTTTGCAGAAGGGTGAAGATTGTCCGATATGCTTTAGCTTGTCGTGACAGAACCAACCAATGGCTGAGCTTCTAAGAGCTGGTGATCGTCACGAGGCTTGGTTGGTTGCGGCACGACAAGACAGACGCATATCGGACATTTTTATTATGAGAGAAACAATTCGTGCACCCCGTGGCTCGGCGTTGACGTGTAAGAGTTGGCATCAGGAAGCTGCTCTCCGTTGTTTGATGAACAATCTGGACCCGGACGTAGCAGAGAAACCCGATCAGTTAATCGTCTACGGTGGCGCCGGAAAAGCTGCACGCAATTGGAATTGTTTTGATGCGATTGTTCGCGAGCTAAAAACAATTGAGAACGATGAAACTCTGCTGGTACAGTCGGGCAAACCGGTTGGTGTCTTTCGTACCCACGACTACGCACCTCGTGTGTTAATAGCGAATTCAAATCTGGTAGGTGCATGGGCAAACTGGGAAAACTTCCATGAACTCGAACGGCGCGGCTTGATGATGTATGGACAAATGACTGCGGGCAGCTGGATCTACATCGGCACGCAGGGCATTGTTCAGGGAACTTTCGAGACATTTGCTGCGATGGCCGACAGACACTTTGGTGGAGATCTGTCGGGCAGGCTGATCTTATCCGGCGGTATGGGTGGAATGGGTGGCGCTCAACCGCTCGCAGCCACGCTCAACGGTGCGGTGTTTCTCGGTGTAGAAGTCGATCCTGAAAGAATCGATCGACGAGTTCGCACCGGCTACTGCGATCGCATCGCCTTTAGCCTTGATGAGGCATTGAATATTTGTGAGGAAGCTCGAGAGCAGAAGCGTGCAGTATCTGTCGGATTAGTTGGCAACTGCGCTGAAGTGTTGCCAGAGATTGTTAGACGCGGAGTCAAGATTGATGCAGTGACCGATCAGACAAGTGCCCACGATCCGCTGAACGGTTATGTGCCGGCCGGTTTCTCTCTCGAAGCCGCGCTCGAATTGCGAGAAAAAGATCCAGCACAATACGTGGAGCTCTCGATGCAATCAATGGCTGCGCACGTCGATGGCATGTTGGCGCTAAAGCGAGCTGGAGCGGTTGCATTCGATTACGGTAACAATATTCGCAAGCAGGCTTTTGATGCAGGTTGTGAAGACGCGTTTGAGATTCCCGGTTTTGTTCCCGAATACATTCGACCACTGTTCTGCGAGGGCAAAGGACCATTTCGTTGGGTCGCGCTCTCGGGAGACGCTAACGACATTCGCAAGACCGATGATTTGGCATTGGAGTTGTTTCCTGATGACCAGACGCTCAATCGTTGGTTAAGACTTGCTCGTGACCGAGTTCACTTTCAGGGTCTACCGGCGCGAATTTGCTGGCTTGGGTACGGTGAACGCGCGGAAATGGGTGAAGCGATAAATGATCTGGTGAAGCGAGGTGAATTGCAGGCTCCGGTGGCGATCGGGCGCGATCATCTTGATACAGGATCGGTTGCGTCTCCGTTTCGCGAAACAGAAGGAATGAAAGACGGTTCGGATGCGGTCGCCGACTGGCCAATACTGAACGCATTACTCAACACTGCGAGTGGCGCGAGTTGGGTATCATTTCATCACGGTGGCGGCGTGGGTATTGGGTATTCGTTGCACGCGGGCCAGGTGTCGGTTGCTGATGGAACTGCCGATGCTTCCAGGAGACTGAATAGGGTGTTGACTAACGATCCCGGGTTGGGAGTGGCTCGTCACGTCGATGCAGGTTATGAAGAGGCCGAACGGACGGCGATTGAGAAAGAGATTAAGGTGCCGATGCTCGACGGTTAAATCGTCCGCAGATTACACAGATTACGCAGATTTCAAATAGGGCAGCTGCGCCGACCTTCAAAAGAGAATCTGCGTAATCTGCGTAATCTGTGGATGATCATTCTTATCACCCTTGCTAACCTTCGCCAAACAACTCGCATTCGATGCCGGCAATCTTCTTGTCCAGCGACTTGGCTCCGCACGCATCACCAACAAAGGCGACATCGATCTCGTCACTGAAGCTGACATCGCCGCTGAAGAATTGATCATCGATCGAATTCGCTCACACTATCCACGACACGCAATCCTCGCTGAAGAATCGGGTGAAACTATTTCGATTAGCAACGACAGCTCGTGGAAGTGGATCATCGATCCTTTGGATGGGACGACAAATTACGCGCACGGCTATCCGTGTTTTAGTGTTTCGATCGGAGTCGAACATGATGGAGTCCTCGAATTGGGTGTTGTTTATGATCCAATGCGCAAGGAGATGTTTGCTGCAGAGCGCGGCCAGGGCACAACCTTGAATGACAGACGAGTCCGGGTTTCAGATGTCGAAGACCTTAGCAGTGCGATGTTGTGCACCGGTTTTCCTTACAACGTTCGTGAACGGCCTGATTTCGCGCGCGAGTTCGCCAGGTTTACGATGATTGCGCAGGCAGTTAGGCGCGACGGCTCAGCAGCGATTGACCTGGCGTATGTTGCCTGTGGACGATTCGACGGGTTTTGGGAAGATGGATTGAACCCCTGGGACATGGCTGCCGGAGTTCTTTTGATTGAAGAAGCTGGCGGGACAGTTACCAATTTTAGAAACGAACCGTTGAACATTTACACAAAGAGAATTCTGGCGACGAATGGTTTGGTGCATGAGGCGATGCTGCGGGAGTTGGGGTGAGCATTTTCCATATATCATTTGACATTTTTCAGTTGCCATTTGCCGGATGTCCGACGAACTTTAGTTTGTCGCACGTCGATTTAGAGCACTTGATTTTTTGCAAAGGCCCATTGAGGTAACACTCGACAAACTAAAGTTCGTCGGACATCCGGCAAATGGCAACTGAAAAATGTCAAATGAGATATGGAAAAATGATTGTTTTTAAAGCGCGGATGCAATCACCTGTGCGAGCCGTTCACTTTCCCTTTTAGCGCAGTGCCGGTTTTCTTCGTTTGGCGCGGGTAAAGCGTGGTACAAAGGGTGATAGATGATCTCTACCTTACCCAGATGAGGTAGACGCCAACCCTTCGGCCAAATTTGATTCCCTCCCTTGATCGTAACTGGAAGAATCGGAACATCAGCTTCGAGCGCAAGTCGCACCGCACCAGCCTTAAACTTATCAAGCGATCCACTTGCCGTGGCCCTGGCGCCTTCGGGAAAGATAACCACTGCACCACCCTCGCGCAGCCATTGTAACGAACGCCTTATCGCTGCAGGATCGCTACGTTCGAGCGCTAATGGCCATGCTCCGAACCAGATCAGACAGCGTCCTACGATCGGCCAGTTGAATGCGTCGCTCCATGCTAAATAACGGGTGGGTCTCTTGATGGGTAACGAGAGCCAGAAAGGGTCGATGTAAGTTTGGTGATTCGACGCGATGATCACGCCACCTTCTGCGGGAACGTTTTCAACACCTCTGAATTCGATCTTCCACAGCACCCGACTCGCAAAAGCAACTACCAGCCGGATCTTTTCGAGTGCCCATTGAGGCAGCATTGAGCGCCCGTTCTCCGCGCGGGTCGAAGTTGTCTGTGGAATTGAGCCGTTATTATTCAAGGGAAATCAGTGAGCTGGTTCGCGACTCGATCTAATCTCATCCCACCAATCGGGAATATCAGTCTTATTAAGATGATCTGAGTTCCAGCGCTCGCACTCAGTGCAGTCGAAGCCGTTGTAGTGCAATGCTTCGTCTTTCGTTAGACCAATGAAAGCTCGAGCATTGCAATCAACAAATGAGCAGCGTCGCTCGATCTCAAATAATAAGATCTGTCGCTTGATTGTGACGCGTGGAGTTGGGGCCATATGCGTATTCTACAACGGCCATTCCTTGTCAATGAACTCGACGTGAATTCGAGGAATACCGTCTGCGCCCGTGCTGAGCGACCGAATCACAGCAAAAACAGTCAATCCATACTGCGCGCTCGTCAATCGAATAAAGCGGCCAACGGGCAGATGTAGCGACGTGAAAATCGTGGCACCTTTGCGGCTGATGTTTTCCGTTACAGTCGATTCGCTCGTTTCCACCTCACCCTTTTGGTCGAGCGTCTCCAGAAGCAAATCGACGGGGATAAAGTGTCTTGTATGCGCTCGTTGATCAGCAGTTCCCACGACGTGCATTTCTTCAACAGTTATCATTCGTTGAAGTGAAGATGTTGCGATTTCATAACGTCGCCACGGTTCGTTTTGATAGCTTGCCGGTGCTCGCTTTCCAATAAAGGCAACTCCGATGTCGAAGAAGGGTCGGTTATTTTCGGGGTTTGTCTTGCCTTTCACGAAACGCACCAGGGCCCAGACTCGGTATTGATCCTCAGCATGATCAAAGACGCGAAGTTGCCTGGGCATAGGAATAGTCATGTGCAGTATCCGCCCTTTTTCAGTCGGTCTCTTTAGTGTGAATCCCGCGCCAAAGGGTGTCACATTTTGAAGTCGCGTAACTTCCATCCATTCGAAGTCAGGTGTCTCGCGGCAAACAACACGCACGGGAATCTGTAATTCGAGTCTTTCACGGATTCGCTTCTGATGTTCACTCATCTTCCAAACGCTTGTCACACAGGCTGTCAGCCCGTGATGCGCGGCAACCGAAACCCCGACAGGCTAACAGCCCTGTCATACCGTTTTTCAGGCACGGCAAACCATACTTAACATTACTTTGCGGACCCGACTGAAGCTATTGATTTTATTAGAGTTCTGTGGGGTGAAGGGGTTTGCCAAAAAGGCTCCAAAAAGGCTAAAATACCGGTCATTGAAAGCGAATGTACCACCTGTTTTTTACTCTAAAATCCGAGCCGCAAGTATGTTTATTTTTCTTCAATCGACGGGTCTAACTGTGTAACGCTGGCGGATTGTACTGGAAAGGTTTGTTAGATGGAAACTACTTCTGAACGCAACCATATAAACATTGAAGACGAGATGCGTCGATCCTATCTCGACTATGCAATGTCGGTGATCATCGGTCGCGCGTTGCCGGATATTCGTGACGGATTGAAGCCGGTGCATCGGCGAGTGTTGTGGGCGATGCACGAACTCGGAAATACCTATAACAAACCCTACAAGAAAAGTGCTCGTATCGTCGGCGATGTGATCGGTAAATATCACCCGCACGGAGATATTCCCGTGTACGACACGATTGTTCGTCTGGCGCAGGATTTTTCGATGCGTTACCCGCTCGTCGATGGCCAGGGAAACTTCGGTTCTGTTGACGGCGATGCTGCCGCTGCTATGCGCTACACAGAGATTCGTATGGCTCGTCTGGCGGGTGAGATTCTGGCTGACATCGAAAAGGAGACAGTTGATTTTCAACCGAATTATGATGAATCGTTAAGCGAACCAAAGGTTCTTCCGACCCGCGTTCCGAATCTGCTAATCAACGGTTCAGACGGTATTGCGGTCGGTATGGCGACCAAAATTCCACCCCATAATCTGACAGAGATTATTGACGCAACCATTGCTCTTCTCAAGGATCCGGATCTTCCTGTCGAAGCACTAACCAAAATCGTTACTGGTCCAGATTTCCCAACCGGTGGATTCATTTATGGGCGGGAGGAGATCATAAAGTCGTATCTCGAAGGCCGAGGGATCTTGCAACTACGCGCGCGCGCCGGAATCGATCGCATCGGCAGAGGATCGCAGGAACGGGATGCAATCGTCATCACAGAGATTCCGTTCCAGGTAAATAAAGCTCGCCTCATCGAACGAATTGCAGAACTGACCAATGAGAAGAAGCTGGACGGCATTTCCGATCTGCGTGATGAATCCGATCGGAGTGGGATGCGAATAGTTGTTGAATTGAAACGCGACGCAGTTCCGCAGGTAGTCTTGAACAAGCTTTACAAACTTACGCCCATGCAATCGTCGTTTGGTGTGATTAACCTCGCGATTGTCAATGGCCAGCCTCGCGTGCTGAACCTCAAGCAGATGCTCGAGTGTTTCGTCGAGTTTCGTCGAGAGGTTGTGCGTCGCCGGACTGAATATGAGTTACGGAAGGCGAGAGCTCGTGCGCACATCCTCGAGGGCCTGACCAAAGCGATTGATGCTCTCGATGCGATAGTGACCTTGATTCGAAATTCGCGCTCCGTCGATGAAGCCAAACAGTGGTTGATTGCCCAAATGTCTACGATGAGCGAGGTCAAATCGTGGAAAGGTGTACCCTCAGACGTTCAACTGAAGACCTACCTGACCAAACTGCAGAAGACGATGGAACGACTTGCGTTCTCGGAACTTCAGGCGCAAGCGATCCTCGACTTGCAGCTGCGCAGGCTGTCAGCCCTGGAACGGCAGAAAATCACCGATGAGTATGAAAATATCATCAAGCTCATCGCGGAATTGGAAGAGATTCTTGCAAACGAGCGATCGCTGCGACGAGTTATTCAGACTGAACTCGAAGAAGTCAAAAAAGATTTTGGTGATGAGCGCCGAACTGAGATCGTCGATGAAGGCGTTGAGTTATCTATCGAGGATCTTATTGCCGATGAAGACGTAGCTATCACAGTAACGAATAGTGGTTATAGCAAACGCACTCCTGTAACGACGTATTCACGCCAGGGACGAGGCGGAAAAGGAAGATTTGGTGCAGCCGCCAAGAACGGAGACTTCGTCGAGCATCTGTTTATTGCTTCAACCCACGCCTACCTCATGATCTTCACCGACGATGGGATGGTCTACAAAATCAAGGTGCATGAGGTCCCGGATGCTGCGGCATCAGCTCGTGGAAAAGCCGTTGTCAATCTAATCAACATACCTTCGGACCGAAAGCTCGCAGGGGTTGTACCGGTCAAAGAATTCTCTGACGGACGCTATGTTGTAATGGTGACTCGGAAGGGTGTTATCAAAAAGACTGCGCTCTCCGATTTCCAGAACATTCGGTCGAACGGAATCATCGCGATTAATGTTGACGATGGCGATCGGCTATTGGACGTCGTACTTACCGATGGCACCAAGCGAATCTTCATTGCTACGCACAACGGCTTGGCAATCAGGTTCGACGAGAAGAATGCGCGGCCAATGGGAAGGGCAACACGCGGAACGCGAGGAATCGATTTGCGACCAGATGATTACGTCGTCTCGGTCTGTCCTGTGTCTGCTGAAGATACCGAACGGATGTTGTCTGTTTCAGAGCAGGGCTACGGAAAACAAACACCGATTACAACCTATCGACTCCAGTCGCGCGGAGGCAAGGGCGTGATAAACATGAAGACGACGGAAAAAACCGGCAAGGTTGTTGCAGTCTTTCCGGTTGAAGACGATTCCGAAATCATGATCATTACGCAACAAGGTAAGTTGATTCGTCTGGAAGCATCGGAGATACGTAAGACGGGCCGGAGCGCTCAGGGAGTGCGACTGATCAAGACGGAAGCGTCTGACAAAGTGACGAGCGCGTCTCTAGTTGAACCATCGGCGGACGAGGAGCTTGAAGAGGTATAAAGCAGTAAGGGTGTGAAGCGCATCTGATCAAATCATTTTCCATATATCATTTGACCTTTTTCAGTTGGTCATTTGAAAGAACTTTTGTTAGTTGGTTAGTGCCCTTTAGAACTCAATTCAAATGCCAACTGAAAAATGTCAAATGATATATGGGAAATGACTTGAATCAGATGCGCTTTACAATTCTGATCCTTCGACCCAAACTTCTCCATCCTGGAAAACTTCTTTCTTCCAGATCGGTACCGTGCGTTTCAATTCCTTGATTAGCCACTCGCAAGCCTCAAAAGCAGCATGACGATGTGGGGCGCTTACCGCGATCACGACGCTGGTCTCTCCAATCTCCAAACGACCAGTTCGATGGACGATTCCCACGTGAGCGATCTCGAATTGTTTATGCGCTGCAGCTCCGAGCTTTTCCATCTCTGACAGCGCCATCGGTTCATACGCTTCGTACACCAGATACTCAGTCTCTCGTCCGGCCGTCCACTTGCGAGCATAACCATCAAGCGTAACAGTCGCACCACACTCCGGAAGAACAACACGACGTGCAACCGCTCCCACATCAATGGCGGCAGTCGTCAACTCAAAAAAATCATGCGGGCAACGATAATCACAAACAGTCTCAGAGCCGCCGCTTACGGGTGGAAAAACGGCCAGTTCGTCGTTTGACTTAATTGCTTTATCCGGGGCCGCGTATTCCTGGTTTACGGCGAAGAGGAGCGAACGCCCGAATCGCTCAAGCCCGGGAAATCTTTCGATGAGCAGACTTTTGGCGTCAGTGAGGGTTGCCGGAGAAGATATTGAAAGCTCAATTGAGCTAGTGCCGGTTATATCTTTGGCCCCACCAAAAAATAGCACGCGTACCGAGATCGCTTTGTCTTCGGAGTTGTTCATTCGATCTCGATCTTTTTGCCACTGTGTCCATTGCCCTTCGCGAGCTCGTGAATTCGCGCTCGTTCTTCGTATCCATCCACTGCACGATTCAGAAGTCCCTTCAAACGCTGTAGACGTTCGGAGGTGGAACGAAGTTCGAGCAGCTCCTGTTTCACTTCTATCTCAACTTCCATTGCGGCTGCGACAAGAAACGATAAACGTTGCGGCTCCGTGTCTGAAATGTCAGGCAGATTCATTCGTTCGTCGTTTATTGTTCGGACCGCGCGCGCTATCCGAGTAAATGTCTCGCCTACTTCAGTCGCCGATTTGCTGAGTGATCCTTCGTCCTCATCGTCGTCTTCGAAATAAGAGACGCGCACTACCAGGTAAGAGTCTCCGCGTTCAATGTAGGATTCAATGCGAAATCTAATGACTCCCATCGTGAGGATATTCGAACGTCCATCAGGGAACGTAAGAGTTTCGGTCACTTCTGCGACGCATCCGACTTGTCCAGGAGTGGGAACATCACGATCCGAGGTTGATGAATCAAAGTAAACGAGCCCGAACAAGTTGTTTGTCAGACGTATGTCGTCCAGCATCTGCCGGTACCTTGGTTCGAAGATATGTAGAGGCAGCGGAACGCTGGGAAAGAGAACTATTGGTAGGGGAAATAACGGGAGTTCAGTAACTCCCCGGACTTTCTCGATACCTTCACTCATTTGAGATCGAAATGTGATCGATTCATGAACAGGATTGGATTCCGACTCAGGGATGCTCATTATGTCAGAAGGGCAGAGGCATGTCATTTGTCATTGATCATTTTCCATTTTAAGAAGCGGTCTTTTACCTTTGGTCTTATCGTCTTTGTGATTGCCACGCAGTAGCAAACCAAGTTTAGAGCCTTCTAAGACCAAAGACCGTTTCTTCAAATGGAAAATGAGAAATGTCAAATGACCAATGGCAAATGGTTGTTTGGAGGAAAAAAGGGCCTTGGTTCCAGGAGGGACCGGAGCGAAGGCCCTGATAGACACCAGCCAATGAAGTGGGATTCATCTCTGGTGCGCGAAACGATCGCCTTAGTGGGTCGCGATCGAATATGTCAAAGAATCTGGGCAATAAGTTCCAACTTGTGAACGGGCGACAGACGACAAATAGTCGCCAGCATGTCTTTAATTTCGAACGGCTTGTCGAAGAACTCATCGGCTCCAGCTTTGAAACAAGCCTGTTGCACTTCGACCTTGTCATTCGAACTCATAATCAGAACTCGCGAATTCGGCAAATGACCCTTTATGAATTCGAGTAACTGAAGACCCATCGTAGGTTCATCCTTGTCCGGAGGCATTTGCAGATCCA
>Ga0075423_10007552_pt1 | contig 10277 bp, 4 predicted proteins | sample SoiMethybrSBSTD2_FD_80114 | JGI IMG/M metagenome (GOLD analysis project Ga0075423, IMG submission 80114) | Bulk soil microbial communities from a Populus tree surrounding site in Tennessee, USA - Soil MetaG P. TD hybrid SBSTD2 | ecosystem: Environmental > Terrestrial > Soil > Tree plantation...
GAATCACATCGCCCGGTTGAAGTCCGGCCTCAGCTGCCAAGCCGCCTTCCTGAACATCCGCTACGACGATGCCCTTGGTATCGGCGGGCAACTCGAGCTGCTGCCGTATTTCCGGCGTCAACTCCGTGACCGCGATGCCGAGTTTTGGCTCATTGCTGTCGGATGGGCTCGGCTTTTCGCGCGTGTTCGCAGCGCTCTTTTTCACAGGCATGTCACCCAGCGTCATTGCTACATCTTTCGTTGCGCCATTACGCAGTACGCGTAGTTTGATTTGGGTACCTGGTGCGAGTGAGCTCACCGCAAGGCGAAGCTCACGGCTATCGCCCACAGGCTTGCCGTTCAGTTCCACAATGACGTCGCCGGGTTGCAATCCGGTGCGGGCCGCCGGACTATTGGGTTCGACGTCTCCTACAAGCGCACCTTTTCGCACATTCAACTTCAGGGCACCGGCAATATCCGGCGTGATGTCCTGTATCGAAACACCCATGAAGCCGCGCGTAACTTTGCCGGTTTTAATGATCTGGTCCATGACGGTCTGCGCCATGTTGCTGGGTACCGCGAAGCCGATGCCCAGGTTGCCGCCGCTGGGGCTGAGTATTGCGGTATTGATGCCGATGAGTTCTCCCCGCACATTAACCAACGCACCGCCGGAATTACCCGGATTGATCGATGCATCGGTCTGGATGAAGTCTTCATAGTCCTCAATACCGAGTCCACCGCGTTCAATCGCGCTGACGATTCCCATTGTGACCGTGCGTCCAACACCAAACGGATTACCCATGGCGAGCGCGATATCGCCGACTTCCACCTTTGACGAATCCGCGAAGGGCAGCGTAGAAAGGTGATCGCCCGGGATCTTCAGGACAGCAATGTCCGTGCCCGGATCTATACCCACGATTTTGCCGTCGAACTCACGAGTATCCGACAGCGCAACCTTGATATCGGTTGCTCCGTCGACCACATGACTGTTCGTGAGGACATACCCGGACGGGTCCACAATCACGCCTGACCCAAGGCTGTGTTCACGGCGCTCGCGCGGACCACGAAATTGGCGGCTGAATTCTTCGCCAAAAAACCTTCTCAAAAACGGATCCTTCAGTTCCTCGCTCCCTTGCGGCGCTTTCACCACTCTGGACGAAGAAATATTAACGACAGCCGGCGCTGCACTGCGGACGACGGGCGAAAATCCCTGCCCAAAAACCATTTGATTCCGGGTTTCTGATGCGACTGTATATTTCGCTTCTTCTGTACTGCTGTGGACAACCGAGCCTGTAACTCCTCCGATTATGAGTGTTACGGCCAGCGCTGTGGCCGCTACCCAGGTCGGCGTATGAATGGTGTTTTGCATTGTAATAGGCCCCCAAGAGATAAGGCTTTCCTAGGGAGATGATGCAGTTTGCGAGCCAATGCGGGCGAGATCTGAGGTGTGCAATCGCCGAACGCCGATTTGTAACAATGGTTTGGACCAGCAAAAATCGTTTCTCGAAAATCGATTCTTGGTATTGAAAAATGCTGGTGCAGATCTTTCTTACAAATTCGCGGGCGGTTGCAGATTGCTATGAGGCCAATGTTGACGGTTGCTCTAGTGCTGAAGGTTGGTGTTGCACGTCGACGCCGTGGAGACGCAGGAGCAGCACGTCGAGGAGAAATTTTGCGGCCCAGTTCAGGTAGTTAAAGGGGCCGTATGAACCCCACAGCGGTTGCGAGCCGGCCAGGCTGCCATGGCTTTCGGGATAAGGACTATCGACATCCTGATGTTTTGCAACATCCGTCAGGATTGTGTCGCCCACTTCACCATAGTCTTTATCGCCGGTCACCTTTCCAAGGCGGAGCAGAACCAGAGCGAGCTGCGCCTCTCCCGTCAAACAGCGCCACGAAACGGTCGGTTTCCAGCGTTCGTCATACCGCCCCTTGAGAAGTTTTTCGCGGCGGTAAATTTCAATCAATGGTGCGATTCCCTTGATGACTCCCTCAACGTACTTGTCATTGTGCTGCAGTTCGGCGATTCCCAGCAGGCCTTCCAGCACGTAAGCAATTGTATGCAGCAGTGGATCCTCGCCGTCCGAAAAGCCATTGGAAGCGAACCAACCGTTCTCGTTCTGCTGCGCCAGCGTCCAGTCGGCATTCCGTCGAGCTGCATCGCTCCATCGCCGTTCGTTGAACTCTTCTCCTGCGATCGCAAGGCCCCATGCCGCGCGAACGTTGTATGACTGAACGGAACTGGTCGTGAGTACGGAAAGATTCCGACGCCATGCGCCATCTGCATCCTGGTTGGCGAGCAGCCATTCCGAAGCTCGAGCCGCAGACCGCGCGAATCGCTCGTTGCCTGTCGCGGCATATGCTGACGACCAGCCAAACAAGACCTGGCCGGTGTTGAAGACCGCCGGCCCGACTTTCACGTCCAGGGTTCCGCTGCGAACGGCACCCGATGGCAGCTGAACATCGACTTCCCAATCGGCCATGCGAATTGCGCGGCTGCGGGCGTCGGGAATGTTGAAAGTTTTGGCGTAATGAAGGAATGTCGGAATAATGTACCCGGTTGTTTCCGGGTACGAGGCGCCCCATCCCTTCACCAGGTTGTAGCATCCTGCCACGCCTCCGTCGGGAGACGCATCCTGAGCAGCGCAAAGCCATTGATATGCGGAGTGTAGGTTCCGTTCGGGTGCAACGCCCGTTCCACGAGGCGGTAACACCGCTCTTCGTACAGCACGGAACATAACCTTGGAATTTGCAGGCCGCAGCATTGAACGGACGGAGGATCCGCACAGATGAGTCTTCCAGTACATCCCAATTCCCACTGTAAGTCTTGCAAGCCCTGTGCCACGCGGCGGAATCCTGTTTGCAACAGAACAGCGTGGGTCACGTGGAGACATCCTGATGATACTCGGGTTGCTGAGAGACAAATTTCCAACACAGTGGCACGTGTATTTCTTTCCCGTGTTCGACACACTGCGAGGCGGCTATGAACGTATAGAGCGCGCCGTCGACAAGCGAAAATTCACAAACGGCGAGTTTATCGATTGTTTGCAGAATCTTGGCTTCAGAACGGGCGCCATGGTGATGGTTCACAGTTCGTTTAGCAATGTGAAAAGGCGTGTTCCGAACATCACGCCCGAAAAACTGATAAGACAAATGCAGGAATTGCTTGGTCTCGAGGGCACCCTGTTGATGCCGACGTTTTCATTCCGTGGCCGCCAGTCCCACTATGTCGATACTCATACGCACTTTGATGTTCAGCGCACACCTTCGTCGGTTGGCGTGCTGACAGAGGTGTTCCGAAAAATGCCGGGCGTCATTCGAAGTTATCATCCGACACACTCGGTGGCGGCATGGGGCCGGCATGCGAAGGAGATTTTGTCCACTCACCATCTCGGATCGACGTTCGGAGTCACATCGCCGTTTTACCGGCTGAGGGAATATGACGGACTTGTTGTGGGGCTCGGACGGCGTTATCGGTACACGTTTACCATTACCCACGTTGCGGAAGAACTGAATCCGCGTTCGCGCGAAATCGCGTTTGATGCGCATCCGCGAAGAATGATTATCGCCGACGGAGATGTGCAGATTCCGTACGAATTTCGCGTGCTGGTTCCAGGGCTGCCTCGCGAGTATGAACGAATCTCGCGCGACATGCGTAAAAACCACATCCTCAGATACGTAACAATCAAGGGCCTGCCTTGTGCGGTAACGCGAGCCGAACCGTTTCTGCGACGCGCGATGGAACTGGCTGACGAAAACAAATACATTCTCAAAACGCCGAGTACGGCCGTGAGCTACTGAAATGGATTCTGCAAGATTGAAAGTCCTAAAGTTTATTTGCATGCTCGCGGTTGGTGGGACCGAGCGCCAATTCGTGTATGCAACAAAAGCACTCCACGAAGCCGGGCTGGATATGCATACCGGCGTCATGAAGCGCAAAGGTCCGTTCGTGGACGATATTCAAGCTCTGGGTATCCCGCTTGACGAATACAACACTCCAAGCCTGCATAGCCCCGAAACGCTTCGTCAGCAGTGGCGTCTCAGCCGGGACATACGCTCGAGGAAAATTGACGTTGTTCACGCATATGGTTTCTACGGGAACGTGTTTGCGATTCCTGCGGCGAAGCTCGCGGGCCGTACGGTGACTGTGGCGGCCGTCCGTGATACGGGCGTGTATTTGACGCCGTGGATGCGGCGTTTCCAGAAAGCAGCATGCCATCTTGCCGATGGTGTCATCGCAAACAGCAACGCCGTTCGTGACTGGCTCGTGAATGATGGTGTGAATGCGAAACGCATTCACGTCATCCGAAATGGAATTGCGATCCCGCCGAAGCGTGAGGGTATCGAGAATTTCCGCGTTCGAAAGGAACTCGGAATCGCGCTGGACGCTCCGGTGGTTGCTACTGTTTGCCGCTTAGCGGCGAGTAAAGGACTGGATGATCTTCTTCGAGCGGCCGCGAGAATTACGGCTTGCTTGCCGCGCGTTCAATTTTTAATCGCGGGAACGGATCTCAGCCGACCGGGCTACAGGGTTGAGCTCGAGCAGTACGCGGCAGATTTAAAGCTCGGCGGGAACGTTTGGTTCCTTGGCGAGCGTTCGGATGTTCTCGATATTTTGTCGGAGTCGGATCTCTTCGTACTTCCCTCGTTGAGTGAAGGCCTTTCGAATGTTCTCCTGGAAGCGATGACAGCAAGCCTGCCCATTGTAGCCACCGACGTCGGCGGTAACCCGGAAGTTGTGGAGCATGGCAAAACCGGCTTGCTCATTCCTCCCAGAAATGTCGATGAACTCACTGCGGCGATCATGCAAATCCTGCAATGCCCGGATATGGCCTGCCGATTCGGCGACGCGGGTCGTGCCCGCGTCGTTAGGGAGTTTTCGCTGGAGAGCATGGTCAGGCAGACTCAGGATCTGTATCTCTATCTTCTCGAAAAGCGCGACCCCTCGCGGCTGCGAGTTTCTCAGTGCGTGGAGCAGAGCTCCGAATAGTCGGAGCCCTGCTACTTATATTGCGCTACTTCTTCAGATTGACACCCAACGAGCCGCCCAGCTGCGAGTACAACTGAAGATTACCCGAACCCGGCTGAATGTCGGATCCGCTGTAGAGAATCATTTCCGTCGAGTATCCATTGCCGTCGACAACCTGTGGGAATACGACTTTGGACACCACCGAATCGTTTTCATTCGTCGGTGACGTTGTCGTGATCAGGAAATCCCCGCGTTCGTTGATACGGGTTCTCAAGCCTGATACCGCGATATCGGAATCCGAGATGATGCGAAGAATGCCTTTGAAGGGCGTTGGCAGCGGCTGTAGCCCCGCAATGTCGTTGATGAAAAACGCGCGCTGACCCGATGCTGGAACGGCAACGGATCCGTGAAGACCTGCGGACGTCCCGTCCAGTCGTATCAATTGAACCGTCACATTAGCCTCGGTGGGTCCAAGATTGGTTATTGCAACACCGGTTCTGACGGAGCCTTCAGCATTTAATTCCGCATACATGCGAAATGCTTTCCCAGTACTCGACGAAGGAATCCCTGCCTCGGCCACAGTTACGCCGTTCACCTTCAACGAGAAGATGGCGACGCCCACAGGCACGGCATTCGATGTATTGGGCGTGATTCGTGCGGAACCTATAACCATCTGTGCGGCATCGCTGGATGTCGAAAATGTTTTCGAACCGCGCGCAGGGATGTTGTATGTGACTGAGCTTTGATCTTGGCCGTCCACATTCAAGGTCAGACTGCCGGGGTTGGAGCCGTTTCCTTGAGACACAAACCTCAGTGTCCCGCTAATTGTTTCGTCCGTGGGATTCACAAGGACGAACTTTGTGGACCAGCCTGCTCCGTCGGCGAAGTGCGGAAAGAACATCGACGCCAGTTTCCGTTGATTCGCGTCAGCCACTGGAAGCGTAGTCATGAGAAATTCGCCGCGTTCGTTGGTCAGACCTCTCAGCGCAACTGCGGCCACCGGGACATCCGAGCTGAAAGTAAAACTTCCGTGCATGGATTGAGGACCATCAAACGGGGCTTGATTCAGAAAGCGCGAAACCTGGCCGTGTGGAGGAAGCTGCAACGTCTTCGTGCTGCTGTCGGATCCATTCGAGTCCGTAAAGTAGAACGTCATGTTTGCTGCCGTGTTGTTCGGATTGCTGATGGCCAGACCCGTGGAAACGGGTCCCGCTACCTCTGCATAAATTCGTCCTTTAAGAACAGTGGCAACTCCTGGTACGCCGGCTTCTGAAACCAACACTCCATTTTCGCGATAGCCGAAGATGGCCAGTCCGGAAGGAGCCACTCCGATTGCACCCGCATCCACCACGCCCGAACCAATCTGCAGCGAAGGGCCGTCGGTGCTTACGAGCGAGGTGCCTCCAGGTATTGCAATACCCGTCGGCGCCGGAGTAGTCGATCCAGTCGATGTCGCGCCCGTCGAGCCTGTCGTGGTTGTTCCGCCGCCACTGGTCGATCCCCCGGAGCCCGTGGTCGTTGCTCCGCTTGTCGTGCCGGTTGAGCTGGTTGTCCCTGTACTTGTGGTGCCGGTTGAACTGGATGCTCCTGTACTTGCCGTGCCGGTTGAACTGGATGTCCCTGTGTTGGTGACGGTTGCGGTCGTGGAACTTGTGCTGTCCGGCTCAATGTCGAATGCATCGACCCAGACCCACTTGCCAGCGGCAGATACCCCCTTCGTCCCGGTTGCCATCACTTGAATCGTGTGGCTTCCTGGAGGCAGTCCTGACACGGAATACATCGGGACCTTAGCGACGCTGGTCGTCGCATACGTGTCGACGTCGCCTTTCAATGTTCCATCTAGATAGATCCTCGCGATACCCGCCCATTCGTCGCGGAATCCGAGCACCGTCACTCCGGTTCCATTGAAATTGAGGGTCGCAGTTGAATTTGCGTCCATCGATAACCGCGCGTGCGAGCCGCTTTGAGCCGACGAAGAGTTGTCCGACCAGGTTCCGGCGTAAGCCACGGCGGGATCGTTGTCTTCAATTCGCTTAATCGTTGGTGTAGGGGTTGTGCTTGCTGTCGTCGGAGGTGTTGTGCTCACTGTTGGCGGAGGCGTTATGCTTCCAGTCGTCGTTCCACCCGTGGTTGTCGTACCGGGGTCGGAGGGTGTTCCACTGGTCGTGCTACCGGAGGAAGATGTCCCACCAGTACTCGGGCTTGCCTGGCTGATATCGATCAGGTACGCGTCAGAGTAATTCGCGGGATACCCGAGAATCGATTGCAATCCGTAATTGCTTGCGAAGACGACCTTCGTACCGTCGCGGCTCGCGGACATTTTCGGCGAGTAGACGTAAGTATTACCGGGATAAGGCCGACTACGGTGATGCGCAAGCCTTCGAACTTCCGTTCCGTCCAGTTTCACCTGAAGAAGCTCGTTTTGGTACGGAGTCCAGTCGCTTGCGAGAGTCAGATTCTTCGGTGTGTAGACCTCGATGAAAGCCCATCCACTGTTATCGGTGCCGGAGACGTGGACAGCTTCACCCCAATCGCCCGTCCAGATACAAGTTTGCTTTGCATCGGCAAGACGGATCTTTGTAACTCCTGCAGTACAAGGCGTGGTCAACTGCGCGTCACCAAAATTCGCCCAAACGAGAACCTCGTCGCCATTCGTGTCTCGGGTCACATCCATGTGTCCGCCGGCATGAGTGAGCTGGCGCAGGAAGTTCATGTTCTGGTCGAACATTTCGATGCCGTTGTAACGGTTGGTTCCGTTCGCAAGCCAGGTGATTGTCACGTGGTTGTCCGGTGTGATGTAGAGGCTGTCTAAGGGATTGCCGCTCACATCGAGTACGGAGCCTTTGACGTTGTTAACGAAGTCATAAACAAAAACCTGACGGTCATCGCCGCAGAAGACGAATTTCGTTCCATCGAAGGAAATGTCGGATTCGCCTTTTCCCGAAATCGTTGAGTATTCGCTGAACGTGTGGACGACGGAAACAGCGTTGGTTCCCGCATTGAAGCTCTTGAGCTGATTTCCATTCACAAAATAGAAGACGTTCGGATCGCTTCGCGACCAACGCGGCTCGGCGGAGGCGTGAACGCCGTACTGATACAGATCCTTGAGAAAATTGCCGGCGCCGTCGTATAGAGCGAAATAGCTGAAGTGCTGAATCAATAACCTTGTGTTGTCCTGATTGAAAGGAGTCATGCTGGAGTATTCAGGACTGATTGTTGTGACGTTGCGGCCGTTGCCGGCGTCGACTGTCGTCATCGCGTTGGATATTCTTTTGATCGCCGTTCCGAAAACGGGATCGATATAGCTGCCGCCGTTTGCAGGAGGCTGAAACGTGGAATAGTCCGGCGGAGGGTAGACCGCTCTCGTCGTAACGTAAGCGAACGAATCATGCAAAGTACAAATCGAAATTCCAATTACAAAAAGAATGATTGCGACGAACGGTTTGTTGCGTTTCGAGAATAACTTCCTTGTCTCGATGGACATTGATTACCTCAGATAAAAGCAGGTGTCTGGATATAGCCGCGGGGCTACTCGCGTAGGAACGACAAATGGTTTACTGGGGATAAAAACCAACGAAAGGGTCGTCCTAACTCCGTGGCCGATGACACGCTCCTTGTGTGAGTTCTAGAAAGGTCTAAGGAACTATAGCCATCAGGTGGAACGTGTTGTTATTGGGGCTTTGCCTTAAAAAGCGAGGCAAAGTCTCTTAGGTGGTTCTAGGGTGCACACCCTAAGGGGAGGCCGTGTGTCAGCGGATGGAGGGGTTTGCGGGAAGATGGCGCTGCCAAACAAGCGCCCGTCGTGAGCTCACGCTCGACGGATGATTCGTTTGAATTCGTCGCGGGAATCCCGGCGAAGACGAATTCGTTGCATCCAAGTCCGTCGGTTTTTAGAAATTCCAGATTGAAGCTGTGCCGGTTCCTTCTCCAGCACACCGTGGATCTGAAGCTCCAGCGACCACAAGTGGTTGCAATGGCAAACGCGCTTCAAATGTTTTAATTCCGCATGCGGCGGGGCTGCTGTATTGCGGCCGCCAAATGCAGAGAAGACGTACGGATAGGTTCGTGCGGCGAGCTTCGATGCTTCAGGAGAAATGTTTTCGGGAAGGCCAAATGGAAACGAAAAATAGTCGATCGGCGTGCCGAGGTGTGTTTCCAGGTCCTGCTTCGACCCAACGATCTCCGAATGAAGCTCGACAAGGTTCTCGCTTCCACAATTGAAGTGGGTACGCGTGTGACTGCCGATCTCAAAACCCTGCGTGTGCATTCGCCGAAGTTGATCCCAGGTGAGCGGCCGGAACCCGCGATGTTGTGCATCGATATCGTGCTGAAATTCATTTCCACTCGCGATGTGATCGGTGCTGACAAACAACGTCACCGGGACGCCGGTCTGCTCAACAACGGCGCGCAGATTGATGAAGTTGTCGGCATATCCATCGTCGAACGTCAGCACTACGGTCGGCGCTTTGACGTTGTTTGTGCACAGCATCTCGATCGCGTCGCTTAGCGAAACGACCCGGTAGTACTTCTGCAAAAACTCGACGTGCTTCAGAAAATGCTCGGTCGAAATACCCATGCGGTGCGGGCGGTCAGTGACGAGATGGTGAAAAAGAATGACGACAGGAAACGAGCCCTTCCGCCGGCATTGCCAGTTACGGAGAGCAATGCCTGGCAACGCCAGAGCCGTCTTCAGCAAAAGCTTTGCGGTAGACCTGCCCGAAGCCGGCCGGAATGCGGTGCGACGCGCAGCCAGATCTTTGCGGTATTGCTCCAATCGTTGCGGTGTGGGCGATTTGAACATTCGCCCCGTTCCTACCTGGGAGCGTGGCCGCAGCGTTCCCCGCGCGTAATCGGCCACCGACTGAACGAGCAGATCGTTTCCGACGACGTGTGCCTTCAGGGCGAGGCTCGTAAGGTTGTCGAATCGTTCGACCGGTATGGTGGCGGAATTGACAACCGCCCCCGCGTCGAGCTTCTCGGTGACCTCGTGAACGGTGACACCGATCTCGGATTGGCCGTCCAGCAGTTCCCATAGCCCTACCGGTCCGCCACCCCGGTAGTCCGGAACTTTCCGTTTGTGGATGTTGATCGATCCCAGGCGCGGGATCGAAAAAAGAACGGGCTTCAGGATGCGTGTTCCGTAAACGATGCCCAGGTCCGGCTTAAGGCCCCGCACAAATTCCAGCGAGTCCGGGCCATGGTAGTCCGTCGTTATGTGAATCGGGCATTCGAGCGTTTCAACAGGTCTGGCGGGCGGCTGCCCAGCATGCACCAACCGTAGAAATGCGGCGCCGATCTTCTCGGCCTGTTTCTTTTGTGCGGTCCGCAA